>Ga0180436_10000301_pt1 | contig 51588 bp, 43 predicted proteins | sample SS_ome_2_FD_132434 | JGI IMG/M metagenome (GOLD analysis project Ga0180436, IMG submission 132434) | Hypersaline lake sediment archaeal communities from the Salton Sea, California, USA - SS_3_S_2 metaG | ecosystem: Environmental > Aquatic > Non-marine Saline and Alkaline > Hypersaline >...
CGGTCCTGCCACTTCGGCTCTATGTCGGCGAATGGATAGCGTGTCATTGAACCGCGCCTCTCTGATATCGGATGCCGCCGCTCTCCGATAAGCGAAGGCCGGCACCGGGAGAGCGGTGCCGGCCTCGAAGACTATAGCTCCGCAGTCCCTCTAGAAGGCATACGTGAACGAAAGCGAGGGCACGAGGGTGTCCTCGACGTGCTTCCCGTTCATGTCGTCCGTTCCCGAGACGTTCCGCTCGTCGCCCGCCTGGTACTCCAGACCGATGGACGCGCGCCAGAAGTCCTGGCGGATGGTGCAGCCCAGACCGATCGTGTTCTTCGAGGAGAACGGCATCACGAAGTCGTACGTGTCGTCGGGCACCGGCGACGGCGAGTTCCTGTAGCCCATGTGTAAGGAGATGGAGCGGCTAAGCCTGTAGTCGAAGCCGACGGCGACCTCGACGGTGTCCTCCCACTTGAGCTGGGTGAGCACGAGCTCGTCCTGCTCTTCTTCCGGGGTCTCTGTCGAACCCCAGTCGACGTCGCGGTTGATCTTCTCGAACGTCGACCAGTCCGTCCACTGCACATCTACCGCTAGCGTCAGGCCGTCGAACATGAAGTCCCTGCGAGCCACGCCCACGCCGGCCCAGGTCGGATACCTGAGCTCGAAGGTCGAGTCGTGCGACTCCTCGTAGACGAAAGACGTGTCGGGCGTCGTCGCCGAGGCCATGAAGCCGTACGTCCCGTCGTACTTCATGTTCATCGGCGACCTGACAGTCAGGCCCACGCTCGTTTCCCTGTTGAACCTGTACAGCGCTCCGAAGGTCGCGCCGTAGCCCCACGCCGTCACGTCGTCCTCGAACTGGAGGGGTGTCAGTGCGAGCACCCAGAAGTCGCCCTCGGGCTGCTCGAAGACAACGGGTGTCTCGACCATCACGACGTCCGCGACCTTGTAGTGGCTGTAGACGAAGTTGCCCGTGAGGCCGATGCTGAGGCCCGGAATGACCTCCTTGGCGACGACCGGAGATATGGAGTAGCTTCTGATACTGCTGTCGTAGTCCTGCTGGTCGGCCGAGAGCGAGATCCAGTCGTAGTTGCGGTCGTGGCTGACGAAGCCGTCTATGACGTCGCTGCCGTCCCACTTCACGCCGTACTCGGTCAGCGTGTAGGCCGCGATGCCGACCTTGTCCACTATCGCGCGCAGTGGCCCGGGGTCAGTGTAGAAGAACAGCCCCGGCGCGATCATCAGCTTCGCGTCGGACGTCGCCCCGACCTCGGCGATGGCGAACTGGAACAGGTCCTCGCTCCCCTCCAACCCCTCGTACTGCACGAACCCCTCACGGGACGCCATCGTCGCGACGTCCTGTCCCGTGACAGTCAGCTCCATGCCCTTGATCTGGGTGATGCCGGCGGGGTTCCAGTAGACCGCGCTGTAGTCGTCCGCGAGTCCCACGAACGCGCCGCCCATGGCGTTTGCGCGGGCGCCGACCGTCGGCGTGTAAAGGCCGTTGCCCATGGCAAGCACCGGTCCCAGGACCAGCACCGCGAGGCATGTGAGCAGCATCCTTCCACTGGAACGCATCAGACGTCCTCCTCTCAAACGACGGTGCTCGGGGACGCGAGCCCGGCCACGCGCACCAATATACCTGTGCGTATTCCGGCCTCAGGCACGCGGAGCGCGCCGCGACACGGAACCGCACATATGTGATTATCACGCTAGGGAAGCCCCGTCAAGCCAATTCTGGGGCGTCTGGGGGGCGTTTTCGGGATGTCGACCGCCCGCGACCGCGGTCGCAGAGCCGCCGAACGGGACATCGCTCACACTGAGGCGCGCTCGGTCGGCAGACGGCCCTGCCAAGGGTAATGAGGTTGATGTGGAGGGACAGCGCCTTCCCCTCGGGCAGCAGATCACGGACGGCCCTGAAGGTGGCGTCCGGCGTCCTGGGGCTACCGACGACGCCCAGGCGCCCCACGACGCGGTGTACGTGCGTGTCGACAGGCATTATGTCCCGGTCGAGGTTGAACAGCGCCACGCAGGCCGCCGTCTTTGCGCCGACACCGTCGAGCGCCAGCAGGTAGTCGAAGACCTCGTCGTCTGACATCCGGCGAAGGAACGAGAGGTCGAGCTCGCCCGACTCCGCGCGGATCGACCTGAGGATTGCCTTGATGCGCCGGGCCTTCGTCCGCGCCAGCCCTCCCCCTCGGATGGCGGCCTCGATGGAACGGACGTTCGCGCTCTCGACGTCTCCCCAATCGGAGAAGCGCTCGCGCAGCGACCGGTACGCGCGCCCGGAGTTCACGTCGGTCGTGTTCTGTGAGAGGATGGTGCGAACCAGCGCGCCAACGAGGTCGCGGCCGCCTCGGTAGTCGGGCACGCCGTAGGCGCCCTCCAGAAGCTCCACGATGCGCGCGATGCGCCGCTTCGCCGTCCGTCTCGACGGCGGTCCTGTGGCGGGGGTGCCGCGCGACATGGCTATCCGGCGCCCGTTGCCAGTTCGTAGACAAGGAGCCCGACGGTCGGCACTGGAGGCATCCCTCGCCGTATGTCGACGTCGGCGCGGTAGAAGCGCCCCACACCGCGCGCGTACTCGCGAGAGGTCCGGCGGGAAGCAAGCTCGATGAGTTCGCTCCTGTCGCTCCACAGCCGACCGTAGGAACCCGCCCCGCGCGCGCCGCCACCCGCGCGAGCGAGCCAGAGCGATATCCAGAAACCGTAGAGCTGGCTGACCACCTGGGCGGCGTCCATTCCCCCATCGACGAGCTCGTCGAGCAGCGCGAGCGCCCCACCCGCGTCCTGTGACGCCACGGCGACCGCCAGGTCACGCAGACCCGAGGTGCGGGCTCCCACGACGCTCTCGACGTCGGTGAGACCGATGGCGGCGCCGTCCTCCGTGAAGCACGCCAGTTTGTCCAACTCGTTGGCGATCCTGTTGAGCCGCCCGTCGGTCCAGTCGGCGAGGGCCGAGACGGCCTCCGGCTCTATGTCGTGCCCGCGCTTCTCCGCCATGCGCTCCACTATGGCGGCCAGATGCTCTCCGGTCGCCCGTCCGCAGTCGACCGACTCCGCTGCATCGAGAAGCTCGCGCTCGAACTTGTTCTTACCGGTCAGACGCTCGAAGCCGACGAGGGCGACGCATGCGCTCGGAACCGGGTCCCGGACATAGGCAAGAAGCTGGGTCCGCTGCGAGGGCGCCAGTCCGAGGAACTCGTACACGACGGCAAGCCGCCGCTCGGAGAGCATGGGCACGGTCGCCGCGTGCGCCGCGATCGCCTCGGCCGTCGTCTCCTTTCCGGAGAGACTGACGAAGTCGAAGGCCTCGCCGCCCGGGGGCAAGAGGCGCTTCTTGAGAAGGTCCACACCGAGGCTCGCCAGAAACGGCTCCTCGCCGTGGAACACGAGCACGGGCGGCAGTGTTCCTCCGTCCACCGCCTTCTGGAAGTCGGCAAACGTCATTCGCTTTGATCCCTGGTCTTCGTGATCGCTGGTCCTGCGTGGTCCCGGCGTTGCGTGGTGCCTGGCCTTGCTTGGTCACCGACCCTGCGTGGTCCCGCTACCAGCCCTGGACGGTCTTGGACAGCACGTCCTCGGCGAGCTTCTTGAAGGCGTAGGCGCGTGCCTCTTCTTCGTTTGTCAGAGAACCGCTCTCCCCCGATTCGGAGTACACCGCCCACCCCTCGACCTCTTCCTCCCAGACGACCTCGTTTCTCGTCAGGTCCTCGTAGGACAGCTTCGCAACGACGCGAACCTTGTACTCCCTCGGGTTGCCGGAGGCGTCGTAGGACATCACTGGCCGCTCGTAGAGGACGACGGCTCCCCTCAGGATGGAGTCGGCCTCCTCCTCCCCCACGACGCGGAGCGCGTTGTCGTCAGTGAACTCATCGATGATCGACGTCGTCAGGTCCTGCTCGGCGCTGTACTCGAGCGTCTCGTTCACGAGGACGGGCACGGCGATGGTCGAGATGTGCGTCTTGACCGCCGAGGAGAAGCTGTAGTTCGCGCATCCCGTGAGCGCGAGCGCCGCGGCCACTGCGAACGCGATAGACGCGAGTGCCCGCGCCGTCCTGCTCGTTCCCTTCGTCACTGCTCCCCGCCTCTCGCCAGCCTCTTACGCAGCGTGTTCCTGCTTATCCCAAGAAGCCTGGCCGCCTGGACCTGATTGCCATCCGACATCTCGAGCGCCTCGCGCGCCAGCACCGTCTCCACCTCGTCCACTATACGGTCGCTGACGCCCTCCTCGCCCGCATCGAGACGGCTCCGGAGTTCTGCCTCGACGCACCGGGCGATCTTGCCCTCGAACCCGGCCCCGAGATCACGCGCCTGGTCCTCGTCGAGCACCTCGAAGTCGTCCGGTCCAAGCACGCCTGACCGGTTGAGAGCGACTGCGTGGTGGACGGCCTGTTCCAGCTCGCGCACGTTGCCCGGCCACGAGTATCGCTCCAGAAGCTCGTAGGCGTCCGGGGTCATCCCCCGGATCTCCTTCTGCATCTTGGCCGTCGTACGCTCGAGGAAGTGCTCCGCGAGCACCGGAATGTCGTCCCGTCTCTCTCGCAGCGGAGGTATGTAGAGGCTTACGACCTTGAGCCTGTAGAACAGGTCGACGCGGAAGAGGTCGTCCTTCATCAGCAGCACGAGACTCTGGCCGGTCGCGGCGATGACCCGCACGTCCAGCTTCGACCTGGCCCTGGTGCGGGCCCGTTCGTAGTAGCCCTCCTCCATCAGAGTGAGGATGCGGCCCTGAACCGCCAGGCTGGTCTCGCCGATCTCGTCCAGGAAGATCGTGCCACCTCTCGCCTGCTCGAACCTGCCCTGCACCTCGTGGCCCGTCTCGTCGTTCCCGCCGAAAAGCTCGGTCTCCAGCTGGTCACGCCTGAGAGCCGCGCAGTTGACCGCTACGAAGGGACGCTCACGTCTGTCACTGTTGTAGTGAATGGCCCTGGCGATCAGCTCCTTGCCCGTCCCCGACTCCCCGTGCACGAGCACCGGGGCGTCCGTGGCCGCGACCGTGCCTATCAGCTTGTGGATCTCGACCATCTCCGGCGTGCGTCCGATGATAGCGCCCAGGTCAGCCACGTCCCCCGGGCCGGGTGATCCAATGGTCCTGATCATCCCTCCGTCAGCGGACAGCGCCCTGCGGACCGCGTCCTCGAGCCCCGCGGGCAGAGTCTCTCTGGGAAGGTAGTCGTACGCGCCCTCGCGCATGGAGTCGATGGCGCCCTGGCTGCTGGTACGCCTGGCCACGACGACGACCGGCACGCGACGTTCGCCCGCCCGGACGGCCCTGAGCACCTCGATGGCCTCACCGCCCTCGAGCCCGTGTTCGAGCACGACGAGATCAGGCCCTCCGGAGTCGAGGTTCGAGAGCAGGGAGCCGGAGTCGGTCCAGACCGCCACCTCGTAGGCCGGCGTCGACAGAGCGTCTACGAGCTCGCCCGCGGATGGCTCGTCGGTGTCGAGAATCCAGACCCTCTTCACAGTCTGCCTCCCACCCGGCTGCGTCCCTGGCGGCGGGAGCCCCGGGAGAGACTGCTATGCCTGGGAGCGGTACCAGTCGACCGTGAGTCGGAGCCCCTCTTTGAACGCCACCTTGGGGGCGAGTCCGAGGAGCCTCACGGCCTTGCCCACGTCCGCGAAGGAGTGCTTTACGTCCCCGGGACGGGGGTCGAGGTAATTGGCGGGGATCGACGTCCCCAGGATCTCCTGCAGTTCCGAGAGCAGCTCGTTGACGGACCCGGTGCTTCCGCAGGCGACGTTGAAGACCTGGCCACCGACGCCGTTCGCCTCGAGCGCCAGCATGTTGGCGTCGACGACGTTGGACACGTAGGTGAAGTCCCTGGACTGCTCGCCGTCGCCGTAGATATCGGGCGACCTTCCCTCGAGCAGCGCCGTGACGAACAGCGGCACAACAGCCGCGTACTGCGATGCCGGGTCCTGCCGTGGGCCGAAGACGTTGAAGTAGCGCAGCGAGACGCATTCCATCCCGAAGAGCGAGGAGAAGACCTGGCAGTACTGCTCTCCCGTCAACTTGCTCACGGCGTAGGGCGATTCGGGAGACGGCGCCATGTCCTCTCGCTTGGGCAGCTCTGGCGTGTCGCCGTAGATGGAAGACGACGAGGCGTATACGAAGCGCGAGACACCCTCATCGCGGGCCGCAAGAAGCAGATTCAGCGTGCCCTTGACGTTGACCTCGTTGCTCGACGACGGGTCCTCGACCGAACGCGGCACTGACGCCAGAGCCGCTTCGTGGAAGACGACATCCGCGCCCTTGATGGCCTTCCGGACGCTGTCGTCGTCCCTGATGTCCGCCTCGATGACCGCCACGGAGTCGGCGAACGACGAGAGGTTCTCCCGCCGCCCGGTCGAGAAGTTGTCCAGAATCCTCACGTCGTTCCCGAGCTGGAGCAGCCGCTCGGCGATGTGTGAGCCGATGAACCCGGCCCCTCCTGTAACGAGCACTACTGGCATCGAACGCTCCTGTCGAAGGTCACATGACCCGGGTGTTCCCTACAACTTCCGGATGTTGCTCGCGCTGAACCCCTTGAGCGCGTTGCGCGTGTCCACGATCGGCGTCCCCGACTCGACCACCATCTTGTAGTCCACGTCCGAGTGCGACGTCGCGATGACGATGCAGTCCGACTCTCGAAGAAGCTCCGGCGAGAGCTCGGAACTCCTCAGATCGAACCCGCCCTCACTGAGCTCCGGCACGAACGGGTCCGAGTACGAGACGTCGGCGCCCTTCTCCCGCAGGATCTTCATTATGTCCATCGACGGCGCCTCCCTGACGTCGTCGATGTTCTCCTTGTACGCAGCGCCGAGGATGAGCACCTTCGAGCCGAGAACCGCCTTGCCCGAATCGTTGAGCGCGTCCACGACCTTAGACACCACGTGGTACGGCATGCTGCCGTTGACGACGCCGGCCAGTTCGATGAAGCGCGCCTCGAAGCCGCTCTCCTTCGCCTTCCAGGAGAGGTAGAACGGGTCGATCGGTATGCAGTGCCCTCCCAGACCGGGGCCCGGGTAGAACGGCATGAACCCGAACGGCTTCGTGGCGGCCGCGTCTATGACCTCCCACACGTCGATGCCCATGCGGTCGCACATCAGCGCGATCTCGTTGACGAGACCGATGTTGACGCTGCGGAACGTGTTCTCCAGGAGCTTCACCATCTCGGCGACCTTGGTAGACGAGACGGGCACGACCGGACCGAGCGTCTGCTTGTAGAGGATCGCGGCGTGCTCGGTGCACGCCGGCGTGACGCCGCCCACGACCTTGGGGATGTTCTTCGTGTTCCAGTCGGGATTGCCCGGGTCCACCCGCTCGGGCGAGAACGCGAGGAAGAAGTCCTCTCCGACCTTCAGACCGGTCGTCTCCAACCGCGAGAGGATGACCTCGTCGGTCGTTCCCGGATACGTCGTGCTGTCGAGAATGACCAGCATCTGCTCATGCAGGTACTTGACGATCTCCTGCACGGCTGACCTCACGTACGAGATGTCCGGGTCCTTGGTCTTCCGGAGCGGCGTTGGCACGCAGATGTCGACCGCGTCGACCGACTTCAGGACCGAGAAGTCGGTCGTCGCCTCGAAGGTCCCGGCCTCCAGCCCCGCCCTCACCCACTCACTGGGAACGTCCTGGATGTAGGACTCGCCCGCCTGCAGAGCGCGGACCTTCTCCTCGTCGGTGTCGATGCCGATCACACGGAAGCCCGCCCTCGCGAACTCCATCGAGAGCGGAAGACCAACGTACCCCAGGCCGATGACTCCCAGTCTGGCCTCTTTGGACTGGAGCTTCTCCTTGAGCAATGCATCCTCCTTGGCCCGCTTAAGGCGGGTGTGTCGAAGCTGCCCCCGGACCTAGGCCATGGCCGCGGCCACAACGCCCGCCGTGGCGAGCGGGAGCAGCAGATTGTCGCTGGGTCCCAGCGGCAGCGACTCGACGAGGCTTGCTACGACCCCCACGAGCAGCGCCCAGGGCACAGGGACATAGAATATAGCAATTAGCACGCCCACTGCGAAGAGCGAAAGCGATCCGAGGAGCGTCTTGCCCGGATTGTAGGGCAGAACCGTGTTTCCGAAGGCTCTGCCGATCAGGCTTGCGGCGCTGTCACCGATGGCGAGCACCAGAACGCCCACCGCGGCCGCCGCAGGCGGGAAGAATGCAACGACCAGGAATATCCCCAGCCCGAACAGGAACGGCCCTGCGACCACCATTCGGGGCTCAGCCGGGCGCATCGCCCGCCACGTAACACTCGAGAACAGGGGCACCGCAATGCCCACCAGGCGCATGCTCTCCGAAACCAGATAGACAAGCGTGACGATCCCGATGAGCCACAGCGTCAAGGGCCGTGACCAGTGCGCCAGCACCGGGATGACTACCGAACACGAATGTATGGCCTTGCGAAACGCCTCGTGTCGGATGGCCGTTTCGCGCAGGGTGAAGCCGGACGTATAGCCCTCGGGGAAGAACTCGAGTATCTCGTGCAGGTTCCGTGTGTAGGCGACGAAGTCGGCCATACGCAGTATGCGCCACTCGGGGTTGACAGCGACGCTGCGCCACGCGGCCGAGACGATCTCTACGTTGCTCGCGTCGTCGACGACAACGGTTGCCTCCGCCCACGAGAATCCTCGCTCCCGTAGCATCCTGTCGAGCGCGTTGCGCTTCCCGCGCCCCGACTGGCGGTCGCCCAGGAGCCGCCCCGTGAGCGTCCCGTCCCTGACCTCGAGCAGCACGCCGTGCGCCCCGTCCGCGCCGACGTTGGTCGCTATCCGTTCGACCACCTGCTGAGGGACACCGGCGCTTACCAGAACGACGCTGTAGCCGGCGCGCTTGAGATCGGCGCACAGCTCCCCGGCGCCGTGCGCGAGTCGCAACGAGTCGCCCACACGCAGGAGACGCTCCAGCGTCATCCCGCGCTGCAGGTAGTAGGCGCGCTCGACCGCCTGGCGAACGCTGATGACGCCGAGTTTCAGAAGGAAGCCGAGCCACATGGTCCTGATCCAGACCCAAGCGCTCGTGGCGCTCGCGGCCCTCGAGAGGAACAGCCCGCGCAGGAACACGCCGTCCACGTCGAACGCGACGACGCCCTTGCCGGCCCCCCGCTTCACCTCAACTCCGGCCACGTCCCCTCCCGAAGAGAGCGCTCAGCCCCCTGAAGACCATCCACGCGGCTATGCCGCCCATCACTACCGGAACGTAGAAGAACTGGTTCCCGAACCGCGGAACCAGCACCTCGAAGTACCTGACGATGCCATAGACGAGCATCGCCGCGAGCGCCAGGTTGGCGGCACCCACGGCGAGGCGGTAGAGCCTCTGCTCGTGATCACGGGAGTCCCTGTGCTGGCTCAACTCCGTCTCCGACTGGATTGCCCTTGGCGCTAGCGCGTCACCGCGAACTTGCCCGTGGCCTCGCCGACCGGGTCCGCCCGACCTTCATCGTAGACAGTGATCTGGTATATGTACACTCCGCTGACCAGACCGCCGCCCTCGGTATCGATGAGTTCCCAATCTACGCTGTTCAGGCCCGGCTGGAGTCCGTTGTTGGCCTCGTTGGGACGGTAGTAGAAGACGCTCGTGGCGACCTCCTGGCCGGTCAGGTCGAAGACCTTGATCTCCACGCTGCCCTCCGAGGCGCGCGAGAGGCGGTACGCGATGTGGAACCCGGTCTCGTCGGTCGCGGGATTGGGCCACGGGAAGTGCTCGACGAGGAACAGCTCCGGGTCGTCGACGCGCACAGGGATGTCGGTAGCAACGTTGTCGCTCGTCGTCAACTCGTCGTCGCCGGTCACCACCAGGCGGATGTTGAACATGTGGTCGCCCAGGTCTTCGTCCTCCAGGTCCCACTCGAAGTCGTGGCTCTTGACCTCTCCCCCGCCCATCGTTCCCGAGAAGCTGCGACTCGTCAGAAGCTCGCCGGTGTCGAGCGGACCGTCCCACACCTCCACCGTCACGTCGGCCGACCCGTCCGGACCGAACGCATGGAAGTCGACCCGCATCGGCGCCGGCTCGCCTATGACGAAGTGGTCCGCGTGGTACTCCCCCCCGCCCGGCGTGTTTCCGTAGAGCGTCAGATCGTCCTCGAATACCGCAAGGTTGAACTCGCTGTCCGGGTCGGCCAGGCGCGCGATCGCGCCCACGACCATCTTCGCCGTGGCGGCAAACTGCGACGGGGCGATCGTCGACATCGCGTCGTCGATGGTGTGGTAGTTGCCGTTCCTGTGCCTTGGATTGTGATGCTCTATCGCGATGAGGGCGTCGTAGTCGTGCTCCCAGAACGGCGCGTGGTCGCTGTAGGCCAGAGCCTTGTCGATCCGTTGCGCCTCGAAGTCGGGGAACAGATCGTCGTGGACCGACTCCGCCGTGTCGATCAGCTGGTTCGCCAGCCACGTGGACGCCGGGTTGGTGACCACCTGACACGTGTCGATGTCGGTCGGCTCAGGCTTGAAACCTATCATGTCGACGTTGATGACGCCGTAGATGGTGTCGGGCGGCGCGACCGGGTCGTCGTGGCCCGCCCTGTATCCCGCCACGGAGTCCGCGTAGGCAGTGCTGCCGTACAACCCCAGCTCCTCGCCGCTGACGAGGAGGAATCTGATGTCGAACGGGAACGTCATCCCCGAAAGAACACGCGCGGCCTCGAGCACCGTGGCGACGCCGGTGCCGTTGTCGTCTGCGCCGGGCGCCGGATTCTCACACCACCAGTAGTAGGGCGGGTCCGTCACAGGGTAAGGCAGATCCCCAGAGGGCGTGCTCGCGGCGGTCGCGTCGTAGTGCGCGCAGACGACGTAGTACCCGTCGAGCCTGCCCGTGCCCGGAAGCACGCCGACGACGTTGTCTGCGGGATACTCCACTATGGGGCCTTCGTAGCCCTCGTCGCACGTGTAGCCGTGGATGATGAAGCGCTGCGTGTCGACCTGAGCCCGAGCCGGAAGGTACGCCCTGAGCTTGTCGATCAGGTACGGCTTGGCCTCGGCCAGGCACTCCTCGCGGTACGTGAAGCGTGACCGCAGCTCCCCTCCAGGGTACTCGGTCAACCGCTCGACGTATGCCATGAGCGAGTCCTCCGACACCGCCTGGATGGCGTCCCGCACAGCGCCCCTCATGGCCCTCTCGTCGTCGGACGTGCGCGAGCGCACATGCGCAGGCGCCACGTCGTCGAACCAGCCATCGGCGTCGATCGACTCAGGCAGCGGGCGGCAGGAGAAGGTCAGCGACCTCAGGAGGTCGAGAGACCGGTCGGTCGCGGCAACGAGCGCCGCGCCGTCCTCCTCGGACCACAGGACGTCATAATGACGCTCTAGGGTCGCGATGCCGACGTCCGGGTAGCAGAGGTAGAGCTCCTCGCCCGAACGCGGTGCCGCGATGCGCGTCGCCGCCACGCCGCGTGACTCCAGCCTCTCCGCCACTGCGCCGCTACCCTGAACGAGCGCGTGCTCGAGCCCAACGTGTCTCACCACGGCGCCGGCGTCCCCCGCCGCCGCCAGCGCGGCTCCGTCGGCCAGCCTGACCGCCACTAGCGCGTCTGCGCCCGCGGACGGGACGGAAAGAACAGCCACCAAGGTGACAGCAATCATCGCTCGCATCGTGTCTCTCCCCGGGACCGCCGCTCCAGGCGGGCCCCTCGCGGACCGCTGGCGGCCCGTCCAGGCTCTACGGAACGGGCCGGTGGCAAGGCTGCCCCCGGCCCGCCCTCTGGTGGTACGCCCGAGAGGATTCGAACCTCCGACCCCTGGAACCGGAATCCAGTGCTCTATCCAGCTGAGCTACGGGCGCTCTATTGCAGTTGTGTTGCTACTCGAGCTCGACCAGCTCGTAGTCCCTTGTCCCCAGACCCAGCTTCTCCGCGTGACGCAGCTGGACGGTCGGGTCCACGTCGGGGTGCAGGTCGCGGAACTTGTCGCTCCCGACAACGTAGCCATCGGACAGCCCGCTCACGGGCGTCGCCTCGTTGACGAGGTCGTAGGCGGCCTGGTCGATGGCCACCGGGTCGAGCGCCACCAGCACGCCGATGTCACCCACGATGGGGACCTTTTCGGTGCCGTAGCAGTCGCAAACCGGATGAACGTCAGTAATGAAGTTGACGAATCCGGCCCTACCCTTCTTCGATGCGAGAACGGCGCCCGCGTATTCTACCATCTTCATCTGACACGTGTCAGTCGATTCGTTCCAGCGTATGGACACGGCCTTCTCCGGACATACCGCAATGCACTCCGCGCAGCCGATGCACTTCGAATCGTCGATCTCGGCCCTCTCCCCCACGGAGATCGCGTCCTCAGGACACCAGGAGGCACACACCCCGCAGGCAATGCACGTAGGCCTCACGTAGGGCCGCGTCGTCGAGTGCATGTCCAGCTTGCCCGCACGAGAGGCGCATCCCATACCCAGGTTCTTGAGCGTCCCTCCGAAACCGGTGACCTCGTGGCCCTTGAAGTGCGCAAGCGAGACCAGCGAGTCGGTCTTGATGAACTCGGGCGCAATGGGCGCCTCTGGCACCAGTTCGCCCCCGAACTGCACGACGGTCTGGGTCGTCCCCCTGAGGCCCCCCGCGATGACCACCGGGGCGCCCACGGACTGGAAGGTGAAACCGTGCTCCGCGGCTGCCCGCGCGTGCGAGACGGTGTCGGCGCGCGCGCCGCGGTAGAGCGTGTTGGTGTCCGTGAGGAAGGGACTGCCGCCGTTCTTACGGATCCACCCGACGAGCCTCCGCGCGAACCGCGGGCGGACGTGCCCCGTCACACGGCTCTCGCCGAAGTGCATCTTGACGGCCACCAGTTCACCCGTCGAGAAGACATCGGCGAGCCCGCTTCTGTCGAGAAGGGCCTCCAGTCTGGAGGCGATGTCGTCGCCTCCCCCGGGCCCGACTCTGAGCAAATGCACCACGCTTCTGTCTATTGTCGCCTCCCTGATTCACGCGCTTCGAACGCCCCCGCCTTGCAGCAGCTCCCGCGCAGAGACGGCGTAGCCTAGACCTGAGACCGCGACCGCTACCACGGCCACCACCAGTGCAGGAGGCTCCAGCGACGCGATGTCGGCGACGAACACCACGGTGGCCGCCGCGAGCAACACGAGCGCCACCTTGCCGACCATGAGCGCCGGCGGGACCTTTCCGGTCCTCCGCGCAACCGCCGCTCCGCCGATCACGATCGCGACGTCGCGCGCCAGGACCAGCAGGAACACCCACAGCGGGAACTCACCGCGGAATACCAGGTAGAGCAGTACCACGCCGACCGCTATCTTGTCGGCCACGGGGTCCAGTATCTTCCCGAGTTCCGTCACCCGGTCCAGACGCCTGGCGAGATACCCGTCGAGCCCGTCCGTCGCAAAGAGGACCACGAGCGTGGCGGCCGCCCAGGACCTGTGCCCCGCGGCAATGAGAGCGATCACTGCCGGCACCACCGCCATCCTCGCCAGGGAGACCAGGTTCGGCGGCGCAGGAAGGTCGCGCAGCGTTGGGCCGGATGGCCGGGCCATCCCCTAACGCTCCCTCACTCGCCCTGCCCAGTGCATCTTCTTCCTCAGGATCTCGTAGTACGAGTGCCCGGACACGTCGACGAGAACCGCCCTGGTGTCGGAGCGGCGGACCTCCACAACGTCCCCGTCCCTGAGCGCGAACGCTCGGTTCCCGTCCGTTGAGATCACGGTCCTGTCGTCGCACGACAGCATCTCGACCTCGATGGACACGGACGGCGGGATGACGCACGACCGCATGCTGAGCGTGTGCGGGCAGATCGGCGTAAGGACTATCGCCTCCACGCGCGGCATGACCACGGGACCTCCGGCGGACACCGAGTAGGCCGTCGAACCGGACGGCGTGGCCAGTATCATCCCGTCCGCCGCGTAGCGCGTCACGAGTTCTCCGTCGACTCGCGCCTCGAACGTCATCATACGCGAGTCAGCGCCCTTGCTGATGACCACGTCGTTGAGGGCGAGGGTCGAGCCTTCGTCCTGGTGCCCGCTTCCCTTGACCGACACGGTCAACATCATCCGCATGCTCAGAGGCAGGTCGCCGGGGTCCAGTGCCTCCAGCACACCTTCCAGCTCCTCCTCCGCGATCTGAGTCAGGAAACCGAGGCTCCCGAGGTTGACGCCTATCACGGGCGTCTCGCGCCCTCTCGACGCGACCAGGCTGACGGCGCGCAGGAGCGTCCCGTCGCCTCCGCACGCGAAGACGAGTTCCGACCGCTCCACCAGCTCGTCGGGCGGAACACACGGCACTGAGCCCGGCGCCTGGTCCGCGAGCACGGAGTCGGCGATCACCTCCAGCCCGTGCCTGCCGGCCCAGCCGCTGACGGAGTCCATGGCCTGTGTCACACCGCTCTTGGTCGGGTTCGCAACGACGCCAACGGTCTTCATCGCGTCAGAACCTCCTTCGCTCCGACTGGCGCGCGCCGACCAGCGCTCGCGCCGTCGCCACCACGTCACCGGCCGTCAGGCCGCAGTCGCTGAGCAGCTGCGCCCTCGAACCGTGAGTGACGAACTCGTCCGGCAGCGCCACGATTCTCGTGGCCACATCGTACAGCCCCTCGGCCTGCAGGAGTTCGAGAACGGCCGCCCCGAAGCCGCCGGAGCGCACGTTCTCCTCGAGCGTAACCACCCTCCGGGTCCTCCGCGCCTCGCCCAGTATCAGCTCGGCGTCGAGCGGCTTGAGGAAGCGCGCGTTGACCACGGATGCGTCCACGCCCTCGCTCACAAGCTGCTCGGCCGCGGACCTGGCGACGTCGACCATCGAACCCAGGGCGATCAGGCTTACGTCTCCGCCCTCGCGCAGCGTCTCTCCGCGACCGATCCGCAAGGCCTTGGGCTCGTAGTCCATCTTGACGCCCAGGCCCGCGCCGCGCGGGTAGCGGACGGCTATCGGGCCCTCGTCGTACTCGAGAGCCGTCCGGACCATCTCCGCCAGCTCGTTCTCGTCCTTGGGCAACATGACGACCAGATTGGGCACGGCACGGAGGAAGGTCATGTCGAAGACCCCGTGATGCGTCGGCCCATCGTCGCCTACGATGCCACCCCTGTCGATCATGAACCTCACCGGGAGCCGCTGCAGACAGACGTCGTGGATCACCTGGTCGTATGCGCGCTGCAGGAAGCTCGAGTAGATGGCGATGACCGGCTTCATGCCAGTGGCGGCCATGCCGGCCGAGAATGTGACGGCGTGCTGCTCGGCGATGCCCACGTCGAAGAAGCGCTCGGGGAAACGCTTCGCGAAGTGCGACAGCCCGGTGCCGGCCGGCATGGCGGCCGTCAGCGCGACGACTTTTTCGTCGTCCTCGGCCAGCGCCGTCAGCGTTCTTCCGAAGGCCTCGGTGTACGAGATGGCTGAGGGCTTCTTCGTCAGCGTTCCCGTCTCCTTCTCGAACGAACCGATGCCGTGGAAGCGGGAAGCGTCGTCCTCCGCGGGCTGGTAGCCCCGGCCCTTCTGCGTGATGACGTGAACGAGCAGCGGTCCGTCCATTCGCTTGAGACGCTCGAACGCCTCTATCATGAGCTCGGTGTTGTGGCCGTCGATCGGGCCGAAGTACTTGAAGCCCAGTTCCTCGAACAGGACGCCCGGGACCAGCATTCCGCGCATGCCCTCCAGCGCGCGGCTCGCCAGTTCTCTGGCGCGGCTTCCGACCGCGGGGATCTTCCCCATGATCTCCCAGACCTCGGACTCGAGACGCTGGTACGTGGGCGCCGACAGGAGCCGCGTAAGATACTGCGACAGCGCGCCGACGTTCTTCGCGATCGACATCCGATTGTCGTTGACGATGACCATGAGGTTCCGCTTGAGGTGCCCGGCCTGGTTGAGACCCTCGAAGGCAAGGCCGGCCGTCAGCGAACCGTCGCCGATGATCGCGATGACGCGGTTGTCGCCACCCTGGAAGTCGCGCGCGCAGGCCATCCCGAGCGCGGCCGAGATGGACGTGCTCGAGTGCCCCGTGTTGAAGGAGTCGTGCGGGCTTTCCTCGCGTCGAGGGAAGCCCGCCACGCCTCCGTACTGCCTCAGCGTCTCGAAGCTCTCGCGGCGTCCCGTCAGGAGCTTGTGAGCGTAACTCTGGTGGCCGACGTCCCAGACGAACTTGTCCGAAGGCGAGTCGAAGACGTAGTGAAGAGCCAGCGTAAGCTCGACCACCCCAAGGCTCGGAGCAAGGTGCCCGCCGTTGCGCGACACGACGCGGATTATCTCGTGCCTCAGCTCCTCGGCGAGCTGCACGAGTTCCTCCTGCCCCAGAGCCTTGACGTCCTCCGGTCCGTCTATCCTGTCGAGTATCTCGCCCATGGCGTCTCTCTCAGTGCCTTCGGTCTATCACGAAGCGGGCGATCTCGCGAAGCGCCCACGCACGGTCTTCGAGGGGCTCGAGAGCCGCGAACGCGTCCTCCGTCAGCTCCCTCGCGCGAGCCCTGGCGCCGTCGATCCCGACGACCCCGGGGTAGGTCAGTTTGCCCCTCTCGCGGTCCTTGCCTACCGCCTTGCCCATCTCCTCCGCGGTGCCGGTCTCGTCGAGGAGGTCGTCGGCGATCTGGAACGCCAGTCCCATGGACTCCCCGAACCTGGCGAGCAACGCGAGGTCTTCTTCCGAAGCTCCCGCGGCGTGCGCTCCCACCAGCACCGACGCCCTTAGCGGACGCGCGGTCTTGTTGGTGTGTATGTACTCGACTGCGGGGAGCGTAGCCTCCTCCCCCTCTCCGTCCATGTCCGCCTGCTGTCCGGCGACCATGCCCTCGACGCCGTTTGCCGATGCGAGCTCCGCGATGACCGCGGCGCGCGCCTCGGGGATCAGCCCCGTGTCCCGCGCGACCACCTCGAAAGCGAGCGTCAGCAGCGCGTCTCCCGCCAGTATCGCCGTGGCCTCGTCGAAGGCCACGTGGCAGCTCGGACGCCCCCTGCGCGTGTCGTCGTCGTCCATCGCCGGCAGGTCGTCGTGTATCAGAGAGTAGGTATGGATGAGCTCGGTCGCGCACGCGGGAGCCAGAGGAACTGCGCCCCGTCCACCGACCGCGTCGAACGCCGAAAGCGCGAGTATCGGACGCAGTCGTTTCCCTCCGCCGAACACGCTGTGGCGCATGGCGTCGAGCAGTCTGGAAGGCCGCCCGGGTGAAGGCGCGAGGAAGTGGTCCAGCGCCGCCTCTACCTCCTTGCGCCGGTCCGCGAGGTAGCTCGTGAGTTCCCTTTCGCTACTCGTCCTCATCTTCGTCCCCGAACGCCTCGAGTTCGAACGTGCCCTGTTCGGTCTTCGTCAGCTTCCGCACCCGCTCCTGCGCCTTCTCGAGCGCCTTCACAAGAGACCCCGCCAGCTTCATCCCCTCCTCGAAGGCCTTGATGGAATCCTCCAGCGGCAGCTCGTTCTGCTCGAGCCGCTCCACCAGCTCCGTGAGCTTCCCCATGTCTTCCTCGAAGGTGGCTCGCTTGCTCAACTCTTCCTCCCCGGCTTCACAGCCACGTCCGTAACTTCCGTGTCGAAAGAACCGTCGGCGACCGTCACCCTGACGCCCGCCCCCACCGAGACGTCACCGACGCCGCGAACCGGTCCCAGCCCGGGGAGCAGCGACACCGCGGCGAACCCGCGCGCCATGATGTGGGACGGGTCCGTCAGTCTCAGTTCCGACGACAGACGATCGACGCGGGCCCTCGCGGCCTCGAGCCGCTGCGACACCGCGGCTACGAGTCGCCGCGACATGTCGTCGGTCCTCTGCGCGTGCCGGTCGATCATCTCGCCCGGCAGCCGGAACGCGTACGCGGTCACGAGGTTCCTGAGCCTGCGCGCGCGTTCGTCCAGCGTTCCGGTGAGACCCCTCGAGACGCGCCTCGCCAGGGACTCGACCGAGCGCAGAAGCTCCCGCCGGTCGGGCACGACGATCTCGCCCGCGTTCGAGGGGGTGGCCGCCCGCCTGTCGGCCACGAGGTCGGCGATCGTCGTGTCTATCTCGTGCCCCACAGCCGAGACTATGGGCGTCTTGGCCGCGTAGATGGCCCGGGCGACGGCCTCCTCGTTGAACGCCCAGAGGTCTTCGAGAGAGCCCCCGCCCCGTCCGACTATGGCCACGTCGGCGCCACCCCACTCGTCTATGAGCTCGATCGCGCTGACGATGCCGGGCACGGCCTCGCGTCCCTGAACAGGCGCCGGGACCACGACCACCTTCGTCGACGGGAAGCGCTCGCCTATGACGCGGATGACGTCGCGGACGGCCGCTCCTGTCGGCGACGTAACGACCGCGACGGTCGAGGGAAACGCGGGAACAGGGACTTTGTGTTCGGGGTCGAACAGGCCCTCTTCCGCCAGCTCTCGTTTGAGCTTCTCGAACGCCGCTGCGAGCGCCCCTAGCCCTGCCGGCTTCATCGTCTCGACGTAGAGCTGGTAGCGACCCGAGGGCTCGTACACCTTGACGCGCCCCCACGCGGCCACCTTCATGCCGCTCTCCGGGGCGAAGGCGAGGCCGCGGTTGGCGCCCTTGAACATGACGCAGGAGAGCTGGCTTTTCTCGTCCTTCAAGGAGAAGTACATGTGCCCGGACGAGTGGTGGACGAAGTTCGAGATCTCGCCCTCCACCCAGAAGACCGGCAGCGACGTCTCGAGGACCGCCTTGATCCGGGCGGTCACCTCGCTGACGGAGAGGACGGTCTCCTCGTGCGGCTCTCGCATTCCTCTCGTCCTCATCGGGGTCTCCGGGAAGTCCACTCCGGCTACTGGAACGACTCGCCGGCTTCCGCACTGTAGAGACCTGGCGGAGCGCCACCTGCCACGTCGGGGCTCTACTCCGCGGCCGCCCTCTCAGCGGCGCGTTCGGCGGCGGTCACAACGCTTCTGAGAAGAAGCGCAGTCGTCAGCGTCCCCACCCCACCCGGCACCGGCGTAACGGCCGACGCAAGTCCCATCATCTGGTCGAACTCGACGTCGCCCACTAGCCTCGTTCCCCGTTCGGACGACGGGTCGGCTATCTCGTTGGTGCCGACGTCTATCACAATGGCGCCCTCCCGGACCATGTCGCCGCGGATGGCGCCCGGGCGCCCGACAGCGGCCACGACTATGTCCGCGCTTCGGGTGTGCTTCCCCACGTCGTCGGTCCCGGTGTGACAGACGGTGACCGTCGCGTTACCCAGTTCGCTCTTCCTGAGCAGGAGGTTGGCGAGAGGCTTGCCGACCACCGTGCTTCTGCCGACGACGACCACGTGCCTGCCTTCGACGGCTATGTCGTACCCTCTGAGCATCTCGAGCACGGCGAGCGCCGTGCACGGCGCGAACACCTCCCCGCCCGTCATCAACCTGCCCATACAGTAGGTGGTCGCGCAGTCCACGTCCTTCTCCGGAGCGACGTATTCGACCAGGGTGGCAGGTATGCCCTCGGGCAACGGCCGCTGCACGATGATGCCGTCGACGGTCCTGTCGGCGCTGAGCTCGCGGATCTCATAACCGACCTTTCTCGCCCCTTCGGCAGGGTCGATCGTCACCATGCGCGTCTCCACGCCGCGCTTGTCCGCCGCGCGCTCTATGCTCTGGGAATACCAGATGCAGGCGGGGTCGTCGCCGACCAGAACGATGGCCAGCGTCGGGGCGACGGGCAGGGCCGCCGCTCTCCGCTCCACCTCGTCGCGGATCCGTTTGGCGACCGGCTTGCCCGTAAGGAGCCGTGTCTCCACTCGCGTCCTCCAGTCCGTGGCCTGCCTGCGCTAGTCGTCGTGGATCTCCGCCACGCGCTCCACCGAGCGTGCGGCGCCCGTCTCCTCGTCCACGTCGATCACGACACCGTTGAGCTGCCCCGCCCCCGAGGCGGCCTCGAAACGCTGCGGCAGTTGAGTAACGAAACGCGCGATCGACAGGTCCTTGCGGATCCCGATGACCGAATCGAACGGACCGGTCATGCCCACGTCGGTGATGTAGGCGGTGTGCCCGTCCAGGATCCGCTCGTCCGCCGTCTGGATGTGAGTGTGAGTGCCGAGCACCGCGCTGGCCTGGCCAGAGAGATACCAGCCCAGCGCGAGCTTCTCCGAGGTCGCCTCGGCATGCACGTCAACGACGAGTACCGGCGTCCTCTCTCGCAGTTCCCTCAGCAGCTCCGAACCCGTACGGAACGGACAGTCGATCTCCTGCATGAACACGCGTCCCTGCAGGTTGACGACGCCGACGTCCTTCCCGTTCCTGGTCCTGAACACGCCGGAACCTCGTCCGGCAGCGCCTGGAGGGTAGTTGGCGGGTCTCAGCACGCGGTCGCAGCTGCTCAGGAACTCGAACGCCTCGCGCTTGTCCCACACGTGGTTGCCGCTCGTCAGGACGTCGATGCCCGTGTCAAGCAGCTCCCGTCCAAGCCGCGGCGTTATGCCTATGCCGCCGGCCGCGTTCTCGCAGTTGGCGATCGTCATATCTATGCCGCGCTCCTCAACGAGCCTCGGCACAAGCGCCGCGGTCGTCGACCTGCCCGTGCGACCGACTATGTCCCCTATGAAGAGGATCCTCACGAGTCTCCCCCGCCGGACCGAGCCTCTCTACTTCGCGTAGTCGACGGCCCGGGTCTCCCGGACCACTACGACCTTGATCTGGCCGGGGTACTTGAGCTCGGCCTCGATCTTCCGCGCTACCGAGGATGCCAGCGCCTCAGCGCGCGCGTCGTCGATCTTCTTGTGCTGGACCATGATGCGAATCTCGCGGCCAGCCTGGATGGCGTAGGACCGCTCGACCCCCTGGAAGCTGCCGGCTATCGACTCGAGCTTCTCGAGACGCTTGATGTAGGTCTCGAGAGTCTCTCGCCTGGCGCCGGGCCTGGCGCCCGACACGGCGTCCGCGGCCTGGACCAGCACCGCGATCATCGAGGTGGGCTCTACGTCCTCGTGGTGCGACTCGATAGCGTTGACGACGATGTCCTCCTCGCCGTAGCGCCTGGCCAGCTCCGCTCCGAGAGCGGCGTGCGTGCCCTCCATCTGATGGTCGACCGCCTTGCCGATGTCGTGCAGGAGCCCCGCTCGCTTCGCCACGGCCACGTCGAACTCCAGCTCGCCTGCCATGAGACCGCAGAGGTACGCGACCTCCTTGGAGTGCTGAAGCATGTTCTGGCCGTAGCTCGTGCGGTAGCGAAGACGTCCGAGCAGCTTGGTCATCTCGGGCTTGAGGTCGTGTATGCCGACGTCGAGACAAGCCTCCTCGCCCAGCTCAACGATGTGCTCGTCGAGCTCCTTGGCGACCTTGTTGACGACCTCCTCAATGCGGCCCGGGTGGATCCTGCCGTCGGTGATCAGCTTCTCAAGCGCGAGCCTCGCGACCTCTCGTCTCACCGGGTCGAAGCCGGAGAGTATGACAGCCTCGGGCGTGTCGTCCACGATGACATCGATGCCGGTCGCGGTCTCGAAGGCCCGGATGTTCCGGCCCTCGCGCCCTATGATGCGCCCTTTCATCTCGTCGTTCGGGAGATTGACGACCGACACCGTCGACTCTACGACGTGGTCGGCGGCGCACCGCTGGATGGCGAGCGTCAGTATCTGCCGCGCTTCCTTGTCGCCCTGCCTGCGAGCCTCGTCCTTTATGTCCTTGATCATGCGCGCGGCCTCCAGGCGCGCATCGCTCTCCATGTTCTTGATGAGGAGCTTCTTTGCGTCGTCGCGGTTCATGCCCGCGATCCGCTCCAGCCGCTCGTTCTGTTCGTCGATAAGCCTCGAGAGCTTCTCCGTCCGCTCGCCGACCTGCACCTCGGTCTTCTTGACGTCCTCCGTCAGAGCTTCGAGCTCGTGCTCCTTCTTGTCGAGGAACTCGACCTTGCGGTTGAGGTTCTCCTCGCGCTTCTCGACCGATCTCTGCAGCTTGTCTATCTCGGTCTTCGTGGCCTGCGTGTCCTCCTCGAACTTGGCCTTCGCCTTGTACCACTCGTCCTTGGCCTCGAGAACCGCGGCCTTCTTCTGCGTCTCGGCCTCCCTCTGGGCCTCCCTGACGATCTTCTCAGCCAGTTCCTCGGCGCTCACTATCTTGCTCCGGTCGACCAGCCTCCTCGAGAACCAGCCGGCGAGGAAGACAGCCACGCCTATGAGGAACATGATGACTACAGATACGAGATTGTTGTCCATGTGTGCCTCGTCCTCCCATCTATCTAATTGCGGTCCCTTGTTCCTTCGCCGCCCCTGACCGGAGCCTCGCTCCCGTCGGCTGCTGGGGCGGACGTGAGAGCGTCGTCCCACTCGCGGACGCGCTCTCGGACCTCCCTCTCATAACCACTGCCTCCCGGGCGGTAGTAGTCCCTGCGCTCGGGAATGTACTCCTGAGAGCGACCGTCCGACTCGGACTCCGGCATGCGATAGCCCTCTCCGCGACCCAGCCGGGCAGCCCCTCCGTAGCTTGCGTCCCTGAGGTGGTCGGGGACGTCGAAGGCGACGCCGCTGCCGATGTCCTCAGAGGCCCTCGCGATCGCGTCCGCGGCCGACCTGCTCTTTGGCGCGGTCGCGAGGTATATGGTCGCCTCGGCGAGCGCGTACCTCGCCTCGGGCATTCCTATCATCTCGACGGCCCTCGCGGCGGAGACCGCCACCGTGAGCGCCGACGGGTCAGCCAGACCGACGTCCTCCGACGCGGATATCACGAGCCTCCTCGCGATGAACCTCGGGTCCTCCCCTCCCTCCACCATCCTAGCCAGCCAGTGGAGGGCCGCGTCCGGGGACGAGCCCCTGATGCTCTTGATGAACGCCGAGGCCACGTCGTAGTGCGAGTCGCCGTCGCGGTCGTACCTCACGACCCGCTTGAGCAGGCACTCACGGGCGACCTCGAGCCCCACCCGTATCACACCGTTCCTGTCCGGCGACGTCGACAGCACCGCCAGCTCGAGCGACGCGAGGGCCTTCCGCGCGTCCCCCAGGGAGTTCTCCACCAGGTGGTCCATCGCCTCCGGGGTGATCTCCACCCTGTAGTCGCCCAGACCCCGATCCTGGTCCTCCAGTGCCGACTCGAGGATCTCTCGGACCTCGTTCTCCTCGAGCGGCTTGAGCTCGAAGACCTGGACGCGCGAGAGAACCGCCTGATTGAGGTAGAAGAACGGGTTCTCGACCGTCGCGCCGATCATCGTTACGACGTCGTTCTCGAGCGGGGCCAGAAGCACGTCCTGCTGCGCCTTGTTGAAGCGGTGGACCTCGTCGATGAAGAGGATCGTCCTGATCGGCGCCCGCTGCCGCGCCGCGGCCACGGCCGTTCTCAGGTCGGCGACCTTCGCCTCCACCGCGTTGAGCATCACGAGCTTCGACCGCGTGACCCCCGCCACCACATGCCCCAGCGAGGTCTTGCCGCAACCCGGCGGGCCGTAGAGTATCATCGAGAACAGCCGGTCGCTCTCAACGGCACGCCTGAGGAGCCGTCCCTCGGCCAGGATGTGTCTCTGCCCGACGTAGTCGGAGAGAACCACCGGCCGCCTGCGCCTGGCGAGCGAAGCGTGCTCGACCTTCTCCTCCGGGAAGAGCTCGCCGCTCCCGCCCGAGTCGTTCTCCAATGCTCGGCCCTCGTCCGGACGCCTCGCGCCAACGCGCGCGCGGCTCCGCTTCTCAGCGTTTCGGGGTAGGATCCACCTGTGTCAGGGAGTGCGTCCACGACCATCGGGGTCGCGAACGTGCCGCGGGGCAAGTCGGGCAGGCGGTTCGGGTCAGTCGTCGAGCTCGCCGTCGAGCGTCTGAGACAGCTCCTCGGTCCGCTGCTGAACAATGGCGAGCAGCTTGTTTCGGTCGTCTCGCTCACGGAAGAGCTCTCCTGCGATGTTGAGCGCGGCGAGAATGGCCACCTTGAGAGGTGACCCCAGGGATGTCTCCCTGTCGACCTCGTCCATCTTGCTGTCCACGTAGTGAGCTATCTCCTGAATGTAGTCAGGATCGGCATCACCGCGGATCCGGTACTCCGAACCGTATATCTCAACCTTGACGCTGTTCATCTCGGTGTCGTTGCGTTCCAGGAGTTGTCCCTCCGACGAACTTTCAAGGCTGCTTGCCTGACCGTCCAGCTCGCTGCACCTGCGTCCCATCTATGTACGGGTCGATCCTGTGGCCCTCAGCCGACCTTGTCGGCCATCGACTTGAGCCTGGACCCCATGCGCTTCTTCGTCTTCGAATCCACCTTCTGGCCGGACCCTATACCCTCTACGAGGGTCCCCAGCTCGTCTATCTCCTTTCCCAAGGCCCGAAGCCGGTCTGACAACTCGGCGTTCTCGGCCTTGAGCCGCTTGAGCTCGTCGACGGCTCTGCCCACCGACCCCTCAAGCTCGTCCAAACCCGGTAGCTGCATATCGCTCCCGATGGCGGGAAGGAACACGCTGCAGGCGCGCGGCCAGCCGGGCCCGGACAGGGCCAACCTATCGGACGGTCGCGTCGAACCTGTTCTTCAGACGGTCGACGATGCGCGAGTGCGCTCCGTCCACCTCTTCATCGGTCAGCGTCTTCTCCCGCGACATGTAGACCATCGCGAACGCCAGGCTCTTCTTGCCGGACGGCAGCTGCTCGCCCCTGTAGATGTCGAACACCCGAACATCCGTCAGGAGCGGCTCGCTCGCCGCCCGGACCTCGGCCAGCACGTCGCCGGCGGCCAGGCGCTCGTCAACGACAAGCGCGACGTCGCGTCGCGACTTCGGATATCTCGGCAGTTCCTCGTAGGTGCCCGTCGGTGGGATGAACCGACACAGTCCTTCGAGGTCAAGCTCGAAGACGAACACAGGGTCGGTCAGCTCCCAATCGGAGCGGACCCCCTTCGAGAGCATGCCGAAAGACCCGAGGTCGGTCCCCTCCACGAGCATCGCCGCGCGGGCACCACCCTCCAGCAACTCGCCATTGTAGCAGGCGACTTCCGGGGTGTCAATATCGAGCGCCTCGGCGAGGCCCCAGAGGGCGCCCTTACCGTCGAAGAAGTCCACGACGCGGGGTTCCTCGCCCCAGACCTGCCTCCCCGCGGCGCCGGTGATAGCGCCGGCGAGGACCCACCGCTCCTCGCACACGCCGTTGAGAGTGCGGAAGACCTTGCCCATCTCGAACAGCCGGAGGTCGCGCTCGCCGACGTTGCGGTTTCTGCGCACGACGTCGAGCAGCGACGGGAGAACGGCCGTCCGCATGAACGGCATCTCCTTGTTCACGGGGTTCGAGAGCCTGACGGGCTCGCCCCAGTTCCCCGAGGAGCCGAGCCGGTCGACCGCTCGCTGCCCCATGAAGCACGTCGTCAGGACCTCGTAGAAGCCCAGACGCACCATCGCGTCGCGAACGGCGTTCCGCGCGCCCAGTCCCTCGTCGGGAGGAGCGTCTATCGAGTGGAAGGGCACGCTGGTCGGCACGCCACCGTAGCCGCGTGCGCGCAGCACTTCCTCTATCAGATCGGCCTCGACGGTCACGTCGGACCTGTACGTCGGTACGCTGACCTCCAGCCGACCGTCGCCGACCTCGGCCACATCGAAGTCGAGCGACTCCAGGGCCGAGACGGTCTCCTCACGACCGACCTCCTCGCCGAGCATGGACGTCACCTTCGAGACGTCGAGCCGGATTGTGATCGTGGGGGCGCCTCCGCTCCCCGCATCCACGGAGCCGGGAGCCACCCTGCCGCCCGACAGCTCCGCCATCAGACCGCTCGCCCTGGCCGCGACGGCGTCCATCGCGTGCGGGTCGACGCCGTGCTCGAAGCGCTGGCTGGCGTCGGTCCGCACGCCGAGTGCCCGAGCGCCCCGTCGCACCACGACCGGGTCGAACCACGCGCACTCCAGAAGTACGTTCTTCGTCGTGTCGGCGACCTCCGAGTCCAACCCGCCCATGATGCCCGCGAGAGCGATCGCTTCGCGACCGTCGCAGATGAGCAGATGCGACGGGTCGAGCTCGTGCTCGACGTCGTCGAGCGTCACCATCTTCTCGCCGTCGCGAGCGCGCCGTACCACTATCCTGTGGTCCGCCAGCCGGTCGTAGTCGAAGGCGTGGATCGGATGCCCCCACTCGAGCATGACGAAGTTGGTTATGTCGACGATGTTGCTGATGCTTCGCGAACCGACGCTTCGCAGCGCTGACTGCAGCCACGCTGGCGACGGCCCCATCGTAACATCGGAGATGACCCGCGCTATGTAGCGGGGGCACCCGACGGGATCCTCTATCTCGACCTCGCACAGCTCGGACGCGGCCTTGCCCTCCTCGACAAGTCCGAGGTCGGGCAGTCTGAACTCCGCGCCTGTCAGAGCGGCGACCTCCCGAGCGACACCGATGACGCCCAGGCAGTCCGGGCGGTTCGGCTGGACGTCGAGGTCGATGATCGAGTCGTCGAGCCCCAGGAGAGAGAACACGTCGTCGCCGGGCGCGACGCCCCCGGCCTCGGTGCCCTCGAGCTCGAGGATGCCCTCCGACGACTCCTCGAGTCCCAGCTCCTGTGCGGAGACGAGCATGCCGTGCGACTTGCGCCCGCGTATCTTCGCCTCGCCGATCCTGTTGCCGCCCGCGATCACAGAGCCCGGCGGCGCGAGCACGGACATCATGCCTGCCCGCACGTTTGGCGCGCCACAGACCACCGTCGACGAGCCACCGCCCCAGTCGACGACGCACACGGAGAGCTTGTTCGCATCCGGATGCGGCTCGACAGTGACGACCTTCGCCGCGACCACGCCCTCGACTCCGGCCCAGGGCGCCGCGACCGCCTCCGCCTCGGTCAGCGAGTCGGTCAGACGGAGCGCCAGGTCCTCGGCGTTCATGTCGAAGTCGACGTATCTCTTCAGCCAGTTGAGACTGACTATCATGGCTCTTGTCCCGTCCTGTGGCTGCCCGGTACCGCGGGACCCGCAACGGACGTCGCCGTCAGATCTGCCTCAGGAAGCGCAGGTCGTTCTCCAGGAACAGACGGATGTCGTCCGTTCCGGTCATCATCATGCAGATCCTGTCAACACCGAGTCCGAAGGCGTATCCCGTGTACACGTCGGGGTCGATGCCCACGGCCTCGAAGACCCTCGGATCGACCATGCCGGCGCCCAGAAGCTCGACCCAACCCGTGCCCGAGCACACGCTGCAGCCGGACCCATGGCAGATCCGGCACTCGACGTCGACCTCGGTCGACGGCTCGGTGAAGGGAAAGAACCCGGCACGGAAGCGCAGGTTGACGTTCTCGCCGTACAGCTCACGCATGAAGCGCGTCAGCACGCCCTTGAGCTCGCCGAACGTCACGCCCCTGTCGACATAGAGCCCCTCCAACTGGAAGAACTCCGAGCCGTGGGAGGCGTCCGGCGTCTCGTTCCTGTAGACGCGCCCCGGCGCGATGATCCGGATAGGGGGTGTCTGTGACTGCATCACGCGAATCTGCACGGGAGACGTGTGCGTCCGGAGCAACGTGTCGCCGTCGATGTAGAACGTGTCCCAACCGTCCCGCGCGGGATGGTCCGCGGGGATGTTGAGGGCGTCGAAGTTGTGGAAGTCGTCCTCGACGTGCGGCCCCAGAGCGACCTCGAACCCCAGCCCGCGGAAGATGGACGTCAGCCGCTCGAGCGTCCGCGTCAGCGGGTGCTTGCGCCCCACCCAAGGCGTCCTTCCCGGCAACGTCAGGTCCAGCGTGTCGGCCCCGGCCTCGGCGGCCTCTATTCGCTCCTTCGCGGATTCGAGCAGAGCGTTCAGCTCTTTCTTGATCTCGTTGACCGCGCGCCCAACCTCGCGACGCTTGTCTGGCTCGAGGTCCTTGAGCCCCCTGGAGACCTGGTTGAGCTCGCTCTTCCGCCCGAGGTACCTGACCCGCGCGTCCTCGAGCTCCGCGGGCGTGGCCGCGCCCTCGAGCGCGGCTCTTGCCTCGGTTCCGAGTTCCCGTATGCGGTCCAGCACCGGCCTACCTCCGCGTCCCTTGTGCTTCTCTACTCCAGACCACCCTTTGCCATCTCGACGAGCTTCGCAAAACCATCCTCGTCGTTGACGGCCATGTCCGCCAGCATCTTGCGGTCGACCTCGACGTTCGCCGAGCGCAGACCGTGCATGAACCTGCTGTAGGACAGCCCGTGCATGCGGGCGCCGGCGTTGATTCGCATGATCCACAGCCTGCGCATGTCGCCCTTGCGGCGCTTGCGGTCGCGGTACGCGTACTGACCCGCCCTGTGGACGCTCTCGGTGGCCGTGCGTATCAGCTTGCTTCTTCCACCGCGGTAGCCCTTCGCGGACTTGAGTATCTTCTTTCTCCTCCGCCTCGACGACGGAGCTCCTCGTACCCTGGACATTCCCTACCTCACATGTTGCCTGTGTCTCTGTCTGCTGTACGTGTGCCGGCCCTCTACTTGGGCAGCATTCTCTCAACGCGCGGCTGGTCGCTCTTGTGAACGTACCCCGCCTTCCGCAGCTCTCTCTTCTGGCGCGCGCTCTTGCGGATGAAGAAGTGGCCGCCGTAGGCCCTGGACCGCTTGAACTTGCCCGAGCTAGTCCGCTTGAACCTCTTCGCCGCGCCCCTGTGCGTCTTGATCTTCGGCATTCGCTGTCTTCTCCTGCTCCCTCTTCTGCGCTTCCTTCTTCTTCGGTGCGGGCTTCGCCGCCAGCACCATGACCATGCTTCTTCCCTCCGACCTGATGGGCACCTCGACGTTGGCTATGTCATCGAGGTCCTCTATGGCGCGCTCCATCAGGCGTCTTCCCAACTCCTTGTGCGCCAGCTCTCGCCCCCGGAAGTTGACCGTGACCTTTACCTTGTCGCCCGCCTCCAGGAACTGGCGAGCGTGCCGCACCTTGAAATCGTAGTCGTGCGGCTCGATCTTCGGACGCATCTTCACTTCCTTGACGATCGTGACGTGCTGACGCTTCTTCGCTTCCTTCGCCCGCTTCCGCAGCTGATACATGTACTTGCCGTAGTCCATGATCTTGCATACCGGCGGTCTGGCCTTGGGCGAGACCTCGACCAGGTCAAGTCCCCGCTCTTCCGCCATAGCTAGCGCCTCAGACGTCGGAAGCACACCCAGCTGCTCGCCATCGTCATCGATGACGCGAACCTGAGGTATGCGTATCCGCCTGTTGACGCGCGGGCTCTGTATTGCCACTCTACCCCCTTCCCGCTTGCCGGACCGTCCGGCAGCTCTGTGAAACGAGAACGGGATGCTTGACTTCAGGCATCCCGTGAGCAGGACCGCACAGGTGTCTCCTCGCGGTCCTTTCGCAACCTCTTCGGGTCTCGCGATGAGCCCTCGAGGTGAGAAGCGAGATGCTTCTGCTTCCTCTATTCGTGATGTCTACCCCTGCGACGGGAGTGGTGGGCGATACTGGACTCGAACCAGTGACCTCTTGCATGTCAAGCAAGCACTCTAACCAAGCTGAGCTAATCGCCCGTGCAACGCACCGCCGACCGGCAGCGAGGTCGCCCTCCTGCCGGACAGATAAAGATATCCGTCCTGATGGGCTCTGTCAAGCCCCAAAGGGCGTCGGGAGCACCCCTGGGGCCCCTGGAGACCGTACACACGAGGTCGCGGCCCTCGCCGCCCATCGCTACGCCGGCCTGCGGAAACCCACCACCCGGATCTCCGTCATCTCCTCCACGGCGAACCGCGGGCCCTCGCGGCCCAGACCGCTATCCTTGACGCCGCCGTAGGGCATGAGGTCGACCCTGTAGGTCGGCACGTCGTTGACCATGACGCCGCCGCACTCGATCTCGTGGGCCGCGCGCAGCGCGTCCTCGACGCGGTCCGTGTAGACGCCGGCCTGCAGCCCGTAGCGCGAGCGGTTGACCAGCTCGAACGCCTCGTCGAGCGTGTCGAAGGGCCTCAAGCAGACCAGCGGCGCGAACGCCTCGTCCTTCCACACGCTCGCGTCCTCCGGGACGTCCGCGAGCACGGTCGGCTCGAAGAGCGTGCCCTCGCGCTTGCCGCCGGCCAACACACGGGCGCCCGCCTCGCGCGCCTCCGACAGCCAGACCTCCGCGCGCTCGGCCTCCGTCGCGTCGATCATGGGACCCACGTCGGTAGACTCGCTCAACTGGTCGCCGAGCGTCAGTGCTTCCGCCGTCGTGCACGCGGCCTTATCGAATCGGTCCATCACGGAGCGCTCGACGACGACGCGCTGGACAGAGATGCAGACCTGTCCCGCTAGCGCGAACGCGGCGCGCATGCACCTGTCCGCCGCGGCATCGACGTCACACCGCTCCGTAACGACGACGGCGGAGTTCGAACCCAGTTCCATCGCCGTCTTCTTGAGGCCGGCATCGCGCACGATTGCCCTTCCCACCGCCGGGCTGCCGGTGAAGGTGACCATGCGCGGCCTCGGGTCGCTGACCAGCGCCTTCCCCACTGCGCCGCCGGAACCCGTGACCACCGACATCGCCTCCGGCGGCAGTCCCGCTTCGTAGAGCACCTCCGCGAGCGCTATGCCCGTCATCGGGGTCGCTGTGGCAGGCTTGAGGATGACCGCGTTGCCGGCGGCTATCGCTGGAGCGACCTTGTGCGCAGCGAGGTTCAACGGGAAGTTGAAGGGCGTAATGGCGACGACAACGCCAAGGGGAACGCGCAGGAAGAAGCCGAACCGGTCCTTCCCGGTCGGAGCGCCGTCGAAGGGGACCACCTCCCCCGCCAGGCGCCGGGCCTCCTCTGCCGCGACCTTGAAGGTCTGCACCGCCCGGGCCACCTCGCCGGTCGCCTCCCGCAACGTCTTGCCGGACTCTGTCGCTATCGTCAGCGCCAGGTCGCCGGAACGCGCGGCCAGTCCGTCCGACGCGCGCGCCAGCACGGCGGCGCGATCGACGCGCGGGAGGGCCCGCATGACCTCGGCCCCCTCGACCGACACCGCCAGAGCCAGCTCGACCTCCTCGGAAGTCGCGGCCGGAACAGCGCCCGCTACCGAGCCGTCGAACGGGTTGAGCACTTCGATCTCGGCGCCCGACCCGACCGGCTTCCCTCCGATGAGCATCTTCATGCGCGTAGCCTCCGGCGGCAACGCCCGCCACCGGGCGCCGCCGCTCGAGTCTCATGTTGTGTGGGGTTGTCTCGATCAGTGACTGTTGAGCTCTACGACCTCGACGTCGCCCTCGACGACCCGGGCCGCGACCCTGCGAGCTCCGGGGTTCGCCACCAGGAAGCGCGCCAGCGGCTTGAGAAGCAGACCCTCGACGGTCCTCCCCAGGTTGCGCGCGCCGTACTCCCTGCTCGCGCCCTTCTCGACCATCTTCATCACGGCCTCGTCGCTGACGTCAAGCGAGATGGAGCGTCTGGCGAGGCGCTCGTGTATGTCCTCGAGGTGCAACTGGACGATCTCACGAAGAGCCGCTTCCGAGAGCGGGTCGAAGAGAAGCACCTCGTCGATACCGTCCATGAACTCCGCCGGGAAGAACTCCTCGACGGCGTCCTTCGCCTGCTGGAGGTAGCGTTCGCTCCGGTTGTGGTTGACCTGCCCGAACCCGACGGCCGCATCGTCCTCCATCTTGGGAACGATGTTCTCCGAGTTTGAGGTCATGATGATCGTCGTGTTGGACAGAGGCACCGTCGCGCCGCGACCGTCGACGACGTACCCGTCGTGGAACGCCTGCGTCAGCATGACCGCGACGTCCAGGTGCGACCGCTCTATGTGCTCGAAGACGATGATGGAGTGGGGAAAGCGGGCCACCGCGGACGTCATCTCACCCTCGAACTCGATCTCGCCCAGCGACGCGCCCACAAGCCGAGCCAGCCCGTCCTCGCCGCTGAACCGCGACATGTTGAGCACCTGAAGCCGCGACTCACTCCCGTAGAGCTCGGTCGCGAGGGCGCGCGCCAGCTCCGTCTTGCCCACGCCGCTGGGTCCGACGAAGAGGAACACGCCGTCCGGACGCGAAGGGCTCGCGGTCAGGTTGAGTTTCGTCACCCTGATGACGTCCGCGAGCTTCTTGATGCAGGCGTCCTGTCCCCTTATGCGTCTGCGCAGTCCCTCCTCCAGCGAGACGAGCTCCGCGTGCGAGTCGCCGGAGAGCTTGTCCGACGGGATGCCCGTCCAGTCGGCGAGCGCGTCCGTCACCTGCTCGACGCCGACAGACGCTTCGCCGCCGGTGTCCACGACCGACGTCGCCGACTTGGCCGCCGCACGGTCGAGGAGTTCCAGCGCCTTGCCAGGCAGCACCCGCTCCCTCACGTACTCGTCCGAGAGGTCGACGGCCGCCTCGATCGCGTCGTCCTCGATCGCGACCCCGTGAAACTCGGCCAGTCCCTTGGCCGCGTCGGCAATGATCTCGACCGTCGAGTCCCTGCTCGGTTCGCGCACCTCCACCGTCTGGAGGAGCCCTTCGCACCAGGGCATGGACTTCAGAACCTCACGGTAGAGCGCCGGCGTCGTGCTGCCCATCAGGTAGAGACCCGGCTGGTGGCACCCCATCTCCAGCAGCCGCGACGCGTTGAAGAGCCCCGGCTGCGCGCCGATGGCACCGACGCCCATGAAGCTTGTCATGCCGTTCAGGAACAGGATGACGTCCTGGCGTGCCGTCGCCTCTCTGAGAGCGGCGAGGACGATGCCCTCGAAGTCACCGGGCTCGCGGACGCTTGAGAGAACCCTGTGGAAAGGAAGCTCGATGATGCGCCTGCCGGTAAGACGAGCGGGGACCTTCCCCTCGGTTATCTGACGCGCGAGGGCGAGAACGAGGGCGCGCTTGCCTACGCCGTCCGGGCCCACGAGCACCGCTGTGTGGCGCTCACGCCGCTCGAGGATCTCCTTGACGCTGCCGAGCTCCGACGCCCAAAGCTCGCCGTCCAGCGTGATCTGAAGGGCCGTCGCGATCTCGGTCAGGTCGATCCCGAGCTGCTCCAGCACCGAGACGGCCGCTTCGCCCCTCTGCTGACCCGACGGCTGCCCGGGCGTACGCCCGGCCTCACCACCCGGGCCGGCCCCCGGTGCGCGGCTCGTCTCGGATTCGGGAGCGGTGGGCTTGTCGGGCTCGTTAGTGCCGTCAGGTTCAGGCGACAATGGTGGCGACTCCGATCTTGGGGGTTCGCGGTGACGCGCTCGGAAGGACTGCCACGGTCTGTTCGTCGTCCTCTTCTTCCTTCTCGGGCGCCTCCTGCTTCGCCTTCTCCCACTCCAGGCGGAGCTTGACGTAGTGGCCTTCGATGGTCTCGCGCGCCGCGTCGGGAGCGTACCTCACCACCGTGTCCACAACCTTTATGACCGTAGGCGCCACTGCCGACCGTGTGACGCCCGTCATCGTATGGAGTCCGCCCATGACCAGCAGCAGCAGCACTACCCCGACGAAGAGACAGGCCATGACCAACCCCAGGAGACCTCCGGCGAGACGGTCCATCCAGCCCAGGGCGGCCAGCTTCATGGCTCTCGATATGATCCTCCCTACCACGTTCACCAGGAGCATCGTCACCGCGAAGATGACCATGAACGAGAGGATGGCCTGCCACTGAGGTTCGATCTGCAGCTTCGAGAGGAGGAGATCCTGCACCTGCTCGTAGTTCCCCGCGGCGAACATGATGCCCAGCACTACGGCTGCCAGGCCGAAGAGCCCCCTTACGAACCCGTTCGCGAGCCCCTTGAAGAGCCCGATCGCGAGGATGATGAGGATGATGACGTCTACCCAGTTCATGATCCCTCCAGAGCTGGTACCAGCCTGTGCGGACCCTGACCGCGCCACGCTAGCATCGTCGGGATTCGGTGTCAAGACGGCTTGCCGGACTCCCGTGGACCCGACGCGCCGGGAACCGGGCCCGCAGGTCGAACACAGGGGCCCGGACACGCCGAGAGGCCCGCGCCTGCGGGCCTCGTCGGTCACTCCTGAGCTGTGGCTTCGCGCCGTGACCTCTCCGCGCGGTGTGGCTATCTGAGGACCAGAGCCTTCGAGACCGCCCGCGCCTCACCTCGCTCGAGCACGACGAGGTAGCACCCGGACCCCACGGGCGTACCCGAGTCGGTCCTGAGATCCCAGTGCCGCTCGTGCTCGCCGGGACCCAGCGGCCCCTCGTGAAGCCGCCTGACGAGCCTCCCGGAGACGTCGTATATGGTCAGGAACGTCGGGGACACGTCGCCCCAGCGCTCGTCGTCGGCCGTGGAGAACGACACGGTCGCCCCGTGGGCGCCGGTCGCCGGCTGCGGCCACACGCCGGTCAGAACCGTCACCCGCGGATGGACCGGCTCTTGCGGGTAGTTCGTCCCGGGTTCTCCCGGGGCCGGCTCCGCGCTGAACTCGTCGACCACGAGCTCTGTGGACTGGTCGCTCTCCGGTTCTGTCGACACCTCTATCGCGCGCGAGAGCCGGCCCTCGCAGTCAAGTTCGTCTATCGGGGCTATGAAGTAGCGGTAGTCCTCCGCGCTGATGATCGTGCCGTCCGTGAACAGCAGCGCGCCGGTCACTCCCAGCAGCGTCTTCGGTCCCTGAGAGCCGTCTCCACCCACCTTGCACCGGTAGACGCTGTAGCGCTCTGCGCCGTCGACGGCCTCCCAGCTCAGTATGACGGTGTCCCGGCTCAGCTGGGCGTTCGCCGCATCTATCCTGTGCTCGGGAACCACGCCGGTGCCCACAAGCACCTCGCCGTTCTGATAGCCAACCTCGATCTGGGTCCTGATGCCGCTCTGCTCGTAGAACTCGCCGTTCCACGAGTGCACGTCGTAGTAGGCTCCGCCCAGGGCGATCTCCTGGTTCCACAGCGTCGGGTTGCAAAGGGCGATACCGTTCTCGAAGCGCCGCATCTTGATGAGTTCGACCAGGTCGAGTGTCGGAAGGTACTCCACCGTCCGCAGGTCAACGTCCTCGCACCGGCCCAGAGGCGCACCGAGTTCGATGTCGTAGTACTCCTCGAACCACCAGGTCTCGGTGTGACCCGGCCCGTCGCACGAGTAGTAGCCGCCGCCGAACACCAGAGTGCTCGACAGCCCGAACAGGAACTCCCGGTCGAAATCGCCCCAGCGCGCTGGTGTACCGTCCGGGAGGACGTCTCCGTCCCAAATGCCGTTGATGATGTTCGTCGTCGGCTTCCGGTACAGCGCCTCGAACGCCAGGTACCCGTGCTCCTCGTTCATCATGTTCGCGTACCAGTCGCCGTGCATCTCCGGGAAGTCCTCGCGCGTGTCGCCGTCGCACAGGTCGTACAACGTGTTGTTCCCATTGCATACCAGGGTGAAGTCGTCCCCGACGAGCGCGCGCAGCTCTGTGACGCAGTGCCGCATCCCGAGCCGCCAGCTCTCGTCAATCACCTCCTTAGGCGCGGGCTCACCGTCGAGATCGTGATCGATAGGATAGGGTATGTGGTTGTCAAGCCAGCCTACGCGGTCGACCGAGTAGTCCAGGAACAGCCCGTCCCACCGACCGCCCTGGTAGAGACGCTCCGCTATGTAGGTCGGAAGCCAGTCACACAGCCTGAGGCCTTCTCCGTTGGTCGGACAATCGAGCGTCATGTTGAGCAACAGGTTGCCGCCTCCGAACGCCACCCGCCCGCCCGAGGTGTCGCGCATCCACCACCCGTTCGTAGTGATTGCGTCCGACAGGTCCGCGTTGATGGGCGGACTGTCGAAGTCGCGGCTGTACCCCACGGCCATGTGCGCGATGATCGTGATGTCAGGATTGTACGCGCGCAGCTGCGACAGTTCGGCGCGGTGCAGGTCCTCCGCCCGCTTCCCCAGCACCAACAGATCCCACCGCGAAAGCACCTCGAGGTCGACCTCGTCAAGCGGCGCGAAGCATATGTTGCAGAGCCGCGGGTAAGAGTGCGCCGCCGCCGCGTTCCCGGCCAGCAAGAGCACCCCGAACAGAACTAGCAGCGCCGCTCCGACCCCGCACCCTGTCCAGCTTCCTCGACCACGTCCGGTCTCTAGTCTCGTCACGCCGCTCATCCCGCCTCCTGAGCTGCCGCCCACGCCGTAACCCTCTGTGGCATCATCACATGCCAGACTGCAACATCTGTGCCAGAGGGCATGCGTTGTCGCGTACGGAGCGCGACCGCCGTACGGCTTCCAGCAGCCTCTGCGGCGTCATGGACGGGTGGTGAGATGATACGAGACTTGCCTCACCGATTACGGTTTGGCAGGTGGGAGTGGTGCCGGGGGCCGGGATCGAACCGGCACGAGGCTCAGGCCTCCACGGATTTTAAGTCCGATGCGTCTACCAGTTTCGCCACCCCGGCACAAGAAGAAGCGCCGGTGGCCGGCGCCGGGACGGGCTCGAGCGCCCATCCACTGCTGCCAGACCACCGGCGTGTTCCTGGAGGCGGCGAGCGGATTCGAACCGCTGATCAAGGATTTGCAGTCCTCTGCCTTAGCCACTTGGCTACGCCGCCCTATGACGACTGCAGGGGCGAAGGAACCGCCCCTGCACTCGCGATCTGGAGCGGGAAACGGGGCTCGAACCCGCGACATCCACCTTGGCAAGGTGGCGCTCTACCACTGAGCTATTCCCGCATTGGTTCCACAGCACTCCAGTATAGCCAGCCCGCGAAAGGGTGTCAAGACCCAAGACCCCTGCATGCCGCGCAGGACGCCACCGGCGCGCCCGGCTTCGCCGTCGTTGCGCACACCGTGGCGCCTACGCGACCGCGACGGAACGCGCCCGCCCGTACAGCTCGACGTACTTCGCCGCGGAAGCTCCCCAGCTGTAATCCAGTTCCATGCCGCGCCGTACCAGTCCCGACCACACATCACTGTCCCCATGAGCGGAGACCGCCCTGCGTACCGCGTCGAGCATCGCTCCCGCGTCGTACTCCTCGAAAGCGAAGCCCGTGCCCTTTCCGGTTGCCGCGTCGAAGTCGTCCACCGTATCGGCCAGACCGCCTGTCGCCCTCACGACCGGCACTGTCCCGTAGCGCAGGCTGTACATCTGGTTGAGACCGCAGGGCTCATACCGGGACGGCATGAGGAACATGTCGGAGCCCGCCTCTATCAGGTGTGCCAGTTCGTTGTTGAAGGTCAGGTGCGCCGCGACGCCGTCAGGGTGCTTCTCCCCCAGCTCGGAGAGGAAGGTGTGATACTCCTCCTGCCCCGTGCCGAGCACCACAAGCGCGGCTCCGGTCGCCACGATGTCGTCCGCCTTCTCACGCAGGAGATCGAAGCCCTTCTGGTCGGCAAGACGCGACACCATCCCGATGACAGGACCGGTTCGATCGCCCGGGAGTCCGGACCGCAGCAGCAGCTCCTGCCGGCAGACGGCCTTGCCGCTCATATCGTCCCGTGAGTAGCGCGCGGGTATCAACGTGTCGACCGCCGGGTCCCAGACCGAGTAGTCCACACCGTTGAGTATGCCCAGAAGGCGCCCGTTGTCCCTCTTCTCCGCGAGCACGCCCTCCAGTCCGAGACCGTACTCGGGCGAGCTCGAGATCTCCTCGGCGTAGCGTTCGCTGACCGTGTTGACGTAGTCGGCGAACTCGATGCCCAGCTTGAGGGTGCTGACCGTTCCGTTGTACTCGAAGGGGCTGCCGGGGACGCACAACTCGCGCGGCAGTCCCAGAGCCGGAAGAAGGTCGGGGCCGAACTGCCCGAGGTAGCCAAGGTTGTGGATGCTGAAGACCACGCCTGCCCCGCCGACGTCCTCGGAGTCGGCATAGAACCGGCGCAGGTAGACGGCCGCGAGAGCCGTGTGATGGTCGTTGAGATGCAACACGTCGGGTCTGAGGTCGAGCGCGGCGCACGCCTCGAGTAGCGCCCGGCTGAAGAGAGCGTAGCGCTGGACCTCGTCCGGGTAGCCGTGCCTGGTGGCGGGGTCGACGTAGATGCCCTCTCGGTCGAAGTAGCCGTCGTGACCGACGAGATAGACGGACACGTCGTCGTTCCCGGGCATGGGCCCGCGCCAGATCTCGACCGCCTCCGTCGTCTCGCCCATCGGCACGGCGAGCGTTCCCTCGTCACCCAGCTTCGCGAAGCCGTGTGACTCCGCGTCTACCGCGCGGTACTTCGGCAGAAAGACGGAGACCTCGTGCCCCAGCTCGGCGGCTGCCTTCGACAGCGCTCCCACGACGTCTGAGAGACCGCCGACACGCGCGAACGGCGCTGCCTCGGCGGATGCCATGACTATCCTCAAGCGGCGACCTCCTCCGTGGGTATCTTCACCTCACGCAAATAGCCGGCCGCCTCCTCGGGAGGCATCGGGTTGATGTAGAAGCCCGAACCCCACTCGAAGCCCGCGACCTTGGTGAGCTTCGGCATGATCTCCACGTGCCAATGGTAGTATTTGAGGTCCGTCTCGCCGCTCGGCGCCGAGTGCACGATGAAGTTGTAGGGAGGCGACGACAGCGCGCCGTTGATCCTCATCAGCGTCTCCTTCAGGACCCTTGCGAACTGCGGCCGCGTCTCCTCGTCCATGACCTCGAACGACGACTGGTGGGCCTTGGGGAGGATCCAGGTCTCGAAGGGGAACCGCCCGGCGAAGGGCGCGAGCGTTATGAACGCGTCGTTCTCGCACACGATCCGCGTCTTCGTCCACTCCTCCTGCGCTACGATGTCGCAGAAGACGCAGCGCTCCTTGTACCCGTAGTACTTCTTGCTGCCGGCAAGTTCCTCCGTCAGGCGCTTCGGCAGGATGGGCAACGCGATCAGCTGCGAGTGCGGGTGCTGCAGAGACGCTCCCGCCGCGCTGCCGTTGTTGCGGAAGACCTGTATGTAGCGGAACCGGGCGTCCCCCTGAAGGTCCAGCATCCTCTGCTGGATCGCCTTGATAACGAGGGCGATGTGGTCGGCCGGCAGATCGGCGAACTGGCGGTCGTGCTCCGGTGTCTCTATTACGACCTCGTGGGCGCCTACACCGTTCATCTTGTCGTACATGCCCTCGCCGGCCCTGTCCAGGTCGCCCTCGATCGACAGCGCGGGGAACTTGTTCGGCACGACCCTGACCTTCCAACCAGGCGTGTTGGGCGAGGTCCCGGTGGCGCGGTAGGCCATGACCTCCGGCGGCGTCTTGTCCTCGTTGCCCTCGTCGAACGGACAGAAGCCGCTCTTCCTCTCCTCCGGCTCCGTCGCGAAGTCGGTCGGTCGCTTACCTCTCTCGGTTGCGATGATGACCCAACGGCCGAGAACCGGGTCTTTCCTCAACTGCGGCATGCGTCTCCCTCGTTGTTCCCCTGTGCTACTCCGCGCGCCTCCCGCGGCCGGCGCATCCTGCCCCGGTGCGTACCGAGACTACTATCGCTAGCAAAAGGGGGACCGGTAGTCAAGCCACGCGTGCCCCGAGCCCCCGGTGAGAGCCTTCGCCGGCGAACGAGCGACTGCGGAGGCTGACGCCCCGTCAGTCTTCGTTCCTCGAGCGGAGCGCGTCCACTATCCGCCTGACGTCGCGCGCCCTGTCCTTCGGGCACACGAGCGTCGCGTCACTCGTCCTGACGACCACCACGTCCTCCATCCCCAGTACGGCCACGACTCCGTCCTCTGAGTACGCGATGGTCCCGCTCGAGTCGATCACGACGGCGTCGCCTCGTACCGTGTTGTCGTTGCCGTCGCCCGGCCAGATCCTGGCGAGCGCGGGCCACGCACCGACATCGTCCCACCCTATGTCCGCCGGTATGACCAGCACCCGGTCTGCTCTCTCCATGACTCCGTAGTCGACGGAGATGCCCCCCACCGACCCGTAGAACTGCTCGATTTCATCTTCGAAACCGGCGTCTCCCGGCGCCGACGTCACGTCGGCGAGCGCGGAGTGTACGTCCGGAAGGTGACGCTCCACCTCGTCGAGGAAGACGTCTGCGCGCCAGATGAACATACCGCTGTTCCAGAAGTAGTCGCCGGACCCCAGGTACTCCTCCGCCTTCCCCCGGTCGGGCTTCTCCTCGAAGGAGCGGACAGTGAAGACCCCCGGCGAGGGGCCGGGATCGCCCGCTCTGATATACCCGTACTCGGTCTCGGGACGGGTCGGCCTTATGCCCAACGTGACGAGCGAGCGCTCGGCCTCAGCGGTCTCGACGGCAAGACCCAGGGCCACCCGGAAAGCGCCGACGTCGGCGACGACGTGATCGGCTGGCAGCACTATCATCACCGCATCGGGATCGTCCGCGAGCAGCAACCTGGCCGCGAGCGCTATGGCGGGCGCCGTGTTCCTGCCCACCGGCTCGCCGATGATCCTGCGCGACGGGATCGGCGCGAGCTCGTCCGCCATCCGGTCGCGAAGAGCGGAGCTCGTCATCACGAGGGCGCTGTCGAGAGACACCAGGGGCGCGATGCGGTCCAGGGTGTTCCCCACAAGCGAGGAGCCGCCCGTCAGATTGAGCATCTGCTTGGGCCGGTTCCGTGTGCTCATTGGCCACAGCCGCTCGCCCCACCCTCCGGCGAGTATCACCGCGTGAACAGCCATTCCGGATCTCCTCGCTGTCAGTAGGACCGCTCCAGGCAGTAGACAGCGACGCTGTCGAGGACCATGGTGTCACCGTCCAGTTCGGTCAGAGCCGACCGCGCCTCCGCGAGCAGGCAGCGAGCGGCCTCGCGCGCCGCGTCGACGCCGTGGACCGTCACGTAGGTGGCCTTGTTCCCGTCCTTGCGAACGTCCTTTCCCACCTCCTCGGCGTCACCCTCCGCGTCGAGAATGTCGTCTACCATCTGGTATGCTTGGCCGAAGCTGCCCGCGTAGCGACGCAGCGCGTCGAGGCCGTCGGGGGCGGCGCCCAGGATCTGACCTCCCAGCGTCGCCGCGAGCACGAAGAGCATCCCCGTCTTCTTGGACTGGATGTAGTCGAGAGTATCGGAGTCGACCTGGTCCTTCCCGACAACCTGGAGGTCGACGTGCTGACCGCCGACCATCCCGTACGAGCCGACGGCCGTCGCGAGTTCGGAGACAGCCGCCGCGACCGTGGGGCCGTCGGCGCCGGCGTCGACGCCGTTGTCGGCCACCAGCTTGAACGCGTGCATGAGCAGAGCGTCGGCCGCGAGAATGCTCGTGGCGACACCGTACGCCCTGTGAGTGGTCGGACGGCCGCGTCGGGTCATGGCGTCGTCCATGGCGGGAAGGTCGTCGAGAACGAGGGAACAGCAGTGCACGTACTCGATGGCGCACGCGGTCTTGACCACGCGGGAGGGGTCTTCACCGAGGGCGCGAGCGGCGGCCATCGAGATGATGGGACGCAGCCGCTTCCCTCCGTTCAGGACCGAGTAGCTGATCGCCTCGTGTATGGTCTCGGGGTAGTCTCCCTTGTCCGGGAGGTAGCGCTCGACCTCGGCTTCCGCGAGGCGGCGCTTATGCTCGAGAACGCTGGTTGTCTCCAAGACCCTCACTCCCGCGCCGTGGCGTCGGCCCGCCGGCGCGTCTGGCCGGACCGTTCCGGCTCCCTAGAAGCCTCTGTACAGCGTGTAGTAGACGGCCTCAGTGTGAAGCGTCACTCCGTCCCAGTCGTACGTCTCGAGCACGTGCCGTCGGGCCCTGTCGCCCATCGCGTGGCACCTGTCGGGGTTCTTCAGAAGACCTGTCAGCTTCGAGGCCAGGTCGTCCACGTCGCCCTGCTTGAACGTGGAACCGCAATCTCCGATCACCTCGAGGTTCTCCGCAATGTCGCTGGTCAGACAGCAATTGCCGAAGCTCATCGCCTCCAGCAGCGCGATGGGCAGTCCCTCGATGTCGGACGGGAGCACGAACACGCGCGCGTTCGAATACAGCTCGTCCAGCACGTCTCCGTAGACGTATCCGAGGAAGCGAACGCGCCCGCGGCCCTTCTCGTGGAGCGAGTCCACGTAGTCCGTCGAGAAGCTGGTACCTCCCGCCACGACCAGATCGACATCGGTATCCATCTTCGCATAGGCGTCGAGCAGGTAGTGCGCGCCCTTCTCGGGGACCAGCCTGCCGACGAACAGGATGTAGTTGCCGGGTTCGAGCCCCATCTCAGCGATCTTATCGGCCTTGCGGACGTTCGGAAGCACTGTGCCGTTCGGGATGTAGGTCACGTACTTGTCGTGCGCCTGCCGGAAGTGCTCGCGCAGAGCCTTAGAGACAACGATCGTCCTGTCGGGGTAGAGGACGGACGTGTTCTCGCACCTCTTGAGCACCCACTTCGCGAATGCTCCCCACTTCTCGCGCTGCCAGTCCAGGCCGTGGACTGTCACCACCGTCCGCGCGCCCCGGAACCGGGGCAGATTCGCGAAGAGAGACGGTCCCAGCGCGTGGAAGTGTACGATGTCATAGTCCTGCGCGAGTATGTGGGGAATGGCGAGCGCGCAGTGCGTGGCGGTGTCGAGGTGCTTCGTGTGCACGCTCGGGATGTTGACCAGGCGCATGCCCAGGTACTCGCCCGCCATCTTGGTGTAGTAGGGGCGGCAGTACACCGTCACCTCGTGACCTCGAGCGGCCAGGCGCATGCCGAGTTCCTCGACGTGCCGCTCGATGCCCCCGTAGGTCGCGGGAATCCCCTTCTGACCCAGCATCGCGATCTTCACGCCATCACCCCTTCGTAGATCGCCATCATCTTCTGGTAGTGCACGTCGGGACCGAAGTGCGTCTCGACACGCTCGCGCGCGGCCCGGCCCATCTCTGCGGCCCGCTCGGGGTCGTTCCACAAAGCGCGCATCTTCTCCGCGAGGTCCTCGTGGTTCCCCGACTCGAACACGACCCCGGACTCGCCGTCGGACACCAGCTCAGGGATCCCTCCCACTCGCGCCCCCACGACCGGCTTGCCCTGCGCGAAGGCCTCGTAGACGGTCAGCGGCGAGTTCTCGAAGCACTCCGACGGCACGACGACGAAGAGCGCTCCCGCCACGAGCGACCTCAGCTCCTCACCCTTCCTGTAACCTACGAACTCTACGTTCGTGAGACCCTCTCTCTCGACGACGCGGCCGAGGTTGTCGGCCAGAGGTCCCGTGCCGACGATCTTCATTCTGATGTCCCTGTCCCCGGTCAAGGCTCTTACCAGAGTCTCGAGCCCCTTCCCTGTGCTCAACCGTCCCACGTAGACGCCGTAGCCCGCCGACTCGTACGAGGGAGTGTAGTCGTCGAGTGCGATCGAGTACGGGAGATGGACTATCCTGTCGGCGGACACTCCGTGCGCGATCATACGGTCACGGAGCTGTCTGCTGGGCGCCACGAACATGTCCACGTTTCTCGAGTAGCTGCCTAACAGCTTGTGGACGTACGCCTCGATGGCGACCAGCGCGCTCGACGTGACGGACCCGCGCATGCAACGGTGAATGACCGCGTTGTAGTAGCGCCAGGTCCCACACCGCTCGCACGTCTTCCCATCCACGAACATCGAGTAGTTCGGGCAGACCAGTTTGAAGTCGTGCAGCGTCTGTACGACCGGGACGCCCCTCGACTTCAGCCCGTACAGGATCGACGGCGACAGCTGGTGAGCCACGTTGTGCAGGTGAGCGACGTCGGGAGACGTCTCGTCGGCCAGTCTCTCGATGCAGCGTCTGGCCTCCCTCGAATAGAGTATTCTCGATGCCGCCCTCACCCTGGCCGCCAGGCCGTCGCTCTCGTCAAACGCCTCGAAGGACACGAAGTGATCGTCGTAGTCGGTCGCCTCGTTCGACGGATGCCGCATGGCGAACGGCACCACCTCGTGTCCTCGCCGCTCAAGGATGTGGTTGAGCTCAAAGAAGTAGCGCTCAGCGCCACCCTTGACGAAGTAGTACTTGTTCGCGGCGAGCACCTTCATTCGTCGACGCGCCCCCCTCAGAAACACATGAGATTGTCATCGGTCCACCGACGTGTCAACCCTTCCGAGCTTGGCTCCGAGTATCCAGGCAACCGGGCGCAGTGGTCTCCGTCTCATCGGCGGCGAGACCGTGCACACCATCCAGCACTGGTCCTCGCAGTTCGCCACGGCCGGCACCACCTCCGGGGCGGACCTGCGCTTCAGTTCGTCGAAGCTGCCGTCCCGGACGTTGCCCATTCGGACCCCCGAGATGTTGCACGGGTACACGTCGCCGAACGGGTCGAGGTAGAAGTGATCGACTCCCGCTCCGCACGGAAGCCTGCGCGGCCTGCCGCGCACGTAGTCTATCAGACCCCGCATGTAGTACGCCTTCGCCCAGTCGCGCCAGTTGCGAGACCGGAGCTGCTCGCGCATTATCTCAGAGATCTCCGCGACCGCCTCGTCAGAGCGGGGCCTGTCCTCGTCGTGGTCGCCGAAGAAGATCTTCGAACTGTGCGCCGCGCTCGCTATGAACGCTAGCCCCAGCTCGTCCGCGACCTTCTTGACACGTCTGAGCTCGCCGGGGTTCTTCTCGGACGATGTCGCGGCCAGCCCGAGGTCCGAGACCCCGAGCGCCATGAGCCTCCTCACGGTGTCCATCGCCCGATCGTAGCCTCCTGGTATGCCGCGGATTCTGTCGTGAGCCTCCCCAACGCCGTCGACCGAGACCCTCACGGCAACGTCGTTCATCTCGGAGGTCATCTTCTCGATGCGCTCGGGCAACAGCCCGTTCGTCGAGATGACCACCCTGGCCCGCGGGCAAGCCCGCTGCATCACGGATACGACCTCGACGAGGTCGTTCCTGAGATAGGGCTCTCCGCCACTGACGTTCACGGAACGCAGCGTACGGGGAAGCCACGCGTAGTCCTCGGCCCGGAGCTCCTCCGACTCCCTCGAGTCGTTCTTCCAGATGTCGCAGACGGTGCACCTTGCGTTGCACCTGTACGTCACCGCCGCGACGCACCCGATAGGCCCCGGCATCTGCGTCCCCTAGCTCGAGGGGTCGCCCAACAGCGACCCGTACGCCTTCAGGAGCTCCTTGCTCGTGTGTTCCCAGGAGAGTTCCTGAGTGATGCGCTCTCGGTTCTTCCGCTCCATCTCGCCGCGCAGCGCGTCGTCGTCGAGGAGCTGGATGATCTTCTCGCCGAACTCGATCTCGTCGTTTGGCGTCGCGTAGAGCGCACCGTCCTGCGCCGAGAAGTGACTCTCCTTCAGGTCGAACGAGACCATCGCGCGCCCGAAGATCATGTACTCCAGAACCTTGTTCATGGTCGACACGTCGTTGAGCGGATTCAGCGGGTCCGGGCATACGCACAGGTCCGCGGTCGACAGGTACCTCGCTACATCCTCGTCCGGGATCCGTCCCGTCATCTCGACGCAGTCGGAAAGCCCCAAATCGTCCCGAAGCATCTTGACGTCTTTGAAGGAGTCCCCCGAGCCGATGAGAGTGAAGTAGATGTCCCTACGCTTCACTACGTCCACGACGTGCCGAATGGCTCGTAGCAGGTAGTCGACGCCGTCCTGCGGCGCCATGACACCGAGATAGCAGACAAGGAACTTCTTCCCCTTCTTCAGTGAGAGCTCGGGCTCCACGGGACGCATGAGCTCCGCCTTCGGCCCGCTCCTGACGACGAAGATGGACTCCCTGGGAAAGGCGCCGATGGTGGCCGCGTGCTCCTTGTAGGACTCGTTGGTGGATATGACCATGTCGGACGCCCGATAGGTCGCGCGCTCGAGCATTCGAAGCAGCTTGAAGAAGACGGACCTCTGGCCGCCGAAGCGCGACAGGTACAGCTCCGGACAGAGGTCGTGCTGGTCGTAGACGAACTTCGTCCGATGGAGCATCTTGTGGAGAAGTCCGATGATGTAGAAGGTGTCAGGCGGATTGCAGGCGTGCATCGCGTTGAAGCGCGTCTCTCGCCACACGCGGCCGGCGAGCCTGAGCGTCTGGAACCAGCAGTAGGGGAACTCCCAAGCGTACGAGAGCTTGCTCGTGGTGGGAGGAGGCGTAGGGTAGCGGTAGATCCGAATGCCGTCTATCTCTGTGTACGCCTCCTTGTGTCGCCCTTTCCCCTGGGGGCAGATGACGCTGACCTCGTACCCCGCCGCCTTGAGCGTCGTCGCCTCCATCCACACGCGCCGGTCGAACGGCACGGGGAGATTCTCGACCACGATGAGTATCCGCTTGGCTTTCGACACTGGTGTGCTCCGTTCGGTCGGATCTCCGCTCCGCGACCGCTGACGTCTGAGTCCGCTACCAGGCTATGCCGATGTACTCGCCGCGAGCTACCGACGTGTCCTCGACGATCCTGACCAGGTCGACGACCGTCTGGTCCTCACGCATCCTCGTTAGGACGTCCTTGAACTCGTCGGCGCCGTTCGCGATGACGAGAACGTCCGACCTCTCGATGACCTCGTCGACCGACCCGGCCTTGATCTTCTTCGCGTACGGGATCTCGTGCTCCAGGAAGCCCAGGTTGGCGCCGAAGAGCGTGTCCCAGTTGATGTTCCTGTCGTAGATCGAGAGCTCGTACCCCTTGCCTATGAGGGTGCTCACGACCTCGACTATCGGGCTCTCCCTCAGGTCGTCGGTATCGGCCTTGAAGCTCATGCCCAGAACGCCGACCTTGCGCTTGCCGGTCCCGCGGATGTAGTCGATGGCGCGCTGGATCTGCAACCTGTTCGACGGGTGCGCGGCCGCAAGCACCGGGCACTCGACACCGGTCTCGTTACTCATGCGCACAATGGCGCGCAGGTCCTTCGGCAGGCACGAGCCGCCGAACGCGAAGCCCGGCTTCATGTAGTAGGGCGACAGGTTCAGCTGCGTGTCGAGGCAGAAGATCTCCATGACCTTGTGACTGTCGGAGATGCCCAGTTCCTTTGCCAGGTTGCCGATCTCGTTCGCGAAGCAGACCTTGATCGCGTGGAAGCAGTTGTCCGCGTACTTGACCATCTCCGAAACCCGGATCTCGGTCCTCACGGTCGGGGCGTCGATGTCCTTGTACAGCTCCTCCATGACGTCGCCAGCGCGGCTGGCCGGCGTCCGTTCCCCTATGACTATCTTGGGCGGGTTGTAGAAGTCCTTGACGGCCGAGGCCTCCCGCAGGAACTCCGGGTTGAAGCAGACGCCGAAGCCCTCGCCCTCCACCTTCCCCGACTCCTTCTCCAGCAGGGGGATCAGCTCGATCTCAACGGTCCCAGGGGGAATCGTGCTCCTGAAGACCACGACGTGGAAGTCGTCCTTGTGCTTGATGACGTCTCCGATCTGCTGGCACACGCGCTTCGTGTACTCGAGGTTCGGGTGCCCGCTCTCCATCGAGGGGGTGCCGACGCAGACAAGCGAGACCTCCGTCCCCATTACGGCCGTCTCGTAGTCGTCTGTGGCGGTGAGCCGTCCCGACTCGACGCCCTTCTTCACCAGCTCCGGCATTCCCGGCTCGACGATCGGGCTCACGCCCTTCCGGATCGGCTCGATCTTGCGGGGGTCGACGTCAAGCCCTACCACCTCGTGACCCAGCTCGGTGAAGCACGCGGCCGAGACGCATCCGACGTATCCTAGACCCAGTACACTGATCTTCATGCTGTGTGTGCGCTCCTGTTCTGCGCGGCCCCGCCGGGCCGTTCGCCCTCTAGACGTCCAGCAGATTCGTGACGGGCTCGTGACGGACGCGGGACCCGCCCAGACTCCACTCCTCTATTCCGTAGCCCCAGGCGCGCTCGCCGTCCGCCCGCGCGGCGACGAAACCCAGGACGCCCTTGAACACCTCGTCTTCCGGCAGCGTACCCGGCTCTCCGAAGAGCACACGGTCGGTCCCCTCCGGGTGCCTGAACTCGAGAGCGGCGCCACGAGCGCTCTCGCCCGCGTCCGACCGGACCACCTCGGTCTCAAGCTCACCGTTCCTCGGCATCACGACCGTCACCAGCTCCGCCGGCAGTTCTACGGGACCCTCCAGGAGAAGGGCCGGCGCGGGCTCCTTGACCCCGAACGACCGCGACACCCATCCGCGCGGGGGATGCTCCTCGCCCTCCGCGACCCTTGCGTCCACGCCGTACGGCAGCCAGGTACGGAAATCAACGACCGTCCCGTCACCGGACTCGAAGCTCGGGTCCGCGCACTCGCGACGCTCGAACCCAGGCGCCAGCTGGAAGGTCGACAGCGCGCTGTGCGTTCCCGAACCCTCGAGACGGTCGACCACCAGCCAGTAGCCGCAACGACCGAGCACTACCTGACGGCGGTGGATGACTCCGACCGACCGGCGGTACCCGTCCTGCTCGCCCTCGAACAGGTCGAACTCGGGCGTAGTCGCCCAGACTCTCTGCAAGGCGCACGCACGGTTGCCCCACATGAACGGACCGAGCATTTCGGACTGACTGCGTCCGTCCACGCTCACGGTGTTGTGAGCGACCGTGCTGCGGAAGTGGTCGCGCCACAGCCCGTCGCGGTGGTAGCAGTACGTGCCCGGGTCGACGAGCACCCAGCGCCCGCCGTGAGACACCGACAGCGAGAGGCAGTCGGCGTGCCCGTGCGCCGCGATCGACAGGTACCCGAGGGGCCCGCAGTCGATGACGCCGTGCTGCCCGCCTCCCGCGGCGACGAAGTAGCCACCCTCGGCGTAGCATGAGGACGCAGGCCCTAAGGTCCGGTCTTCGCTCTCGCCCACGCGTTCTGAAACCACGCGGGGGCCGAGCAGCCACAGGGCAGCCTCGAGATCGCCGGCCTTGCGCGGCGCCCGCGGCGTCTGCGCCGCCAGCAGCGTTCCGCAGACCGCCACCCGAGCGGCCTGTCTTCCCGGCACGTCGGAGAGTTCGTACGCCCGCCCCCCGTCGTCGTCGCCTACAGACGGAGGGACGCCCGTGGTCCCCGAGACGTCCTGGAGGAACCTGGACATCGTTCGCAGCTTGTCCACGCTTCTTTGAGCAAGCTGCGTACCCAAACAGGCCGCGGCTGCGGCCGCCAGCAGGGCAAATTCCATGACGAACGACTGGTACTGGAAAGCCTGCTCGCGGGTCACGCCATCCGCGGTCACCTGTGCCTCAAACTCGCGCTCGAACACCCTCAGACCGAGCGCAGAGAAGCGCTCAGAGCCGCCCACAAAGGGGAACTTCGCCCCCGCGACGAGCAGCCCGACCGCCTCGCCGATCAGATGGTTGTTCCTCGACGAAGCGTAAACACTGAGGTTATCAGACAGATGCCGGACCTGCAACGACACGCTGGTGGCAAGGACCGCGGCGGCGTCGCCACGGGCTCCTCTTGCGCCCACGAGGTCCAGCGCCATAGCCCACGACATCAAGCGAATCGCAATCTCCAGCGGGCTTGCCCAGTTGATGCCGAATAGTGGCGGGTTGGCTCTCACCCATGAAACTACGTCTCGCCAGACACGCTCCGCGAATCTCTCGTCCCCGCTGAGAGACCACGCGCGGGCGAGCGTGACCAGGTGGTGGTGGCGGTTGACCTCCCAGACGTACCTGGGATCGCCGAGTTCGCCTCGGTCCCTGAAGTCCAGTTCCGCCCAGTACCTCAAGGGCCACGAGTTTCCCGACACGGGGTCGCGAAGCCAGTCGGGCGACTCACCGGTGTCTATGGCCGTGCCACCGAAGGCGCGTACGGTGCCTGCGAGCACCGCCTCCGCCGACGAGACCACCGCCTCCACGCTAACGCCGTCGGCGGCGAGCGCCGCGACCAGGGCGTCCCTGTCGCGGGCGCCCGGCAACAGGCTCCCGACGCCGTCGTTCAGCTCTCGCTCTACTCTCCGCGCGAGTCCGTCCGCGTCGTCCACTCCGGGCACCACGGCGGACGGCGAAGCGTACTCGGTCTGGGAGCGCGGGCCCCCCGGCTTCCGTACGCTGTTCCTGACGCCCCTGACAATACGAAGCCCCACCTCGGCGGGACTCATGGCGATCAGGCGTCGGACCTTCCAGCTGCGCTCGGACGTGCTAGCCATCTTCCATCCGATCCTTGAGCAACCTTGCCGCGGTCTCCTCGAGAGCGTCCACCGCGAGATCCCAACCGTAGTTCCTCTCCACGTATGACCTGCACGACGCGCGAAGCTCACGCGCGGCCGTCGGGTCCGAGAGCCACTCGAGCACTGCGCACACGCCACGTCGGATTGCCTGCGGGTCCGTCCCCGCAAGAAGCAGCTGCGGCGCCAGCCTAGCGAGTATCTCGGGGGTCGCACCTATCGGCGTGCCGACGGCGGGCGTCCCGCACGACAGCGCCTCGAGCGTGACCATCCCGAATCCCTCGAACGCGAGAGTCGGCAGGACGAAGAGGTCCGCCGCCTGGTAGTAGCGAACGAGGTCGTCGTCATCCACGAAACCGACGAATCGCACGTTGTTCGTCAGACGGCGGGAGGCGGCGAGCGTCTTGAGCTTGCTCTCCAGCCTCCCACGCCCCGCAACGACAAGCAGAACGTCGGGGCGCGCCGTCACGACCTCTTCGAGCGCCAGCAGGAGGTTCTCGACGCCCATTCGCGGCACGAGCCTCCTCGCGGTGAACAGCACCCGCATGTCTCCGGGCAGACCCAGCGCGGCCCTCACCGCTCCCCTGTCCTCCGCGGGACGGAAACGCTCGAGGTCGACTCCTCCCGGTATCTTGACCACCTTCTCGCGGGCGAACGGATAGTAGCTCGTCAGCTGCTCGCGGGAGAATTCGCTCAGCACGACGACCCGGTCCGCGCGCTTGAGACAGGTCGTCTCGGTGCGGCGCACGAAGCGACCGAAGAACAGGGACTCGAGCGGCTTGCCTATTGACCGCTCGGCGCCCTCCAGCTTCAGTTCCTGCCAGAAGGACGCGTGGAACGTCAGTATCTCGGGTGTCTTCTTGGAGCCCGGCAGGCCCGCGAAGGCGTAGTACGGGAAGCAGTGGTGCGGCATCACTACGTCGAACTCGTGCTCGTCCAGCACTCGGGCCATTACCGGGGGCGAAGCCATGACCGCGTCCCTTGTCCTTCCCCCGAAGCGGCCGCGGCTTGCCGCACTGCCGTAGCGGTGAACGGTCATGCCGAACATGGTCTCGACGTCCGGGGTGTCGGACCTGGTCCGCTGCCCCACCATGTGAACCTCGTGCCCGCGCGCGGCCAGCCGGCGCATCGTCTCGTACGCCACGCGCTCGATACCGCCGAAGCTGTCCGGGTAGAAGAACTGGTTGATGCAGAGGATTCGGAGCGAGCGCATCGTCAGGGCAGGCCTTTCTCCGACAGGATCTCCTCATACAGCCGGAAGACCGACCCTGAACAGGCCTCCAGACTGAACTCCTCCTCCACCTTGCGCCTGCCCCGGGACCCCATCGACGCCGCCATCTCGGGGTCACCCAGCACGGCCACCATCGCGTCAGCCAGGCCGTCGGCGTCGCCGGACTCGACGAGCAGGCCCGTCGTCCCGCTCTCGACGGCCTCGCTAATGCCCCCGACGTCCGTCGAGATGACGGGCAGACCGGCCGACATCGCCTCCAGGATGGTAAGCGGAAGCGACTCGCCCTCCGAGGAAAGCACGAACGCGTCGGCAGCAGCCAGCACCTCGGGCACGTCCCGCCTGAACCCGGCAAACACGACCCGGTCGTCGACGCCGAGACGCGCGGACTCCTGCTCGATCTCCTCGAGCAGCTCGCCCTCGCCGACGAAGACCATCCTGAGAGCCGGAAGCCTGTCGCGCGCACGGGCCACGGCCCTCAGCGCGAGGTCGTGCCCCTTGCGCGGCGCGACTCTGCCTATCATCACGGCAACCCTGTCGTCCCGGGACAGTCCAAGCTCACGGCGGACCGCCGCCCCGTCAACGCTCCCACCGAACGCTGCGACGTCGACCCCGTTCCTGATCGCCACGACCCGGCCTGGTGGAACGCCGTAGTTCTCTATCAGCATCTCCCGCGTCTGATCCGACACCGCTATGGTCCTGTCGAGGTAGCGGTTCGTGAACCGGATCAGGGCTGTGATGATTACCCGGCCGAAGGGGTAGTGCGAGACCGGCGGCAGCGCGATGTGCTCGGTCGCCACCACTGCCGACGCCCCACAGTGCCTGGCCGCCACGACGGCGGGCAGGCAGTTCCTTGGATGGGTCTTGTTGAAGTGGACCAGCTCGAAACCCCTGAGCAGCCTGCGGGCCAGGAAGTAGCCCAGCGGGTTAAACTCCTTGGTCGGTCTGAAGAGCTCCACGGCATAGCCGAGCCTGCGCAGTTCCGACACCCACTC
>Ga0180436_10000302_pt1 | contig 51568 bp, 49 predicted proteins | sample SS_ome_2_FD_132434 | JGI IMG/M metagenome (GOLD analysis project Ga0180436, IMG submission 132434) | Hypersaline lake sediment archaeal communities from the Salton Sea, California, USA - SS_3_S_2 metaG | ecosystem: Environmental > Aquatic > Non-marine Saline and Alkaline > Hypersaline >...
ATAGAGACCGGCCAGAAATGCGAGTGCTATTTGCTGGAATGCGGCAAATGGTGCGGCGTCTGGCTTCCGCCCGACCCCGGCCCGCAATAGGCCAACATGCCACCGGGCAGCCTCGCGCAGGCTGCCCGTATATAATCCCCCCCAAAAACAAAGCCGGCCCCTCATCTTGTATGGCGAGAGAGGCCGGCGTGTATTCCAAAGAATAAGTAAGAATAGGCTAGTGTGATTCCTTGTAGACCTTGATGCGATTCTTAGCCCGTTCGATTGCCGCCCGTACCGACGGAAGGTCGATATCAGTCTCGGCATCACCGGCCGAAACCAAGCGCTTCCGATATCGATCATAGGCCGCCTGGGCGCGCTCAACATCGATATCGTCAGCCATCTCGACGGTGTCAGCCAAAATGGTCGCGACATTGTTCGAGATCTCGAGGAATCCGCCCGAGACCGCCATCAGCGTCACGGTATCATCCTCGGATCGGAACTCGATACGACCGGTCTTGAGAGCCGTAATCAACGGCGCGTGGTTGGTCAAGACTCCCAGGTACCCTTCGGAACCCGGGACCACCAGCGACTTGACATCGGCCTCGAAAGCGGTCTTTTCCGGTGTTACAATCGAAAGTCGAAACATTACTTCTTCTCGTCTTCGTAACGCTGAAGAACCTCATCGATACCGCCGGCCATGTAGAAGTGCTGCTCCTGGATATGATCCAGTTCGCCGGCACAAATCTGAGCAAAGCCTTTGACGGTGTCCTCGATTTTGACATAGACGCCCGGACGTCCGGTGAACGCTTCGGCCACGAAGAACGGCTGCGACAGGAAGCGCTGAATCTTACGAGCGCGCTGCACAATCTGCTTGTCTTCTTCGGACAGTTCGTCCATACCCAGAATGGCAATGATGTCCTGCAGGTCTTTGTAGCGCTGCAACAACACCTGCACTTCACGGGCAACGCGATAGTGCTCCTCACCCACGATCTTGGGATCGAGAATGCGGGAAGTGGAGTCGAGCGGATCCACAGCCGGGTAAATTCCCAGCTCGGAGATCGAACGCGACAATACCGTGGTGGCGTCAAGGTGAGAGAAGGTCGTCGCGGGAGCCGGGTCGGTCAAATCGTCAGCCGGCACGTAAATGGCCTGCACCGAAGTGATCGAACCTGATTTCGTCGAGGTGATTCGCTCCTGAAGACCACCCATCTCGGTACCCAGCGTCGGCTGATAACCCACCGCCGACGGCATACGTCCCAGCAGCGCCGATACTTCAGAACCGGCCTGCACGAAGCGGAAGATGTTATCGATGAAGATCAGCACGTCGCGGTTTTCTTCGTCGCGGAAGTACTCGGCCATGGTCAGACCCGACAGGGCCACGCGAAGACGCGCACCCGGCGGCTCGTTCATCTGACCGAAGACCATCGCGGTACGATCGATAACGCCTGACTCGGTCATTTCGAGATACAGGTCGTTTCCTTCACGGGTACGTTCACCCACGCCGCAGAACACGGAATAGCCGGAGTGCTCAGTAGCGATGTTGTGAATCAGTTCCTGAATAATAACGGTCTTGCCTACACCGGCACCACCGAACATACCCACTTTACCACCCTTCACGTACGGCTCGAGAAGATCGATGACCTTGATACCGGTCTCGAACAGTTCGGCCGACGTGGCCTGCTCTTCAAAGGCAGGAGCCAGGCGGTGAATGGGAGAAGTCTTAGCAGCGTCGAGTTGCTTTTCCTTGCCGTCGATAGGACGACCGAGAAGATCGAACACCCGACCGAGGACCTGTTCGCCTACCGGAACCGCGATCGGGAGGCCGGTATCGACCGCGGGCATGCCGCGGACCAAACCGTCGGTACTGGCCAAGGATACACAGCGCACGATGTTGTCGCCGATGTGCAGAGCTACTTCGACCGTCAGATCGATGCCTTTGTCGGCATCTTTGATAGTAATGGCGTTTAGGATGTCGGGCAGGGCATCGCTGCGGAACTCACAGTCGACTGTCGCCCCGATTACCTGAACAACCTTGCCTACGTTTTCAGCCATTTACTGAACTCCAGCTATATGATCAAAACATTTTTTATCTAGGTCGCTAGCCCTTAAGCGCCTCGGCGCCCGAAACCACTTCGAGCAGTTCGGTAGTAATCTGCGCCTGGCGGGCCTTGTTATAGTCAAGCGTCAAACGATCTATCATTTCACCGGCATTCTTGGTCGCGTTGTTCATCGCGATCATCCGACTGCCGTGCTCGGCCGCAAAAGAGTCGGCCAGGGCGGTCACGAACTTGGTCGTGGCATAACCCGGCATCAACTCACCGTAGATCGTCTCGGCGTTCGGCTCGAAGATATAGTCGGCGTGTCCGCCGCCATCGTCTTCGCCCTCTTCCGGAATCTCCGGCGGTGGAATCGGCAGGTAATCCTGCAACTGCACCCTGTATTTGGCGGTCGAGATAAACTGAGTGTACACCAGCGATATGCTGTCGGTGGCTCCCTCCACGAAACGGTCGGTCAGGAATCGTACGATATCCCGAGCACGGCTATAATCCAGCGTGCCGCCCCAGTCACCATAGAACTCCAGAGGTTGGAGACGACGTTTGAAGAAATCAAACGCCTTCTTACCGACCACGACTATCTCGGTCTCATACTCCTTGTTCTCCTGCAGCCAGATGCTGGCAGCACGGATCACATTGGAGTTGAACGAACCACAGAAACCGCGGTCAGAAGCTATCACCACCAGCGTCTTGCGTTTGACATCCCGCTGCTCGAAATACGGATGCGAGATCTCACCGGTCGACGCTGCCGCCAGATGAGACAACATCTCGTCCATCTTCTCGGCATAAGGCCGGGTCTGCTCGATTCGCTGTTGGGCCCGGCGCAGTTTGGCCGCGGCCACGTTTTCCATCGCATTGGTAATGCGCTGAGTGGAGATTACCGACTTAATGCGGTTGCGAACATCGCGTAGTGACGCCATCTATACTTAATATCCCTATCTAAGGGTTACTTGCCTCTGTCCTATTCTTCTGAAACCTTGAACTGATCCATGAACGTATCGCAGGCCGACTTAAGCTTCTCCTGCAACTCGTCGGAGATCTTTTTCTCCGAATCCAGAGTGTGCGCGATATCCGGGTACTTCTCTTCGCAGAAGGCCAGGAACTCGGTCTCGAAACGCAACACGTCCTGAGTCGGAATCTTATCCAAATAGCCGTTGGAACCAGCCCAAATCACGATCGTCTGTGAGGCCACAACCATCGGGACATGCAGACCCTGCTTCAGCAGTTCCACCATGCGGGCACCGCGGTTGAGCTGCTTCAACGTGGCTTCGTCGAGGTCGGATCCAAACTGGGTAAAGGCGGCCAGCTCACGATACTGAGCCAGGTCGAGCTTAAGCTTACCTGCCACCTGTTTCATCATCTTGGTCTGGGCGTTACCACCCACACGAGACACCGAGATACCAACGTTAATACCCGGGCGAATACCCGCGAAGAACAGCTCAGCCTCGAGGAAGATCTGTCCGTCCGTAATCGAAATCACGTTGGTCGGAATATAGGCCGACACGTCACCCGCCTGGGTTTCGATAATCGGCAACGCCGTGAGCGAACCACCGCCGAGTTCGTCGTTCAGTTTGGCGGCGCGCTCCAAAAGGCGCGAGTGACAGTAGAAAATGTCACCGGGATAGGCTTCACGTCCCGGCGGACGACGAAGCAACAGTGACAGCTGGCGGTAGGCCTGAGCCTGTTTGGACAAATCGTCGTAGACCACCAGCGAGTGCTTGCCGTTGAACATGAACTCTTCGCCCATGGCACAACCGGCGTAGGGAGCGATGTACTGCAGCGGGGCCGGGTCGGTCGCACATGCCGAGACCACTGTGGTGTATTCCATGGCGCCGTATTCTTCGAGCGTCTGGACCACCTGGGCCACGGTCGAGGCTTTCTGACCGACAGCGACGTAAATGCAGAACACGTCCGTGTTCTTCTGATTGATAATAGTGTCGATCACCAGCGAGGTCTTACCCGTCTGGCGGTCGCCGATAACCAACTCACGCTGACCGCGGCCGATCGGAATCATCGAATCGATCGCCTTGAGACCGGTCTGGAGTGGTTCTTTCACCGGCTGACGTTCAATAACGCCCGGTGCGCGGCCTTCAATCACACGGTACTTGTCGGTGACAATCGGACCTTTGCCGTCAATCGGCTGTCCAAGCGGATTGACAACGCGGCCGAGGAGAGCTTCCCCGACAGGAACCTGGGCAACTTTGCCGGTACGACGGACCGTGTCGCCTTCGTGAATCGCCGTATCCGAGCCAAACAGAGCGGCGCCGACATTGTCCTCTTCGAGGTTCAGCACCAAGCCCATAATATCGCCGGGGAACTGGATCAGCTCCGACATCTGAGCGTCTTCAAGACCCCAGACACGGGCAATACCATCGCCGACCTGAAGAACCGTACCGACCGACTCCATCTCGAGCTTGGTCTCGTACTTCTCCAGCTCTTGCTTGATTACCGATGAGACTTCTTCAGGGTTCAGACCCATCATCGAACTCCTCTATTGACAGAACTAACTTTTTGTCACCTTCAGTATGTGAGCTCTCGCCCACGGGCCAGCGCCAGCCTCGGCGGCATACGCAGCCCTGCTGTTACTCCCAGCTTCTTGTCCTGAGGGGCGGCATCGCACCTGCGATCGCGCTCCCTCTTTATATGTATCCGCTCAGGGCGGATCTTTTGTCTTTACCCAGTGGTCACTGACCGAATCAGTGTACCCTGACCTTGGCCAATTGCTCTTCGACCAGATCGAGACTGCGGCGCACCGAACCGTCAATAATCTCGTTATGGAGAATGACGATCATGCCGCCCATAATCTCGGGATCGATCTTTTCCTCAAGGACCACTTGTAGGCCGGTCTTGGCGGCCAACCTGGCGTTGAGATTCGCCCGTTCGGTCTCGGTGATCGGCAGCGCGGTGAGAACTGTCGCCCGCGCAATACCTTTCTCGGCCTCGACCAAACGCGTGAACTCATCGATGATCTCGTGCAGGTAGTTAATACGATGTTTGTCCACCAGCAGGACCAGAAGCTGCACGAACAGCGGGTCCAGACGGCCGGTGAAAACATCGCGCACCAGAGCCAGCTTGTGCTCATCGAGCACATGCGGAGCCACCAGGAAGTTCATCATCGTGGGATCGCCCTTAAGGAACTGGCCCAGATCCTGAAGTTGGTCGTATGCCGCATCTACTTTGGCCTTATCCTTTACCGAAAGGAAAAGACCGTTCGCATACTTTTTGGCAACTTCTTGCGCTAGCATTGGATCTACGCTTTCTCCACGCTATCGATGAAATTGGAGATCATCTCCCGGTGCTTGGCATCGTCAAGCTTCTCCCGGAGAATTTTCTCGGTGGCTGAGACCGTCATGGCGATCATGTCGTTCTTGAGCTGGACTTTGGCCTTGGCCACATCACGTTCCAACTCATCTTTCGCCTTAGTTCCGGCCTCTTTGGCTTCTTCACGAGCAGCAGCCTTGATTTCTTCAGCAATCTTCTTGCCTTCGTCAACCGCTTCAACCAGACGCTGGCGACGCTCATTGTCGATATCTTTGAGCTTGCCTTCGTACTCGGCGGTCAACTCGGCAACCTTGGCTTTCTCTTCGTCGATCGATGCGAACTCATCGGTGATCTTCTTGCGGCGTTCCTCAAGCATGTTGAGAATCGGCTTCCAGGCGAACTTACCGAGAATCCACAGGACCAGGAGAAATCCCAGGCCATGAGTTATAAATTGCTTCCAAATAACTTCCATTATGACTCCTGCTAAGAATCGGTGTTAGTAAAGGGGCCGCGTTATTCTCGCGGCGGTTTACCTCTTAGGCACCGATCTTGCCGTTGACCATAATGAAAACGATGAACAGATAAATGGTCAGCGCTTCAATAAACGCGGCACCGATAATCATAGCGGTCTGAATCTTGGCTGCCGCTTCAGGCTGACGACCCATGGCTTCCATGGCCGAACCAACCGCGCGACCAATACCAAAAGCCGAACCGATAGCAGCGAAACTCACGGCGATAGGGGCCGCCCAAGCCAGCATGCTCTGATAATCCATCTTGTCCTCCGAAAAGTTACCTTAAGACTATTATTGTTTCTTCTTCTTTTCTATCTCTAGTGCTCATGCTCCTCATGAGGCAACATCATCAAAATGTAAATGGTCGACAACAGGGTGAACACCAGAGCCTGAATCGTCGACAACAGCAATCCCAAAAGAATGAATGGTGCATGAAGCGGCAGCCCGACCGGCGAACCGAACAGGGCCATGAGAGTAATACCCAACCCTACGAACACCGCTACTAGCGTATCTTCACCCGTGATATTTCCAAACAAACGCAGGCCCAGTGAAACCGGCTTGACCAGCTCACCCACGAGGTGGAGCAGGAACATCAACGGCACCAGCGCCCAGGTCACGGCATCACGAGGTTGTCCGGCCAGGTGATCAAGATAACCGAGTACTCCAAGACGGCGAATACCCGTCCACTGCGCGTACAAGAAAACAATCGCCGCCATTGAAAGCGTGATCTCTTTTCCTGTGGTCGGCGAATGCAGACCCGGAACGAGACCCATCCAGTTCATCACCAGGATGTAAAAGAACAGCGTGCCCAGGAAAGGGATGTAACGTCTGGCTTCCTTGCCCATGATCGAGTAAATGAAGTTGTACATTCCCTCGATAAGAGCTTCCGCCGCATTCTGGAACGGACCGGGGTTCTTGAGGTCGCGCTTGGCGTATATATTGAGAGCTATCAGCGAAAGAATAATGGCCGCGACGCCGGCATAGAGGGGGTTAGCCCAATAAGTGGCCCACGCAGCCGCCGAATCGGAGAGAATCCCCAGTTCGTGCAGCACGTTGATCAGGTTCGGAAGATGAGGTGCACCACCGTGACCACCGTCGCCGTGATCGCCACCACCGGCGGCAAAGACCACAAACGGATTAATCTTCGCAAATGCCAAAACCGTCGCATTGTACAAGCCAGCTAGCATTAAATAGCCCTCTGCAGATTCTGGTTCTTTTCGTCTTCTTCTTGCTTATCAATCATAAAGCGCGAGACTGCCCTCAAAGTGAGGATCGCGAGAATAATCGTAAATCCAATGAGTAAGTCAAGGGGAGTAAATCCCGGCACCAGTGTAAGGCAGTAACCGGCACCGTATAGCAACGGGAACTTGATTGCGGCCAGGATCAGAACCCGGCGCAAGTTGACCCCGTCGGGGCGAATCGCGGCGCGAATCAGACCGGCCAGGAAAATGAAATTGACAATGCCCCAGACGCCGCCGGAAAAAACGGCCAAAGCAGGGAATAATCCCTGATAGAACAGTCCGAAGGGCAGATATATAAGGAGAACGATTCCCGATGTCCTCAGGGTTCGGTCGAGGAAATCAAGGTTGAGAGCTGCCTTCATCGTCGTCCTCTTTCCCTATGGCCTGCGACTGCTTAATCAGTTTGTAGATCTGCATCGCAGCCGACACCAATCCCAGCGCGCCGCCTAGAGCGGCCAAATAAGGTTCGGTGCTCCACTGTTTGTCCAGCCATTGGCCGCCCAACCAGCCGAGCAAAGGACCTACTAACAACATGAATGGCGCGGCTGTGAAAAGCCCGATCTGCTTGAGATCACGGTCTGGTTTCTTTCCGCGCCGAGGGTCAAGGATACCCACCTAAACCACCCTCTAAATTAAGCGAGAAATATAGTCCGGGCCGCCCGAATGTCAACCGGTTTTTTCGATATTCACCGACATTTTGTGAAAAAAGTAACTTTTTCGGGCTCTTGTCAATTGTCAAATCGGCCTGACTACACTCCTCTTTCTTCGCCTGCTTAGGCCTCGTAAGTCACTAACATCTAATATTATAACGATATCTGCTAATTCTATGTTCCCGAACCGGCTAGGAATCCTAACATTTCGCCGATATTCCAAAGATTATATCCATTAAGTGAAAAAAGTCCCAGACTCCATTCGCATATCGCACTCAACGGCCTTCTGTCGTTTGAACCGACTTTGTAGACCATCATGACGATTATGTGACACAGATTGGCTCTAAATTCGTCACTAATAGGGCTTCGTAGGGTGAAGGGAGACGTCAGACAAGAGATATCAGGCCTTATTCACTAAGATTGCCTGTTCTTGTTCCGACCCTATAATAGTAAGGGGACGACTTTCAGGCCAACCAGGCCTGCTGACCAAATGGGGTTAAATTGAAGACGATAGTTATCGATGATGAAGCCATGATCCGGTCTCTTGCCCGGAAAATCCTAGAAAAGGCCGGCTTCCAGGTGTTGGTGGCCGAATCTGGACAGGAAGGCGTCCGTCTGTTCTCCGAGAATAAGGATGATGTCGGTCTAGTTTTGCTCGATATGAGAATGGAAGGCCTCTCCGGGATCGAAACCCTCCGTCTCATCAGGCAACTCTCCCCCGAAGTCCCCTGTATTATCTCCACCGGCCAGGTTACCGAACTCGACGATCTCCCTGAGGATATCCAAACGTCCGTTCGGTTTCTCCACAAACCGTACCGGGCGGCCAGCCTTACCGAAGCGGCGACTGAAATGACCGCACTCAAACCGCGCTAAACGGCGGTTCAAGAATCTCCTTTAATTCTCGTCCTTAATTTCCTATAATCGATCTGCCCGAACCAAACGTTCATAGAATGTCTATGCAGATGCGAAACTTACTCTTGCTACTCTTAGCCATAGCGCTTCTCCTCCCCGCCGAGGCGGAAGCCGCCGATCCGGTCGAAATCAATCTTGGTTTCTTCGAGGCCGGACAAGCTCAAGTACATGACATCCTTCGCAAAGAGTTTCTGGCTCAGATCGAGGCGGTAAAACCGGACGATCTCGAGTTCGTGACCGTTCCCTGGGGATATGGTTCGGCAAGCTGGCAAAGGGATTCATGTAAGATTATCGCGCGACGACTCGCCGCTACCGAGAACATCGACATCATGATTACGTTCGGCCCCTGGGCGGTCGAGGATCTTCTCGAGGCAGGCTATGATCGACCTATCCTGGCCATGTATCGAGTCGACCCGTTCCTGGAGGGCCTGATCGATTCGACCGGTCGACCTTTCGCCGACAACGTCACGATCACCTACGATCCTCGGAAGATCGACAACGACCTCAGCGCCATCGTCGACTTGATCAAGCCCAAGAAACTGGGGCTGCTATACTTCCCCAACGGCGATGAAGCCAACGCCCTGATCCTGCATCTCAAGAGAAAGCTTGATCCGCTTGGCATAAGTCTGATGCATTCCGACAAACGAGACACTCACGGCACTTACGCCTACTTCAAATCCTACCAGGCCTTGAGGCGCAAAGTCGATGCGATCTATGTCATGCCTCTCTGGGGCATGTACTCCAACAAGTCACCGGAGTTCCTGAAGAGCGTCGCCAACGATCGCACACCGACCATCGTCTATGACGGCTCCCCGATGGTGCAACGCGGGGGATTGATTTCCAACGGTGGCTGGTCGATGGCTCCCTACGCCCGCGTCAACGCCGAAAAGGCGATCCAGATAGCAGAGGGCGCCCTCCCGGCCGATCTCCCCGCTACCTACCAGTCGCCTACCGGACTCACGGTCAACCGTCGGTCGCTGGCCCAATGCAAGATCTCGTTGCCAGACTGGGCCAAGTCGCAGGCGGTACTGCTCGGCGAAGTCGACCGAAACGAGATCGAGCACTACGACTTTGTCTCGGCAATCGGGCGATCCCTAGAGGCCCACCCGACGGTGATGGCCGCCGCCGATGCCGTTCGAGCGGCCGAGGCAGCGGTGGGCGAAACCAAGTCCGCCTATTGGCCGCACCTGACCGCCGGATATCGCTATCGCTACAATGATGACAACACTCTTACTAATCATCGTGAATTGATCGACCAGAGCCAGCATCGCGCCACTCTTAGACTCGACCAGAGGATCTTCTCCCTCAAGACCATTCGTGCCACCGGTACTGCCCGTGCCGAGGAAGATGTCGCCGGACGCCGTCTCGACCAGCTCAAGCTTGACCTCGAGGAAGCCGTGTCTCTGGTCTACCTGGAGTATCTGCGGGCCGATCGGATGGGACAAATCGAGCGACAGCAGCTGACCGATGTCATTCGCAACCTGGAGCTGTCGCAAACCCGTGACCAACTCGCGAACCGGGTCTCGGCCGATCATCCCAGATGGGAACAAGAGTACAATCGTGTTATCAATCGGATCGCGGACAATCGCTCAGCGACCCTGAAGTCAAAGTATGCTCTTAACAGCCTCATTAATATGCCACCCGAGTCGGAGTTCGAACTCGCCCCCGAGCCGTTCGGCAACCGGGCCATGAGTTTTGACCTCGAGCGACTCGCCTGGTTGGGGGAGCATCCCGAGGTGTGGCGACAAGGCCGCGAACAGCTAGTCAGTCGTGCCGGGGAATCCAGTCCGAGCCTTCAGCTTCTCGACGCCGAACTGGCGGTCAAACGGAAGATGCTGGCCGAAAACCGCTCGACCTTCTTCCCCACCGTCGACCTGACCGGATCTTTGAATCAGAGCGATGAACTTCGTGATGTCGAGGGAGAGTTCTCGGAGGAACCGTTCCACTGGAATCTTGGTGCCGAGATTCGCCTGCCGCTGTTCGAGGGTGGTTCGCGCTACCGCCGGTCGGACCGTCTCAAAGCCGAAGTGAGCCGGATCGAGTGGGAGCGGGACGCCGTCTTCATTGGCATCGCTGCCGAAATCAACAGTCTATGCAGCCAGCTTTCCGCCGCCGGCAGCAAACTCACGCGTGATTTCCGTTCGGAGACTTTGGCCGAGACAGCCTACAACGAAGCCATGCGCGAGTATGACGCCGGCCGGTTGACTTATCTCCACGCCGTAGATGCTTTGAGCAATCTCCGGTCGGCTCGTTTAGAGACGGTGCAAAGCTGGTACGAGTACAGTTCGGCACTGATTCGTCTGGCCCGAGTGGTTGGTTGGTCCAATCACAAGACTGGTAAGACCTTCAATCAGCATTTCTATGATTTCTTTGGCGAAGTAGCCAAGCAGTAGCCGCCTGATACGCCTACACCCACAACCCAACAAACCAGACCGCCAACACCAGGACCGTCACCGCGATGCGGGCAATCTTGAACCAGTAGGGACCCTGGAACGGTTGCGGCGTCTCCCCCCGACTCACTTTCAGAAACACCCGCCCATATCCCACCAGCGAGGCGGCGATAAACGCCAACGTGAGCGGCGCGAACAACCATACTCCCAAAGGGTATTCGATGACATAGGAAGTCAACAGCATGGCCATCACGGCGAAAGCATACTTGCCGACCAGATTAGAAGGCAGTGACACGGGCTTCTTGCGGTTGAGATAGAGCCCCCCTAGTAGGATGAGCAGATCACGACCTAGAATTACGATCGCTAACCAAATCGGAAAGTCGCGATAGGGAATCAGCATCAACACCAGGGCGACGGCAAAGATCTTATCGCACAGGGGATCGAGCAGAATCCCCAGCTTGCCCACCTGGTTCAGCCGACGGGCGAGGTAGCCATCGAGAGCATCACTGATCCCCGCCCAGGCCATTATCGCGGCGCAAAAAACCACCGCCGTACGTCCTTCCTGCGACAGATAGTACCACATGACGGGCAGCATCGTCACGCGCGTCAGGGATATCAGATTGGGCGCACTAAAGATCTCGGGGACCGGCATACTTCGCTCCTTCTCGTGGTTGGCGTACCTCCTGGTGCGCCAACAGGTGGTGGCAGACGTGGACGTCCGCCAAACCCTGCTGCACTATCTGAAGCTAGTTGCCTTAGCCCTCGGGGGCAACGATTATCCCATAGCCCGGCTCCGTCCTCGAGTCCGCCGCTTGGACCGGTGGACCGGTGGCCCGACGCTTGCGTCGGGTTTATCTGGCACGTTGCGAAACGAGAGTTCTCCTAGGACCGGTGGCCCGACGCTTGCGTCGGGTTTATCTGGCACGTTTCAAAACGAGAGTTCTCCTAGATGGTTTGATACGAACGTGTCGGGTTTCTGCACTCGGCCGCTGAAGCGTCTTCGCTCCGGAACCCGACCTACAAAGCTTCCTCGGATTTCGTGGTTGGCGTACCTCCCGGTGCGCCAACAGGTAGCTGGCAGACGGAGACGTCCGCCAGCCACGGGAGTGTATCACGTATTAAGGACCAAAATAGTCCCCCATTCACTACATTTTTCGCCTCGGGGAGAACCTTTAGCTGTTCTCCGCGGTTACCCCTGTACAGTTACGAATGCAATTGTATAGATAGTATATCGAAAGGATTTTACAATGGAACGCAAAGACGCAGTGACCATGGGCGGAAACCCGATCACGCTGATCGGCCCCGAACTCAAGCCGGGCGACAAAGCCCCCGAGTTCACTCTTCTCGACAACAGTCTCAACCCGGTTACGCTTGCCGACTCCTCCGGCAAGGTTCGCCTTCTCTCGGTCGTAGCCTCGCTGGATACCTCGACCTGCTCGACTCAGACCCAGGGCTTCAACAAGGAAATGGCTGCGTTAGGTGACAAGGTCGCCAGCTACACCATATCCGCCGACCTTCCGTTCGCTCAGGGCCGTTTCTGTGGCGAGCACAAGATTGATAACATGAAGACCCTGTCCGACCATCGTGAGCTCTCTTTTGGCGAGTCCTACGGACTGGCTATCAAGGACATGCGTTTGCTCAGTCGGGCGGTCATAGTTGTCGATAAAGATGACACCATCCGCTACATGCAGACCGTATCCGAAGTGTCCCAGGAGCCGGATTACTCCAAAGCTCTGGACGCGATCAAAGAGGCTCTGGCCTAAACGACTGTTTCGCACTAAAGCTAAAAGGCCGCTCACACGAGCGGTCTTTTTTTATGCCTGGGAGTCGCCGGATTCGTCGTCCACGGCTTCAAAGCCGCCGACTTCCGGCTCGCGCTGAGGGCGATCGAGTCGCCTGCGTAACGGCGTGAACAGAAACAAAGCCAACAGAGCGGCCGGGAGGAAGATCGGCAGATACTGCAGTGGCACCGGAACCTGCTCGCTGGACACAGTCGGCATCGCGCCGAGAGGTTCACCTTGCTCTTTCCATCCACCGGCACCATCGGGGACCCATCGGTTCTGGCCTTCCAGCCAACCGTAGGACGGACCGTATGTCAAATGAAGCGCACCGGCGCAGACAACATAGATCCCAACACAAACAGCAAGTAGTAGGGCGTGACGTTTCATGACTCCAAGTTATCGGACTCAATCGCGGCTGTCAACTACGCCATTTTTGTTGAAAGACTGCCGGGACTGTTCTTATTCTCGTACTACAAGAACCGTAGCTTACAGGATTTGAGAAGCATGGCCATACCAACCCAACCATCTTTTATCGGCAATAAGATCTACCTGCGGCCGATGATGCCGTTCGATTTCGACAGTTTCTATCTGTGGAATCAGGAGTGTGAACCGCAATCGCTCAGCTGTCACCCCCGCCTGTTGCTCAGCGGACCGGAGTATGTGGAGCGGATGAAAAAAGCCGAGGCATCCGACAAGCAGCAACACTTCACTGTTTGCCTTAAGAAAGACAACACCCAGGTCGGAAAGGTCGGCTTCTTCGGGCTGAACAACCTCAATCGCTCGGCCGAGTTGGGTTTGATTGTTGATCCCGACCAGCACCGCAAGGGGTATGGTTCGGAAGCGATTCGAATCCTGGTCGATTTCTTGTTCGACTATCGTGGTCTACACAAGGTCTATGCGACTACCTCAGAACTCAACGAGGCAACCTGGCGGTTGATGGAAAGCCTGGGATTTCATCGAGACGGCATCATGCGCAATCACTACTTCTACCAGGGTGAGTTCTATCACCAGTTCGTCTATTCGCTACTGCTTGCTGAGAGGGATTGGTAGGAAACCGGCCTACTCCTCGATCTCCAACCCCGACTGCCGCTCCCGATTGACAGTCAGTTTTAGTACATCCGGGCGGGAATAATGACCGAACGGATCAAACAACTGCCTCTCCTCCCGGACCTGCCGATGGTCGATCGTTGCAACCAACAGCCCTTCCTCGCCAACCAGCGGTTCAATTACCCACGAACCATCCGGAGCCGCCAGACAACTGCCGCCATCGGTCAGCATGTCTTCGCTGTTGTCGCGTATGCGAGTATGGTGGGGGATGTCTTCCGGAATATCAGATCGACGCATCAGCCCCGAAACGGATGCCACAAACGAGCGTCCCTCGCGGGCAATGATCGGTGTCAGGTCATGTGTGTTCCGATAGGATCCGGGCCAAATAGCCACGTGCAGATCTTCTCCCTGGGCATACATCGCTGACCGTGCGAGCGGCATCCAGTTCTCCCAACAGTTGAGTGCTCCGACAGTGAAGCCATCAAGTTTGTGGACGCGGAGACCGTTGCCGTCGCCGGGTGACCAGGTCAGGCGCTCTTCGTAGGTCGGCATCAACTTACGATGTACCGACTGTATCTTTCCCTGGGGATCGATGTAGACGAGAGAACAGTACAGACTATGCCCGCCGCGATCGGCCGCCCGTTCTATAGTGCCGGTGATCACCGCCGTCTTGCCCTTACGAGCCGCATCACAGATCGGATCGAGATGTCCCGACTCAATCTGAACCGCCTGGTCCATGTAGTGAGCGTGAATCTCTTTCTGGACCTGCGAATTGAACCGGGCGCCGTCAGTGCGTTCGACCCAGAACGGGTAACCGGGGATCAGCGCCTCGCCGAATATGACCAGGCGGCAGTCCTGCGCCTGCTTGATATACTCAACCGCCTTGGCGATCGTCTTGTCGCGGTTCAACCAGATCGGTGCCATCTGCACCAGTCCCAGTGTGAGATTGTCGTTGTCGGCCATCTATCCCCCAAACCTTTCGCCGCCGAGTTTCGACTCATGCAGGCAATTATAGATCGGCCCTGCAGGTGTCAGGGTCGACTGGTATAGTCTTATCACATCGAACGTAACCGGCGTCGGATCGACACGATAACTTTCGACAGCGCGTGGTACATCGCCGATGCCGCCGCCGCGACGAACCCGCCCCAGCGTGAGATGCGGCTTGAACTTCTTGTTGTCCGGCTCGAATCCGAGTTCGCGCACGCCGTGCTCCAGCAACTGCGCCATCTCTCCCAGCGGCTCCACTCCGTCGCCAAGTCCTACCCAGAAAACTCGCGGCCTCCGAAGATTGGGGAATGCACCCAGCTTACTCAACGAAGTAGTCACAGCACTGCGCTCGTCGGTGACATCATCGATCAATTCGCTGAGCTGCGGCACGATCGTCTCCGGGCTGTCACCCAGAAATCGCAATGTCACATGAATACTGCTCGGCTTGACCCATTTGATTGACCCACCGTGGGTCCGAAGATCGTTAATGATCTGACCGAGGTAGCGTTCAACCTCTTCCGATAACGATGTGGCAATGAACAGGCGGAGTGGTTTCATGTCGTGTTACCGATTGAGTCATTGTGAGCGAAGCGAAACAATCTACAGTTCGATCCTAGAGATTGCCGCGTCCGCGTTCCGCGAACTCGCAATGACTAAATTGGGATCGCCTCACTTTATATCCAACATCTCCCGGCGCAACATCTCTAAGGCACAGTAGGAGGCCCGTGTCCGGTTGATATCCCGATCGATTCCCAGCGAGAACAACTGCGCCCGGCCGGCATGGGCCGAACTGATACCTATATAGGTGGTCCCTACCGGTTTCTCATCGGTGCCGCCGGTCGGACCGGCAATGCCGGTAATCGACAGGGCATAGTCGGAACCAAACAGCTCCCGGCAACCGTTAGCCATGGCTACGGCGCATTCCTCGGAAACCGCGCCGTGCTCCTCGATTATCTTCGGATCCACCTTGAGGTGCCCGGTCTTGACATCGTTGGAGTAGGCGAGAATTCCGCCGAGGAAATAGTCGGAGGAACCACTGACGGCCGTCACTCGGTGTCCCAACAGACCGGCAGTGCACGATTCCGCCACAGCCAGAGTCTTGTCGTTGTCTTTCAGAATCTGACCAACCACCGCTTCGAGGTTGTCATCGCCACGCGTGAAGATATACTTGCCGACTTTCGACTCAATGAACCTCGCCAGGTTGTTCCCTTTCTTCTCGGCTTCTTCTTGTGTCTCGGCCGTGGCCAGGATGCGAAGATCAACACCTCCATAGGAAGGCAAATAGGCGAGCCTGACGCCCGACGGTATTTTCATTTCAGGTTTGAGCTTCTCGACCAGCTTAGTCTCGATCACGCCGGTGGTGCGAAGCCTCACCACATGAAACGGTTCACCCTGTCGCATACCCTGAAGATACGGTATCACCTCATCTTCCATGATCTGCCTGGCCTCGGCCGGTACGCCCGGAAGGGAGATAAACACCTGACCTTCCTCGGCGATACATATCCCCACTGCCGAACCCATCTTGTTGGGGAAGAGAGTTGCTCCCTGCGGCAATAACGCCTGGTTCTGATTGATCGCCGGCATGTCGATACCTCGAAGAGCGTAGCGGTGGCGAATATCTTCCAGAATATCCTCGTGGAAGATCAGGTTGCGCCTAAATACCTTGACGATCGCCTTCTTGGTCATGTCGTCATCGGTCGGACCGAGTCCGCCGGTGGTGATTGTCACTTTGGCCCGGCGCCACGCCAGGCGGAAAGCCTCGACCATGGCATCCATCGAATCGCCGACCGCTGATTTGTAGCGTACTTCCATGCCCGCCTCGACCAACATTTTGGCCATAAAGGCCGAGTTGGTGTCTATCACATGGCCGGTGATCAGCTCATCGCCGATTGTAATTATCTCAATTTCCATTCTTTTCTACTTAGATCAAAAGTTACTAGAAAAACGGTCCCCACCGGTCTTGCACCCAAAGGAAGGCATGCATCGCCAGGCAGGCCTGGATTCCACCGATCACATCATCCATGGTTATACCCCAGCCGCCGGGGAGTTTCTCCGACTGCCGGGCCGGGGGAATCTTCACAACATCAAACGCCCGCCACACCAGAAAGGCCAGCACATAGTTGAACAACGAATAGGGGACCAGAATCAGCGTAAAAAACATTCCGGCCCATTCGTCGATTACAATCACCTTGGCATCGTGTCCGTACACCTTCTCCGCCTCGGAGGAAGACCAGACCGAAAGAACAGTGGTAACACCCGCAACTATGGCCAAAACGAACTGATCGCCGCGGATCAGGAAGAATGCGATCAGCCAGGCCGGTATCGTCCCCCAGGTCCCGGGAAACGGTCGCATCTTTCCCGAGTAAAGCCCGGTTGCTATCAGCTTTGCGAGAGTTCGTTTCATGGAGTCACTTGAGGGAGCTTCGCACTATATCGAAGTACTTCCAGACGTAGTCGATCCCGGTCCAGACCGTCACGGCCGCCGCTGCCCACAGGAGGACGTTGAAGTACAGGTAATAATCGAACTGTACCGATGCCAGCCAGGGGGAATCGAAATGCTCGAGCGTAGTCACGAGACTGATATAGCTGATAACCACGCCAACGACCGTCAGCTGCAGGAACGTCTTCACTTTTGCCCAATAAGAGGCAGCAATGATCACGCCGTGATGGGCAGCCATCAACCGCAGGCCGGTCACGAAAAACTCCCGGCCGATGATTAGCATCGTCGGCAAGGTGGCCACATACTTCAGATGGATAAACGATACAAGCGCGCAGGAGACCAGAATCTTGTCGGCCAGTGGATCCATGAACTTGCCGAACTTCGTGATCTTGCCGTACTTGCGGGCGTAGTAGCCGTCGGCCAGATCGGTCAAGGCGGCAATCGTGAACAACCCCAACGCTAAGAGTCGCATCCAGAACGACTCTATCAAAAAGAAGTACATAAAGACCGGCGCGATAATCATGCGAAGCACGGTCAATTTGTTGGGAGTGTTCATTCCGCCAAGGTAGCATTGACCGAGGGGATAGTCAACAGCGCGTATTGGGGAGTAGTTAGGGTACGGTTAGGATTCCGTGGTTGGCGTACCTCCCGGTGCGCTAGCAATCCGGGTGGCCCACCATTTATGGTGGGGGACTCTCCTCCGGAGTGCCGAAGGATCCCAGGGCAAGCCCTGGGGCACCCGGGCCCGGAGTATTCTCGGCCAAGCGCGGCCCGGTCAATAAACCCGACGCAAGCGTCGGGCCACCAATTGATATAGTTACTGCAAGGAGCGACGTATGTAGGGCGGCTCCGTCCTCGGTGCCGCCATCGATAGACCCACCAAAAGAGTGGGCCACTCGACCGGCTAAAACTCCAGCCGCATGACGGCCTCATCGTCCTCGTAGCCACCGGTGTACTTAAAGCCCAACCGCTCATAAAACGGACCCGGACCGCCGTCCGCCTCGACCACCGAGGTCTCAAAGCAGGTCGCCTTGGGATGTGACCGCACCCGGTCGATCAGTAGATCCATCGCTTTCCAGCCAAATCCGAACTTCTGATACCGCTGATCGATCATGAATCGCCAGAGATAGTACTCCGGCTTCTCGTGGTCCTCATAGAGCATGGCGAACCCAACCGGTTCCTCGTCAGCATAGATCGCCCGAAACCAGGCCTTGTCCGAAAAATGCGCCTGAGCGATCGACACCGCATTGGGCGCGACAAACTGTTTCTGAGTTTCGGTCACATCGAGATTGCAAATCGTCCGCACCGTGTCGGCGTTGACTTCACGAAGAGTGACTTCGCTGTCTTTGGTGATGTTGGGCTTATCGGCCATGTTGCTCTCATTGTTTGGTTCTCACGCATATTCCCTGATCTCTACGCCTACCTGTAGTAGTTGTTTCATCTGGATTCGTGGTTGACGTACCTCCTGGTGCGCCAACAGACCCTCGGGGTGGTGCTGCTGGCAGACGGGGACGTCCGCCAGCCACGATTGCTTAGATCTTGTTCGGAGTCGTTCCCTCGAAAGAGGGAATCCACCTTCTATTCTTGCCTTGCCATCCTCTCGCGGCCGCCCTAACTTGGATAGAAGAATCTGCATTTGTACCCACATCTGTGAGGAGTCATACCATGACCAAGAAAATAGCCATTGTCGGATGTAAGCGTATCCAGGACCAGCTCTGCATCGCTTGCGAGAAATGCCTCAAGGCGATCAAACTCAAGGATGGTGAGTTCGCCCAGCACGACGAGGAGCTCGAGCTGGTAGCGCTCGGCCATTGTGGCGACTGCCCCGGCCTGATCATGCCCAAGCTGACCCTGATGGGTGAGATCGCCAAATCGATCGACAACGAGTTCGACGCCATCCATCTCGGGACTTGCGTGGTGAAGGCCAAAAAGACCGGCAAGTGCCCGCTGGACTTTGACCAGATCAAAGGGCTGGTGAAGGAGAACTTCGGCAAGGAAGTCATTGTCGGGACGCACAACTATTAGCTGACCGACCGAGTCATTGCGAGGAGCGCAGCGACGCGGCAATCTACACTTCCGAGCAGAGGCGGCACCGGCGACGGAGCTGCTTTACGCCTGCTCGTCCTTAGTCAGTAGCTGACTGCATTGCTTACCGGACAGAAACTCAATGTAGGCATCAAAGCTGCTTTCTTCCACGCTGGCTACTTCGAGAAAGCCCGAATCGAGATTGTGTAAAACAACGTTTTTGAAGAGACCTAGTCCTGGCTTCACGTCGGGCCATGGCTGCAGTTCGTGGAAATCCACAGACAAGACGGTTTCCAGGCTACTGTGACCAAGGAAGCCGAAGTGCCAGTAGCACCAACTGCAGTGCCCACTACCATATGTGTCTATCAGTCGGTCTGATGCCTCTGATCCTGCTGTCGTACAAAAGCGCAAGAAGCCCCGGTCTGTCAGGTTCGGTAGACCGGCAGCCTGAACAGTTCTGCGACGTTCCTTCTTGCCGGGGAAGAAGACACATACCTGAAGCCAGTCGCTACCGAAGCGATGGCACCATTCTCGCAGAAAATCGGTATCGGGCTTGGGAGCGGAGTGCCGGGACCTAGTCGAGGCGTAGAAGTAATCCTTCTGGCACACCCATTCGGCGCCATCTCCGAATTCCTTCGAGGACAACACACGATTTCTGGGATCGTATATCTTAAGCAAGACTTCCTCTCCACTTATTACCCCCTCCCTCAAAATCTACCACAAATGAAAAACCCAAGCAGAAGCGAGTCCTGCCTGGGTGGACGATATTAGGTAATCCACAGAAAGAGTAACACTTTCCGATTGCACAAACAAAATAACTAAAAGGTCAGATATGTCAAGCGAAAAATCGAGATTATCTTCAAAAAAACTTGACTTGATCGTTGCCCCACAACACCTTCCCCAACTTGCCCTCAATCGAGGCCGGCCTTCAACGCATTCTCAGCCGCCCTCGATCACAAAACTGACACCAGATCGGTTTCGGGGCTCGTTTTCGGCCGATATCAGGCCAGAATACAGCGTTTTCTTCCTATTTCTCTCTACACTTTTCCACATCACCGTGGGCAGTTTTCAACATCCTGCGAATGACATATGTTAAGTACTTATATAGCAACATAAATGACCATTCAGAAATGTTGAAAACGTCTGGTTAAATTGTCGTTAAAAAGTCGACGCCCTGTAAGCGACTATACAACAACGCTTTTTAGGCTAACAAAATATTAATATCCGCGCCTTCAGCGAAATCTGGCGATTTCGCGGTTCAGAGTACTCAAGCTACAAACTTGAAAATCAACCCATTAGCGGTTTTCCCAAGAAAACCACAATTTTTTGTAGGTAGAGATCTGACACCCACTATATCTTGTGGCCACTGTCCGAAACAGGGAGTATGATTACTGCGGCTTCCAACCCGCAGGGGCATCAGTTTGACTTGAGAAACTGATAAACATTGATTGTAGACGATCGGGGCTAAACCCGCAAATGGCGGCAACAGGGATGTTATCGCTCAAAAGTCTACAAAAGGAGTACAGGAGGTAGATCTTTGAGGTTCGAGCGCTACTTCACCCGTGATGGAGAGACCGCCTACGCGCGAATCAACTTTGTCCGAAGATCCTCTGAGATTAAGAACCCGGACGGTTCGGTAGTCTTCAAATCCGACAATATCCAGGTACCCGAGGGATGGTCGCAAGTAGCGACCGATATTCTGGCGCAAAAGTACTTCCGCAAAGCGGGAGTTCCCCAGATCGACAGCCAGGGCAATCCTAAGCTCGACAAAAACGGCAAGCCCGTCCTCGGAGGGGAAAGCGACGCCCGCCAGGTTTTTCATCGCCTGGCCGGATGCTGGCGTCATTGGGGCGAAAAACACGGCTATTTTGATTCCGCCGAAGACGCCCAGGTTTATTACGATGAAATGTGTTACATGCTGGCCGACCAGATCGCGGCCCCCAATTCGCCGCAGTGGTTCAACACCGGTCTCCATTATGCCTACAATATCGAGGGCAAGGCCAACGGCCATCATTTTGTCGATCCCAGCACGCACACTCTTAAACAAGCTGACAACGCCTATGAGCACCCTCAGCCGCACGCCTGTTTTATCCAGTCGGTTACCGACGATCTGGTTAACGAAGGCGGCATTATGGATTTGTGGGTGCGCGAAGCGCGACTCTTCAAATATGGCAGCGGCACTGGTACCAATTTCTCCAACCTCCGCGGTTCGGGCGAACCGCTCTCGGGTGGTGGAGCCTCCTCTGGCTTAATGTCTTTCCTCAAAATCGGCGACCGTGCCGCCGGTGCGATTAAGTCAGGTGGTACCACCCGCCGCGCTGCCAAAATGGTCTGTCTGGATATCGATCATCCCGACATCATGGATTTCATCAACTGGAAAGTCGGCGAAGAGCAAAAAGTAGCTGCTATGGTAGCCGGCTCGGCGATTATCCGCGAGCAGCTCAAACAGGTTTTCGCTGCTACCAAGATCGATTCCGACGGCAATTCTCGAACCGAGACCAATCCGGAGAAGAACCCGGCACTCAAGGCGTCCCTCAAGGTTGCCCGTCGCTTCCATGTCCCGCCACAGCTGATCAAGCGGATTCTGGAACTGGCGGACAACGGCATCAAGGAACTCGACTTTGTCAATCTCGACACCAACTGGGAAGGCGAGGCCTATGTCACTGTCTCGGGACAAAACTCCAACAATTCGGTCCGTATTCCCAACGAGTTCTTCGAGTGTCTGACCGGCAGGGGCGAGTGGGGCCTGGTCCGTCGCACCGACGGCGAATCGGCCGGCACCATACCCGCCAGTGAGCTGTGGGACGCGATCTGCTATTCCGCCTGGGCCTGCGCCGATCCGGGAGTGCAGTTCAATTCGACTATCAACGAGTGGCACACCTGCTCCAACGACGGCGCCATCAACGCTTCCAACCCCTGCTCCGAGTACATGTTCCTCGACGACACCGCCTGTAACCTGGCCTCGATCAACCTCGGCAAGTTCCTTCGCGAAGACGGCAGCTACGATATCGAGGGACTCCTCCACGCCGCCCGAATCTGGACCCTGACCCTCGAGATCTCAGTCCTGATGGCCTCCTATCCCTCGGCGCCCGTGGCACAGCGCAGTTTCGACTATCGTACACTCGGTCTCGGCTACGCCAATATCGGCTCGCTGCTGATGCGCATGGGCATACCCTACGACTCCTCCGAGGGGTTTGCCTGGTGTGGCGCGCTGAGTGCTCTCATCACCGGTCAGGCGTACAAGACTTCGGCCGAAATGGCCAAGCAGCTCGGCCCGTTCCCAGCCTTTTATCGCAACCGCGATGTCATGCTTCGCGTCATGCGCAACCATCGCCGGGCTGCCTACAACGCTGACCGCTCCGAGTATGAACTCTTAACCGTGAAGCCACAGGGTATTAATCCCAACTACATCCCTGAGGATGTCGTCCAGGCTGCTCGCGATGTTTGGGACGAAGTTATCGAGCTCGGCGAGATTAATGGCTTCCGCAACGCCCAGGTGTCGGTAGTTGCACCGACCGGTACTATCGGGCTGGTCATGGACTGCGACACTACCGGTATCGAGCCGGATTTCGCTCTCGTGAAGTTCAAGAAGCTGGCCGGAGGCGGTTACTTCAAGATCATCAACAACTCGGTTCCGGAAGCGCTCGATCGTCTGGGCTACAATCTGGACGAGATCAAAGCGATCACCGAGTATGCCACTGGCCACAAGACTCTTCGCCAAGCACCGTTTATTAACCACGAGTCGTTGATGGCCAAAGGCTTTGCCGATGAAGAGATCGCCAAGGTCGAAGAGCAACTCGAGAACGCCTTCGACATCAGTTTCGCGTTCAACCGCCACAGTCTTGGCGATGATTTTCTCGAACAGTCCCTGGGACTGACCAAAGAGACCATCGAAGCCTGGGAGTTCGATCTTCTCCGCGAACTCGGTTTCACCCGCGACCAGATCGAAGCTGCCAATGAGTACGTCTGCGGCACCATGACGCTGGAAGGTGCTCCTCATCTCAAGGATGAGCACATGGCTGTGTTCGATTGCGCCAGCCGTTGCGGCAAGAAGGGTAAACGGATGATCCGCGTTGAGGGTCATATCCGCATGATGGCCGCCTCGCAGCCGTTTATCTCCGGCGCCATCTCCAAAACGATCAACATGCCCCCGGAGGCATCGATCGAAGACGTCGCCAAAGCCTACCGTCTGGCCTGGGAGACGATGAACAAAGCAGTCGCACTCTATCGTGATGGCTCCAAGTTGAGCCAGCCGTTGTCCTCGGCCCTGTGGGTTGACGACGAGGAAGAAGACGATGAGCCTATGACGGTTGCTACTGCGGCGGAACAGATGGCCAAGAAGGTCGTCTACCGCTACATCGCTCGTCGCCGCAAAATCCCGTATCGGCGCGGCGGCTACACTCAGAAGGCGATGGTCGGCGGACACAAAGTTTACATCCGTACCGGTGAGTATTCGGATGGCACCCTCGGGGAGATCTTCCTCGACATGCACCGCGAAGGCGCGGCTTTCCGTTCGCTCATGAACAGCTTCGCAATCGCCGTTTCGCTGGGTCTCCAGCACGGCGTGCCGCTGGAAGAGTTCGCTGATGCTTTCCTGTTTACCCGCTTCGAACCGAACGGGCTGGTATCAGGACATCGTTCTATCAAACGAGCCACATCGATCATTGACTATATTTTCCGTGAACTGGCGATTACGTATCTCGACCGCAACGACCTGGCCCATGTGTCCGATGAGGACCTTCGGGGCGACACCCTCGGTTCTCCCGAGGAAGCCCCGGAATGGGAAGGCGAAGAGGCAGCGGCCGATGCCGCGATCGGAAATGTCAACGATGGCAGCCGCCGTGATTCGGACATCCAGACGGAACATCTGTTCCCCGGGAAAAACGAAGACGGTAACGGCAACGGGAACGGCCATGGAAATGGCAACGGCAATGGGAACGGCCACGGGATTGGCAGGGAACATGGAGGAGTAGGGAATGGTAAATCGGTACAGTCGCAGGTTGCAACGACGAGTTCTGAGACGTCAGAGGCGGTGCTTGAGTACGTGTCCGCCGAAGCGACAACCGACCCCAACCGATCAGCAGAGCAAAACTTCCTCCGCCAGGCAACAGTCGCAAGACTGAAAGGCTACGAGGGAGACATGTGTGGCGAATGCGGACAGTTTACCATGGTCCGCAACGGCACCTGTTTGAAATGCGAGACCTGCGGCGCGACTTCGGGCTGCAGCTAAGCGCAGACACAGTTATTGCTCTTGTAGGGTGGATTGCTTGCCAATCCGCCGTGAGAAAGACGGTCGATAGATACCTCCGACTTGTGGGTAGCAGGTTGAGGTCTCGATAGGAAAAGTAAAACTCGGTATAGGGTAGCCTCAAGGGGGGTGGCTGCGATTACCGGGCAGCCCATCTAACGATAGGCAAGTTCCAAAAACGGTCGGTGCTTGCGGGGCACCGACCGGTATCAAAGACTGCACCGACAGCGGCAATTCTTAGTAGGTCAGGTCGTCCATTGACCTGACACATAAGACTGCAAAGCCATCATAGGATGATGGTCGCCGCTTAAGGATGAGCGTGGGCGGGGGTGCGTAAGCACCCCCGCCGTTGCTTTTTATCATAGAGTTGCTTGTATAAGTATCAAGCAGAGTCTTTGACTTCGTAGGTCGAAACCCCTGATCCGCCTCAGGCGGATTCGCGGAGCGAGGTTTCGACACTGACCTGGGGGTACCGCGGTTGGCGTACGTCCCCGTGCACCGAAATCGGTCCGGTCGCAATGGACCAACCACGACAACGGGAGGTATAGATACCTGATGAACTCTTTTCGATTGTGCGCGAGGAGCTTGGTCTTGATCGCTTTGATCACGGCTAGTCAAACTCTATGCGGGTGTTACCCTGCGATACTCTCCATCTTCGGCCGCGGAGGCTGCCTCCCTCCGGAGGACGGGCAATCCGTTCAGGAGAACTTCAGTCCCATCCCCGGCAAACTACGTTTCGAATGGTCAGCCGGAGGCACACAAACCAGGCTGCTTCGAGACGCCTACAACGGAAAGATCGGAGTAGTTGTCGAGGGAAGCAGTGTGTTCGTCAGTGACACTGCTTACCGTCTGACACTGCATCTGGAGGTGTTCAACTTCCTAGACTCGGCGATCGCCTCAGTCCATCCTGACTCCGTAATTGGCTACTTCAATCAGCATGCCATGACGATTAAGTCGCACGCTGTGGTCCGTTCCGTGGATAACGGATCGGGACTATATCGCCTCACGTTCACCTCTCCTCCATACATAGATGAACTTGAGAAGGACGATCAAGGCAACTACAAGCCTATCGCAGTCAGATTCGACTTGAGTAGATTTCTCAGGTTGGAAGGCGAGCCCGTAGAAATCTACGATGTGAATGCCGCGGATGACCCTCAGCCGCTGATCGATCGCATAGATTGAGTGGTTTGATACAGCAATGAGTAGTCTCGGTAGGGTGGATTGCTTGCCAATCCGCCTCTTCTTTGTAGGGAGGCTCCGTCTTCGGTGCCGCCGTCATTTAGCCCGCCATCAAGGGGCAGACGAGGACATCCGCCGCCCACGCAATGGCGAGACTGAAGACATCTCGTGGTTGGCGTACGTCCCCGTGCGCCAACATCAACGGGCAAAAGAGAAACCCACCATGAATGGTGGGCCACCCCAATATTGCTGCCCACTTGGATCCGAGTCTGTATACATCCCCAGTCCGCCAACCACGGCTCCATCATCACGACTATCATCAGCGGGGCCGTTGCCGACCCCGCCACGCAAGGCAGATCACGGGGAGATCCACCTTTTTCATCCCGGGGAGAGCCCCAGGATCCCCCTACGCCCTACCCCTTACCTCAACCGCTGAGAGGTAAACTCAAGTTCGCCGGGGCGGTGTGGATGGCTCACCACCCCGACGTTTTCGCACAGTATGGCGATCGGCCTCACGGCCTACGGTGACACTGAGCACTTACGACGCCGTACTATCCAAACTCCTACCGTGATCAACAGTAACGACAACCCCATCAATCCCCACGTTCCCAGTCCCGGAGCCGGGTTGCCGAACAAGTCATCGGTAACTCTCACCACAAACCCACCTGAGGAATCCGCCACTGCTTCGAGGAACTTGAAGTCTGGATTTGGGTTGACCGGCTTGCCTGTTTCCAGGCTGGTCCCAGCTTTGGCGTTCTTATTGTAAACATACCCGAAGTAATGAACGACCCAGGCGCAGTGATAATGGATCGAATTGAACACACAATCTTGAGCACCGGAGCAGCTTCCGCTTATGTCGGGATCACAGTATATGGGCCAATCGTAGGTCTCGAAATGGGACGCGCAACTGGCACACGGTGACATGGGACCGAAATCTCCCGGTTCGGTGTCGTTTTCCTCCCCGTCCGTAAAGGTGTAGATGAACTTGAGGAACCCACCGGTGTGCTGGATCTTCTCCGCAGCGGCGCACATGGCCGCCGCCAGATTAGTGCGACCGTCTGGGGGCGGTACTGCATCTATATCGTTCTTGATTTCTCCGGGGTCGGTCTGCCAGGTGCCAAATACGACTCCATATTCTCGGCTGAAATAACCTACACATACCGTCGGTGACGTGTCCTCAAACCAACCGTCGACTGTGTCTTTCGCGGCTTGCTTAGCTACCCCCAGTCTATTTGCACCGGACGATGTTACTTGAATCATCGACCCGGTGGCGTCAATCAAAATCACTCGACTATCGGACTGCGCATTTGCAGTTGCAGTTAAGAGAAGCATGGTCAGGACAATAGCTAGACTACTCAGGTTCTTTCTGCAGCTAGATGACATTGTATCTTCCTCACTTCCTTTCATTCGTAGTACCACACTGTTGCACGTTGATCCGGGCGTACCTCTCCCCCGACCGTGGAGGACTTCGTCCTTCCAGGACAAGCCTACGGCCTCGGATGCGTGACGATTTCCCCTCCGCCTACGCTCTTTCGAATGCGGCGCAATGCGCCGTGTTGTAGAGACCGTTCCGCCTCTACGGGTTTAGCTCTATCCGCAATAAGACCTGATTGATGGGCCTTCCGACCCGGGCGATGTGATATTAAATGGTGCTGATTCCCGTGCCCTGCGCATGCACTCTTGCGCTATAGTCCCAGCATATACCGGGAGGTCCATACTGTCAAGCGATACCGGTGCCGTCGCGAAGTTTGCGACGGGGCGACAAGAGCGAGGTGTGGAAATGGCGAGACTGAAGACAGTCACGCCCTACATGAGTAAACCCACCATGAATGGTGGGCCACCTCAACAGACTTCTTGAACCTTAGGGCGGCTCCGTCTTCGGTGCCGTCAACATAAGATCCACTCAAAGGGTGAGACACCGAAGCGACTAATTCCCCGTCGCGTCGGAGACGGCGTAGTAACCGTCGTCACCAAGGTCGGGAGCGATCGTCGCATACGAAGGCGATACACACACCGATTCGTCCTTGGAGAGCGAGGCACTCCCCCAGCCGACCGCCGCTCCCAGAATGAACACAGCCGCGATACGCACCAGGCGTTCGACTAACCGTGGCTGGTGTACCTCCCGGTGCGCCAACATAGGTCGTGACTCCCCTTCGCTGGAAGTTGCCGGACGAGGACGTCCGCCAACCACAAGGTCCACCTCCACTGCACCCAGCGCAGCGACATCGGATCCGACCCTCTTCAGTCGATCACGACAGACGTCGCAGTCTGCAAGGTGGATGGATATCTCTTCGGCTTCACTCTCCTCACACAGGTCAAGCGAGTACTTGAGCAGTATATCTTCGTCGAGGTGCCTCAATCGAGCACTCCTTTCTTTCTAAGTATCTCACGACAGGACTTGACCGCATAGAACATTCGTGATTTTACCGTGCCCAGCGGCAGGCCGAGCAATTGTGCGATCTCCTTGTAACTGCGGTCAGCGTAGCAGCGTAACATCAGGACTTCGCGATGGTCGTCATCGAGCCAGCCGATCGCCTGTGCAACGTGACGGTCCTGCTCGCGCTTGATTATCTGATCCAGCGGATCCGGACCGGTGCCTGTGAAGTCCGTCCGGTCGAGCGGCGCAACTCGTGACGAGCGGTTCTTCTCTTTCACGGCCAAGCGGAATGCAATAGTTCCCAGGAATCCCGATAGAGTCCCGCCACGGTCACGTAACTTTCCGGAGAAAGCACGGCTGAAGGTTTCCTGGACGACATCCGCAGCCACATCGGCCGAACCGGTAATCATCAGCGCCAACGCCCCCAGACGCTTCCGGTATTTCTCCAGAAGCGCCTGCCAAGACTTGTTGTCGCCCTTGCGGGCGGATTCAAACAGATCCCACTCGGGGTCCAAGAAACTGACCTCTTATTCTGTCTCGATGCCTTGCTTCGTACACCACGCCTTTATCTCGGGCACATCGGCTGCAAACAAGCACCAGTAGCTGTTGAATCTGTAACGTGCATCCTCATCTAGAATCGGGTCTATGTGTTTCATATACCACTTATACAGGTCAATGCGCAACTCTGGAGCATGGGTGTGAAGATGTTCTAACATCATTCCAACTGCAAAGGCATAGTTGGCAACGAGTCTGAGTCCGGCATCGCTACGAGGGACATGTCGCAATCGCCAACTGTCCACTCCACCGGTACGAAAGTCATTCAGCCAAGTTTTGACAGTAGCTTTTAGCTGTGAGCCATAACTCTCCGATGACTTCGTCACCAGCCAGGTCAGCCCCAGGTCGCGACTGTCTTCAACCAGCAACATCAGGGGATCAGTCAGATGGAGTGTCTTGAAGAAATGAACCGGACGACCAGCTCTTTCAGCCGACTCTATCAGCATCTGCACAAGGGTGTCACTGAACTGGCCGCCACCTTTGCGCAGTCCCGTCTTCTGGTCACGAAGTTGGTGCCGCATCCTGGTCAGTTCGTCCCGCCCGATAAATCTGGGGAGACCCCGTTTAATTATCTGGATCGGATACCATTCGGTGGCCAGCAGACTGCGGTTGACGATCACAACATCGGTGCGAACACCGGCGACCTGCTGAAGGACCCATCCCGGGTAAGTGTCGTTGTCACCATTCGTGATCACAATCGCATCCGGCTCCAGTCCGATCAGCATGTTGTAGTTCAGGTCCATTACTTCCTCGGCGATGGCACCCTTACTCAGGAGCTTCCGGAGAGCGAGATCCAGTTTCTCCTGCTCGCCAGATTCCATGTAAGATATCACCAACGAGAAATAAGCATCGGGATGATCCGGATCGAGGGCGATTGCCTTCTCCAAATACTTCCGTTCCTCGGCGCTGAACTTATCTGCGAACAGCATCGACTTGAGATAAAGCAGGGTCGGATTGGCCGGATACTTGTCGAGACCACGATCGACCAGGTCAGCATAATCCTTGTCACCGGCGTAGCGGGCGGCGTACATCCAGTTGGCGTAGGCGTACTCCGAAGGAAAGGCGTCGTAATACTCCTTCCATTGACCGGCGAGCGTCTCATAGGTGCTCTTGCCGTAGATAACTTGACGTTTGCTCTTGATTTCCTCGGGGCGGGATACCTCTTTGGCGGCGGTCAACGCAGTCAAGCCCAGCAGCAGGCATAGAGTCAGCACTATCGTAGTTTTGGTCATGTTGGGATCTCCTTTTTGGCAGGATAATCCGGAAGGTCGGGAAAGGTTCAAGAAAACTGCAAAACCTATAGGGAGGGGATCAACTGCGAGAGGAGGACTCTCGGCGCAAGAATAAAAAGAAAGAGGAGAGCGCGGCGGGGAAGGTTGACTCCCCCGCCGCTGGCTGTCGGATTCGTTCCGAGAACGTCGTTAATGGTTTGAAGGACTAGTCATCACAAGGCGGAGGCTTCGGCCCTCCGGCAAACAGGTAATTAGCCAGATAGAGAACATCACGAATGTCAATCGGTCCTGCAGCTCCCTCTATCCCATCGACATTACCATGCTCGAGTATCTCCGGCGCCGGACCGTTGCCGAGAACGTAGTTGGCCAGAAACACCAGATCCTGTATATCAACAACTCCTTCCGGCTCACTTGCCGCCATCGGCCTCCGATTGTAGTGCTCGCCACACACATCTCCGAGCAGGCAGTTGTAGCGCGGTCTCTTGGGGCGGTACCATCCGTCGGGGTCGCAGACACTCCCAATGCCATCGCCGTCTCCATCCGCCTGATTGGGATTGTAATCAAACGGGCAATTGTCCAGGAAGTCCTCGATGCCGTCATCGTCGGAATCTGTGAATTCATCCGGTATTTGCTCGATCAGACCGCCGGTTAAATACGAAATATGGGCGAGAAACTCGTAGTCGGGATTGATCTCCGACCGGGCGTCTGGCGCCTGTGATGTTGAAAGCTGTGTCCCGGTTGTTGATTTCTCGTATTCGTATCCAAAGTAGTGATTTAGCCAGATACCTGCGCCCACCTCAATTGCATTGAGTATACACCATTGTCCAGCGCTGCATTGGCTCACGCCCGGGTCACAGCCTTCCTCCCAGGCAACATCGGGGAACTCGACGCTGCAGTCTGAACATAGATCACTGAACTCATCCGATTGACTTTCGTTTTCGTTACCATCTGTGAAGGTATAGATTTGTTGTGGGTTTGTCGCCTCGGTAATGGATGCAATACGCGAGGCAGACATACACATCGCGGCAGCCAGATTAGTCCTGCCTTGCGGAGCCGGAAGGGACACAATCTCCCGCGCGACGTCATGGTACTCGATCAGTTGCCTGCTGAATCGAACTCCTTCGTTTGAGTTGAAGTGACCCACCACGACTATCGGCCATTCATGTGGCTCCGGGGAGTTAAACCAGGCCATAGCTGTCGTTATAGCATCGGACCTCGCACTCAGATAGCGGCTCACGATGCTGTGCCGGAGTTGGTTCATAGATGCTGTACGATCCAGTAGGATCAGCTTGTACTGCTTGTACGGCGTCTCGATGATATCACCCACACCATCACCATCGGCGTCTTCTTGATCGGGATTGAACAGGAAGGGACAGTTGTCGATGTAATCCTCAACCCCGTCGCCATCGCTGTCGATCGCCTGATCAGGCACACCTACCATGCGACCTCCGGACGCATACGCCAAAGCCGCCAGGAAGTTGTAGTCGGCGTTGCTGCTCCTGGCGTCACCCGCCAGGAACTTGGGCGGACTGGCTCCACCGCTCCTATCGTACTCAACACCAAAATAGTGACAAACCGTGGCGACCTGTCCCTCGATAGCGCTGTAGATGCACATCTGAGGATCTGAACAAGGATGGCTTGCCTGATCGATGGGATTGCAGTTTTCAAGCCAGTCCGAAGTAGGAAAGTGATTGGCACATTCCTCGCAGAGCTTTCCTGGCGGAAAGTCAGTCGCCGCTGAGGAGTTCTCATTCCCATCGGTAAAGGTATAAAGATACTGGTTGTCGCCTCCCGATGTAAAAGCCTCTTGTGTTGCCGCGCACATAGCGGCGGCGAGATTTGTTGTCCCCCCGGGAGGCGGCATAGCGTCGATGGCAGTTTTGACAAGAGCCGGAGTAGAAAGCTCAGGACCGATCACCACCCCATGGGTCCTGCTGAAATAGCCCACCTGAATTAGGGCAACCGAATCGTGCCAGTAGAAGTAGTCCACAAGGTTCTTGGCATCGATCCTGGCCCGTTGGTTACGAGTAAGACCCTCGCTTCGCATGCTGTTCATCGAGCTGGTCAGGTCGAACAGCATGACATATGAGTCCCGCGCCGATACCGGCGTCGAAAACAAAAACAAAATCAGAAAGGCGACAGCTGACAGCAGACGCTTTGAAACTTTCCTGTTCATTTGATTTTCCTCTCCTAATAGTTTCTGGCATTCTCCCCAATAGACAGCCTGTGGAAGAGGCGTACTCTCCCGTTCACGGAATTGCGATTCGATCCATGAACGGGAACGAATCGTATTCGCCGCACAGCGTTGGTAATCCCTCTCCCTAGGACTATCCAGATTCCTACTTCTGATTGACGTACGCATAGCACCGCACTTGCGATACGTCAAGTGTACCCGTAACAACGACCGGATAGTGGTCAGGTGATGTTGTAGGATGTCAGACGATGGAGTCGTGGTCTTAGTCGCACGTTGCAGCCCCGATGCCAACCACCTTTCAAGAATATACCATCCCGTCTACGATGTCAATAATCCAGGAGTTAGTTTTGCGTTAGAATTAGGTTGAGGACACCGTGTCGTGCTATGGCACCCGCCTAGAACTCGGGCAACCTGGTCCGCGCGATGCCGGGGCAGGTCGAAACCCCTGACCCGCGTTAGCGGGTTGGCGGAGCCAGGTTTCGACAGGATCCCGGACAGGGACTTGAGTAGTAAATGGCGGCACCGAAGACTGAGCCACCCTACAAACCGCCTGGATGCTTGCTAATTCCGCATGATCTCTTAGCCAATAGTCTAGAGGAGTGTTCTCCGCGGCGCGAAGGGGTAGGAGTGTCCGTGACAACGCGAAGCGGTAAGAGCGATAAAATCGCCGCCGGGCGGGGGGCGCCCGGCGGTTGTCAGGATAGAGGCAAGTATGCGTTGAGCCGGCTTGAGGAGCCATGTCCTATCGCCGTCATAATCGGACGAGATCGCCATCCCGTCCAAGCTCGGGTGCTAGCGCAAACAAGGTATCGGTGGCGGGCCGCTCAAGAACATGAAATCGACCATCCGCACAATATCTGTTATGGAGAGCTCGAAATCCGCATCGAGATCCGCTTCGTCGAAACAGGCCGGAGGTGCACCGTTCAGGAAATAGTAGTTCACCAAATAGACCAGATCGCTAATGCTGATCTCCTGATCCTCGCTGTGATCAACATTACCACGGGTTTTGCAGCAAAGGTCCACACCTTCGATCCGGGCCGGTATCAAAGTCAGCCCGTCGGTACCCACCTGGGCATAGATCAACCGACCTTCACCGACATAGAACATGATCGAGTCCTGAATGTGGAGCGAGTCATTTCCCATGAACTGGGCGCCCTCAAGGAGATACCGGGTGTGAGTGCCGTCGAATGGACGCGAGCTGTCGGTCCAGTTGTCCGGCATGATATCCCCTTCAAACAGCAAGAACACCGCCGCAAGAGTATCGGGATAGCTATAGCCTATGATCTTGTTCAGGGTGTCCTGGAAGAATACGGCAGTGTCGGTCGAGACCGTCATCGGCACCGGGCCGGTCAGCGGCAGAGCATCGCCGAATATCACCCGTTCAAGGTAGACTTGATCGTTGATCGTTAGGGGGACGCCATCGTAGTTGACATCTGTCGCCGCTGTCTGATCTGCGACATCTATCGTGAACTCATCTAAGCCGTAGAAAAAGTATCCTGCGAACAGAACCCAATCAGCGATTTCATAGGCCAGTCCGTTCAGATTGATATCACCGGTTTCATCGATATGGTAATCACAGGGGAAGCTATAGCCGCCTCCGATATAGTCGAATCGACGAGAGAATCTCGGGACACTGTCGCAACTGCTATTCGCGCCGTGAAAGGTCGGGAAGGCACTGTCGGCCGCCTGGTTCATGTCGAACTGGTTGAAGCGGACTTCATTTGACCCATATAGCTCCGAACCGTCAGGCGAAACGAAGTCGTTGTCGCCGCAGTCGTTCCAGACGAATCTGATTGAAGCGTAATTACATTCGAGGGCAACATCATCTGAGGGCGTGAAACTAAGGGTGGCCAGTACCGTTCCCTCATCCGGGTTGCAATCGGCATCCGGCGGAGCACCATCATGATCGATCAATCCAACGATCCGTATCGACGAGTATTGGCAGGGAGGGAAATCACACTCAGGGAAGTCGCCGACTCGCCAATTGAAATAGCTCCATTGGCAACCCTCCGGCAAGACACCGGGCGTGACGGTCATATTGCTCAGGTAAGCTTCTTGATACGCAAGATGGAGGTCAAATCCGCCCACATCAAACCAAGCGGGACTCCGGGTAAGCCGGATGTCCGCCGAGACCGGCTCGCCCCAGACGGTGCCCTCGACCAGGTCGACCGCCACTTCGGCCGGCTCATAGTAGCAGTCCACGTCCGCATGAAGAAGAGCCACACCACTGCCGGTCGCATAAACTGCATCCATCCACATGGAATCGGCGAAAAAGGTCACGCCAAGGTCATAGTCTTCGGTGATGTAATGGTCGTTGTTGGCCACTACGACCCAATCTCGATCCTCGTGCATCTCCATACTTCCCGATCCGATTCCGAGCACAGCCGAGTGGGTGTTGCTGACGGTAAGGATAGGCATTCCCATGGCCATTAAGTTCGCGATGGGAGAAGCACTTGTGTGGACATACAGAAATAGATCGTAATGTATAAAGGCACTGTCCGCGTAGCCGAAAGGATCGACCTGGGAAACGCTGTCGGGATGGAATCCCATTTGGTTGACCAGGCGATTGTAGGCGGCATCACCATCCGAGTCTACTCCAGCCAGAAATACTCGGAGCGTGGCCGGGTCTTGATCATCGATGAGCCAGCCAATTGTCCTCGCCCACAAATCCCAACCCGGTTCGGTCATTTGTGACAGCCGATACATCCCCCAATAGACCACGGGATTCAGCGTATCAACGATCAATACCGAGCGTTCGCAGTAGTCTTGTGACGAGGACAGGTTCTTTTGCCCAAACAGCTCGGCACGGGCTTGATCGGTTAATCCATCATCGCCCGCAATGCCGTTTTCAGCATGGGCGAAGGCAACTAGGGACACTACGGCGAATGCGGTCAGCGCCAGGATTGCGACCGCATTTCGCCGCAGCGCGTTGGTGGGGTCTTTACGCACAGTGACAAATCCTCCAGAAATAGTCGTAACGGTGCGAGCAATACGACGAAGTTTGTATTAGTCGGTGCTGAAGTAGTTTTTGAAGTAGCGAGCTTGTGACAGTTCGGTCACTTACTTGCATGTTAAGGTCGATTCGCCAATCTGTCAAGGCGAATGTTAAAGCAAAGCTTTAGTGGGCGTGGCCGTTGGACTCGATCAAGCCGTCCTTAATGCGGATCACCCGCTCGGCATCATCGGCAATAGACATATCGTGCGTGATGATTATAACCGTCTTGCCGGCTTTGTGAAGTTCGTGGAAGATATCGATTATCGACCCACCCGACTTGGAGTCGAGATTGCCGGTCGGTTCGTCGGCCAGAATCAGATCGGGATCGTTGGCCAGAGCACGAGCAATCGCCACACGCTGCATCTCACCGCCCGACATCTCGGTAGGCTTGTTTCCCAGTTTGTCGGCCAGTCCCACGCGAGAAAGAAGTTCGGTGATCCGGTCCCGCCGCTTGCGCGCACTTACCCGGGCAAACAACAGGGGTACTTCTACGTTCTCATAGGCAGTGGCATACGGCAACAGATTAAAGGCCTGAAACACAAATCCAACCTTGTGGTTGCGGATATCGGCCAACTGATTCGAGGTCATGTCTCCGACCCGACTTCCTTCGAGCAAGTATTCCCCATTCGTCGGCTTGTCCAGACAACCCATCAGGTTCATGAGCGTCGACTTACCCGATCCGGACGGTCCTACCACGGCGACAAACTCACCGTTTTTGACGTTCACATCGATTCCCTTGAGAGCATCGAAAGTGACCTTGCCCGTAACATAAGTCTTGGTGACACCGCTCATCTCAATCATTATCAGTCTCCGCTTTGTGTTCTATTCGTAGCGCAACGATTCTACCGGGCTTACCGAGGCCGCTTTCATAGCCGGGAAAAAACCCGATATCAGCCCCATCACACCCAGGATTCCCACCACCACCAGACCGATCTCGAGAGAGATCGTCGGACGGCCCATAAAGTCCATAACATCCGATTGCATCGGCACCCGCTTGAATGCTTCGGTCAGGACATAGCTAATACTCATTCCGCCGAAGCCACCTATGAACGTAATCATCAGCGCTTCGATCAGGAACTGGAACAGGATGTATGATTTCCGCGCCCCAACCGCCATCTTGATACCGATCTCGCGGGTGCGCTCACGGATGGAAACGTACATGATATTCGCCACGCCGACTCCGGCAATCAGCAGGGTCAGGCCGCCGATTATCCCCAGGAAAATCTTGATACCGAGAAGGATGTTGTTGAACTCCCTGAAGCCGGTGATCGTGTCCCAGATACCGAGGGTCTCGTCGTCGGAGGGATCAAACCGATACTTGGCTCCGAACACCTCGAACAGCCGATCTTTGACCATCTCGACCTGGTTGGGATCGCGCGGCATCAAAACCAGATTGTCCAGCCACGGATCGCCGAATACCGACTGGAAGGTGGTCCAGGGTATTGAAATCTTGTCCTGGTCCATCCCGCTGTAACTGTTCATCTGCATCTTGTCGACCATCACGCCGATCACCACGAAGGGCAGCCCCTGGATGTACATCGTCTTGCCCACCGGATCCTCGTCGCCGAACAATCGTTCCTTGACCGAGTTGCCCAGGAAGGCGGTGCGACGGTTGACATCGCAGTCGGCCTGGTTAATCATCCGCCCGCCCATCTCGGGGATGTGGGCCCGCATCTTATCATAGTTGGGTGTAATGCCGTTGATATGCTCGCTGAGGACCTTGCTTCCGTAACGAATCTCGACGCCCCAGCGATGATACTCGCCACCGACTTCTTCCAACTCCGGCATGTTCGCCTCGAGATGCGCCAGATCTTCCGGGTAGAAGTGAATGGCGCGACCTTTCGGCAAGCCCTTGTATGGGATGGTCGTGTCGCCGGGCCAGACAACGATGATGTTCTCGCCCATACCGCGACGGTTCTTGGAGAGCTGCTGCTGCAAGCCTTCGCCGAACCCAAGCAACAGCATAATCGAAATCGTCCCCCATCCCAGCGCCAGCAGGGTGAGCATGATCCGCTTCTTCTGCTTGCGGAAATCACGAACGAACACGTTGTACATCACTGCGGGGTTCATATTGACCTAATATAGCTTTAAGGCTTGTACCGGTTCGAGATTAGCCGCGCGCCGGGCGGGGAAAATCCCCGCGAGGAATCCCACGACTCCCAGCAAGGCCACCGCGACCAATCCAACCGTTACGTTCACCGAGGGCACTCCCACGAATTCCTCGAGCCCAAACTGGGGGAATATCAGCACCAGGCCGGTGGCAAAAATAAACCCCAGGGTGCCGCCCACCAGTGTAATCAGAAAGGTCTCGAACACGAACTGCATCAACACGTAGCTTTTGCGGGCACCCAGCGCCATCTTGATTCCGATTTCCTTGGTTCGTTCCTCCAGCACTACGTTCATGATGTTAGAGACACCAATGCCGCCGGTTATGAGGGTCGCGATTCCGATACCCACCAAGAACCATTGGAAGGCGGAGAAGAAATTGCGAAGGAACTCAAATCCTTCGGTGGTATCCCATACCGACAACGCCTCCCGGTCTGTCTTATCAAACTTGAAGCGCTTGCCCAATAGCTCGTAGACTTCGTCCTTGGCCGTCTGAGTCGGTACTGTCGATTTGGCCTGCATGACGAAGTTGTTGGGATATCGATAGGAGTACATCGACTGGAAGGTTGTCGAGGCGATGATCAGTTTACTGTGGTCGCGGCCGCCGTAGGAGCTGTCTTGATCCTTCTCCTGCATCACGCCAACTACGACGAACGGAGTGCCGTCAATCATGATTGTCTCGCCAACCGCATTGGCGCCGCCGAAGAGATCGTTCTTGAGACGGTTGCCGATAAACACCGTGCGACGTCGCAGATTCATGTCGACGTCGTTGATAAACCTTGAGCCGAACTCGGGGATCAGGTTGCGCATTGCGCCAAACTCCGGCCAGACGCCGTTCAGCTGACGGGTGAAATGCTGCTTGCCGTAGCGAACCGACACATTCCAGCGTGAAAACTCCGGGGAAATCCGTTCCACCTTGCTGGCTCGCGACTTGACCATGCCGATATCATCGGCGTCAAAGCGAATCCGACGTCCGCGGGGCAGTCCTTTGTATTCCTTGGAAGTAATGCCCGGCCAGAAAATCACGATGTTCTCGCCCAAACCCTTCTGCGATTTGATCTGAGCCTCTTTGATCCCCTGTCCAAACGCAAACAACAGCACGATCGACGCAGTACCCCAGAAGATGCCGAACATCGTCAGCATGGTCCGGAGTTTCTGCCGGCGCAAGTCGTGGAAGAATTGTCGAATCGAGACCATCGGGATCATATTGTATGGCCTCTCCGGTTACTCGGCGGTTATCTCACGCGGCGGACGTTCGACGATCAACTCGCCTTCTTCGAGACCCGAGACGATTTCAACGTTGATACCGTCCGATAAACCGGTCTCGATTTCTCGAGGCGTGATCGTGCCCATAGTGTCCTGAACCTCGACGCTCTTTATAGAGTCGGTGAAGTTCACCAGCCGTTCCGGGATCAGCACGATATCTTCGGCCTTGTTGATGATGATCGAAGCGGTGGCACTGTAGCCGGCCCGAAGTAGATCTGCCGAGGTGTCAGCCAGCTGTACTTCGACCTCAAACAGAGTCGAGCCCTGGTCACGATGGGCTTTGGGGGAAATCCGCGCCAGCGTACCAATCAGGTTCTTGCCCGGCATAGCGCCGATCTCAATGTCGGCTTCGTACCCTTCGCGCAGTTTACCGACATCAATTTCGTCAACATTGCCGCGGAAAATCAGATCATCCATCTCCGCCAACGTCATCAGTTCGGTGCCCTCCTGGAAACTGGTCAGAGGCACCACCGGGTCACCTTCTTCGACCGCACGCGAAAGTACCATTCCGGGAGCATTGGCCTTGATGATGTTGCTGACCTGGCGATTGGCGATGGTGGTCTTGCCGGACTCGATCAACGACATCTTTTCTTTGGCCAGCTGCAGTCGGAGTTCGGCTTCGTCGAAGACCGTCTTCTTGTCTTCGAACTCCTCGACCGAGACCAGCCCTTTTTCGTTGAGAGTCTGGAATCGTTTGTACTCGCGTTCGGCGTTCTCAAACGCGACGCGGTTGAGTTCTACCTGACGGTTGGCCTCGGCAAACTCCAGCGGTGTCGGATCCGGGGCAATATCAAAGAGCGGATCGCCCGGCATTACGATATCTCCCACTTCTACGAAGATCTTCTTGACGATCCCGCCGTTCTTTGATTTGACTGCAATCTCTTTTCGAGGTTCGATCCGTCCCACGGCTACGGCCTTATCGATGATGGAGCCGCGGCCCACCTCGACCGTTTGATGTTCACCGTTCTTACTGGCCGAGCTGTCCATTGCGAAGAAAATCACCAGCCCGACAACCACTACCCCTAGCCCTGCGAGAATTATTTTACCGATCATTCGTCCTAACTCCAGTGTGTTTGCGAAAACAGCGTCTGCATTGTTTCTTACGGCTCACGCGACTACATTGTTTCAACTCCCGCCTGGGGCCGATCGTAACTCGTTTGCGAGTTTATCCTTGTATCCGGTAAGCATGGGGCGTTAGACTTGCCTTGTTGCCCTGAGCCAAGTCCCCGGACCCTAAATATGCTAGACAGATTAGTATTCAAACCTGTTGCACCAAGCCGCTGGAAGGATCTCGAGAAGCTCTTCGGAGCCAGAGGCGCCTGTGGAGGATGCTGGTGTATGCATTGGCGACTGAGGCAATCCGAGTTTGAGCGCAACAAGGGAGCCGCCAACAAGCGGGCCATGAGGAAGATAGTCTCCAGCGGCGCCAAACCAGGCCTTCTGGCATACGACGGAAAACTCCCGGTGGCATGGGTAGCAGTCGGTCCGCGAACGGATTTTGGGCGCCTCAACCGGTCTCGCACCCTAAAAGCGATCGATGACCAACCGGTCTGGTCGGTGGTTTGCATGTTCATCGCCAAAGAGTATCGACGCCAGGGACTGAGCGTAGTACTACTGAAAGAGGCAGCCAAGTTCGTGCGCCAACAGGGCGGAGCTATTGTAGAAGGCTACCCTATGGAACCCAAGAAGGGTGCCTGGCCCGATGCCTTCGTGTGGACAGGAGTAACACAAGCCTATCTTCGGGCCGGCTTCAAAGAAACATTGCGCCGGTCCGATTCAAGACCGATAATGCGACTGTATCTCGAAAGATGAATCGATTAGACGGGACCCGCACCTCAAGGAGAGGCCGATGATCACTGTGATGGCATCCTTCCGAGTCAAAGATGGCAAACTCGAAGAAACCAGGAAGGCAATTCAGGAGTTTGTCAGAGCTGTCGAGGAAAACGAGTCTGATTGTTTGCGATATGAGTCTTACGAGGGGGAGGACGGTCTGTCCTTCGTTCATTTGATGACCTTCGCAGATCAAGCTGCTGAAAAGCGTCACCAGGATTCGGAGCATACTAAGAATTTCACGGACATACTGCATCCGAACTGCTCCGAAGGCCCCATTTTCGCCAATCTCAAGACTGTGGCGACTACTTCGTAAGCGCCGAGGAGTTACTCCAGGCGAAGCCTCACCGGATGTAAGTGAAAGGCGTGTTTGAAGCGTGCGTGGTTGAATGCCGCGATACTAAGGAAGAGACCGTCTTCGATTGCCAGATCATTCGATGATCCCGTATCCAATCTCCTCGCGAACTCCACTGTCCAGCGTCCGCCGTGCCATCGTCCCCGCGAGACCACGTCCGCCCTGTCCCCGACTCGAGATGAAACGACTACCGAAGGAAGTTTGCTACCGACCGGGGAAGTATCATCTTCACGGAAATAGGGAGCGGAATACGGATCATCGGCAATGATTGCGGGATAACGAAGCGGGGCCGTGGGGACCAGGTATGGTTCATTCCAATCCTGATGGAAGTTTGTATGGGTTGCTATCGCAAGAGGGTTGTCGATTCGCGCGCCGCTGCCACTGCTGTCGAGTTCGGTGGTCCAGAAACGATCGTCGGCTTGGCCCACGGGATTGGAGCTGACCGCCGACCACAACCACAGATCGTGAAGCGAGTCCCGAGAAAGATGATATCCCAGTCTTTCGCCACGATCCATGTGGCAAGTAGCGGCGCAACCGAATCGATCCTGACTCAACGAGACGGCTAGCTGATCCTCCCAGAAGATCCGCTCACCAAAACGATCGAGGAATTCGCTCTGCCGGACTTGCCATCCGTCCTCGGTTTTGATCATTTCGCGGTTGAAGGAGATTTCAGGATCATCCCAGGATATCAGAAAGTGGAAACGATTTCGATGTTGTACCGCTTTGACCGTCGCCTTAGTGGTACCAAAGGCAAACCCGGATCCGCCCCAAATCGGAATCGTGATCGAATCGCACTCTGACCAAATCGGCTCGTCGGCCAAACCATCAACTGTAATAGCCTGGGGAGAATTCACTACTTGCAGGTCCTGTGATCTACCCGACCAGTAAACCCCGGCAAGGTTGAGCGCCAGGGCAAGTGCCCCCGAAAGAATGAGGGCTCGCCAACCCCAGAAGCCGGGAAACACTCGCTGCAGGAATATGCTGTTGGCTCGGGATTCCTTGTCGGTAATGACACTGACGATGTGGATCAACGTCATCAGTGCCAGAGCGACGGCTCCGTATTGGTGGATGGCCTTCATCAGGGCGAAGCCTCCGCCACCACTGAACAGACCATAATACATAGTAAGTCCGCTGACGGCCATCATCAGCCCCGTGAACAGCATGGCTAGAAACAGCAGCTTCTTGCGAAACTGGTAACGACGATGAGTAAAGATATTGAGCAGGCGGCGAAGTTGATCGGTTAGAAGCAGATGTGTGACATAGAAGATGCCAACCAGCAGAAAGTAAACGCCGAGCGATCGATGCAGCAGAAAGACGCGACCGTCATATACGAAACCGTCGAGCCAGTTGCCGGGTGTCACCAGTCCGTCGAGAGCGAACAACGATCCCAGGCGAAGTCCACTCCAGTAGAGTAGTATCAGAAGAACGATTGTTGCCGCGTGAGCCAGCCGAACGCCCAGGCGATACTCGTAGAAGACCTCGTGACGCATATCGGCAATAAACGGAATAAGATACCGATCTCAAGGGGAATGTAACGATGTTCGGAGATAAGCGAACTGTCTAGGCTCTTTCTAGGAGCCAGTCGAGGGCATTGTCGAGGTTGTCGAACACCTTGACTTCCATTCCGCGATTGTGTGCCACGGTCTCTCCCAGCTCGTTGTCAACAAGGTGTTCTGAGACAACGTCGACGTGGGCGATACGGAGAGGGATGCCTCTCATCAACTCGGGTAATTCTTGACATACCTCGAACATCTCGGCGGGAGTGAGTTGTCCTTCCAGGTGTTCCTCAACCAGGACTCTGAAGTAACCTTTGCGTTTGCTGATGTTATATACTTCGGTCCAGAAGGCGCGAGTAGTTTCTAAGCTGTCTTTGCCCTCGACAACGAAGTGGGTGTACTCTCCCTTGTCCGTGTAGTCAAGCTTATAGTCCATGCGTGCACTCGCACCTAACCTTGTGTTCAGCTTAGGAGCCAGTTCAGAGCCGAGTTCTCGTCGGAGAAGGTGCGAAGCTCGACACCTCGATTGCGCGCTACCGTTTCACCGAAGGCGTTGTCCTGGGCATGGTCCGCATGGGTATCGTAGTGGGCAACGCGCACCGACAGTCCGCGGGTCATTTCGGAGAATCGACTGGTAACCTCAAACATCTGGGTGGGACTGAGTTGTCCTTCCAGCGATTCCTCGATAAAAACTCGAGTTATCTTCTGTTCACGACAGATCTCGAATATCTCACGCATGTATGCCAATGAGACTTCGACACTGTCCTTGCCTGACACCGTGAAATGGGTGTAGTCCTTCTTTGATTCTTGTTCTAGAATATAGCTCAATTGAGTACCCGTCCTGCTTTGGGTCTAGCCCCGAAAAGAAATGGCGCGTCGTGAATGACGCGCCGTTGAGCTATCGGAGTCAGGCAAGGTGTCGGATAACGTCACTCACAGTATATTTTCACTTTCTCCTCACCGTCTTCGACATCGATACTGGTCGTCTTCAGGGCCTGGAGAAGTTCGTCTACAGTATCGGAATCAAGATTGTTGAGGTCAAGATTTATTCCATGATCATGGAGTGCCGAGTTGACTTTGTTCTTGGCCTTCCCGGGCATTATGGAGCCAATCTTGACACCTGCCTTTATCAGACCAAGAGGGATCTTAATGTTAACTTTGCCGTCGCCGTTCTGATCGCCGTGACCGTGACTTCGCTTGTGCCCGTCGACAACCACTCTCAGATACTTGGGCACATGGTTTGAGGTCGGCTCTGGTTCTGGCGCCTCGTTCTCCTTGGCCTCTTCGGCGGCGCCGATCGCGGCCAGGAGTTTCTCGGCTTGTTCTACCGTGACCTTCCCCTCGGCCAGCATCTGGAGAATCTTGTGTCTCTCTTTGCTCATGATTTATGTCCTTTATTCTGAAGTTGTTCCATGGCCTCGTCGAAGGTCAGTTCGCCGCTTTCGAGTCGGTCGAGGATATCCGCCCTCGTCGCCTTGGCACCCGCCGCAGGGTCTTTCGGCGGCTCGGTCGGTATCGGTTCCTCTTCCGACTCGATCGCGACAAACGTCAGTTGCTCGCCGATTCTGTTAAGTCTGTTCTTGATAGTAGGATAGCTTACCCCGAAGAATTTCTCCATCTGTTTGATCGAGCCATGGCAGCGGACGAATGCGGCCACGAAGACTTGATCATCGGGTGGAAGTGCCGCCAGGGGCGGGGGTTCGAATCGGCCTTCAACAGCGATTCCTGATTCGGGGATAAGGATTCGCTCGACAATGAACGGTTTGCCCTGGGTTATCTTGGTCAGTTGTTGCCAATCTTTATTCACAGCGTCTCCTGGTTTCGTTTCTTGGTATAGGATACGCCATCACATTAAAAAAGTTTAGTTCTTTATTAATTTTCTTAATTACGGTATTGTCAGGACTGTGGTTGGCTGGCTCGCCATTTATGGTGGCGTACTCTTAATAGGGTAGGTCTCTCCGAGACCTGCCATTTGTGGCGGTACCGAGGACGGAGCCAGCAAACGGAAGAAGGATCCCCTCTTTCGAGGGGATGACTCAGTACAGGGAATGGCCGGCCCTGGTTGCAGCGCGGGGGGTGGCCCGAAGCTTGCCTCGGGTTTCTAGACCGAACAGATGACTGGAAACCAATCCATCCTGCTTGTAAGATCGCGGGGTTTGCCTCAATAGGGTGGGTTCTGCCCTACCTGCTACAGCGCGTACTTGACAAGCATACCAGAAATCTCGACATTATAGATCGTAAATGCAAAACCAATCGAGTAGGAGGGATTACCCATGCAGGTAGAGCATATCGGCATTTTGGTCGCATCCTTAGTTTCGGTCGGCGCCTTTGTCAAGAGCATCCTTGAGACACGCCAACGAAAGTCCGGGCTAAAGCAAGAGCGCGAACTTCGTGAGAAAGACATGGCACGTCTCGATCTCGATGAATTTCTCAAGCGCCAGAGGATGCCGAAAGTGGAGTTCACCCTGGGCTGCAATATCTGGCAGCCGGGTGAAAGTGATTATCTGTCCGAGATTGTCATGTCCGTGCACAACAAAGGGGCGGTCCAGCTGAAAGCAGTCGACACGTTGATCAAGGTTAGGGGGCTTCGAGCGGGAACGACGTTGGAGTCTGATGTCAAGTCAAACCGGCTCGCCTTTGTAGACGAACTACTACGGGTGAAGCCGTTCTCGGGCAAATGGGGTTTCTTCTTTGTTGAACCGGGAGTACGACAGCTTCTCACCTTTCCCATGAAGATTCCCGAAGGTTACTCCCACATTCTTGTGAGGGTGATATTCAAGTATGGAGAGGTACAGGGACAAGAGTATGGTCGACCTCACAGTGCCGAGCGCATCTTTGAGGTCAAGCCGGGTATGGTGAAACCACTCGAAGACGAGATGAGATAGAGCAAAAGGGCCGGCGGATGCCGGCCCTCGATGCTGCGCTGGGCGGGTCTAACGCATTGACAGTTGCTCCTCAAACTGCTGAGCCTTGTTGATGAGTCCCATGAACTCAATGACGTCGCCCGATTCGTTCTGATTGGAAACCTCCTTGGCCAGCTCCATGACATCGGCCAGCTTCGAGCCCTTGGCCCAATACGACTTGCGAAGAATCTCCGCAAACTCCGCAGCCGTGGCCGCCAGCTTGAAGTCCGGGCTGGTGTCGTCAAAACGGGAGGTGAACAGGGATGCTTTTATAGTACGATTGATTTCGGTTACTTCCTCGGAATCCGGATCCTTGAACCGGACATAAACCTTGCCAAACTCGCTAGCTTCGACGTTGTCCTTGAACTTCACTTCATAGAGCGCGGTCACTTCGTGGCCGGACCCGATCTCGCCGCCGTCCTCCTTGTCGTCACGGAATTTGTCATCGTCGACATCACGGTTCTCATAGCCCAGCAGACGATAGCTACGCACGGTATTGGTATCAAAATCGACCTGGATCTTGACATCGCGGGCGATCACCTGAAGAGTACCCGTCAGGTTCTCGACGAAGATCCGCTTGGCTTCGCCCAGATTGTCGATATAGGCGTAATGACCGTTGCCCTTGTTACCCAGTTTCTCGAGCAGGACATCGTTGTAGTTGCCCATGCCAAAACCAAGGGAAGTGAGGGTGATCCCCTTGTCGGCGTGATTCTTGATCATGTCAAGAATCTGATCCGGACCGGTACGACCGACATTGGCTACGCCGTCGGAACAGAGAATGACCCGATTGATCTTACCCTTTTCGAAGACCCCCTCGGCCATTCTGTACCCCAGGCGAATCCCCTCCTCGGCGTTAGTGGATCCGCTGGGATACAGCTTCTCGATAGCGCGCACGATGGCATCCTTGTTTTCCAGTCCGGTCGGCTGGAGAATCTCCTGGCCGTAGGAGCCGTAGACAACGATACCAACTTTGTCTCTCTCATCCAGTTCGTCGATTAGAAGACGCAACGCCTTACGGACCAGGCCGAGGCGGTCTTCACGACCCATCGAACCGGAGACATCGACCACAAATATCAAGTTGGCTGGTTTGCGGTTTTCGGGGCGGATAACCTGACCTTTGATTCCGATTCGCATCAGGCTGCAATTCTGGCCGAATCTGGACGGGGCGCCGTCGATGAAGATCGAAAAAGCTCGATCGTCGGGTGCATCATAGCCGTAGTCGAAATGGTTGATGAACTCCTCGGTGCGGACGGCATCCTTTTCGGGGAGAGCGCCCCGATCCAGATATGAACGAGCCAGGACATAGGAGGCGTCGTCGACATCGATGGCGAAGGTGGACAAATGGTCGTCCTCGGTGTCGACGAAGGGGTTAGTTCCGTAGTTCTCGAAGAACATGGCGTCGAAAGGCTTGTTGTTGACGATCGCGTTGCCTCCATGAGCGGGCGGGTAACCGGACGGAGCGACCATGCATTTGCCCATACGGCGAACTGAAGGGGCTGCCGTTAGCGCTTGAGTATTGGCGAGCAGGTCGGAAACCCTCGTCACCGGCTTGCTCTCGATAACTTCCTTGGAGATTGTCTGCTCGTTGGCGACCGCAAACTTGTCGATAATATCCTGCGTTCCGCGAACGACAATCTTTTCATCAAGCTCCGAAGTCCTCTTGACCATCTCGACTTTGATATCAGAGACCATGTCGGAGTCGACCTTGACGTCAGTGACCTCGAACGTGGTGTAGTCCAGGTGAGAGATCTTGACGGTGTAGGTGTTCGGTTCAAGTTGACGGATAACGAACTTGCCGTCGAAATCGGTCATAGCGCCAAAGGTGGTGCCTACGATTTGGACCGAGGCGCCGATTATCGGATCGCCGGTCTCTTTGTCGGTGATTCTGCCGGATATCTGGCCGGTAGCAGCGGCGAATATCATATAATGGGTGGCAAACAGGGCCACCGCTAAGATGATGGTGGGTATACATTTTCTCGCACTCATAAGGAACCTCCTTCAGTTCTGGGCCGGCATGTACGAAAGAGCCGGCAACAATCGACACATGTTGCTTCTGAGGGGGTTACAACTTGTTGACGGATTTCTTCCCGAAAATGTGCGTGAATGTTGAGTGGAGCGGCAACTTTGCGCCGGGGTTCGTATGAACGGCTCGGAATCGGGTCTATGGAGTCATTGCGAGGCCCGCAGGGCCGCGGCAATCTGCGCTTCGGTGGCCCGACGCTTGCATCGGGTCTATTCGGCGGATGGCAGATTGGCGAGCAATCCACCCTACGAAAATATGGATCCCATCTTTCGAGGGAATGACAGGATGCAGGTTATTGTCGGTCGAAACCCCTGCCGCGAAGCGTAAGACATCCTGCAGACAGACATTCCCCCTCTCCGTCATTCCCGCGAACGCGAGAACCTATCTTTGTCTTTGTATATAGGGAACACTTTTTGGTAGAGACACCGATAGTGTAGTCACAGAATCAGCGCGTACCGGAACCTCTTGTACTTCTCTGCCCGGATAATCCAAGTGTAGAATCGAAACCGTGTGAATCCCAGGTTCGACAAACCGCAATAGATAGTAGCCGTTGGAGTCGGTTCGGGCGGCAAACTGGTTGCAGGGAACGAGCACTCGGACTCCAATCAATGGATGTCCCGACGATTCATCGGTGATCCTTCCAGCGATAAGGCCAACATTCATGTCTATTCCGGAGGCGCGACTGCTAGCGATGAACTCAGCCAATCCCGTTGTGTCCGCATTCATCTCTAGTTCCGCAGAAAAACCATACTTAGTGATTTTGGTAACGTAGCCTTGAGAAATCCTTACCAAGGTGACAGGAAATCTGGGGGATTCCCTCTTGCCGGCTGAGCATGCCAGCTGCAGGAAAGCCCATATCGCGACCAGCAATAGTAGACCGATGTACGTTGTTGAGTCTCTCATATGGAATGTCCAACTTTTGCGGTGCTGCGATCTGACACCGGGTTCGAAGACGGACCCGCCCTACGGCTCATCGATCTGATCAAGACGGTGCAGGTTCTTTCGCTTGATCTCCAAAGATAGATGCGTTGTCTCGTTACACGCGACTCTGACATGCTCTACTTCGTATGTGAAATATGCTGGATGCTTGATATTCAGAGTATAAGTTCCCGTGAGCCCGAACACTTCGTACTCTCCATCGGGATTCGTCTTGCAGAAACCGTGCCCCCCAATCAGTCGGACTTCAGCGCCCTCTACCGGTGAACCGGTCTGCTCATCGATGATAGTACCCTCAATGGAGCCCGACCTGGTTGCCTTAATACTATGGAAGAAGAAAGGTCCTCCTGAAATGGGACCATCGCGAATGATATACGCCACCTCCCCTGCCCGCCCACCGCGAATGAAAATTACGCCATTAGAGTCTTGAACCACTCCTGCCACCTGCTCCAGTAACTCCTCGACGGTCGTGACGGGTTTACCCGAGTCGGTTCCTCGCAATGCTGAAGTGTTTGTTAGAGTCGGCGGTAGATGAATCAGATCAACAGTATCCGGATTGACGCGCTCCTCTCGAATAGGTACCGGGTTCCTAGCGAGCGATCTGATGACTTCAGTCGTTTGGCCGTGGAGAACCATGACGTCCACCACCTCGATCGGCGCGTAGTCCAAGTGACTGATCTTCAAGGAGTGTATTCCAGACCTCAAAAATCTGATCACAAATGCGCCGCTTGAATCTGTCATGGCCCCCATTGCGGTGCCAATCACAGCGACAGCGGCGCCTCGCAGAGGTTCGCCTGATTCCTGGTCAGTTATCACTCCTTTGATTTGGCCGGTCTTGGCACCCAGAACTGATGTGCTCGATATCAGGCAATACAGGACGATGCATATAGTAATGGGCTTCGCTGCACATATCAACTGCGGAAGACCCGTGAACACGCCTACGACACTGAAGAACCCTCGCCTCATCTTACTCACCTCTCCTTCCGAAAACTGCTAGAGGCCGCTTTCCCCTGCTTCTTGTAAAGGTACTCAGAACGCTCGCAGTTGTAACCATATGGTACATCCCTCAACCGCAGATTGCAACTGGTCGAACCCGAGCCGGTCACGGCAAAGGTTCCGCCGCGTAGATCGCTGAGGCAAAAGGCACCGGTCCCACGCCTTGTGAGAGAAGCAGTGTTACTCAAATACACCACCTTTGCGCCCGTGACGGGCGGGCCGCTGTCCTCATCAACCAGGGCGCCTTCGGTCCCGATCCGCCAGTCCCACAGCTCGGTTAGAAGCGGGTAGGGCAAGTACTGCCACAATCCATACCAATACCAGTACAACTGCCAGCCCGAGTTGTCACCGCCGCGAATGAGTACGATGACATTGCCTGCGGAATCATACTGAATCCAAGGACGGTGATAGTCAGGATTTCTCAGGTACTCGTGTGAGAGCGGCACCACGATATCCGGGATACGCCCCATCTCGGTGGCGCTATGGAGTTGAGCCAGTCTCTCGTAGTGCCTACCAAGCGTATCCGCACCGTTCGAACCATCCTGCTCGCTACTTGCAGGCACTGAAACCACGACGATCAATACAGTCATGAGTACACTCAGCATGAGCCTCACCTCCCTCCCTCCGGATTGGTCCGGCGTGTAACCTTGCGTTTCAACTCCAGCGACAAATGGGTAGTCTCGCCGTTTTCGATTTCGATGTGGTTGACTTCGCGCGTATCATAGTCGGGGTGCGTGACTCTTAGCTTGAACACGCCTTCCAGGCTATAGACCGCGTACTCGCCGTCAAAGTTGGTTTCGCCGTTGGATTGGGCGCCTATAAGGCTGGTTAGGGCGCCCCTAATTGGAAGACCGGTCTCTTGATCCGTAACCACACCCTGGATCGAGCCAAATTTCAGAGTATGGAAGGGACGATACTCTACGGCCTCTCCCTTGTTTGCTCGGACGCTGTCGGTCCAACGTCCCTTCTCTAGTTTTCGCTTGTAAGTCTCTTCCGGGGACAGCATGATGGTATGCTTGATTCGGATATCGTGATGTCCGCAGCCACCCAGTCGGGTCAGCTCATGTGAGTATTCCGTCGTAGAATCCTGGACGATCGGTAGATCGGTCACCATCACTTGCTGATATTGAGGATGGACAAAACGCAGCGAGCAGTCCCCCACCGGGACATACGGGATCTCGTACTCACCCCGATTGTTGGTGATGCAGTAGACTTCAGTGCCCTCCAGGAAGACCCTGGCATCAACGATCGGTCCTCCGGTGGAGTCGTCGGTCAGAACTCCTTTTATTTCTCCTACCGGATAGTCAGGTAATGGCTTGTCCCAGACACCCACTACTTTCGGCTGCCTAGATCTGGCCAGCATCTCCGCCTTTGCTTTCTGCCGTCGTAACCATTCTTCCGGCGGACCGCCCTTGTACACCACGTCCGCCACCTGTTTCAGGAGGTCGTCGACGGTGAGAACCGGCCTGGGCTTGGTTACTTCTTCCGAAATGAGATGCTTCTCTAGTATTGCCGGCAGGTCGCGAGTGGGCTCAGCGCTGTGGCAATTGGATGCACTGTCGGGGCCGAGAAGCCAGGCGATAGACAATAACAGTAGAAACCAGCGCACGATCTTCGAACTCCTCCGTCAACGATGTTTGCGACAGGACGACATACGTCACCCTGCCGCGAGACCAAAGCTGCTTGTTGAGGGGGATCTAGCATTGAGACGTGACTCCTCCCCGATCTGTGCAATAGGATCGCCCCTGTTTTTCAGCCTCACTACTAGGTCGAGACCCCGCCGCGAAACGGTCGCCGGAGGCGAGGTTTCGACATTTGCCAATGCGGCACCAAGGGTCTTCTGGATCGGGAGAAGATGGCAGAACCTAAGAAGGTTCTTCCCTACTTGGGAATGTAGTAAACCCCGGAGCTGTTGATCTTCACCGTCGGCAGCTTTCGGTGCTGCTCGAAATGGTCGTAAATCGGCCGCAATTCCTTCCACAGGCGTTTGGCGTCGGCGTTCGATTTGCCCCCGCGTACCAGCATCTTCTGGTTGGCCTCGTTGTCCATCCGGCAGGGGAAGATATGTACGGGGATATTGGCCTGCCCCGACGACTTGGCATCCACGGCAAAGACATACAAGATCTTGATAACCTCGTCGCCCAGGGGAATGCATCCGATCGTCACACGGTTACCGTGTATGAATATATCCCCACCGGCATCGTTGCCGGACTTGCGGATCCGGTCCGACTTGTTGGGGTAGTTGGTGCCCAGAGACAAATGGAAATTGCTCGCCGGGTTGAACCGATCAACATGATAGACCCCTTCCGGAATTTGCAGATCTCCTTGTCTTCGTTTCGGACCCAACGTTCCGCAATAGGCCGTAAATGGCCAACTGGCCAGCAATTTGTACTTCCCTGAGGAATCGGCCCACAACTCCAGGATTTGTTCGGATTTGAACGCTCGGATAAAAATCCTCTGCGGCGGATTGGCGATTCCGATTTTCTCCGTCAGGCTATCGCGGATCGCCTGTGTCTCGACCCGGGCTTCGCGAACTCTCGGAAAACGCTGTTGATCTTCGGCGAAAGTCTTAGCTGTCGCAACATCGTTAGAAAC
>Ga0180436_10000304_pt1 | contig 51316 bp, 40 predicted proteins | sample SS_ome_2_FD_132434 | JGI IMG/M metagenome (GOLD analysis project Ga0180436, IMG submission 132434) | Hypersaline lake sediment archaeal communities from the Salton Sea, California, USA - SS_3_S_2 metaG | ecosystem: Environmental > Aquatic > Non-marine Saline and Alkaline > Hypersaline >...
AAAGACCTAACGCCCTACCTCTCCTGGGTCCGTGACAAGGCAAACTTCTCGGAGAGCATCTGCTTCGATGTGGACAGTTTCGGGTTAGAGTTGTCGGTGAAATGACCGAGCCGAGTCATTCCCTCGAATGAGGGAATAATCGTGGCTGGCGACGTCCTCGTCTGCCAGCTCCATGCGACGCATCTGACGTTGGCGCACCGGGCGGTACGCCAACCACTGACCCCAGACTGGCAAACCTGAGAAGGTTCTTCCCTACCATAGTCGTTTCCCCGTGGGGCGGCTCCGTCTTCGAGCCCGCCAATCCCCTCCCAGGGCAAGCCCTGGGGCACCTGAAGATGATGTCAGGTCTCGGAGAGACCTGACCTACTAAGAAGATTCCGGCCTGGGTGGCCCGACGCTTGCGTCGGGTTTATCGAGCCCGATGCATGAATTGCAGCGATGCCTGAGAGGAACCCACCATGAGTAGTGGGACGCCCAGGGCCTCGCAATGACCATCAGGGGACTACATAGATTAAGGGCGGAGTCCTGTGTACTCCGCCCTTCTACAGCCCCGGGATCCGTGCCCGGGACGAATCACTCACATGCCCGTTAGCTAAGACTATTCAGCCAGGGCAATCTTTCCGTCGTCAAATCGGACCAGGAAGACCTTGTCCATTCCCTGGTGATCACTGGGTCCGAAGCCTAGTTCCACACCGCCGAGATCGAATTTGCCGACCGTCTCGACGCACTGTACGAACTTCTCGCGAGTCGGCTCACCTTCGATTTTGTCCATCACCTGGCAGAAGAACTTGGCCGCCATAAAGCCTTCGAGACTGACAAAACCAATCTCGCCCTTTCTGCCGGCCTCGGTCATCATCTGCGTGTACTCTTTGATCATGGGGATACTCTGGTCCCACGGATAGGGTACGACCTGCGAGACAATGCAGCCTTCGGCGGCGTCACCTAAGGCCTTCTTCAGGGCTTCGGTCCCGACGAACGAGATATTGCAGTACGCTACTCCCTGCATCTCTGGGAGTGCCTTGGCCGATTTTATGAAGGCGGCGCAGGGAGTGTAGGCGCCGACCATTACGACCGCTTCCGGTTTGCTTGACCGAATCGATGCCAGACCGGTCTGGATAGCCAGAGAGTTTCTCTGATAGGTGCCGGTGCCGCAAAGACTCAATCCGCGCTTGGTGAGAGCCTTCTCGATTCCACCGAGCCCGGCTTTGCCGTAGGCATCGTCCTGATAGAAGCAGGCGATCCGTTTCATCCCCTGTTTGTCACAAAGGTACTCGGCCAGCTTCTCCATTTCCTGGTTGTAGCTTCCGCGAACGTTGACGACCCATTTCTTGAACGGGCTTCGAAGCAGCTCAGCACCCGTAAAAGGTGCTACGAAAGGAATCTGCTCCTGTTCGACCAGGGGCAGGACAGCCTTCGAGGTCGGTGTACCCACCTCACCGATGAGGCAAAACACCTGACGATTGCTGACCAGGTCGCGGGTAACCTTGATAGCCTGTAACGGCTCATACCCGTCGTCCTGGGTGATAAGCTCGATCTTGCGACCTTGAACTCCACCTTGGGAGTTGATGTGATCAAAGTAGACATTTAGTCCGGCAGACATGCCATTTCCGAGCGACGCCGCGTATCCCTGCAGTACACAGGACTGACCGAGCAAAATCTTGTCTTCAGTTATTCCCTGTTCGGCCATAGCCGAACCGGCCAGTAGTAACATGATTGCAGTAACCGCAAAAATGGTTCTCATAGTTGAACAACTCCGTATTCTGGCGCTCGTTCTGTAGCCGGGAGAAGACCAGCGCCCCAAGGCCTCCTCGCATTTCAAGAATTCGGCAGTATACAGGAGCGCCTTGATCCTTTTAGAAGCGGATGTACTACTATTGGTCAGAGAGCTGTCTTGGAGGAGGAATGACCCGACCAATCTGGGGGACAGGGACCCACAGGCCGTTTAGTTATGAAACGGAACAGAGGGCAGGAGGAGGACCTCCCGAGAACATGTAGGAAACGAGGTAGACCAGGTCGGCGATATCTGGTACGGCCGATCCGCTGCCGTCGATATCCGCCTTGTAGATACAGAACGGAGGTGGGCCTCCCGAGAACATGAAAGTTGTCAGGTGTACCAGATCAGCAATGTCTGGAGAGTTCGCGAGGTAGCCGTCGATATCCCCCGTGGTGCCCTCACAACAGTCTCCCGTGATTGAGAAGCTGTAGGCACTGGTGTCAGCCCATTGAGTGCCGAAAGTGGTATTCTGACGGATTCGGAAGTAGACGTTGGAGGACTCCAGGTCGGGTGCCGTCCAATAGTACTGGTGGATTGCGTAGTCGGCGGTATCGCCGGACGGCGCGGTCGCTATGAACGTCCAGGGGCCTTGACGACTTACCGTGGAGTACCACAAGTCCCAACCTTCGATCTGATGTCCTGCCAGGATCTGCCACTCGACCATTATCGATTCCCCGGCGGCATAGGCTTCTCCCCCGTTGGGAGAATCCAGCCTGACGTGAGCCTCGGCGGCCAGAGTGAGAACTGCTACGGCGATCAGAGCGCCTAATGTGATCTTCGCGAGTGTCTTCATGCTTCACCTACATGGACTATAACACTCCAGAATCGATCATTTGTTCCTCATGAATTTTGGGGCGCGGGAAATGCGAGAGATTCACACGACTTACATACACCTCAAAAAAAGGCAGAGGAGAAATCTCCTCTGCCTGATAAGGTTCTCTTTTCTACTCAGTTACGGGCACGGAGCCGGAGGCGGTCCGCCACCGAACATGAAGTTCACCAGGTAGACCAGATCGGCAATATCCGGTCCGGAGCCATCGCCGTTGATATCGGCCTGCTCGAGACACGGCGGAGCCGGGCCACCGCCAAACATGTATGCGACCAGGTAGACCAGGTCGGCAATGTCCGGCCCGGAGCCGTCGTCGTTGACATCACCCGGGATATCGCAGCATCCGGCGCAACAGAGCGTTACGCTCATCTCAAGGAAGTCAACCATGGTATCATCCTGGAAGCGGATATCCAGACTGCCGTCGGCCAGCGCTGCCAATACATTGGTGACTCCCAGCGTACTTGGCGGTAGGTTGGCCAGATCGAAGCAGTAGAAGAGCGTATCGCCGCTACTCCAGGTAGGATCGGCTCCACTTGTCGCCAGATTCTGGAGGTTGTTCATAGTGATTCCCCAGATCGCAACACTATCCTGGAAGAAGACCAGACCATCGGTACTCGGAATCACGCCGGTTGCGGTGACGCGCAGACACAGCTGAGCACCAAGAATACAGCAGGTGGTATCCCAACCGGTCATGGTGTGACCGAAACACTGATTGCTCAGAGGAGTGTCGAACATGTTGGTATAACCCAGCGGGCAGGTCAGCTGTGCGATCAGCGAAGCGCTCGGCGAGGAGGGTTCAGGGCCGGTGAAGTTGTCGACCGTACCGTCAACCTGACTCCATGTAGTCGGAGTGTAGTCACAGGTTGTATCCTTGTTGCCAAAGTCGATACCGGTTAACACGGCGCTTGGCGGCAGGAACAGATAGTGGTAGACAGACGCCGGGAAGGTCTGGATCCATCCTCCCGGGATGTTCTCGGTTACCTGATAGTTGCCCGACGGCAGTCCGGTGAACCAGTACTGGCCCGAGGTGTTGGTCACAGTCGACCCAATGAAGGACCCACCCTGGTACAGGTTGATCTGCCATCCAGACAGGGCCGGCTCGCCGGCATCCCAGACGCCGTTGCAGTTGAGATCGTGGAACTTGTGTCCGTGTATCTCCGCTCCGTCACAGCAATGGCCCAGGTGGGCGCTGTGTATGGCAAAGTCGGCGGAATCAATCGTACCGTTGCAGTTGTAGTCGTTGCACGGCATGGCTGGTAGCCAATCGTTGCCGGTGACACACAGGTCGCCGTTGATATCGAGGAACTTCGCATTGATACCACGACAGAAGGCGCTGTTCACGAACAGGCTAGCCATACAGTCGATACAGTCGAGACTTCCGGCAGCGAGAGTGAAGAAGTGCTCACCTGTGGCGGGATCACACGAATCCGGTTTGACGATCGGCCAGTCAACCTGAGTCGGGCAGGGAATCGTCGGACAGGTGCTGAAGTCTAGCCACGTGCCGCTCAGATCACACACCGGATTGCCGCAACTGTCTTTCAGGAAGACACTGTACGGGATATCTCCTTGGGGACAAATCACCAGACACGGATCGAACATGGTGCTGTCGCAGAATGGAGGTCCAGGAGGACACCCGGCATCGCAGCAATGACCGAGATGAGCAGCGTGTATGGCTGCATCATCGGATCCAATTGTTCCATCGCAGTTGTAATCGTTGCAAGGCAAAGCCGGCAAGAAGTCGTTGCCGGTGACACACAGGTCGCCGTTGATGTCCAGGAATCGACCGATTAAATCGCGGCAGTATGTTCCGCCGACAAAGAGGTGGATGCCGCAATCGATGCAATCCAGGCTTCCGGCCGCAATTGTAAAGAAGTGCTCGCCGGTGGCCGGGTCACATGAATCAGGCTTAACCGCCGGCCAACTTGTCATGGTCGGACAAGGTATGGTGGGACAGCCACTGAAGTCCAGGAAGGTACCCGCGGTGTCACAAATCGGATTGCCACAGCTATCCTTCACGAACACGCTGTACGGAATGTCGCCGAGAGGGCAGATCACTACGCACGGATCGGCGACGGTGCTGTCACAGAAAGCCGGCCCGGGAGGACACGGATCATCGCTACAGCAATGATTGAAATGCGAAGCCAGAAAGTTCTGATCGGCAGCCGTCAGCTGGAGATCGCAGTCGTAGTCGTTACAGTCGATGTTGTTCACCCAGTCTGCTTGCGTTACACAAAGGTCGCCGTTGGAATCGAGAAAGCGCGCATCCGTGATAGCACAGAAGGCGCCGTTGACATAGACCGGGATCGGGCAGAACTGGCAGGACTGCTGACCTGCCTTCACATGGAAGAAATGCCGGCCGGTCGCCGGATCACAGCTGTCGGCAAAAACCAGCGGCCAGTTCGGATGAGCGCCCGGGCAAGGTATAGCATTGCAGCCCGCGAGATCCAAGTAGGTTCCGGCCAGGTCGCATTGAGGTGCACCGCAGCTGTCTTTGACAGTTACGACATAGGGTATATCACCCAATGGACATATGGTTATGCACACCGGTATGCGAGTGCTGTCGCAGAACGGGGTCGGACATGCAGCCTCGGCCACACTCGACCCCAACATACAGGAAGTGATTATCGCCAGTGCCATGACGATTAGATGTTGTCGTCTGTTTCTCACATCTACCTCGTTGGAAAAAGTTTGATGGTTTGCAGGCGTTCCTTCCCCTCACGCCCCAAATAGGTATTTTCAGCTGTCTAGATTTGTGATCTTACGACAAGGCGTTGTCGCTACGTGCAGAGATGCCCTGCCGATCGTCCCGAATTGCCTTTTTTTGCCTTTTTGCAATTATCCCATATCATATTCTGCTTTCGCCTCGAAAACAAGACTAATTTGATCTATTTTCACCTGGTTAGTCGCATGCGAATGCAACAGGTTCGGGAAAAAAAGAACGATTTCTGGAGGGTATTGCGGTCAGTTGACCGGCTTATCCGGGGACTTGGGGGCAACCATGACTTCTTGCGGACGGTGCTTCTACAGGCAGACCGGAGGACGAAGCTGAGAGGGTCCAACGGTCGGCAGATACTGGGGATTCCTACCTTCGGCCATAGACCTGTGTGGCCAACTCCGTTCAATTCGATTCTGCCACTTGAGCAAGAGGCTAAGGGGAACGCCTAGCTCGGCACCGGACTGCCATTTCAGGAACTTAAGGGAGGAAATGTAGTAATCTGCCCTATTGCGGAGCATCTCCTTTATCAGTTCCGGGCTACGAGTTCCGCAGGCGGAGTCAAGGAACGGCTCCAGTAGATCGGGTAAAACCGAAAAGTCGTAGCAGACTCTCGAGAGATCGTCAGCTCTCTCTGCGTCACTAGCATATTGCGTGGTCCCATTTGTCATCGATTCCAGCCTGGCAAACACGCTTCGAAGCTCGTCAGAGCGTGCGGAGATCCTCCGGAACTCGCCGATGCTGGAATCCACAATAAGTCCTGCTCCAACGTAGCCTCCTCCGCTGGCCAGAATCAACATTCGGTCAATCTCTCGGTAGCACGCGTCGCGCCCGATCTCATTTTGCGGTTCGCTGGCACCAGTCGAGGGGGCGATTTCGGCAACGAACTCATCCTCGAATAGAAGTACAACAGGATTCACCAATACGGCCCTACCTGTATTCTCGGACACCTGTCCCATCACCTGGATCTTATTGCCCATGACCAAGTCGACGGGATCTACGTTGTAGACGAAGGCCAGCGCTCCCGTTGAGAACACAAAGACTATGAGTAGCCCTGAGACGCATGCAAAAGCAACGCGAGAAGGCCGAGAACTTAACACTCTGCTGGAGGTCAGCGTCAGAACAGTGAGAACTCTCATGGTTGATTCGATGACTCCATCCGCAACTTCTCGAATGTCTCCGGCAAACTGTGACGAGAAGAAGATCAGCCAGTTGAGCGTAAGAGCTGTTAACGTGCCAAGCTTCCTGAAGAGCAGCGAAGCCAAGCTGATGGATGCTTTGAATTCGACGACAAGTTGTTGGGCGACTCCTGCCGCCCAGTGAATCCATGATGCCAACCGGATTTTGGCGATCGCACGCTTCTGTTCGGCGAGGAGCTGGGGATAAAGCAAAGCAGCAGGCGCGAGATCATCGCTGACCAGTTTCAAGAGAGCGTAGGACGCGACGGAAACAGCAGTCACTAGCAAGGTGAGCAGGTAGTCGAGAGGCTCCTTCCTTGGAGCGAGCAACTGTGGATAAAGCATGGCCAGTGGAGCCAAGTCCTCACTAAACTCGCCGATGATCCGAGACACAAGCACCGCCGCCAGTGTGATCAGAAGCACAGAGATGTAGCTGTCGGACCGCTCCATTGTCAACGTCCCATCTTTCCCCAATTCATCAACGATCGGTTTAGAGATTTTTAGCCTTATGGCATACTACTATTAACAACGCTTCGAAATTCGACAAAGTTGCACACAATGCGAAAGAAAGTTCGACAATATCATCCAGCATCTGACATCGGGGCGATCACATGCCCGCCGCAAAAGAGCCGAGGAAGAAAAAAGCTTCCTGCAGGACTCCACACATGGAAGGACACTATGGAGATTCTGCTGAAATTCGTCACTCGCCTTCAGCATCGCTGACGAATGCGATCCTGCTCAGCGTAAGACTCATTTCTCAGACTTATCCGGGGCCTTGGGGGCAACCATGACCGATTTCTCGCGTTCGACCGTCACCAGACCGGGTTTGGCCTTGCGTGGTTTGCGGACATAGCGACGCTCGGTATAGATAACGGGTACCAGCGTATCGTTGCGCGCCTTTGAATGGAAGGCGGCAATCGCAGCCGCCTCTTCGATCTCCAGCTTGGAAGGCTGGAATGACTTGTTTGGGTATTTTATAACGACATGGGAACCGGGACATTGCTGAGTGTGAAACCAAAGCTCATAGGGCTTTGCGAACTCGAACGTGGTGCGATCGTTGTCGGCACCGTCGCGGCCCACAAACAGTCGCACACCGGTGGAAAGCGCATACTCGCGATATGGCAACCGCACCTGGGCTTCGCGCTTCTCCCCTTCTCGGGGGAGTAAGGAATCGATCTCCTCGCGGTACCTCTCCAGAGAAGCTTCGTAGTCTACTGTCAGTTGTGATGCGATCTCTTCCAGCGCGGCCAACTCCTGTCGGGAGACTTCCAGTCGGCGCTCCAGGAGTTCGTGGCCATCGCGCCCCTTGCGGTACTTCTTGGCATAGGCCTCCACATTCTGATGCGGACTGAGAGCGGGGTCCAGTTTGACGACAAGCGGCGTCGGAGGGTCGGCGTATACATTCTCGAGCTGAATTTCTTCGTCGCCCCTCTTGATCTCGGCGAAATGTATCTGGAGCAACTCGGTAATTTGTCGGTATTTGTCGAAATCAGCCGCCTTCTCGAAGTCTTGTTCTACTTTCGTGAGCCGGCTCTTGAGTCGCTTGACGGCGCGCTTGACGGCATCGGTGACACGTTTCTGCTCGTCGTCATCTTTCTTGCCCGATTTGCGGAGTCGACACAACTCCTGCACCGCTAACGACAGGTTCTTGAACTTGGACGGCTCCAAGGAGGTCGACTTGATCTTGAAGGGGTAAGCCTCAAGACCGGAAGGAAACTCGTAGAGGTAGGCCTTGCCATCGGAGAGGAACTTGTCGGCGGTTCGCTTGATCTCGGAACCGATAGCGGCGGCGTCCGCTATCTCCCTGTCCGGTCCATCCAATCCGACACGGTGGACTGTCTCACGGGCCAGCGTGCGGTTGTACCCGAGGATTTGCTTTTCGAGAAGGAGGTTGGGACTGAGGTCCGGATTCTCAGCATGTGCAGACTCTAACCGTTCGGCCGCCTGGCGGGGGTCGATCTTGTCCGGAAGGGGGACGGGCGCGTAGCTGGATCCTGATTCATACGAGCGCTTGCGCAGCGTGGCCTTGATCACACCAGACTCGTCCAACCACCAGAGGTTGCCGTTGGGACCGAGAGCTTCGATCACGACACGAGTGACGCCATCTTGGCTGCGAAAATCCAAATAGATGATTCGGTCGCACTCGACCTGGGTGACTTTCTCAAGTGTGGTGTCGGTCAGTTCAAAAATCGGCCAGGGTTTTTCACGAGTTTCGATTTTGACTTTGGAGGCGGGGACGAGAAACACGCCGTAGCCGGCCGGATGAAAGACGCTTCCAAGACCCAGTCGGGTCTTCTCTCTTTTGAGAAAGATGTAGGCCGCCCGTTCCTTTTTGTAGAATTCGGTCGAGACGACGCGGGCGCCGATCGCCTCGGATTTCAGCTGGGCAACCAGATTCTCGATGTGCAACGATGTCTGCATGGGCCCGAATATAGCGGCCGAACAGGCCGCTATCAACAAACTGTTGGAGCCTGGCTAGACAAACTCGGGCGTCTGCTCGTCGCGGAAGAATATCATCGCCAGAAGAATCAGGGAAACCGGCATAAGGAGGAGCGAGAGAATCGCCCCGATTACGGTGATCTCGCAGATTCCCATGATCAGCGTCAAGATGGCATAGGCGCGCATAAGTCCGTTATCCGCCCCCTGAATCCTGAGGAGTAGAACTCCGAGGATGATGTCGATCGCCCCGACGGTCACCATCGCCGTCGCGAGATAGCCTCCCTCGATAATCTTGATGACCTCCTCCGGAGCCCGTGACAAAAACATCTCGGCGACACCTATGAACAAACCGACCACGTGGAAGATTATAGTCCACCATATTGCCAGAGTGATCAGCAGATCTGCCTGGTAGAAGTCATACCGTTCGTGTAGCAACGACTTCAGCTTCAGCAGGCAATAGATTGCGCAGATCGCCGAAACCCAGAGCACCACGTCGCCGGGACCGATTGTAACCAAATGCCGGCCAAACATCTCTCGACCGATTAGCTCCTGGGCGAAGGCCATGATCATGCCGACCGGAAAGAGGACCACTTGCGCCACGGCTAACCATCCGGCAAGTCGATACGGGTTACTTTCCATCATATCTCTCCTATACTTCCTCTTGGGGCCAATAGCCCGGCTCTATTCGTTGTTGTTATGCCGTGCGAACTCCAGAATCTCCCCCGGTTGGCAGTCCAAGACGTTGCAGATCGCCTCCAGAGTCGAGAATCGGACCCCCTTGACCTTACCCGTCTTAAGAAGCGACAGATTAGTAACCGAAATGCCAATCAGATGCGATAATTCGGTCAGCGACATCTTGCGTTGGGCCAGGACTACATCCAGGTTGATTCGTATCGGCATGTCTTACTATACGAGAGATGTTCGAAAATGGCCATTGTTTTTTATGTTTTACATAAAAAAACTTACTTTTTACGTAATACAATGCGAAAGACGAAATAGATGTGAACAATCCACGTTTGAATGCGGTTAAGGGGATTAGAAACTCCTAGTTTGAAATTGCTTCATATGGAACCCGGAAGGTTCCTGAGCTAATCAGACAGAGAGCGGAGCATGGATCCTCCGCTTTTTGTTTACCGGCTCTGACCTGCAGAGAGGGTTTCCTATAGAAAAGGCCCGCGACAGCGGGCCTTTTAGTTTGGTAGTTGGTAGGGGTCTATCTCTCTTCGCCTTCGAAAAGGAACTGGGAGGTGAAGTCGAATATGTCGTCTTTGATCGTGTTCTCGACACTCTCGCAAGTACTATGGATCTTTAGCAGTGAATCGACCACCAGATGATATGCAGGCGTGCCTCGAAAAGCATCATACTGATTCTCGAGGAGATCATTCAGGGTCTTGAGATTAAGTTGTCGCCGATCGGTAACCAGACCTTGATTGACCTCAATCAGCACGTAATGAACTGACGTACTCACGAATCCGGAAAAGCCGACGGAATAGTAGTGTACCCAGTCGTTGACTTCCATCCCATAGGCGATCCCTAATACTCCCGTGCTCCAATTGCAGAACACCTCTGATTCACCGGGAAAGAAGTCAGCCATTCCGGACTCACAGTGGTAGCGCAGGGAATCGTCGATTTCCTTGTACTCGCACTCAACGCCAACCTCTCTCAAAAAGAGACTGTCGTTGCGAATCTCGAAGGTTGCCACGTAACCCCTGCTCAAAGCCGTGGAAGGCATCTCGGGCCGGGTGACCTCCGGATGCAGGAGGAAGAATTGCTCCAGAGGCGTACCATGAAGAGAGTATTCGCCGCCTTCATACCATACTCTGTCCGCGCCCTGTATGCAGGCTGAAGCTCCACCGATTAGAATGCTCGAGACCAGCAAAGCAACCGCAATAACCTTCACTTGCCCCTCCGTTCGTGTTCCCCGAGGTCTGAAGCCTGCAGCCCGTGATGAGCTGCAGGCTATGCTTTATACACGCAAGATTATGCTTTCGGGCCGGTCATCTTTTCCGGACGGACCTTCTCGTCAAACTCCTCTTCGGTGAGAAGCTCGAGAGCCACGGCCGCTTCCTTGAGAGTCGAACCGTCGTTGTATGCCTTTTTGGCCACATTGGCGGCGTTGTCGTAACCGATATGCGGATTGAGCGCCGTTACCAGCATCAGCGAGTTGTACAGGTTGTGTTTGATGTTCTCGTGATTCGGCTCGATACCGACCGCGCATTTCTCGTCGAACATCTCGCAGGAGTCAGCGATCAGCTGGATCGACTGCAGCAGGTTGTAGATCATCACCGGCTTGAAGACGTTCAGCTCAAAATGACCGGTGGCGCCACCGACGTTAACGGCTACATCGTTGCCGATCACCTGGGCGCAGACCATGGTCATGGCTTCGCACTGAGTCGGGTTGACTTTACCCGGCATGATCGAGGAGCCCGGCTCGTTGGCGGGAAGAATGATCTCGCCGATTCCACAGCGCGGACCGGAGCCCAGCAGGCGGATATCGTTAGCGATCTTCATCAGCGAAACCGCCAGGGTCTTCATGGTACCCGAAGCTTCGACGATTGCATCGTGCGTGGCCAGGGCCTCGAACTTGTTCGGCGCAGTCACGAACTTCTGACCGGTGATCTTGGCGATTGCCGTCGCAGCCCGTTCGGCAAACTCCGGATGAGCGTTCAGGCCGGTACCTACAGCCGTGCCGCCTAGAGCCAGCGGGTAGAGACGCTTTAGGCAATCATCGATCCGCTCCAGACCGAGCGTCAACTGGGCAACGTAGCCCGAGAACTCCTGCCCCAGGGTCAGCGGGGTGGCATCCATGAGATGGGTGCGACCGATCTTGATGATGTCTTTGAAATCGTCGGACTTCTTCTGCAGGGTGTCACGCAGCTTGGTGACCATGGGAATCAAACGACGGTGGATTTCCTCGACAGCAGCGATATGCATCGCGGTCGGGAAGGTGTCGTTGGAGGACTGCCCCATATTGACATGGTCGTTGGGATGGACCGGATCCTTGGATCCGAGCGTCCCGCCGGCCATTTCGATAGCGCGGTTGGAAATCACCTCGTTGGAATTCATGTTTGACTGGGTACCGGAACCGGTCTGCCAGACTACCAGCGGGAAATGATCGTCGAGCTTTCCGTCGATGACCTCGTCGGCGGCTTTGGAGATCAACTCCCCTTTGTCGGCCGGCATCTTGCCCAGATCCATATTGACCAGGCAGGCGGCCTTCTTGAGTACACCCATGGCCCGGATCAGGGACCGCGGCATGCGTTCACTTCCGATGCGGAAATTGGTCAGGGAACGAGCGGTCTGACAGCCGTAGTAACGGTCTGCGGGGACCTGCATCTCTCCCATGGTATCTGTCTCAATGCGGTATTCCATAGCTCCTCCGAGCGGCCGATTGCCGGCCAGGTTGAAGAATCGTTTTCAATCTTAGTCTTGGAATATACGAATTCCCGGCCCGCCCGCAAGGCGGATTCGCAGCCGTCGTATGGTGCCTCGCTTGACATAATGGAGTGTATAATCGATACTTATCACGTGTGACTATCTCCAGGAGGATCTCTGTGCGAACTCTGATTCCATTTACTCTGATTGTATTGCTTCTGGCACAGATTCCCGGCTGTTATTGCCGACAAGGACCGCCCCAGAATGAAGTCAGAAGCCGTCTTGTCGAACCACTGGAACCGCTGGCCAGGCTGGGCATCGCGGAGGTGGTAGACGAAACCGATTCCTTGCCTCCGGGTGATGCTGGCATCATCCGTTCGGCGTTAGAGTCGGTGATTTCTAACGAGAATCTGTTCAGCGATATTGTCGAAGAGGATTCAGCCGACTTGGTCCTTAGCAGCAGAGTGGTCGAATACCGCACTCGCCAGATTACCGGCGGGATGTTTCTGATGATTATGTGGGATGCCTTAGGAGAACGAGTGCTTGTTGACTTCACCCTGACCCATCGCGAAAGCGGCGATACTCTCTACCACAGCATCACCGGCCGGGCTCATGTGTTCGTAGACAGGACTGTTGAGCAGAAGTATGAGCGCCTGGCCAAGTCGTTTGTCAATGAACTCAGGAAGAATCACGGGAGACGTTTGAAGGGCAAGTGATCGTCTTCTGGAACGAAGACCGCCTTCTGGATGTTCTGAAATCACCAGAAAGGAGACTGCCCATTCGCATACGAGTCAAAAAGCTGCTACTCGCCATCTCGCTCGCCGTTCTAGTCGCGACCCCGGCTGTGCCCGCGCAGGATCAAGGCAATTGGATGCCGGACGACCAGACCGGTGCCGGAGTCACCGGTAAGTCCCGCTGGAGTTTTACGTTCAGTCCCTCGGCGACCTACAGTTCCGTAGCGGGTGACTACTACGATCGAGCCGGCGGCGGCGTGGGATTCGGCGGCGCCTTTGCTCTGGCTGTAAATGACCGCATGGCGATCCGCCTCGGCGTGAATTATATCGGGATGGATTGGGACCCGGACTATGTCTTCTTCTCGGTAGACTCCTCCGTCACCGTTCTCGATCAGACCAACAACCTCGACGGCTGGCGTTTCTATGCCGCGGCCCAGTACTATAAGCACCTGCGGCCGATCGGTGACTTGTCAATGTGGTATGTCTATACCGGCGCGGGCGTGATTGCCCATGAGTCGACTTCCGAGGTAACGGTCCGCGAGACAGAGTCCGGGCAAATCTTCGTCCGAAATCCCGATTTCTCTGAGACTGCTTTCACCTGGACCTCCGGAGCCGGAATCGTCAAGATGTTCACCCGGCGCCTCGGTTTGGATGGGGGTGTAAGTTTTGACTACGTTCTTGTCGAAAGTAATACAAACAGTTCGGCTAGTCAGAGCGGGTATATACTGGAGGCTCGAGCGGGCCTGATTCTCATGCTGTAATGCTGCGAGTATGCCTGTTCTGTTCACGGCCGCATTATGCTCGACAAATTCTTATGAACCGCCGGAAGGGTCTCTAATGAAACGTGCGTTCTTAACATTTCTGGTATTGCTTCTCTCAACCGGTACAGCCGCTTCCTTTGATGGATACCGTGAAGGAATCGTAGTCGGCGGCGGTATCGGCGTCTCCCCCTATTCCGGCTGGAAAGTGTTTGTCGATGATGCCGATATCGACGAAAGCGGTGCAGGCCTGGCAGTCAATCTGATCCTCGGTTACGCCTGGACAGAGCGAGACATGGTGGTGTACGAGGGCAATGTCACGGCCTGGGACTCCGACTATTTCGGAGAGGCGGTTGCCCAGGGATTCGACGCGGTATCATACTACCGCTACTTCGGGGAGCCGGGCAAAGCTGCTTTTCTGGGAGGCGGAATCGGTGTTTACCGGTTTATTGCCGATCGACTTGACGATCAGGGCTCCGGCTACAGTCTCCATGTGCACGGCGGTTACGAGTTTGCCAAACATTTCCAGGTGAATCTGACCTATGCCTTCGGGACCACATCGTCCGGTAGTCTCGATTTCGACCATCATCATCTGAGCCTTCTCCTCAACGCCATCGCGTTCTGAGTCAGCGCGCAATTCAGCACAAAAGAAAACGGCGGAGACTCTCAGAATCCCCGCCGTCCAAACCTTGCGGCGCTATTCTAGCGGTCATCCATAGGCGGGCGTCTACCCTGCCTCGGCTGCGCCATGCTGACCTTAATTGTGCGACCCATATGACTGGTACCGTCAAGTGCGTCGATGGCCGCCTGCCCCTGGGCGTCATCGGGCATTTCCACGAATGCAAACCCACGGGGTCTGCCGGTGAAGCGATCGCTTACTACTTTAGCGCTGGAAACTTCACCATGTTGCTCGAACAAACGTCGCAGTTCGTTCTCATCGCACTCGAAAGAGAGATTTCCTACATAGATGTTTATCAAAGTAACACTCCTGTGCAATCGACTTAACTTCGTAACCATCCCTCCCCGAGCGAAATGCCATAAGCCCACCTCCAACCGTAGGGCAGCGATTCCAACCGTTGCTCTCCGTCCCGGACACGCGACAGCATTCCGTTTCGAGACGGTTCACCGCGGTCGTCATCGCACCGTTGTCAAGCCATGTCGCGATCTATATTAACTAGTCGTTGTTATTCTCAGACATCAACTGCGCCAGAATGCGCGAAACCGGCACCGTGCCTTCCTTGGTGTCTTTCATCTGGGGAAAGAGCAGGACGTCACGAATGTTCGGTTGATTGGTCAGCAGCATAACTAAACGATCGATCCCAAATCCCAACCCGGCGGTCGGCGGCATGCCGTAGGCCAGAGCCGTAATGAAATCGTCGTCCAGCGGCTGAGCTTCTTCATCGCCCGCTTCAAGGGCTTTTCCCTGCTGTAAAAAACGTCCGAGTTGGTCAATCGGATCGTTGAGTTCGCTAAACGCGTTGCCCAACTCGTAGCCGCCCGCGAACAACTCGAACCGCTCGGTAACTCCGTCGTCCTCGCGATGCTTCTTGGCCAAAGGCGAGATCTCGACCGGATGGTCGGCGATGAAGGTCGGTTGAATCAGGTTGGGCTCAACCTTCTCCTCCCAGACAGTCTCGATCACTTTGCCTTTGTTGATCAGCTTGGCGTCCTCGGGCACGAACGGCTTGGCCGCCGCCTTGGCTTCCTCGAAAGACATCTCCGAGAAGTCTACCCCGGTCGCTTCTTTTACCGATTCGACCATGGTCAACCATCGGAACTTCGGTTCGAAGTCAATCGTGTGTTCGCCGCACGGAATCTTATAGCTACCATGGAGATCGAACACGAGTTCGCGTAACAACCCCTCATACATCTCGGCCATGTCGCGGTAGTCGGCGTAAGCCCAGTAGAGTTCTATCATCGAGAACTCGGGATTGTGGGTACGATCAATGCCCTCGTTGCGGAAGTCTTTGCAGAATTCCCAAACTTTCTCGAACCCGCCCACGATCAGCCGCTTGAGATAAAGCTCATCGGCGATTCGAAGGTACAGGTCACGACTCAAGCGATTGTGATGGGTCTTGAACGGAAGCGCGTTGCCGCCGCCGTAGAGCGGTTGAAGAATCGGCGTTTCGACTTCCAGAAAACCCAGGTTGTCCAGGTAGTCACGGATGAATTTGATGATCCGAGTACGCATACGGAAAACATCGCGCACCTCCGGATTCACGATCAAGTCGGCATAGCGGCGGCGGTAGCGCACCTCCACGTCGGTCAAGCCGGCGTGTTTGTCGGGCAAGGGGTGGAGTGCCTTGCACAGCAGCTCGAACGAAGTGATACCCAACGTGCGCTCACCGGTGCGAGTGATAAACAACGTTCCCTCGCATCCAATAATGTCACCCAGGTCGATCGAGTCAAACAACTCGTAGGCTTCTTTTCCGACGTTGTTGAGTTTTACATACACCTGGATTCGTTCAGAACCATCACGTACGTCAACAAAGGTCGACTTTCCCATCTTCCGTTTCAGCATCACCCGCCCGGCGATGCGCACTACAGTCTCCTCCTCGGACATTTTGTCGAAATTGTCCTGAAGTTCGGAGATATTGTGGGTGCGATCGTACTTGTACGGGTAGGCGTCGATCCCCTGTTCGGCCAACTGCTGAACTTTTAGCATACGATTGCGAATTAGCTCTGTGAGGGGAATCTGGGCCTCTTCCGAGGAAGGGTTCGATTCAGGTGCTTTGGAATTCTCAGGCTGCTGTGACATGGTTACACTCGAGAGATGTAAAAGGATTATGGATTGACGGGAGAGTCATTGACGGACAAACCTTTGAACTTGATTACCGAACTCAATTGAATCTAGCGGATCTCACTTGCCGGAGGCAAGCTTTTTGTGGATTGCGTCCGCGACCGGTACCGGGACCAGACTGGACACATCGCCTCCGTGCACGGCCACATCCTTGACGATCGTAGACGAAAGGTACACCCAGGAGAGAGCCGGCATGAGAAAGACCGTCTCTACATCGTGGGCCAGTTTGCGGTTCATGAGAGCCATCTGGAACTCGTACTCGAAATCCGAAACTGCTCTCAATCCTCGGACAATCGCTACCGCTCCGCGTTCCTGGGCCAGATCGGCCAGCAGGCCGGAGAATCCGATCACATCGATCCTTTGCCCGTACTCGAGGTCGGCCACCACGCGCTTGACCAGATCCACCCGTTCGTCAGAGTCGAACATCGGGTGCTTGCTCTGATTGTGCGCCACAGCCACCACCACCCTGTCGAACAGATGCGTTGCCCGCTCAATCAGAGAGACGTGGCCGTTGGTCACGGGATCAAACGTTCCCGGATAGACGGCGATTTTGTCCGTAGTATTAATCATATAGCTCCGCAAAGACTTTGGCCGATCAATATAACACAATACAACCAAAAGGCAAACGTGATGATGTGGGGGTTAGAGCGTTGTAAGACCCAGTGCGACCAGGTACTTGCCCAGTGGGGCGGAAGACACATCGGTACGATTGGGGAAGAAAGCGCTGGAGACTTGAGGCGAAGCCGGCTCCAGGTTGAAGAGTCCCTCTAGGTCTTCCAGAAGTCGGTCGCTGGCTGATCCGGCAACAACCAGTCCCGTCAAGGGTGTACTTATCCCGTAGCGAAGAGTCTCGTCCAGCTTCAGATTTACGAGAGTTTTGATCTCAGCTGCGACTTGCTCCGACTGCGATTCTTCTCCGGCGCTTGAGGTCACCAGGCCAGCCACCGCGACAATGTTGCGTTTGTGCACGAGGCAGATTGACACGGCTCTTTCGGTCAGATCAATTACACAGGTGAAGTCTCCCGCCGTGTTGTGGCAGTATGTCAAGTAGCCGCGTCCCAGGGCGATGGCTCGTGGGACCGCATCAACTCGGCCTTCCGGCTCTTCCGGAAGAAACGCTCGGCTTATCAGCGAAACTTGCTCTTTCCGGATGGCCGTGCCGAGGAAGTGGTCGTCGATGCCGGTAGTAAACGACCGGAACCAGAACTCGCCGGGATCCTCGATCAGGCTGTGGGTCAACTCGAATGTAGCCAGGTCATGAGGATCGTACCTGGCTGTATCGGAGATTTTGAGATCCTTGACAATGGCCTGGTTGTCATCCACCGCCAGCATCAGACGACCGTCCTGAATAAGCTGGTGTCCACCCAGGTGATCCTCGCCGAATCTTGCAAGGGCCCGGACCTCCGGACGTCCCGCCCGCTCGTGAATCCGTGCCACGTAGTAGAGTCCCTCGCGGACATCTATCCCTATATTCACAGTCTGATCCGTCATAACGAGTCGATCTTCAAATAGGGAGCAATTCTCTCCAACGTCTTGGGACCAATTCCCGGTACTTTGGCGATATCTTCCACCGTCTCAAACCGGTGTTTCTGTCGATACTCGGCAATCCTCTTAGCCAGCGTCGGTCCGATTCCGCCGATCAGTTCCAGCGAATCAATCGGTGCCGAGTTAGGGTCAACCTGAAACATGCCAACGTAGGTGGCAGGGGCGTCGTGGAAGGCCAGATCAATTTCGTCTCCGGCCGGATAGAAATGGATCGACACCATCAAATAGCCTGCCGCCAGCGTGGCAACCGCGCACACGATTCCGACGAACCACAACTGGCTGCGAGTAAAATCGAACCATCTGTTCAGTCCCAACGACTGCCTCCACATCTCAGGTTGCTAAACCTGAGCAAAGTTACTCTAGAAACGAAAGGAAAGCAACCGGCATTGAAAACCGGTGACTACAGCTCCTCGAGAGTCCCCCCGCCAACCAGGGTGCCCTTGGCATCGTGGAGAATCTTGAAGCGATTGATCTCCTGATCGGCCTCGAATCCAACTCCCGTTGCCCACTCTTCCTCCCGGGTAATCCGGACAAACAAGTAGGTCTCGATACGGTCGGTCTTGGAGTCCCAGCGAAGGTATTCCGACTGCAGCTTGTAGCCGTTCTTGGAGTTGAGAACTACCTTGCCAAACACGTCCATAAGCCCGGACACCTTGTGAATCACGGCCGAATCACCAATCAGGCTTCCGGTAGCTCTTCCGAGACTGTCAAAACCGACCACATCCACCTCGTATGCCATAAAGGAGTCGATGGCGTGAAACTCCACGATCTTCTCGGCCACGATCTTGGTCTTCACCTGCCCCCGATCGGACAGGTTGATCGTCGCCCCGTGAAGTATAGCGTCAGGTACCAGCGAGCTGTCGGTGTCGTCCGGATTGTGCGTAACCGGCTCCTTCTCGGCACAGGCCAGGCTGAGAACAAGGAGTGACAGTAGGACGAATATGACGGTAGTTGGCTTCATCTTCAGTTCTTATACGTTAAGGCTCTCTAAGGTTATTAATATCGGCAGAAAGTCAAGGTTAGTTTTGGTAGGGAGTCGTCCAGCGGTTCTTCAGCCAGATCCATTGATCTCGATACTCGTCGATAATCTGCTCCAGGGCCCGCGAGCAGGCAGCCGTCATGGATACCACATCAGCATCAAAATCATCGGTTCGCTCGATCTGTACTTCGGGTTTGAATATCACCTTGTAGTCATCGTTGTCTTCTCGGATACAGGCCGAGGGCACGAATGCTGATCCCATCTTGAGTCCCATGATCGACTGTCCGACCGGAGTGAGAGCCATCCGATTGAAGACGGGGACGAACTCAGATCGGATACGAATCGAGTCTATGTCGATCAAAACGCCGAGAACTCCACCCTTCTTCAGCCAGTTCAGAACCCGCCGAGGCGAGTCGGTTGTACTGATGTTGCTGACACCCAGGGCCTCGCGATTCTCCACCAACAACTTGTCCATTCGCTTGTCGTACATCTCCCGACCGATCGCTGCCACGGGGTAGCCCATCCCGGCCACATGTACGGCCAGCAGTTCGAAATTGCCGATATGCCCGGTGATCCCCAATACACCCTTGCCCTTCCGATATGCCGCCTCCATGTGTTCGGCCCCCTCTACCACAATTCGCGACTTCATCTGCGACTCGTAGTATCGTCGGACCCTCAGAATATCGATCAGATTCTTACCGGTATTGATGAAGAACTTCCGGGCCACTAGCTCCCGTTCGCGGTGAGACATAGTCTCGCCGTAGGCCAAGTCGAGGTGTCGGACGATGCGATGTCGCTCTCGGGGTAGCGCCCGCCAAGCTGCGAGTCCGAACAAAGACCCGAACATGAGCGCCCACCGCCGCGGAAGCCAGTTGAAATAGCCGGTGATTAGCCTAACCAGCCAAAGGGTAGCGGTTCGTTTGAGTCTCTTAAATCGACCCATCGGCGGTTACACTAGTTTGGATTTGAGAATGTCGTGGAGGTGGATGATGCCTATGAGAGCGCCGGTATCGTCGACCGACACCAGTTGCGTGATCGAGTGCTTTTCCATCAGTGCCAGAGCCGCATCGAGAATGGCATGTTGATTGATTGTCTTGGGGGCGGATTGCATGACCTCGGCAGCGGTGGTCTCGTCGAGGTGCTGGCCTCGTTCTACCAGCCTTCTAAGGTCACCATCGGTGAAGACTCCCGAAGGGCGCCGGTTGCCGTCGAGCAGGATCACGCATCCGAGGCGCTTTTCGGTCATCCGTAGGATCATCTCCTGGATACCGGCATTCGGATCTATGATCGGCACCGAATCGCCAGTATGATGAAAGTCGGAGACTCGCTTAAGGAGACGTGTCCCCAGGGCACCACCGGGATGCAGGGCAGCAAAATCATCGGCAGAGAATCTGCGAGCTTTCAGCAGAGCCACGGCGAGGGCATCCCCCATCACCAGGGCCGCCGTAGTCGAGGAAGTCGGCACCAGGTTGTTGGGGCAGGCTTCGGTGTCTACCGAGCAATCGAGGTATATGTCGGCCCGCTCGGCTAACTCAGAATCCCGGGTTCCCCCCAGCAAAATCATCTTGACGCCCATACGGCGAGCGGTAGTCACAACCGAATCCATCTCGCCGGCTCGGCCCGATTTGGAAACCAGCATGAGCAGGTCTTCCGACCGGATCAACCCCAAATCGCCGTGCATTGCCTCGGCCGGGTGCAGGAAGAACGAGGCGATCCCGGTGGAATTGAACGTGGCTGCAATCTTCTTCCCCACCAGTCCTGACTTGCCCATCCCGGCCACGATTACTCGCCCACGGCAATTGAGAATAGCATCGGTCGCTTGCTCGAAACTTTCGTCGAGCCGATCGAGGAGCATCCTGATCGCTTCGGCTTCGGTTGCGATCACTTCTCGGGCATGTTTGAGATGCTCGCTCATTTCAGGTACTCCCGGGCGGACTTGCCGACCGACTCGAAGTAGATCTCCAGGATTTCACGGACGGCGCCGTTGCCGCCGGTCTTGCTGGTCACAAAGTCGACTACCGCTATGAGATCGTTCGCGGAGTCTGCCACCGCGATACTCAAACCGACCTTCTCAGCCAGAGTGATATCGAGCAGCTCGTTTCCGACAAAAGCGACGTCTTCGAACGACAGATCCAGCTTCTCAAGGAGGGGCGTGATCTGTTGCACCTTGTCCTTACGATCCTGCAGGACGTGCTTGACGCCCAGATCCTTCATGCGGGTGTCCGTGGCCGCTGAATATCGGCCGGAGACCACGGCGATTTCCAGACCTGAACGCATCGCGAGCACCATGAAAAAGCCGTCGGAGATGTTGAACCGCTTGGCTTCGAATCCATCAGGGCCGAAGAAGATGCTATCGTCGGTGAGAACGCCATCGACGTCAAGCGCCAGCAACTTGATGCTGCGGAATCGTTCGATACACTGCGCTCGGTTCAGATGGCCCATCCTAGTGTCCTGCGTTTCGGATTTGCATGACCGACTCTATCAGCTCCGGCATCTTGTCCAGAGGGAGCATAGCTCCGGCATCGGACCACGCCTTGGCTGGTTCGGGGTGAGTTTCGACAAAGAGACCGTCGACACCAACCGCCACCCCGGCCTTCGCCATGGGAATGACAAACTCCGGTTGGCCCGTGGAGGTCGCCCCCGACCCGCTGGGCAGTTGCAGCGAGTGGGTGACATCGTAGACCACCGGCTGCCCCAGCTCGCGCATTATCAGGAGTGAACGAAAGTCAACGACCAGGTTGTGATAGCCGAAGGTAGTGCCACGCTCGGTCAACATCACTCGCTTGCCCTCGGCTTTGGCGACTGCTTTGCCCATATCATCGGGAGCCATAAACTGACCCTTCTTGATGTTCACCCAGCGACCGGTCGCAGCAGCCTTGACGATCAGATCGGTCTGACGACAGAGGAAGGCTGGAATCTGGAGAACATCGGCGACTTCCGCCACGGCATCTACCTCATGGGTTTCGTGCACATCGGTCAGGACCGGGACATTGAACCGATCCTTGACTTTCTGGAGTATCTGCAGGCCTTCATCGAGTCCGGGTCCGGTAGGTGAGCCAAGTGAAGTTCGGTTGGCTTTCTTGTAGGAACTCTTGAAAATGTATGGCATCCCGTGGGTTTCACACAAAGATGCGACCTTTTCCGCCACCTCGAAACAGAGATCGAGCGATTCGATAACGCAGGGTCCGGCGATCAAAAAGAGCGGTCCGGAGCCGAGCCGTTCCAGCATGGAGTGTTGAGATGATGTCATGGCGTCCTACGGCATCGCCGAGTCTATTCCTTGCCGCCCCGATAGCGGTAGTGCCAGCGAATCACATCCCCCTCTTCGGGAGTGTAACGATCGGCGGCAACCTTCTGGAACTCGTCATTGACACTATACAACCAGAAATGCTCATCGGGGCCACCAATGCCGTCAATATGAGTCACAAACGCACCTTGAACCGACGACATGTGACGAACCGTCAGGGCCTTCTCCAGCAGCCCAAATACCGTCAGACTATCGGTGCCTTCCATTTCCAATAGCACGCTGTCACGTTCGTCTTCCGGCTCTACGAATGCGTATTCCACGCCCCCTACGGGTGGCGGCGCGGTTTCTTCTTCGGTGCAACCAACAATCAGCATGGCAGCGGCTGCCAGGGCCCATATCACGATAATTGACAATCTCATAGCTATCCTCTTGTCCTCCGTTTTGAAAACTCGAATCAAGATAGGTAAACGACCGGGGCAGTCAAGGTTTGTGATGCGGCCGACCCGGGAGCAGAAGAAAAAGGGTTGCGTTGTGGATCGAATAATGGCTATTCTCTGAGGTAGAGGATATATGGATTACAGTCGAATCATTCACGAATCCTTCAGAATAGCGTGGGAACATAAGAGCTTGTGGATCTTTGGGGTCTTTGTCTCCGGAGGTGCGGCTTTTAATTTCGATCCCACTCCCTTCGGATGGGAGGGTGGAGAGGACCTTCCGTGGGGGCTCTCCCCCGGAATGTTGGAAAACTGGCAACCAAGCTGGGAAGTCATACTTCCCCTGGTAGCGCTGGTAGGTTCTATCGTACTTCTTTCGATAATCCTCTCTTTTATTGCATATCCGGCGCTTATCGATGGCGCCAATAAGATAAAGCGCGGCGGTGTGTACACCTTCTCGTCATCGTTTTCGGCCGGACTGGATTTCTTCTTCCGTTTCGTAGGCCTGACGATCGTGTTCGCAGTGGTAACGGTGGTGGCAACGTTGATTACGGTGCTGCTGGCCATCGGCGCTTTTAAGGTGTCGCCGATTCTGGGAGGATTGTACCTGGTAGTCGCGATCCCTGTGGCCATCGCAGGAATGTTCTCGACCACAACCGTCTATTATCTCGCCGAGCGAGTGATTGTCCTGCGCAATGCTACAATCGGTGATGGCATCTCAGAAGGAATACTGTTGCTTCGCCAAAATGTTGTCCCTTGCATTCTGATTGCTTTGATCAGCATCGGCTTGGCGCTGGGGATCGCGATTGTGACGTTTGTCGCCTCGCTCCTCTTCAGTATCCCCTTTGCTGCAATCGGTGCCCTCTCGGGTCTGGGGCTGATTCCCGCCATTCTCATGTCAGTACTTATCGGTCTACCGCTTTCTATTGTAGTTGGAGGGTACGTCGGAGCTTCCATGACCAATCTCTACACGCTGTTCTACATAGAGTTGGTAGAGCCCTCAAAACCTCTTTCTTCTCCCGCCCCGTTACAACCGGCCGGCTAGTTTTGGCTTGCCTTGCCCCCCGTGGGAGCTATCTTTCGGCCATGAAAAGCATGACATTGGCCCTTATTATCGTATTCGCCCTGGCGTTTTCTGTCGCCGGGCAGGATGTGGACGAGTTTGATCCGTTCACCTACCAGTACTTCGTCCCCGAAGTTGAAATCAATACCCGATCGGCATCGCTGCAGTCCAGCCTGTTCCCCGACATGTATATTAGCCGCTCGCCGGTTAGTGATCTTAGGTGGGCTCGCGATCATGCTTCCGACCTGATCGAGTTCTGGGCCGTGGACGGTGATACCGTGCTTCACGTCATGCGCGAGTTGAGCGGCATCGAATGGTACGAGGAGCAATTCTCCGTCCATCTTGTAAGACACTTTCCTTCTCTGGGTGCGTCCAATCCCCTGGTGATGCCGGTAGGCGGATTTGGACCTGGCAAAGTGCTGGAAGCGGCGCCGGAAGACAACCCTCAGCGATTGGTATTGTTGTATTTGCTGGCTCACAGAATGCTGGATCAGTCCAACTATCCGCCCAAAGCGGTGTACCTCGCAATCGCCGATCACCCTCTGATGAGGCCAGGTATCTATCGTCGTGATTGTCTGGCCTGGTTGCTCGCCCTGGCCACTGCCGACAAAGTGATGGGGTATGAGGATTCGCGCGAGGCGTACAACTCGGCCTTCATCAAGAATCATCAGCCGGGTCGAATCCTGTTTGAATCGGAGTACCTCAAATACTGGCTGCTCTCTCCCGACCGTCCTCTGGCCGAATGGGTCGGTGCGGAGCCGATGAACTCCCAACTGGTAGTAATCACCCGTCCTCCGCGTGTCCGCAACACCAATCAGACTGCCAATCCGGGTGCGGACCTGGAAGGCGTGCCTCTTCGGGGGGATCTGGGTTTTTCGGTCGTTCGCTCGGGACGAAACAAACTCCAGGTCGACAAGGTGGACACCTATCGCCTGGCCTATCAGTGTGGGCTACGGGAAGGGGATGTGATCCAGCGAGTGGATGGCAAGCGTCCTCGGTCCCACCGTCAGTTGATCGAGTACGTTCTGGCTAGTCTCCATTCCGGCGGCACAGCTTTGGACATTTCCCGCCAGGGTCAGGCGCAGTTGGTGATACTTCAGCCGGTTCTGGACAATGCAGGATACGACGACTCGTACGACGTCTATGGGCCTACATTCCCCGCCGACAGTCTCGACGATGGCACTGGAGACCGTTAAGTCGCGAGCCTTCCCTCGCTAATAGACGTATTCAAGAACAACGAAGGGCCGAAGCGATGGGTCCGATGCCTCGCTGGACCAAAAGTGAATGAACTCGGCCGGATCGGCCAGACCCGTCTCTTCTTTCTGGAAGCGGAGCGTATGCAGGGCGTCACGGGGATCGCTGTAGACACTGGTCACATCCAGTTTCAGTACTCCCGACTGAATCTCTCCGTAGGAGAACATCAGCGACGACACTGACGGAGCCAGATCCCAGTTGACCGATGATTCCGACCAGGCAGGGTTGTCGCCCCGGGCTCTCCTCACGGTGATGGGTCCCGGTTGATACGATTCCTGTCGGGCAATGAGATTCAACTCTGCCGCTTGAATGTCCTCCAGAGCAATATGATCCCCGGGGGCGGGCAGTTGTACAAGGAATCTGGTGCGAGCATAGTGCGGTCCGGAACCGGCTTCGGCAGGACGCATAAAGTACTCCAGGCGCAGATACTCATCGTAGTTATCGCCGGAAGTAACCCTCGACCATGTGGGGCAGTCGGGGCAGTCATCAAGATCCGCGTCGGTGATATTGACATCGTTGACAATGGCAGTAGTGTCTTTCACCCACCGTTTCAATCTAAATCCCTGTTCCGGCATGAAATCCTGGATTGTAGCCAGAAATTCATTATCGAGATAGTCCGGGTGGCTCACACTAACGGGAAACACTCCCTGGGGAACGTATGGGAAATCGAACCGGCCGTTCTCATCGGTCTCACCCGAGTACAGGTTGATTTCCACCTTTGCTCCGGCAATGGGACCGTCGACATTGCTGAACACATGGCCGAAAACCCGCGAGGACGCCATGTTGACGTCGTGGATGACCGAGTCGAGTATCTCCAATTGAGTCTCATACTGAAGCCACCGGTGTTTAGTCGCCGTCAATGTGTAGGTGCCGTCGACCAGACTGTCGATCCTGTATTCTCCCTGCGCGTTGGTGACTGCTTTCCTTACCCCGCACTCGATCAGTACGCCCTCAACGGAAACCCCCGAGCCTTCCACCGCCACCTTTCCAAACACGGAGTTTAGGTCAGGTTGGCGCTCCAGAGAAATGTCATGGTCGGTGTGATGCTCGATCTTGACAGTGGTGGTGTACTTGATAAAACCGGACTTCTCAGCTCTTAGTCCCCTGAACCCCTCCGGGATGCCGGTAATCATGTAACTTCCCCTGGAGTCGGCCGTGTCCACGAGTCCCGAGCAGGTTATTACTACCTCGGGCACTATCTTGCCGTCGGCATCTCGTACGGTACCGGCAACATCACCCAGATACACATCCGGATCCAGGCTACCTTTCTCGCAGCCTGCTGAGACGACAACAAGCAGCGCCATCGCTGCCAAGAGCGACAGTACTCGATTTTGCGTTGAGTGTTTCATCGACTGATTACCCCTGAAGGCACAACCGCCCGCATCGGCCGTCCTTCACATAATAAACGCACAAGAGGCCTCTATTGTCAAAACGATTGTTGATTTGTCCGAGTTCCGAGCGCTGTTCGATTTTGGACAGTCGTGAGGACCCTGTTCAAGCAGAGCCTTGTGTTTGTTGACAAACCGCTGCTGAGTGGGCTTTCTATCGGTTAGAAGCACTTGAGAAGCCAAGAATGGGAAGGCATGAAAATGCGTATACTTAGAGGGATTTTGGCGAGTCTCGTTCTTCCTGCCGTGCTGGCTGCAGCCCCACCGGCAGGAAACGGTGATCTGAACTGCGACGGAGTCCAGCTTGATATTTCCGACATAGTCACTGCGGTTGATTTCATGTTCCGCGGCGGTCCCCCTCCCTGCAATCTGGATCGCACCCCGGCGAACTTCGCTGAATGCGAAAATTGCTTCGACGATCAGCTCGAGTTTGCCTATATCAACTTGCTCCAAGTGACCATCGAGGCTCCTTCCAGCGGTTTCGTTAGACTCGACTTTTTCGTTCATGGAGCCAATCTGGGCACGGGCGAAGCACCCGCCCTGGGATTGGACACGGTGCCCAACTGGAACTCCCTCGGTCGTCTCGAGCGGATCAACCCGCAGGTCCCGCTGACCACGCCTCTTTCACTCGTTCGCATGATACCGGTGGAAGCTGGGACACACACATACTATGGCAACATCGCCTGCTCCAATCTTCCGGGCCCGTACGCCGTTGATCAAGCCCAGTTGGTGGCAACGTTTCTGAGTACCGAGTAAAACCGGAAACGAAGTCGGGGCATCAAGTCAGCCGGAGGTTGTGCACTCGACTAAACATAATCCTACCCGTACACGTCCACGTTATGAATGCGGGAGCATTCGTCGCCCCAGGGTTGCAGTTCTGCTGGGGTCCTCGGCTATAATCTGGAGTACAATTTACATTTTGGGTTGCATAAACCGGCTCTGAGAAGTTTATTGAGTACGAGTGCCGGAAAGACTTATCCACGTTTTCGTGGATGATCCCATTCCGGTGGTTTTGTCTTCGACTCTAACTAATCAGCACCATGGTTTTAGATCTGCTTCTGGGAAGGATCGCGGCGGTGTACGATCGCTGTGACGATCGTCGGCGAAAGATGGCCGGCAGATCGGAAATGCATAACAATCAGGAGGAAATGATGCGTGGCAAGAGTATTGTCTTAGTGCTGATAGTGGTGGTCGCGGTGCTCACGACATCGGCTTTCGCGGACAGCGGACAGAGGGATACTGTCCTGGTAGAACCCACGACCCTGCAAGTGGGCGTATCGCGGCCGATAACGGTCTCGGTGACCAACGATCATGAAATCTACGTGATGAACGTGCCGTTGATTTTGACGGCCCTCGACTCCGGCTTCGCTACTCTGGATTCGATCGTATACATGGGGAGACTCTCGGATCCGAGAGTTCTGAACTATAGAGCGACATCGACCGTCCATGTCGATGGAAACTCTCCCGATTCGACTTGTGTCTATGCAACCGCAGGACCCGACGCGATTCCTCTCCCGGTTGGAAGCGGCCCTCTCTGGGAGTTTTGGCTCACCGGAAACAGCGCCGGGACACTGGAGGTCGATTCCGGATTCGTACTGCCCGGCTTGCGCTTCGTGTTCGGAGAATGGCCCCCTGGCTCACCAGAGTATATACCCGAGTTTCGCACGCATACAAGCACCATCGTTGACGGACCTCTGCCTCCGACCGTAGATCTAGACCCTGGCGTGGTCCGCGATGCGTTCGGACAGACCATGACGGCCAATGTAGCCGCCTCCTCTCCCGAAGGCTTCCCCACTTCATTGTCGCTAGTCGCCTTCGGTCCGGTCGAAGCCACCGGCGCGACACCTTCGTCGCAGCCAGTTCTTGCCGGCTCTGGACCCTGGACAGTCTCCTGGACTCCCGGGGTGACTGATGTCGGCCTTTGGAAAGCCACCGTCCAGGCCTGTGATACCGCGGGAGCCTGTTCTCAAGCAACTATCGAGTTCCAGGTCGTAGAATCTGATACATATCTGGTCGATTTTGACCTGAGCGAGACAACCGGCGGCTTCCAGGTTTCAGCGTTCGCTCATGGCAACCTGGATGAAGACCCCGTGCCGGAGTTGTTCGGGGCAGGATCGGGCGTATTGAGCTACACTTGTATGGACGTGTACGATTACACTGAGTCCGGCTGGGAGAGGGCCAACATGTATATCCCTCCTGGCTACTTCAAACCACACCACTCGCCACGTTTTGGCTATATCGATGACGACGCCCATCTCGATTGTATGGTTGTCAACCGCGGCAACGATGGCTGCATCCAGACTCTGTTGGGCGACGGAGAAGGATCGTTTGACTTCTACGCCTGTACCCAGGACTGGGTGGCCGCTTACGATGCCGTCCTGAACGAGTTTACCGATGACCAGTATCTGGACTATGTGGTTGTTGGCGCCAGTTCTTTCTACGTCTATCCGGGCACGATATACAAAAGCGTGGCAGCACCCTGGATCTACAACGTCGGATCACCGGCTCGCAACGTCCAGGCCGCCGACTTCGACAACGACGGCGACAACGATCTTGCAATCGGTACCGAGGCCAACATCCAAATCTGGCACAACGATGGCAGTGGTGGTTTCAGCCTACACGAGACCCACACGCTGGACTACGGCTCGGCTGATATCGAAGTAACCAACCAGGGTTCGGATTTCAACAACGACAACGAGTTCGACCTGTGCCTGGCATCGCCTCGCGCCGGCGGTTCCGACAGCGATGTACGGTTGTTCCTGGGTACGCAAACCGGGTTCGACCCGCAGTTGATTCGGTCTCTCGCGGGAGCGGTTGTCTCAACCTGCGTCGGTGATTTCAACGGCGACACCGAACTTGATATCGCCTATGTCAACGGCAGCCACGACTATATCGGCCTGCTGTTCGGCGACGGCGATGGAACCTTCACCAACGAGGTTCGATTCTCGGTCTACGAGGTCCAACCGGACCGTATCCACTGTTTCGATGCCGACCTCGACGGCGATCTGGACATCGTTGTGAACGCTCAGGGCGATGGCGATCATACCAAGGATTACCGCGTCCTCTACTACGAAAACCAGTTGGATCCCGAAGGGATGCTCAGCTCCAGTCTCAACCTGGTTTGTGTCGACAATGCGGATGTAGAAATCGTTTCGCCGACCAATCGGGTGCTGAACTCTATTCGGAACAGCATTCCGTCCGGTTCCTATTTGCCCAGAGACATCAACGGCAACACGATTGTCGATGCGCAGGCCTCAATCGGAACGCTCGAAAGCGGCGTCTACGAACTTAACGTCTCCCCCTCGGCCGGGGCGACCAAGTCGAGCACCTTCTCGGTCGAGTTCGACCTCAACGGGCAGCAATTCTGTATCGCTCGCGATGCTCTGTCCGGTGGACAGGGATTTTCCTTCGAGATCTATCCCTCGGGAGGATGTCCGGTTTCTCCCATGCCGGGAGGAACGGCCTATCAACTCGAGCCCGTTTTCAACTGGCCCGATGAGGCAACCTCCTACGATATTGAAGTAGCTACCGATATCCACTTCACGAACGTGATCTTCTCTACCACGGTGTCGGTCTCGACGGCACAGGGGCCGATTCTGGATTCGTCCTACGCCGCGAATCCATACTACTGGCGTGTCAAACCTTCCGAGCAGCCGGAGTACGACAAGGTCTATCCGTTCACGGTGGCTCTAGTAGGATGCGTGAACCGCGGCGATGTGAATCATGACGGCAGCGTTGCCGATATCGCCGATGTGGTTTATCTGGTCAACTTCATGTTCCTCAACGGTCCGCCTCCTCCGAACGCAGAAGAAGCTGATATAAACGCCGACGGTCAGGACGCCGACATAGCCGATCTGGTTCGCCTGGTGGACTACATGTTCAACGAGGGCGCTCCACTCGCCCCCTGCAACTAGCCGATAGACGCGCATAGATTGATATCCAGCGGCCGATCCGTACTCCGGGTCGGCCGTTTCTTCATCCTCCCCGCGCACAATGTCGCTAAAAATGTCGCTTATTGACCGCTTCGCTCAACCGTATTACCTTTGCAGCAAGTGAAAACGGTCTTTACATCAGGGAGCTATCATGATGCGATCTTCTTGTCACACCTGGGGAGCGGTAGTCACACTGGTCAGCCTGTTTCTCTTTGTCGGTTGCGGGACTGAGAAGATGTCGATACCCGAGACGGCCAAGCTGCCGGTGACCAACAGCTATCACGGGATTGATGTAGTCGACGACTACCAATGGCTGGAGGACAGTTCCGATACCAAAGTCAAAGAATGGGATATCGCTCAGAACAAATACGCCCGGTCGGTACTCGACGCCATACCGGCGCGGGAAGGGATCGAAAAGGAGCTACGGCGGCTTTACGATCACTCCTCTTCGCAGTACTATTCGTTCGCATCGGTGGCGGGAAAACTGTATGCAAAGAAGATGCAGCCGCCGAACGATCAAGCGATCCTGGTACAGCTCGATTCGCCTACCGACACAACCACAGAACGCGTTGTCGTCAATCCCAATAAAATCGACACGACTGGCAAGACGTCCATTGACTGGTATGTCGTGTCTCCGGATGGTTCTCTCGTGGCGGTCTCCCTCTCCCAGGGAGGCACTGAAGACGGCCATGTGAGCGTCTACGAAGTTGCCACCGGCAAAGCTCTGGATGATCACGTCCCGCACGTTAACGGCCCCACTGCCGGCGGTGACGTCGCCTGGATGCCCGACAACAGTGGTTTTTACTACACTCGCTATCCGCGCGAGGGTGAGCGTCCGCAAAAGGATCTTCGGTTCTACCAACAGGTCTTTTGGCACAAACTGGGTACTCCCACCGAAGAGGACACCTACGCCCTGGGCGAGCAGTTCCCCCGGATCGCCGAGATCGACTTCGAAACCTCACCCGATGGCAGTCGCATACTGGCAGTCGTGTCCGATGGTGACGGCGGTGAGTACTACCATTGGTTACGCCAGACAAACGGAAAATGGGCCCAGGTCACAGAGTTCAAGGACGGGATTTCCTCGGCCAAGTTCCAGGAGGACAACAGCCTCCTTCTTCTGTCCTCAAAGGATGCCGACCTCGGCAAGATCCTGCGTTTGGCGCCCGGCGAAACCAACCTCAAGAAGGCCGGCACTCTCGTTGACGAAGGGGACGCCGTAATCCGCAGCTTCCAACCTACCAAAGACTATGTTTATATCGTGGAGATGGTCGGCGGACCGATGAAGCTGAAGATGGTCGACAAGAAGGGGGCTTTCCACGAGGAAGTGCCGATACGCGAGGTATCGTCCGTCTCCTACCTGACACGACTCGGCGACAACGATGTTCTATATCGCAACTCCTCCTACCTCGAGCCAAGCGCTTGCTATGTTTACAGGAGCGCCGAGGGGAATGTTACCAGGACCGCCATGATGGACCGTACGGTGGCCGACTACTCGAACGTGGAAGTCGAACGCGGTGTAACCAGCAGCAAAGACGGGACGCAGATTCCGTTGACGATTCTGAAGCCCAGGGGGCTGAAGCTGGACGGAAACAATCCCACGATTCTCTATGGTTACGGCGGATACGGTATCAGCCAGACGCCGAGATTCAGAGAATCTCAAAGTATGTGGCTGAATCGCGGAGGCGTGTATGCGATCGCCAACTTGCGTGGAGGAGGCGAGTTCGGTGAGGCCTGGCACAAGCAGGGATACCTCACCAAAAAGCAGAATGTGTTCGATGATTTCGCAGCCTGCGCCGAGTTCCTGATCAAAGAGGGCTATACCAGCAAGAACCGGCTGGCCATTCGCGGTGGCAGCAACGGCGGATTACTGGTCGGAGCGGTGATGGTTCAGAATCCTGACCTGTTCAAGGCAGTCGTGTGTCAGAAGGGTGTGTTGGATATGCTCCGCGTCGAGTTGCACCCCAACGGAGAATACAACACGACCGAATTCGGGACAGTCACGAAGAAGGACCACTTCGAGGCTCTCTATGCCTATTCGCCTTACCATAACATCATGAATGGTGTGGATTATCCCGATGTCCTTTTCACTGCCGATGTCAACGACGGCCGCGTCGATGCCTACAACTCCCGTAAAATGGCGGCCAGGTTGCAGGCCGCGGACGCGGATCCGGGGCAGATACTCTGTCGCGTGAGTGCCGGCGGCGGGCATGGCATGGGCATGGCCAAGAGCGATCGGATTTCACAGGATGCCGATGTCTGGGCGTTCTTCTTCGACCGCCTCGGCGTCAGTTGGGAGTAGAGGGCGACAGGATGTCCTGATCCCAGGTCTCCGCCCCCCAATCACGTCACGACCGCAGTCCGCGGTCGTGCGTCCATACGATAGAAATTTCTGGCCATTCAGTGCGGTTGGTCTTAATATGGTCAATGAATACCATGAAACTGCGGGAGTATGCCATTGAAGGTTATCCAGAATATGGCAGATCTTAGATTAAGGGAGGATTCGTGCAATACCGTCGCATTTGTCTACTACTGGCTATAGCCGTCGTTGTGGCTGCGGCCGCTTCGTCCGTAGCAGCGCCAAACTTTGTCGTGATAGGGTCGGACCAGGCCCCAATCATTTACATCAAAGGGACCGGAACCAATATCGGCCTGTACGCCGGAGTGGCGTACGAGGCCCCGGCAGCGGCAGCTAAGGCAGGCCGCTTTTCAGAGGTGGGTGTCATTCGCAGCTTCCGAGGCGGCCAGTTCCGAAACGGCAGTGGAGGCCAAGGCATGGGTAAGATAAACGCTGCAATGGTTGATCCCCTGTGGTACAACCCACCGCGTGATGCTCGTTTCTTGTCAGCCTGCGACAACGGTATGTACAGCCATCCCGCCCTGGGCACGAGGCCGTTTTCTCTTTCGACTAGTTCATCCTCCGAGCTTTTTGAGATCAAGCCGGTCGATGAGTTCGAACTCAATGATACCGGAGTAACCGAAATCCTTCTGCCGGTCCTGTGCGTCAACCAGGACCAAGACGTCCCGATTCCCGACAGAGACTCGTTCTACACCGAGAGCGATCTTACAACCACCGCCGAACAGGCCTACGTTGGCATCTATCGCTGGGACAAGTATCTCAATGATAGCCTTATCGAGAAGTTTTGGACTCGCAACGACTCTATCTTCTACATGGCCGGTGGTCTATCCAGTGCCGATGTGGTCTTGGCAATCAATAGCGTACTGGTACTCGACTCGAATTCGTACATGGATCCGCCCGAAAACCTTTACACCGTTTCCCATGGCTACCTACTACCCTCATTCGCCCAATACGCATTGTGGGCTGCTCTGGAAAGTCAGGACTCGGCTACTTTTCTGGACGCCTACAACGTCATACGTGCCCAAAACGGCTTGGGCGCAGTTGATATGAACTACGTGCGGGGCTATCTCCAAATGACTCACATGGTCCTTCATTTCGGAGCTTTCGACGCCCTAAAGGCAGGCTTCGACAAGCCTGACAGCGCCGAGTTCGCTCCTGTACTCGATTTAGAGCCTTACGCTTTCATCCAGACCGATCTGACGGAGTACGCCTCAAGATGGAATGGGCCTGGTATTCCCTTTTCGGCCTATCATTCGTTCGATTGCGACGGACCGATCGATTCCCTCAAATGGGAGTGTGATGGTGACATACAGTACGACGGAACATATGGCGTCAGAATCTCCTACACCACCCAATCTCCAGGAAGCCCCACCCCCGTGGTACTAACTGTGTATGATTCCAGCGGTCAGACAGCCAGCGACACGGTGATGGTCCCCTACACCGATGGTATCATTACCGATGTAGAGGACGAACCGTCGGCCCTCCCGGCAGATTTTGAATTGAGGCAGAACTATCCCAATCCATTTAACGCAGCGACCTCCATCCCCTTTACGGTGAGGCGGACCGCCTTCGTGGAGATCAGGATTATAAATCAACTGGGACAGACGGTCTGCACTGTCGTTGAGGACTACTATCGCCCAGGTAGCTACCAGGCAACCTGGGACGGCAAGAATCAACGTGGTGACGACGTGGCCAGCGGTGTCTATCTCTACCAGATTTCGGCCGACGCCTTCGTAGCTGCCAAGAAGCTACTGCTGCTGCGCTGATCCTCTTACGGAACTGGCCTCCATATGGATGCTTCTGAGTATAGCCTGCATACATCGCCCGATGTCATCGCCGTGACGGCCGAGGCCACGCGCTTGCTGTACGGCGGCGATTCGTATGCGGCCAAGGACCTCCTCAAAAACTGGATCGTGGAAAACGAGTCCGGCGCCAATCCCTCCGATCTGGCAGCTGTCAACGTGTCTCTGGGAGATGTATACCTTAGAGAGACCTGGTTGCAGTTAGCGGGGATCCACTACGACAAAGCGCTGGAACTCACTTACCGGACCGAAGACCTGTACTGGTCACTTAAGGCCGGCCTTGCCAAGGCAAAACTGCACTACGCTCAAAAAGACTTCGCACTCTCGCGACGGCACCTGAACGACATCGCAGCAAGATCGATGAAAGACGGTTTCGCCGAGATCGCCGCCTCGGCCCTGGGAATACTGGGTGACATGGAGTGCGTCGATGGCGACTTGGCAGTCAGTCTCGATCTAAACACTCGCGCTCTCACCATTTTCCGAGAGTTGAACCATCCCGAAGGTATCGCGGAGCAACTGAGCAACCTGGGGCGGGTTCACCTCAACTACGGACAGCATGACGAGTCGGACAGGCTATTCTCCGAGTCGCTAAAGCGGTACGAGGAGATTGGCGATCTCGACCAGGTTGCGGTTCAGATCAATAACCTCGCGGCCGTGAAGGTGGAGCGGTGCCAGTTTCGGGAGTCTATCCCCTGGTTCCAAAGGGCCTTAGAGCTTCGCCACAAGACTGGCAATCAGGCCGGCATCGCCAATCAGGAAGAAATGATCGCTCACGTGTATCATCGATGTCTCGCGCTACCCGACAGGGCAGTGGAATGGTACAAGAAGTCGGTGTCGTCGCTGGAGAAGATCCGGCATCGAGTGGCCGGTTCCTTTGACCAGCAAGAGATCTACTTCTCCGAGTTTTTCGAGGTCTATCAGAAACTGATCGAGTTGAGAATCCTGCAATATCGTGCCAACCCGGATACGGAGGTACTGAACGAGCTGTTCAACTATGTCGAGCGGGCCAAAGCGTACGTGCTACTTTCGAGGCTTCAATCCTGGAAACGAAAAGAGGCCAACACCGACAAACTTGACACGCGGCGAAGCCTTCAAGAACTTAGAGCCACCCGAGACGCCCTGCGTCAGTCGTTGGACCGACAACATGAGGAGTCGATAGACGGCTCCGAATCAGATAGCACGGCAACATCCGAAACACGTCGTCAATTAGACGAGCTCGATCTAACAGTTCAGTTGATCGAGGCCAACCGGGAGGAGTTGATACCTGCCAGTATTCCCACTCTTGCCGAGTTGACTTCAGACATCCTGTTACCCGATGAGACCCTGCTCTCTTACTATGTGGCCTGGGATCGTGTATTCTGTCTCGAACTGTCTCGGGAGACGGCCGAGCCACACGATCTGGGCGACAAAGACGAGCTCCTGGACTTGGCAGATCTCTATGCGAAGCAAGCCTCGCGCAAGAGATTGGATCTCGATATTTCCAGACGCTTGGGAGAATTCTTGACCAAAGAGGGTAGTCTGATAAGTGACCCGAAGCGGATCTACCTGGTCTCCCCCGATGACAGTATCAACCACGTCGCTTTCGACTTTCTGGCAGCTGGGAAAGAGGGCAAAACCACTAACCTCGGTCTTCGATTCCGGATGCTGTCTTGTCCTTCTGCCAGCTCCCTGGCTACTATGCGCCAGATGAGCGCAGAGAGCCCGACGACTGAATCCGGCGATCGCTTCCGTGCCTTTGTCGTACCGTTGTCGCGAGAGCAGGCTGACATCTCCGAGGCTTCCCATGAATGCGAACGCCTAAAAACAGTCTTGGATGTAGACGAGGAATCGGTTTTCTTTGATTCTAAGGCTACGCGAGCGAGGTTCGAGGAGACCGTGAAGGACCCTCTGTGTTGTCTGCACATCTCGACTCACGGCTTCGCCGCGCAACCCGGGATGGGATTGTCAACGGTAAGCGTCGAGGAACCGTCGCTGGCTCTTGCAGGGACACCTTCGGATCCCGCCTCCGGAAGGCTGTGGATCAGTGAGATCAACTCGATCCCTATCAGGGCTCAACTCGTCACCTTGTCGGCCTGTTTGACGGCCGAAGGTCGGAGTGTCCGCGGAGAAGGCGTCGAGAGCCTGGCCAGAGCCTTTTGCGCTGCCGGTGCCGAATGTGTTGTCGCCAGTCACGGAAAGGTAAGAGCCGACGTCAGTCAGGAGTTTATGATCAACTTGTACAAAAACCTCAGGTCGCTGCAGATCGTCGATGCTTTCTTCCGGGCCAGATCAGAAACTGCAGATAAGTTTCGAGACCCACAAGATTGGGCGGCGTTTATACTGGTGGGAAACGCCCGCCAGCGACTTAACCTTGGAGGATAGAACGTGAGAATCGAGATCAGGTATCAGGATCCGGCCATTCTGAAGGATATCTTCGGGGTCGAGGACCCTCAGGTAAAACAGGTCGCCGAAATCGAGGGTGTCGAGGTGAGGCTCGATCGCAAGACGACGGAGAAATTCGAAGGACTGGAGCCGCTGATTGAGGTCGTCTGGGATGTTACCGGGGACCTGGTTTCCAGTGGGATCATGACCGTCATACGCAAGATAGCTGCAAGGCGTGGTGCTACTGTCAGAGAGGTTCCCGACGTAGATAGCCGCCCGCAATACGATGAGACCGGCAACGACAGCCCCCAGTAGTCGCGGGCACCGGCGTCAACTCTCGAAACTGAGGTGTGACGCCAACACGTTGGTTGGAGACACGGAAATCGACCGGCGCCTACCACCCGTAGACTCTAGCAACTCCCCTCATGATTCTTGGGCATGAAAAAATACGCCCAGGAGGAGTCGAACCCCCAACCTTCTGATCCGTAGTCAGACGCTCTATCCAATTGAGCTATGGGCGCATATACGTTCGAATGACGTCGTGAAATAACGCTCTAGGGCCGAATTGTCAAGGGTTTTTCTAGATACCCAACCGGGAGATTGCTTCGCTGCGCTCGCAATGACTCAACCGGGGTTTTGGTTCAAGACTCGGGAGATTGCTTCGCTGCGCTCGCAATGACTCAACCGGGGTTTTGGTTCAGGACTCGGGAGATTGCTTCGCTGCGCTCGCAATGACTATGGCTGAGGTAATCCCGATCCCCGGAAGATGTCGATACCTTGCTTCGCAAGCCCGCTAACGCGGACCAGTGGTTCCGACCTACAACTCTTGATGATGATTGAAGGGAGTTGCCCCGGCTATTCGAGGCCGAGTTCGGATGAAGCCATGTAGATGATTGCCACCGCGACCACTGCAAACAACAGAAAAATCAAGAACAACCAACCCTTACTTTTCCCACCCGGCCCACCTTCAGGTTTTGGGGGATCGGGAGATTCCCTCTCCTGTAAGTACTCGTTGATCCTGACCAACCAGCGATCTTCGATGGCCAGCAACTCGTTGCCCTCGGCATCTAGTGTAAACGGCTCCATCTCGTTGTAGTTGGAGCTGCCGACCTCCATCACCTCGAGCGAGATAATAGTCACATTGTCCGAACCGCCGAGATCGTTGGCCAGCTGGACCAGCTTGTCACAGATCTTCTCGACATCGTCGCCGGCTTCCTTGATTACGCTGAAAATCTGCTCATCGTCGGCAAAACCACAGAGACCGTCGGAACAGAGCATGAAACGATCGCCCGGCTTGATCTTGACCAGGCTGTAGTCGACCTCGACGTTGGAGCGAACCCCCAGGGCACGCGTAATGACGTTCTTCCCGGGCATGTCGGCCTCGTTCATTCCGTTCATGAGGTTCTTGCGTTTCATCTCCTCGATCCAGGAATGATCGGCGGTCAACGGTTCAAGACTGTTCTCACCGATCCTGTAAGCCCGACTGTCACCGACATGGGCCACCGACATGGCATCACCTTCCAGGGCAATAGCCACGACCGTCGTTCCCATGCCCGACTGCTCGGGATTTGCGGCGGCTCGATTGTGAATCTCACGATTGGCGAACCTGATTGACTTGAGTAGCAACTCCCCGGTGGGCGGCAGAGTATGATCGAATGAGACATCCGGATCGGCCAGAAGTTCGTCGCGGAATCCCGAGAAGATGGTGGACATCATCTGAGAAGCGGTCATCGAAGCCACTTCCCCAGCCTGGTGGCCACCCATGCCGTCGCAGACGGCGAACACCTGGTGTTCTCGGTCGAGATGGAGATAGTCTTCGTTGCCGGCTCGAACTAATCCGATGTCCGTCTTACCCGCAACCTTGAATTTAAGTGCCACTAAATGTTCCCGATCTGAGATCCATAATCCGCAATTTCGGAGGACGCAAAAATAAGACGCGCTCCCTGCAGCTGATTCTCCAAAAAAGGACCAGGTGACTCCTAATGCAAGCAAAAAACCCCGGCCAGGAAGGCCGGGGCTTCTGAGAAAAGTCTTGTCGTGGCTGGTTTACTTTACCAGCACCATCTTACGGGTCTGAGCCATTTCGGAGGTGGCGATTCGATAGAAATAGACACCACTCGAAAGATCGGAACCGTCAAATTCGTAAGTGTAGTCTCCGGCACCGTGGGTGCCCAAATCGACCGTACGTACGGCGCGACCGGAGACATCGAAGACCGTCAATGACACCGAAGCCCGCGTAGCCAAACTATAACCGATAGTCGTGGTCGGGTTGAACGGGTTGGGGTAATTCTGGTGCAGGGTCATCGACGAAGGCAGCGCGCTTCCCGGATTGTCGCCGACATCGGTCTTCAGGGCGGTGGTCATGTCGAAGCTGCCGGTAAGCGTGACTGAAGGCGAGGAACCGGAATGCACAGTGAACGTGATTGTATCGGTTTCAAGTTCAGGAGCATCGGCCGGGACTTCGACCTCGAACGACATGTAGCCGGAAGAGTCAGGATCGAGACTCAGGAAAGCCAGCGGGTTGATAATCGTCCAGCCGAGATGCGAGGAGACCGAAATCGAGTAATTGTCGGGAACGTTACCGGTATTCTGGATACCGACCGTGAACGGGACCGTAGTACCCTGGATGACGTCGGAGGTGTCGTCCGGAGTATCGGTGAAGATGAAGTTGTACTCAGCATCGGCGTCACGGATAGCACTGACCGAGCCACTTACCGAAGCGGCCGGCATAGCCGTCTGAGAATGAACCGTGTAGGAAATGTTGTCGAACTGCGGTCCACCCCAAAGCTGGAGTTCAACATCGAACCAGATATAGGCGGTTTCGCCCGGACCGGCATAAACGAAGGTATCCGGAACATTGATGGTCCATCCGGCGCCCGAAATGGCCTCGATGGTATAGAAGTCGATACCGTTACCGGTGTTTTCGACACCCACCTGGAATCGCAGAGTAGTGCCCGGCTCGCCGGACTGGTCCGACGGCGGATCTACCAGCATCATACCGAAAGTGAAGTCGGTGGCCGAAAGGTCGATTTTGGCCAGTTCCTGGCTGTACCATTCGAGACGCTCAGAACCAGGATTTTCGAGGGTGGCGGCAGCGTCACGGCCGTTGACCTTGAAGTAGATCATCTCGCCCGGTTCGGCGCCTTCGTCTCTGGCCGGAGTGTAGATATCATCTCCGTATGCATTCATGAAACCAAAGATACCGTCCATTTGAACAACATCACCGAGGGTGAAAGTACCGCAATGGACACCATCGTCGTCATAGGCATCGACAATCGAGCCTACCGGAAGCGGCACATCGTTGTTGTAGGTTGCTTCGCCGTAATACTGCTTGGCCACGTTGGTCGGAATGACCTGGGCGGTAGCAGATGCGAAAGCCAGGGTCAGCCCCAAAGTTAGAACGATAAGTACTTTTCTCACATCGTCACCTTGTCTCTATCCGGTCGACTTTCCAGCCGACCGGTGTTGGCTGTAAAATTTCCTTTTCTCTCCACCTTACTTCAACAGCGTCATTTTACGCGTTTCAGTATAGTTGCCTGAGATTAAGCGGTAGAAATATATGCCGGACGCAACCGGGGCGCCAGAATTATTCTTACCATTCCACATAACCTCATTGGTGCCGGCGGATGCGTAACCGTCAAACGGTACTGACACCAGGCGTCCCAGGACATTGTACACTTCAATCTTGGCTTCGCCCGCGCTCGGCAGGGAGAAACGGATCGTCGTGCTGGGATTAAACGGGTTCGGATAGTTCTGCGAAAGGCTGTAGCTGTCCGGAGTAGCCGGGTTGCCGTTGCCCTTGGCCGTGAGGCTCTTCACCTCGATCAACTCGCCAAAGTCGGCGAATGTAAAGGTCTCGTTGGTTTCGACACCGTCGACCTTCAGAGTGATCGCATCGCCCTTGTTGGCGCCGTCTAGCCGCTCGGTGGCGAAGTCATCGCCGTAGACCGGCATGAATCCGAACAGACCGTTGCGGGTCATCTGATGATAACCAACCATGGTACCGTCCTCGAGATGGGCGGTAATCACCGAACCAATGCCCACCTGCTGACCGTCGAGCGTCAGATTCTCGGAATACATGTTGACCCAGGTATTGGTCGCAACCACGATACCGGAGGTCTTGGCGGCCGCCAGAGCCTGAGGATTGACCTGCGGCGAAACTCGGGGGCCGCTGGCCGGATAGATCAGTTCGCTCGGGCGAATCATGCGCAGCCAGTATCCCAATCCGTTCGACATGTCGGAAAGGGTATTGTAAATGTCGTTGCCGGGAATGTAAGTCTCGGTTTCGCTCTGGGCCACATCGAGATCGTCGTGGCAAGAGCCGAGAGCTGCGGCAACCGGCAAGGTCTCGTCGGGTAGGTACGAAACGAGATTCCAGCCGTTGTTAAGGGCGATAGGAGTAACATTCGGAACTGCCGTACCCACCACCTGGAGGGTAACATCGCAGCTCACTCGGACCCAGTAGCCGCTCATATGGTCGACCTGCTGAAGAGTCGAGAAGAGCGGGAAGTCCGGATCGTAGGTCAGAGCGCCGTTTTCGAAGCCTTCGACCACATCGAGGCAATGCATGATGTTGGCCATGACATCGGAGACGTCGTCAGACTCGGTATCCACATTCCAGCTGATCAAGTTCCAGCCCTCGGTGAGCGGGATTTCCCGGACCAGGATATCGCCGGCGTGGAAACAGACCTCGTGCGCATCGCCGTTAACGGTCCAGATTGCTGCGTCCGCAGTGTAAGCCTGAACACCGTTAATGTAGAAGGTGATCTCGTCACCCGGCTCGGCGCCTTCGTCCTCGATCGTGTAAATATCGTCGTGGTATACCGGCAAGAAGCCGTAGACACCCGGGGTGGATACAAAGAAGCTACCGCAGTGTACGTTGTCGGGATCGAAAGCGTCGATCACCGAACCGGCCGGCAGCGGAGCACCCATATAGGTGTTAAGGTCGCAATAGAAATTGACCCATTCGTCGGTAGGCGTGACCGGCTCAACCTTCTGAAGACAGATCATGATGCCGGCCTGACCGAAGTTGAGATTCTCAACCTTGGCCGGATAGTAGCCTTCTTTGTAGGCATAGAGATCGAACGGGATCACTTGAGAGTTGAAGAACTGGAACAGACCGGTAACGTCGGTCCAGGTCTGGTCGTCGTAGTTGTCAAATGGGAAGTCGGCCCACAGCTCAACCGTGGCACCTTCGATCTGGTGACCGGTCTCGCAGTCGACTACATAGCCACAGACATAGTTGTCGGCAGAGCCAACCACGATACCACCGTCGATACCTTCCGGAATAACGGTCACCGGACCAGCACCGCAGTTGTATGTGAACATCGGGGCCGGATCGAGCACTACAGCCGGATAGAAACCGTGCGGCACTTCCTGACCAATCGTGAAGTACAGTGTCGCCAGAGTACCGACACCGGCCGGGATCATGTCTTCAACAAGCAGCATGCTGCCGCTGATTGTACCCATGTTCTCGCCTTCGGTGTATGTCAGATTACCCCAGCCTTCGGCCACGGAACCGACAAACGACACGGAGTCGAGCTCGATACCTTCCCAGCTACCCTGAGGACCGAACGAGACTTCAAGAGCCGTGAGATCGCACACATGCTCGATCTTGATCGGCATCTTGATCCAGGCGCCCGGTACGGCCGGCACGGTCTGAATCGTCACGAAGTCCTCATCGGACGGCGGGATAATGACGTCGAGATAGACGGTGAAGTACTGGGTCGCGGGTTCGCAAACATGCTCATCAAGGGCCTGTACCGCGACCTGAACCGAATACTCACCAACTCCAAGGGCGCTTCCGTCGACAATCAGTGAGGAGGAACTGCTGGCGGTGTCGTGATACGGATCGATCGACAACCACGGAGTGGTCGGATAATTGAAGTCGTAGGCGAACGGAGCGTCCGAAGTCATCACCTCGATGATCTGCGGCGTCGGGTTGGCGTCACCTTCATACATGGCGAAGTAGAACGCCGTATCGGAGAGAGTCATCTCGGAGCACGGCGGCGTGCAATCCTCGACGATGAACTGAATGTCGTTGTAGGCAGTATCGATTCCGTCGGTAACATAAGCCATTACCCACCAGGAACCCACCTGGGCCATGGTCGGCTGGAACATTATGTAGGCGGTGCCGTTGCCGGAATCGTCAAAGATCATATTCTCGTAAAGAGTGTCAACCCAGATAGTGAGCTGGTCTTCATCGGCGTCGGTGGCGTAGATATCAACGATGATGATGTCGTCGGCACAGACATAGACCGAATCCGGGATATCGATAGTCGGCGGGTTGTTCGGCTCCTCGGAGAGATCGAAACAAACCGTTACAGTCTCAAAGCTCTTATCTTCGGGAGCATCACTGACAGTGATGTCGTAGTAATGTACACCGGCCGCGAGAGTAGATTGATCGACAGTGACAAACACGGAATCAGGAGTAGTTCCGAAAGTCTTGCTTACTTCAATCCAGTCACCACTCTCAACCACGGTGTAAGGTATGTTGCGGCCAATGAGTTCCGTGACCAGGAACGGCTGCGGACCAGGGTCAGGAGAACCCACCTGGCCAAAGAAGAACAGCGTATCCGGATCAACCACCAACTGCGGTCGCGGCGGTTCGATGTTTGTGACGACGATACCATACTCCATCGAGTTGGCGGCATCGTCGGCATCGAACACAACCGTGTCGTAATAGGTACCGGCAGACATACCGGAGATATCAACACCAACATGAATAGCTGCAGGAGTGACGGCCGAATCGGGAGAAATCAACAGATAGGGCATGACAGAACCGGCCGTAAAGGGAACGTTGGAGCCATCGTCAAAAGACACCATGAACGAATCCGTCACCGGGATACTGCCACCCTGGGTACCATAGAAGTACAACGTATCGGGATCCACTACCATGTTGGCCGGCGGGCCTTCAATCGAGATGACACCACTGGTGCCGGCAATCTCGTAAGCGGAGCAACTAACGCGGAACATCACTTCCGTTGCTGCAACCGGCGGAGGGGTCCAACTAAATATGGTGTCGGAGGTGGTACCAATCGCAGTCCAGGGTCCGCCATCAATGTTGTAAGAGACATCCCAATCGCAGGAGACGTTGCTGGTCCAAACGATGCCCACCGGGTCGCCGTAGGGAATAACTTCGCCTCCCGATGGCAGCACCACGTCGACAAACGGCGGAGGCGGAGCACCGATAGTATAGCAATGAGGTCCGTCCCAATCCGGGAAGACATCGGAACTACCGAGAGCCCATTTCCAGATACCCGAAGGTCTGTACCAGGAGGAATCCAGACAGATCGTCTTACCTTCGTCAGCCGCTGGAATCGGACCGACCGTGATTCGAGCGAATACATCGTCGAATCCCGCGGGGATGCCGGTTCCAAAGAGGCGGAAAGCACCAAATCCAACAGTATCTGCACCTGATCCCGTGGAGAAATCATTGATCAGGAACTGCTGATCTAACATGGTGCTAGGGAACACACCCTGTGAATCGATCACAGCAGAGGTCCACGTGGCGCCGTCTGGGGAGTAAACCCGGAAACCGTTTGTAACACCGGCTGGATTATTGTCGCCGGTGGCCAATCGCAAATAGAATACGGCAGAACCGTCGAGCGGCAGGTTACCGTCCACCAGGCCATCGACTTGGTCAAGGGAGATAGATTGACCATAAGTAGAGCCGGTGAATGCCAGCAACGTTACCAGCAGGACCAACATCTTAAGTTTCATCTTGCAATTCTCCTGATATTTGCTTCACACATATTGTCAAAACAATTCACACTCTGCTATGCAACCGCCTGTAGGTCACAGCATTGTGCTTCTTAAATGCACGTTTGATGCCGGAATGCCGGACTTCTTCTCCTGACTCAGCCATTTCGTGCTAAGGCAGAGTCTGTCAATCGGTTCGGTTGCAAAAAGACCGGGGCAACGACAGAATCCAGACCCCCGAACATCTCTATAGAAATCGATGTTGCGCTCCCTGACGGCGGCAGCTACGCTCCCCGTCCAATGGTTAAAACTCGATTAGACACCGAACCAGCTTTGTTAGACCAGATTTGTTGACTTCTTCGCAGCTTAGTAAGCAACCAGCAAGTTAGACCATATTGTTGGAATAAGGCGATTTGCGCCGTATCCATATTGTCAGAGGCGGCTGACTTCTGCCGCAATCAAAACCACGAAAAATATAAGAAAATCGGGGGGAAAGTCAAGGTCTTAAGGTTTTGAGAGACATTACCGTAAGCCCGAATCAGGCCTTCTTTCGGACCCGGGCCAGCCTTCGACGACGTACCTCAAAGAAAGCCAGAACCAACAAGGCCCCTACAATGTCGGCCAGGGCATCGGTGGCCGAGGAGAATCTTCCGGGGATGAAATGCTGATAAGTCTCATCAAAAACCGCAAAAAGGGCCAAAAAAAGCACCGAAACGATAAAAGCCCGTCGTGCTGGTATCAGACCAGGTGCGTTGGAGAAAGACCGTATCGTGATGGCTGCAAAGATCGCATATTCCATCAAATGGGCCAGTTTATCAAAGGCAAACTGGCGAATCGCGGGCGTACGCAAGTCCGGTATCGAGGAAATCGTTATAACCACTCCTGCATACAGTATCACCGGCAAATGATACCAACAGAAATGGAACCAGGTCTTCTTTCTAAGCTCAGGTCCAGGCATGGCCACATACCTAAACATATTATTGCTTTCCGTCAACAACATTGCCTAATATAGGGCAATTGCCACGGTGAAGCCGCCCCTCCAGGGTGTCGATAAGAGCAGTACATCCGCCTGCCGTGGACTGGGTTACGTGAGTGCAGGTCACCACTCAGTGAGATAAGGTTTGAGTCGAATGTCGCCACTCAGGCACATGCACCGTAATGGGATGAACACAAGCCAGATGGCCTCAGTCACGAAAGTGATTGTCGCCGTTCTAGCCGGTATGATCGTCCTGCTGGGCGGCACGATCGGATTCATGCTAATCGAGAGCATGACTCCATTGGATGCTGTCTACATGACGGTGATCACCCTTTCTACAGTGGGCTTTGGTGAGGTTCGGCCGCTACATCCGGCCGGTAGAATTCTGGCAATGGTCATTATTGTCTTTGGTGTCGGCCTCACAGCGTATTTTGTGACAGCTCTCGGCCAGTTTGTCCTTGAGGGTCAGTTAAGAGCTATGTTCGGAAGGAGAATGATGGACAAGAGTATCAAAAAGCTCTCGGGACATGCGATAATCGGCGGCTTTGGCCGTGTCGGTCGCCAGGTGGCCAACGAGTTCGCGCGGGCAAAGAAACCGTTTGTAGTGATCGAAAAGTCCGCCGATACTCTCCACCGAAGAATGCACCAAAACTGGCTCTATATCGAAGGCGAGGCGACCGACGAGTACATCCTCCGTGAGGCGGGTATCGACCGCGCCAAGGTGCTGGTATCAACCCTCCCGGACGAGGCCAATAACGTCTACCTCACGTTGACAGCCAGGGATATGAACCCCAAGCTAAACATTATTGCCAGGGCCGACTACGAAGGGGGCGAAACCAAGCTCAAGCGAGCCGGTGCCAACCGCGTCGTCTCTCCCCATGTTCTTGGGGGACTCAGGATGGCCACTTCTGCTCTCAGACCCAGTGTCGGCGATTTCATGCATATGACCACCTCCGGCACGGGCGAACTGACGATCGAAGAGATGGCCCTTCCTGAGGGATGCGATCTGGCCGGCAAGACGATCGCCGAGTCGCGCATGAAACAGGACTACGGAGTGACAATAATCGGTCTCAAGAAGGGTGAAGAGCCGATGCAAATCACGCCGGGCCCCGGAATCATACTCGATGCGAAAGATACACTGGTAGTCATCGGCCCCATGGAAAGACTGGAAGAACTTTACGCCAAGCTCCGCTAGTACTTTCCGCTCCACACCAAACGGGTCTTATCCTATGTTGGACCGGATACAAAAGACCGTTGAATCTCATGGCCTCTGGGAGCCCGGAGCCAAAGTAGTCGTAGCTTTGTCGGGTGGTCCTGATTCGGTAGCTCTTCTATGCCTGTTGGATCGCCTTCGGATCCGCTACTCCCTTGCAATCACTGCCGTCTACATCAATCACGGATTACGTCCGCGGGCAGCCCGCCGCGAAGAGTTGTTCTGTGCCGACCTTTGCCGCAAACTTGATATCGACCTTGTTGTCGAGAGAATCGATATTCGTCGCCGAGCCGAGGTCGAAGGAACCAGCCTTGAGACAGCCGGACGAGACTACCGCTATAGAATTCTTGAAAAGATTCGGACCCAGCTTCGTTACGATCTTATCGCCACCGGGCATCATCGCGATGATCAGGCCGAAACGGTACTGTACCGTATTATCCGCGGCACCGGACTCGACGGCCTCATGGGTATCCGCATCAAAAGAGGGCGAGTCGTTCGCCCCTTGCTGGAAGTAGGCAAACAGGAACTGCTCGATTGGCTGGAGAAGAGCGGAATCGAGTATTGCATCGACTCGACCAACGAGTCGACCCGCTTCGCCAGGAACGTCGTCCGCAACCGCGTTTTGCCGTTGATACGGTCACGAATCAATGCCGGAGTCGACAGCGCCCTGGTGAATCTGTCGGCCAATCTCTCGTCGGACCTGGCTCTTCTGGGGGAGATCACCCAAAGGACCGTTCAGAAATGTGTCAAAACCTCACCGGGCGGCAAAATTCAAGTTGATTTAGACCGGTTTGGCAGTTATTCTCCGGGATTGCGAGCAAGAGTGCTAAGGCATTGCCTCACAATAAATTTGGGACTTGAAATGGCTCCCGATCGTGAGGTGATCGAACGCCTCGATGACCTTGCGATGCGACGAAACAAGGGAATCTCCTTGCCGGGCCGTATCCGGGCACAGGTTGTCTCGGATAAGATGTTCCTGTTCAAGGAGATCAAGGTTTCGTTCCGTTCTCCGCTGGAGATTGGCGATACAACAGTACTCGATTGGCCGTCATTTACGTTCAAGGTCGGACGGACGAAGAAGTCCGGCGAGACGGTCGAGTTGGAGCGGCAATCGATGAGAGTACGACTAGACGCACAGGCGGTGTCGTTTCCCTTGACGGTTCGCTCCCTGAAGCCGGGAGACCGCTTTCGACCACTCGGCATGCGCGGCTCCAAGAAGGTTTCGGACTTCTTGATCGATCGCAAACTGCCGGCTCCGCTCAGGAACGAAGCTGTCGTCGTTTGTGACCAAAAGGGAATTGTTTGGCTGGTCGGACAGGAGATTGCCGACCGCGTGAAAATAGAGGACACAACAACAGAGGTTATCGAAATTGAGTGCTCTCGTAGACGAATCCAGAGCAAAAAAGCAAAGAGTTGAGCTGATGCTCGACCAAAAGCGCCTGGCCAAACGTATTGTGGAGATGGGCCAGGAGATCAGCGCCGACTATGCCGATCGGACGCCCCTGTTTCTGGGCGTTCTCAAGGGCTGTTTCGTCTTTATGGCGGATCTCATAAGAGCTGTCGATCTTCCCACCGAGGTCGACTTCATTTCGGCAGCCTCTTACCGCAACGGACCGAAGGCGGATGCGGAGCTTACCGTCGGTTTGACTCCTTCGAGACCGATCAAGGGTCGCGATGTCCTCATTGTCGAAGGGATCGTAGACTCGGGAAGAACCATATCAAAGCTGATCGAACAGTTCAAGGGTATGGAACCGGCCTCTGTAGCCGTTGTTACACTTCTGGATAAACCAGCGGCCCGCCGAGTCCCGGTCGAGATCAAGTACAAGGGATTCACCGTGGGCAATGAGTTCGTTATCGGATTCGGGCTGGACAACGCGCAGAAATATCGTAATTTGCCCTTCATCGGCCGACTTGTCGATGAATAAGCAATATGGCCCTAGCTGACGATATATTCTGAAGAAAGCGTCGTACCAGGAGTATAACGGACGTAAGAGAAAGTTAAGTCAGGAGTATATGTGACTGATCACGACGACGGCAGGAAGCGATTAAAGATACCTCAGGGCGACAAGAATCGTCAGGATAAGAATAACGAACAGGGCCCCATGCGCGGCATGACCAGGACGGTCATTTTCTGGATCGGCCTGTTTCTCATTATCATAGTGGTAGTCTCGCTGTACGACAGCTTCGACCAGGATGCGGCCGAAATAAACTACACCCAGTTCATGCAGGAAGTCGAGAACGACAACGTCCTCGAGGTGGCTTTTACCGAACGAGATCTGGAGGGCAAGCTTCGCGAAGCACGAGATTTCCCCTCCGGCAATACCACCGGGACGTTCACGCGCTTCAAATCACGAATTCCGTTCCAGGACATAAATTACTCCCTGGTGAACCGGCTCGAAGAAAAGGACGTCAAGATTGTCGCCAAGGTCAAGGGACCGGATTTCTTCTCCTATCTTATCGCCGCCGCACCGTGGGTAATTCTGGTTCTGATCTGGTTGTTCTTCTTCCGCCAAATGCAAGGCGCCTCTGGACCGCGCGGCTTGTTCTCCTTTGGCAAAAGCAAAGCCAAACTGCTTACCGATGAACGCCCGCGGGTGACATTTGACGATGTCGCCGGAGCTGAGGAGGCAAAAGAAGAACTCCAGGAGATAATCGAGTTTTTGAAAGATCCCGGCAAGTTCCAGAAGCTGGGTGGCAAGATCCCCAAGGGCGCTCTGCTGCTGGGCCCTCCCGGAACAGGAAAGACATTGCTGGCTCGCGCGATTTCGGGTGAAGCCGGGGTCCCGTTCTTCTCCATGTCCGGATCGGACTTTGTCGAAATGTTCGTGGGTGTCGGCGCCAGCCGGGTTCGCGACCTGTTCGAACAGGGCAAAAAGAACGCTCCGTGTATTATCTTTATCGATGAGATCGACGCTGTCGGTCGCCACCGTGGAGCAGGCCTCGGCGGCGGACACGACGAACGTGAACAAACTCTCAACCAGCTCCTGGTCGAGATGGATGGGTTCGAGTCCAATGACGGCGTGATTCTTATCGCCGCCACCAACCGCCCGGATGTTCTCGATCCGGCCCTGCTGCGTCCCGGTCGTTTTGACCGCCAGATCGTGGTCGGTGTTCCCGATGTCAAGGGGCGGGAAGGCATCCTCGGCGTGCATACCCGCAAGATCAAAGTAGCCGACAATGTTGACCTTTCGGTCCTGGCCCGCGGTACTCCCGGTATGTCGGGCGCCGATCTGGCCAACCTCGTCAACGAGGCTGCCCTCCTGGCCGCGCGTAACAACAAAGAAGCGGTGACGACGGAGGAGTTCGAAGAGGCCAAGGACAAGGTCATGATGGGCTCGGCCCGTAAGTCCATGGTTATTGCCGAAGAAGAGAAGAAGGTAGTCGCCTACCACGAAGCCGGCCATACCCTGGTAGCCAAGATGCTGCCCAAGGCTGACCCGATCCACAAAGTCACGATCATCCCCCGTGGACTGGCCCTGGGTTTGACTCAGTCGTTGCCGGTCGACGAACGCCATATCCATTCCAAGGAATACCTGGAGACTACGCTCGCCGTTCTTATGGGCGGCCGGGTAGCAGAAGCAGTAGTGTTCAACCAATTGGCCACGGGTGCCGGAAACGATTTGGAGCGAGCGACCAAACTGGCTCGCAAGATGGTCTGCAACTGGGGTATGTCGGAAAAGATTGGCCCGGTCACTTTTGGCAAGACCGAAGAGCACGTCTTCCTTGGTCGTGAGATGGCTCAAGCGAAGGATTATTCCGAAGCCTCGGCCGAGGTTATCGATCAGGAAGTTCGCAAGTTCATCGAGGATGCCGAAGCACGCGCCACTCAGATTGTAAAGAACAACATTCAGAAGCTGCATGACCTCTCAGCCGCGTTGCTTGAGAAAGAGATTGTCGACTCTGAAGAGGTCGATGCCATAATCGGCAGCGAGTCCGGCGACGCCCAGGTGGTCGAGCCGGCTAATACGCCGGAGTAAACGAAGTTGCCGATCGATCGCGATAAGATTGAACAGGGTGTAAAGCTGATCCTGGAAGGGATCGGCGAGGATCTGGAACGCGAAGGTCTGGTTCGCACGCCCGAGCGATTGGTCGAATACTACAGCGAAGTCCTCGACGGTTACGCCGAAGACCCGGCGGCCGAACTCCGCAAATATACGACAGAAAACAAAGACGAGATGATCATTCTAAAAGACATCTCGTTCTATTCTTTGTGCGAGCACCATCTTCTTCCCTTCTTCGGGAAGGTGCATATCGCCTATATCCCGCAGTATGACAAAGTGGCCGGATTCTCCAACCTGGCGAAGGTGATCGAGATCCTGTCGCATCGGCTTCAGGTGCAGGAACGGATGACCTCCGAGATCGCCGACTCGATCAAAGATGCGATCGACTGCAAAGGCGTCCTGATTGTCGTTGAAGCCGAACACCTCTGCCTTACTATGCGGGGTATCAAAAAGCCGGGGAGCAA
>Ga0180436_10000305_pt1 | contig 51223 bp, 54 predicted proteins | sample SS_ome_2_FD_132434 | JGI IMG/M metagenome (GOLD analysis project Ga0180436, IMG submission 132434) | Hypersaline lake sediment archaeal communities from the Salton Sea, California, USA - SS_3_S_2 metaG | ecosystem: Environmental > Aquatic > Non-marine Saline and Alkaline > Hypersaline >...
AGGTGGATGAAAGCCAGGGCCGCTTCCGCATCCAGATCAATAATCCCTGTTTCTTCATCTACATTTAGGAGATACGAGGTTGTGATGGCAATCGGATTGGGCCTGGCCTGAGATCGATTGGCGAACACTCCGGATTGCAGACCGGGAGAGTAAGGAAGATCGACAACCAGGTTGTTGGCCCGATCCTCAGGATTATCGTGTTTGTCCGCCCACCAGAACACAATTGCGTGAGTGCAGCTGCCCAAGCCCATCAAGGCTGGGCGGTAGGGCTTATTGATCTGGATGCGGAAGCGGCCCTGGCTTTCATCCACCTCTATCACTCCAATCGGTTTGAGTTCAAAAGTTTTTCCCTCCATATTCATTCCTCCTATGGTTAGTATAGTTGTTTAGCTTTCCTCAGACATTTTCTCCAGGCGGCTGATCAGGTCCGCCAGGAAGCTGAGCTCTGCATCACCTAGGACGTAGCTGTAATCGAAGAGCACATCTAGAGGGAAGTTTGACACACCCCTGGCCTCTAGTTGAGCCTGCTCTTCCCGCTGGCGCTGGAGATCCCCGGCCAGCCAGTCACGGTAGGTTACCACCGCTTCCAGGGCTCCCGCCGGGGGAATATTCCAGAGATTATGCAGGCCCATCAGGAAATTGGTATAGGTTGTCCTGGGCTGCCTGAGCGCTTGAAGCGAGGCTTCTATCCAGATAGACTGGCCTTCTTCGGTCGTTCGATAGACCTTTTTCGGCCTTTTTTCCTGGTTTTGGATCGTTTCGGGTACCTGTTCGATCAGACCTTTCTCTTCCAGTTTACCCAAGAGATAGTAGATTGAGGATGTGGCCAGGTCGGTCCAGGCCCGCATATTGCGCAGTGTGATCTGCTGTTCGATCTGGTAGCCATGCATGGGCTGCTCGAGGATCAGGCTGAGGACTACCAATTCGGCGTCTGTGAGGGATTGTTTATCCATAATATTCCAGTGCTAGAATAATACAGTACTGGAATAATAGCCCGTGGAAAGATTTTTGTCAAGGCTGTATTATCAATTGCCTGGAATCAAAGCCGCCAGGCCTTTTTCTCCAAGTTCGATGAAACTCAGAAGTCTGGTCAGGAAGGGTATTCCATGATTGGAGTTTGTATCTAAACATATTGCCGATTATGAAGGACAGCCATTTGACGAGGTAGAAATTCTCCTGGGGGAAGCACTGTTAAATTTGAGAATCTATTATAATGACCTCATATAAGCAGCAAAGCGGACTGGGGAGATCATGTATACCCATGTGATTTGATTTACATTGTTAAGCGAAAGAAACTTTGTTTACTGACGGTTTGAGGAGAATAGTATGAGTGGTAAAAGAAAATTGAAAGCAGACCTCATTCAGGAAGTAGCGCAATTACAGCAGCGGATAAGAGACCTTGAATCCGCTGATCCTGCAAATCCTGGAACGAAATCAGAGGCAATTTGGCGCGAATTCGCTGAACATTCAAATACACATATGCTCATCCTGGGACTTGACCTCACTATCAAATTCGTCAATCGACCTTCTCCTGGATTAACTCATGATGATTTGATCGGTAAACCGATCACCTCGTTTCTGGACGATGGAAAATCTCGGGAAATCAGAGACATCCTGATGAAAGTAATTAACAGCGAGGAACCTGCAGTTTATGATACCGAATATGATAACCCGGAAGGTGGGATTATATACTATGAAACCCAAGCCCTTCCCAGAATAGAAAATGATCAGGTCATCGGCCTTTTGTTGAGTTCCCGAGATATAACGCACCGGAAAATAATTGAACGTGAATTTATCAAAGAGAGGGAAAAACTCCAGAGCATTTTTCGGTCTGCACCAATAGGGATCGGATTGGTTCTTAAGAGAAAGATTATTCAAGTGAATAATTATTTCTGTGAGATTGTTGGTTATCCGCCCGATGAACTTATCGATAAAGATGCCAGGATTTTATATCCATCACAGGAAGATTATGATTATGTTGGCAGGGAAAAATACAGACAAATTGACTTAATGGGAGTGGGGAAGGTAGAAACCAGATTCAGGCGAAAGAATGGTGAAATCATCGATATCTTGTTAAGTTCATCCCCGGTTGACCCAGATGATCCGGCAGCAGCGGCGACTTTTTCGGTGCTGGATATCACGGAGCGTAAACAGGCGGAAAGGGCATTAAAAGAAAGCCAACGTCAACTTGCTACGTTGATGAGCAATTTGCCGGGTATGGCTTATCGCTGCGATGATGATGATGACTTCACAATGAGATATGTTAGTGCCGGATGTTATGATTTGACGGGTTACCATCCATCTGATCTGATTGAAAGTGCAGTAATTCCTTTTGGCGATATGATTCATCCAGAAGACATGAATTATGTCAGGCAATCTGTTCGGGAAGCACTATCAGAGAAGACGTCATATCAGCTGGTTTACAGAATCATAACCGCTCAAGGGGTTGAAAAATGGGTCTGGGAACAGGGAGAGGGCATTCATAATCAGTTGGAAGAAATTGTTGCACTCGAAGGCTTCATTACCGATATCAGTGAGCTGAAAAAAGCAGAAATTGAACTGGCTCAATCTCACAACTTAATGAACTACATCCTAGAACATAATTGGAGCGCTATAGCTGTGCTCAATAAGGATTTGAAATATGTTTATGTAAGCAAACGTTACCTTGAGGAATCAAGAGCGGGAGACCAGAATGTTATTGGAAAACACTACTATGAAGTGTTTCCTGATCTTCCGCAGAAATGGAAAGAAATGAACCAGAGAGTTTTAGCAGGAGAGATCATTAGGGAGGATAATGATCCTTTTGTCCGGGATGACGGCAAAGTAGATTGGACTCGTTGGGAAAGCCGACCCTGGTATGAAGCGGACGGATCGATTGGCGGGATCATTATCTATACAGAAGTTATCACTGAGCGTATACAGGAAGAGCAAGAAAAGGATCGGCTTTTGCGAGAGCTGAAAGAAGCAAACGATCGTCTAAAATCGCTCAGTAGAGAACTCATTAATTCCCAGGAAGCTGAAAGACAGCGCATTTCCCAGGAATTACATGATGAATTTGGACAAGCGTTAACAGCAATATCGCTCGACCTGGGGATAATTGAACGGGAATTAACTCCCGGGTGTCCAACAGATATCAAGAAAAGAGTAGGGGAAACACGAGGAATGGCAGATGAGCTTGATCAGATGATTGGCGAACTTGCCCTGAACCTGCGCCCATCATTACTGGACGATTTGGGTTTATTGCCGACCCTAAACTGGTATGTAGATAGGTTTTCCAAGCGAGCAGAAATCAAGGCCAGTATCGAGTCTGTTGGCGGTGAAAAACGATTACCTTCAGAAATAGAAACAGCACTTTATCGGATAGTACAGGAAGCCCTGACCAATGTGGCCAAGCATGCGGACGCGGACGAAGTTTCTTTGCGGCTAAATCATCATCATGATCGGATAATCGTCAGTATTGAGGACGATGGCAGGGGCTTTGATTTGAATAAGCTGCATAATGCGAAGGTTCCTTTCCAGGGATTAGGATTGATTGGGATGGGTGATAGAACGGCGTTACTTGGGGGTCTGCTGGACATTCAATCTCACCCCGGTGAAGGCACCAGGATCGAAGTAAATATTCCCCTGTAATAAGGAGTATATGGATAAAATCAGAGTTTTACTGGCAGAGGATCACACCATTGTCCGGGAGGGACTGATCTCAATATTGGAAAAACACCCCGGGATTACCGTGGTCGCTGAAGCGGTAGATGGCAGGGAAGCGGTGTCTGCAGTGGAAAAAACAAATCCGGATGTGATCTTGATGGATTTCAGCATGCCGGGGCTCAATGGTCTCGAGGCCACCCGGCAAATCAAACAACGGAAACCCGATTCAAAGATTATTATATTAACGCGCCATACAAGCCGAGAGTACATTGAGAGCCTCTTGAAGGCCGGAGCTTCAGGATATTTAGTGAAGAATTCCGCAGCAGATGAACTTGTTTTGGCAATCCAAACCGTCTACCAGGGAGATTCTTATCTCGATCGTTCAATATCCTCTCTGAACACAATTCCAAATGTATATGATTCTGACAGCAAGGACCAGGAAGAAGTTCTTACCCCGCGTCAGACGGAAGTTTTGCAGCTAATTGCGGAAGGGCATCCAAATCGAAAAATTGCTACCATTCTAAATATCAGTGCCAAGACAGTAGAAAACCACCGGGCAAATCTATTGCGATCACTTGGATTGAATAGTACGGCAGAGCTGATCCAATATGCGATCCGGCAAAAAATCATCAGCCTGGATGATTGACCCCTCCCTTGCGCTTAGTAAGAGAAAAACAAAACCAGACCATACACGAATGGCCCAACTAGTGACTTGGGCCATATTACCTTTAAATAGGGGAATCCCCCATATCCTGACGAAGGCAATCAGCTTAGAATAAACCATCACAAAACTATCCGCTTATGGGTACAAAAGAAAAAGGTGGCGCATGATTAAGACACTGGTTGTTGATGATAATCCCGGTTTTCGAAAACGAGTGAGGGACTTCCTGGTAAATTCTGAGATCTGTGAAGTCGTGGGAGAAGCGAACGACGGAAATGAAGCTTTGAGGAAAATCAGTGAATTAAAACCATCCCTGGTTTTAATGGATGTTCGAATGAGCGGGATGGATGGTCTCCACGCGACTCAACAACTGAAGGATGAATTTCCTGAAGTCGATATCATTATCCTGAGCAAGTATGACTTGCATGAATATCGTGAAGCAGCCAGGATCAGGGGAGCCAGCGGTTATGTGGTTAAGATGAACATGGTTGAAGATCTCCTGCCAACTATTCTGCAAGTAGAAGGATCTGGTGGGGAGTGGATCCATAACGGGTTTGCAGAGTCAAGCCAGGGTGTGGGCAAACACACTGCTGCTGATGATTAAATATTCCGAACATAGATGAAGGTTGAAGGACCCGGTTGATAGCGTTTTTATTGACAGGCATTTACGATTTTCTAGTTATAGGTACAGAACGGAGACGCACGTGAAGTTAATCACCAAGCTGACGATATTATTCATTTTGATTTCCATCCTGCCGCTGGCGATCTCAGGATATATTGCCTTCCAAAATGGAAAAGAGACAATTGAAGAACAAACTAATGCACATTTGTTGTCGATAAGCGCTTTGAAAGAGAGAGAGTTCAATCGTTGGGTCGATGACAATAGACGTGCCCTCCGTTTTCTCGCTCAACGCCCACTGGTACGAAGCAATGTGGGAATATTGGCTCTATCTGAGCAGTTTTCAGAAGATCCTGCCTACCAGGAAGCCTACGAGAATTTGATCAAAGACCATTTACTTCTGCTTAAAGGCGATGGCAGCGGTATATTGGAAATATATGTTGTTCGAATTAGTGATGGAGTGCTTCTGGCCTCAACCAACAAAGGAGTTGAGATATCTCCGGAACAGGAACCGGCCATTGCCCTGGACAGTCAAAAAAATCCGATCGACGATAACCTTTCTTTTTTTACGGTTGCAGGCGAGGAGCATATACATTTCAGCACTCCAGTTTTTGATGATGACGGATTACCGGTTGCTGTCCTGATAGGCCATGCTGATCTAAACGAGGTCTCGTTGATCATCGGACATGGTATTGACCAAGAAAGTAGAGAGGATAGCTACCTGGTCAACGCCAATAATAGTTTTGTAACGAGTCCTCGCCAGAGAGAAGATCACACTCAGAATAAGACGATTACTTCCAGAGGTGTTGAAGACTGTCTGCAGGGTAATACCGCCACAGGAGTATATGATAATTACGCTGGGACGAAAGTGATCGGCACCTATCGGTGGATGCCGGCCTACGAAATGTGCCTCGTTACTGAAGTAAATCAGAGAACTGCTTTGATTCCAATTATTGAGCTTCGAAGATCCTTACTTATTTTAGGGAGTTCCGTTGGATTATTTGTTATTCTGCTCAGCATGGTGTTCGCACATACGATCACTCAGCCAGTACGACAATTGGTTACAGGTGTGCGGGAAATCGGTGGGGGCAATCTGGATTATCAAATCAGCTCTGGTTCCCACGATGAACTGGGAATACTGGCCGAAAGCTTTAACCAGATGACGGCAAACCTTAAGGTTATCACTGCCTCAAGAGATGAACTGGATAATGAAATCAAAGAGAGGGTTCTGGCGGAAGAAGAATTGGTCATAGAACGGGATAAAGCGCAAAGATACCTTGATATTTCAGGTACTATTTTTGTCGTTATCAATGATGATTTCAAGGTCAGTCTGATAAACAAGGCTGGTTGTAAAATGATAGGCTGCGATGAGAACGAGATAATTGGTTTGGATTGGTTTGAAAATTTCATTCCCGAGAACAAACGGGAAGATATCAGGGCAGTATTTGAGCTTATCCTGAAGGGAGAGATGGAGCCTGTTGAATATTTCGAGAACCCTGTTCTCACGAAGGATGGATCTGAAAGGATAATTGCCTGGCATAATGCATTGTTGGTCGATAAAGAAGGGAAAATCCAAGGCGCGCTCAGTTCAGGTGAGGATATCACTGAGCGCAGGCAGGCAGAACAGAAACTCCGGATCAAGGATTTCGCTTTTGAATCATCTCAAAGTGCTGACAGTATTACGAATAATGAAGGATTCATCACACACGCGAACTCCTCATTTGTCAAAATTTGGGGTTATGAAAATTCAGATGAGGTGATTGGCAAATCCATCCTGGATTTCCTGGTCGACAAGGATGGTGCAAACCAGATTCTGGAAGAAATTACCAAAACAGGAAAATGGGTTGGGGAGTATGACGCCCTCCGGAAAGACGGGACTATTTTTAATGCCCTGGCTTTTGCGAATGCAATATATGATTCCAAAGGCGATCAGGTTGCCTTGTATTCCACGGTCATGGATATCACGGAACGAATACAGATTGAAAAGGATATCAATCGATTAAATAAAGAGCTTGAACACCGGGTTCAACTGCGTACCGAGCAGCTCGTAGAAGCCAATAAAGAACTGGAATCTTTTGCGTATTCTGTATCGCATGACCTGAGAGCCCCCCTGCGGGCGATAGATGGTTTTTCGAGGATTCTAAAGGACAACTTTAGTGAAAACCTGTCTTCCGATGCTTACAGATACCTGGATTTGGTTCGGAAAAACACTTCTGATATGGATAAGCTGATCGATGATTTGTTGGCGTTCTCCCGGCTAACGAGTCAAGAACCCTCCAGGGCATCTGTTTCACCAAATGATATTGTCAGTATCGTTCTGGGTGAAAGAGAGGCTGATATTGAAAGTCGGGATTTGGAGCTGGTCGTTCGGGATCTACCAAATTGCCAGGCTGACCCGGCCTTGCTCAAGAGAGTTTATGTTAACCTGGTGGATAACGCCCTCAAATTCACCAGGGATGCTACACCCGCCAGAATAGAGATCGGCCATGAAGAACAGGATGGTGAATTGGTCTATTTTGTCAAAGACAATGGGGTTGGTTTTGATATGCAGTATGCAGACCAACTATTTGATGTTTTCCAGCGGCTTCACAGGACAGACGAATTCCAGGGAACTGGTGTAGGGTTGGCAATTGTTTGGAGGATCATTCGGCGTCATGGTGGTCATGTATGGGCTGAGGCAGAAGTAGATCAGGGCGCAACATTTTATTTCACTTTGAGCGAAGAAGGATAATCAAACAGTATGATGGACAAAGCAGGAAATGAACGAAAGATTCCTGCAAATACAACCGGGAATAATATGGCATCGAAAACTCAAGATATGAAAACGAAAGGGATACCAATCAAAGTCCTGATCCTGGAAGATCGGGAATCAGACGCTGAGCTCATGCTCCACGAACTGCGATCAGCTGGGTTTGACCCGGATTGGCAGCGTGTGGAAAGCGAATCAGATTACCGAAATGAATTATCAGAATCCCTTGATCTGATCATTGCGGATTTCAATCTTCCCCAATTCTCCGGGCGAAAAGCAATAGAAATCCTTAACGAAACAGAGCTTGGCGTTCCGCTCATCCTTGTAACAGGCGCCGTAGAAGAAACAGCTTTGGAATGTTTACGGGAAGGCGCGGATGACTATTTACTTAAAGATAGGCTGAGGAGATTGGGCCCGGCGGTAAAAAAGGTTTTGACTGAAAAAAGGATTCAGGACGACAGAGAATTGGCTCTTGAGGCATTGCGAGCAAGTGAACAGCGCTACCGCGGGGTTGCCGAGACAGCTTTGACCGGATTGTCGATTGTGGACCCAGAAGAAAACATCACTTACTCAAATCCAGCCATGGCCAAAATGATAGGGTACAGCACTGATGAATTACTGGGATTAAATTTAAGTCAGATAGTGGATCCTGAATTCTTCTCCGATATTATGAAGGAAACTAAGAAACGCCAGCAGGGCCTATCTTCACAATACGAAACCAGATTGATCAGGAAAGATGGTGTAAAGCTCAATGTCATCATCTCTGCCAGCCCACTTACATCTAACGAGGGTGTCTTTGAGGGTTCACAGGCTGTAATAACAGATATCACAGATCAGATGAAAGCTGTGCAGGAAATTCAAGAATACACGGAAGATCTGAAATTAATCAATGAGATAAATAATGCTACCAATCAGGGCATGAACTTTGAAGAGGTTCTTGATATTCTAATTGAGAAATCAAAAAAGGTTTTCAATTTAAGGAGCGCTACTATATTCTTGTATGACCAGAAGCATAATTTCCTCAAGATGCAAAACCTTGGGCTTTCCCCGAAATTACTGGGTACAGTAGAAAAATTGATAGGCGCCCCAATGCCTGAAATTCGTATCCCTGTTGAGGAAGAGAGTATGACCCACAAATTATTGACTGAGGGCCCACGGATCATCAATGATCCAGAAACACTCCAGCAATGGATCGTGGAATTCACGACGGCGATCGACCTTCCTGAGAGATCTCGGAAGATGATCCAAAAATCAATACCACAAATATTCAGTTTGCTTGATGTCCGCTCGGTGATCACAGTGCCATTAATATCCGCTGGAGAGGTTATTGGTTTAATAGATTTCTCCCGGCGGGAGCTGTTCTCCGAGAAGGATGCCGAACGTCTTTATAGCTTTGTTGGACAGGTGACAGCCGCTATTAAAAGTATGCAGGCGGAGATGGAAAAAAATCGCAGAAATCGCTTGTTGAAGGCCTTCAGTAAGGCTGCTCCTGTAGTGCAGTTGGCAAATAGCGACAACGAGATCTACAGGGCGATTGGAGAGCATTTGTCGGAAATCAATATCGATGTGACCGTGTTCACCCTGTGTGATGACAGCCAGTGTTTGCGTTTATCTTATGAAGGCAAAAAAACAGATATTGTCCGGGCTATTGAAAAATTGACGGGCTATTCGAGCGAAAAATACAGTTTTGAGGTAATGGAAAATGGCTTCTTCGATACCATTCTAAAGGAACGGGAAACGGTATTCAGTAATATCGATATCGATGCCATCAAGGAAATATTGCCGAGAATTGCCCAGCCGCTGATCAAGAGGATTATTAAAATTACAGGTAAGCCGCGATCCATTATTGCTCCCCTGGCCATCAGGGATGAGGTTTACGGTTTAATTTCCTTTTCCGGTCAAGACCTGGTAGAGACGGATATTCCGGCAATGATGACATTCGCGAACCAGGCAGTCATTGCTCTGGAGAAAACACGTCTTTTCAATGAAACTCGTGAATTGGCGGCTTTCAATGAAAGCGTTTTATTGAGCATGACAGAAGGTATTGCGATAGAGGATACTGCAGGGATATTCACCTTTGTCAACCCGGCTGCCGAAGTGATGCTGGGCTACCCCGAGGGAGGATTAATTGGTTTGCACTGGAAGGAAATTGTCCCCACCGATCAACATGCCCTTGTTGAGGACGCCGATCTTCGACGGGCCAGGGGTCTTTCTGACCAGTATGAATTGAACATGAACAAGAAGAATGGCAAAACGATCCCGGTGATTGCCAGTGGATCTCCAATGATGGATGAAGAAGGAAATTTTACAGGATCGATTGTGGTCTTTACCGATATCACAGAACAGAAGAAGGCAGAACAAGAGATCCAGGGGCACATCCAGAGGATGGATGCTCTTCGGATCATTGATCAAGCCATTATGAGCAGCTTTGAATTGGACTTTTCCCTTGATGTCATTTTAGAACAAATGCTTGTCCAACTTGAGATTGACGCAGCGGCGGTCTTGAGTTACCAGGATGATCTGCAATCTTTGCAGTTTGTGAGCGGTCGCGGTTTTCAAACTGATGCGCTCCAGTACACAAATCTCCAAATTGGTGATGGCTATGCCGGAACAGTCGCCCTAAATAAGGACGATGTTTTCATACCCGAACTGACCACGGCCCCGGGCGCATTTCAAAAATCTGCCCAATTCCTAAAGGAAGGATTTGTGTCCTATTACGGCATCCCCCTGCTGGCAAAAGGAAAACTGGTAGGGGTTCTAGAGATCTTTCATCGCTCGCGTCTTGACCCGAATGAGGAATGGATCAATTATCTACGAATTCTTTCGGGTCAGGTAGCTATTGCTATCGATAACAGCACACTGTTCAATGACCTTCAGCGAACGAATGTTAACCTGACACTTGCTTATGATGCCACTATTACGGGATGGGCGCATGCCCTAGAGCTGAAAGATATGGAAACAATAGGCCACAGCCATCGGGTCGTAGAGATGACTATGGACCTGGTTCGGAGAATGGGCATTAGCAGTGATAGATACACTGATATCCGCAGGGGAGCTTTGCTGCATGATATCGGAAAGATGGGTATACCGGACAGTATCTTGCTAAAAGAGGGAAAGCTCACAGAAGAAGAGTGGGGGATCATGAAGAAGCACCCGATCTTCGCCCGCGATTGGTTGTTTCCAATCCAATACCTGCGCCCCGCTCTGGATATACCCTATTCCCATCACGAACGCTGGGATGGGTCCGGTTATCCAGATGGCCTGGCAGGAGAAGATATCCCTCTGGAAGCCCGAATTTTTGCCATTGTGGATGTCTGGGATGCTTTGAATTCAGATCGCCCCTATCGAAAGGCATGGCCAAAGGAAAAGATCCTGGCTCATATAAAAGAGGAATCAGGCAAGCACTTTGATCCCCGGGTTGTGGAGGTGTTCCTGGAAAGTATTGAAAACAGAGAGGGGAAGAATCGGGAACAAAACTGAGTATGAAATTGCGGCTCTCAATAGAAAAAGATCAATAAGTGGTGGCTCTGGAGGCCCCCTTCCGCTGTTCTGGAAATCAAAGCATCTCCGCTAACTCAACTGCTTCAATCTACCTGGGCGCAGATTCGATGGGGGGCAGCCCCGCAACAATAGTAGTATTAAAGCTTCCAGAATTATCTGTTGCCAAAACCCAAAGGTTCCAGGCCCATCAGATAGGAATATACCGCCCCAAGCTCAAGGTCGTTCATATGCCTGTATGAGGTCCAGGGCATATAGTCTGGATGGATGGCTCGACCGTGTTTTTCACCATTTTGGATGATCTCGATAAATCCCTCTTCTCCCCAGGTCGGCAGCCGGCTGCCGGGACCCGAAGTCAAGTTCCCCGCCGCGGGCCACTCGGGCGGGAAGCCTGGAATCTCTCCTCCCGACAGCTCCAATCCGTGACAGACGACACAAGACAGCGCCAGATATTCTCCGTATTCTGCTGTCAAACCAGGTTCCGGTGCAGCGGGTGGTTCTTCCTCAATGGGGATCAGTTCAACCGGCAGGAAGGTGATCTCCTGGGTCAGGTTCATGACGATAAAACCAGTGGTTGATAATTCACTGGGCTCGGGAAGGTTATCTACAGCGGGTTTGCTGCGGATATAGGCCAGCACCCGGCCAAGATCCAGATCAGATAGATAATAGAATTCAGTGGAAGGCATGAATAATAAGGCTTTCCCATCAGAGCTGACCCCGTATTTCACAGCCCGAATTAGGTCAAGATCTGTACGCTCCGCTCCGATTCCGCCTTCCCCGCTAGTAAGGTTGGGTGTGATCACCTGCCCTATGGCAGGATTTTCCAAATAGACCACACCCTGCAGTTCTTCTCCATGGCAGGCCTCGCAGCCCCGGTACTGAAAGATCCTTTTTCCTTCCAGCAGGTCCTTTTCATCAGCAGGCAGTTCGACATTGTAGGGAGTGATGTCATAGACTTTGTTCAAACGGGCCTGGCCGATCCCGTACAGGATCAGACCAATGATCAGGACAAGGCCGAGCAAACCACCCAGAATGATCGTCAGCCACTTAAGAAACCCCTTCATTTGCCCATCCCTCCGGTCTCGAGGATCAATCTGCCTTCATCAGATAAGGTTACTTTGAGAATAGACAATCGTTCAGTTGCCGGTCCCTTCAGGACCACGCCATTCAGGTCGAACCGCGAACCATGGCAGGGACAGCTGAACCCTTCGCCGTCCTCTTCTACTGTGCATCCCAGGTGAGTGCAAACCAGGCTGTAGGCCAGGAAACCATCATTTGTTTTGTAGATTATGGCTGGGATATCCAACCGGATCAGCTCGCCGCTGGTGGGAAAATCCACTACCAAGCCAAGATCATAGCTAGTGGGAGCTTTGGCCGCGGGTTCATGGCTGAAATAGCGAACCAGTCCGCCAAGGCCTAGAAGGCCAGCCAATCCCAGGGAAATTTTGGCGCTAAGCCGCAGGAATGCCCTGCGAGGGAAAGAGAGCTCTTCGGTCATAGGTTATCTTAACCACCCCAGTACAGATAACAGGAAAATAATGGCGATAATGCTTATCCCGACAATTTGACCAAGCCGGTTTCCGGGTGGCAGCCAGCGGCCCAGCTCTTCTTTCTTTGCGTTCGGCAGAATATAGGGCAGCAAACCCAACAGGATCACTGCAACTAGAGGCAGCACCACTCCCCATAAAAATGGATCACCCCACTGCAGCGTCTCCTGGATCCATAGGAAAAACCAGGGGGCTTGTGAGTCTCCTGCCAGAGCTCCATTCTCAACCAGCGGCGTATCGATCGGGGCGGGGATGATCGCAGAAAGCAGCAGCAAGACTATACCAGCCACGATCATGGCGATCACTTCTTTTCTTACCAGCGCAGAGCGGGGGACGCGTTTGGATTTCCCTCCCCTTGCAGGTGGGGCTGAACTGATGCCGCCGTCACGCCGGACTTTAAAAACATGCCAGGTGGTGATGGCAGCTACCGCCAGGGTCAAGCCAAAGATGTGCCAGGCGTAGAAACGGATCAGGGTGGGAGCGCCGGGCTCGGCCCCTCCGATCACAAACTGGTACAGCTGTTCTCCAATCCCGGGAATGGTTTTCAGCAGATTGGTCCCAACTACCAGTGCCCAGCGGATGCCTTCGTCCCAGCGCAGCACATAACCGGTGAAATCGAGCAGCAGGATTAAGACCAGCAGGATCAATCCTAGCACGAAGTTAAATCGGCGGGGTGGCGCATAGGCTCCAGTCAGGATGATCCGCACCAAATGTACCATGATGGCGAGCACCAGCAGCTGGGCGGACCAGTAGTGCAGGTTGCGGATTAAATTTCCAAAAGGTACCAGGCTGGTAATGATCTGGATCGATTCAGCAGCGCCTTTGGGAGTGGGCAGGTAGTAATACATTTCCAGAGCGCCGGTGATTAACAGGATCAGGCTGAAAAAGACCGCCAATCCGCCAGCACCAAGGGTGAAACTGAATTTAATTTGTGGTTCTGGAATAGTGGCAGGGTGCAGGTGGTGGTAGAAATTCCCCCTCCTGGTTTCAGCGGCTGGCTGTTTAGAAAGCTGGGCGATGTAAAAAGCACCAATGACCAGGAAAAGAGAGAGGATCAATATCCCCGGCAGACCAGACTCCGGAAGCTTGACTTCCTGATGTACCAGGATTGCAGCGCTGTTGGTGCCAGAAAGGGTTAAATCCGAACTACCCTTATCATTCAGCTCGAGAATATGAGCGGTCAGCTCCCAGGCCTGATCTTCTGAAATTGATCCGGCAGGAGAAAGAGGCATACTTTCATAGATATAAGTGCCGAGTTCAAAGGCGGTGGAAAACTGGGGCAGGGCCCCTGGCCCAGCCAGGGCGGGCGCGCCGGCTTCCGGTATTACGAAGCTGTTTTCCGGAGCGTCTTCCCCGTGGCAGCCAGATTTCCAGCAATCCTGGGATTCCGGCGCGAACGTGGAACGCCATTCGGCGTCCAGGCCCTGCCCCGAATCCCCGTGGCAATCCTGGCACATCCCCCAGTACACCTGGGCGCCGTTATCTGACTGTGCGGGAGGATAGACAGTTGGCACTGGTCCGGGACGATTATAAACTGGCGTGGACAGGAGGTTTTGTTCAATAGATGGGGAGGCGCCGACTGTTCCGGAAAAAAGAAATAATCCTCCCAGGAGGATCAGAACTGCGGGAACGAACAGGATTTTTCGGAACCGGCTATACATGATGAACCTTCGATTATTCTGTGAAAATTATACTTCAGGTTCTTGACCAACCGGGTTGAGTTATCTATACTTGATTTAGAAGCAAATGCTCCTGGAGAGGATGATGAAGGTTTATCCACTGGTAAAACGATCATTATTCTTAATTTTGAGTGGCCTGATCCTTTTGAGCTCAGGCTGTGACCTAATAGGTACCGGCGCAGCTGCTAACTGGCCAACAAACGGCTGGAAATCGAAGAAACCAGATGATGTTGGGATGAACAGGGAATACGTGGAGGCCATGTTCGAAGCGGTAGATGATTCAGACCTGGACTATGATGGCATAGTTGTAATTCACAAGGGGGTTATTGTTGCTGAAAAGTATTACTACATATATAAAGAACAAACCCTGCACGAAACTTACTCGGTTACCAAAAGTGTGATATCTGCCCTGGTTGGAATCGCTTTGCAGCAAGGCTGCATTCAAAGCATCGATGACCGCGTTTTGTCATATTTCCCGGAAAGGGATTTCAATCATATGGATGACCAAAAGGAATCGCTTACGATCAGGGATTTCTTGACCATGTCATCAGGGTTGGCGTATGATCCGGATGAGATGTATGCGTCTCTGGATTGGGCACAGTACACGTTGAATGAACCACTGATCTATCCCCCGGGGAACAGCTGGTTTTACAGCAATGGTGGGCCGCAGGTACTTTCAGCATTAATCAGCAGGGCATGTAAAATGGACACGCTCCTCTTTGCCGATGAATACCTCTTTGAACCCTTAGGTATTACTGATTATGAATGGCAGCAGACTTTGAACGGGAATCCTAATGGTAGTTGGGGACTGGAGCTAACTCCGCGCGATATGGCCAAGATTGGTTACTTATATCTACAGGATGGCATCTGGGAAGGGAAGCAAATCCTTCCCCCGAACTGGGTAGAATTATCAAGCCACCCCTACTACCGGGTACCGGACCCGCTCGAACCCTGGAGCCTGTATTATGGTTTTATGTGGTGGATCCACGGGGATGGTTTCTATGCTGCGCACGGCTATAAGGGCCAGTTCATTTACATTGAGCCCGATCAGGACCTGGTTGTTGTGATAACAGCCAATATCGCAGAAAAGGATTTTGTTCATCCTCAACAACTGATCCGGGATTATTTAATTCCGGCTGTTGGTTCTGATTAGTTTTGTTGACTTGATAAAATCACTGACCAAGCGTCGGTGTTTTAATTTTAAATCGGGGGTTTATTGAGAAGGTTCTTAGTCCAGGTTGAGCTGGGTCTTAATATTATCGGTCAGCTGATGACCAGATTCGTGCATCAGGGTCTCGTGGTCGAAATCATCCAGCTTGGTCATCGTGGTCAGGCAGGGAAAATGCTTGTGGAGCAGGCTGGCTTTATCGAGTACTTCAGTGGTTGGCAATCCAATTAATTGGCTAGCAACGTGGCGCGTGTTTCCACAAACGGCATCACGGATCACGTCAGCTGATTTGATAGTGCTGGTTTTTTCATCGACCACGATCTTGAGATCAGGCTTTCCAAAAAGGCGGGCGAAACTGGCGATTTCTGGGCTGTCAAATTTGATCCGTTCCCACCTGGTGATCCCAAAATCACTTTCAGGTAGGGAACAGAGCGGCCTCGGTGTGGCGCAAACCACATCCATATCTTTCAGCCAGTTGCGCAATTGCTTTCCCAAACCAAGAGGAAGCCAGGTTTCATTATTAACGGCAACAATAACGGCTTTGGCCCCACTCTTTTTCGCGATCTCAGGCAGCAGCTCGGCAATACCTTTCAGCTCTGCAAATGAAAGGATCAAATCAGCGTCCTGGAATTTCCCGGGTAGATGATCTTCCGGATAGTCGATCATCGGGGGGAGTGCTTGAGGCGCCTGCCAGACATTAATATGCCAGCTTTCAGGCGCACTTGCCCGGATATTGCGTACGTTTCGATGGCCGAATTCACCGGATACAATAGCTAAGATATTCATCAGCTTCGCCTGGTTGTGATCTGGCTTGAATTGGGTACAGGTTACCCGATATCAACCGGATTGATTTTATCCATATCCGGCAGTTGGCCTGTTAGTTTTGCGGGAGTGTGGATCAATACAGGCAGGTGTTCTGTGCAGATGTGGTGTTCCTGGCCTTGATAATTGAAAACGATCAAGGGAACCTGGCTGTTATCCTGTCCACAGTAGACGCAAGCAGCGTTTTTGTTTTCTGTCATCTATTCCCCAACTCATAAGTACAAATAAAAGGATATCTAACTATTCATATCACTGGGCCATGGCTTCCAGAGCCAATAAAAGGACTTCATATTCCTCCCGGCAGGCCGGGCAGCGGTCCAGGTGTTCCTTGACCAGCGGCATGGCCTCCTCAGCATTCTTCCCAAGCAGCTTCATCTCAATGAACTGATCCAGTTCATCATAGCAATGACCACAGGTTAGTTCCTCATCCCTGGTGGATTGGACCGAGATCATCATTTTGCGGATTGTTTCGGACGATAATTTCATTTTGTGCTCCTGCTTTCTGACGGGTTCGTGAGGGTTTCTCTTACCCGCTCTCAAAAATCTCCAGGACTTCCTGGGGAGTTAAACCTCTTTCTAGTAACCGGCTGCGCATTTGTTTTCTGGCGTCGTGGAGTAGTTTGTACAGGGCATTCCGGTTTGTGTCCATCCGGCGGGCGACCTCATCCAGGGGCATTCCCCCATGCATGATCGCCATCAGGGCTGTCCGCTGCCGTTCGGTGAGATCAGTTTTCAACATCCCATCGACCATTTCCAGCATTAGTGTCTGGCTGGCCCGTTTTTCCGGGTCTGGACTGGGATCTGAGAGCACCAGGGGTGTGAAATCACCGCTGTCTTCCGGCAGCAGATCCTCAATTGAGATATCTTTCCAGCGCTGGCGCCGCATTTCTGTGAACGCAACGCGAACAGCAACTTTTTGTGCCCAGGTTGTAAACTTGCTCTCTCCCCGGAAGGTGTCCATTTTATCCAGGATACGGAGGATCGAGTCCTGAACGAAATCTTCTACCTGGCTTTCCAGATCGGTCTGGATTCGGCTGGAAAGGGCGTAGATCAAACCTCTCTTTAATATCCGGCGCAAATCTTCTATGGCCTGGTCCTGGTTATCACTGCGAAGATCGCTGAGCCATTCCTCGTTTGTTCGTTTCTGCATGTATATCTTCCTAGGGGAATGAAAGTATTATAGCATGCAGATTTTAAAGTGGACAACCTGGCACTATCAGGATGTTTCACTGATCTTGCGTAATTTTCTACTGGCTGAGTTCGCTATCGGGTACAAAGGCAGCCCAGGCAAACCAAAATGTATCGTGATGAGGTAACCTGGTCAGGCGGTTCCCAATTAACGGCCCTTCCAAAGCATTCCCGAGGATATCCCAGATGGATCCGGTTTCCTGGTCCAGGAATAAACCTTCCCCGTTGGCCGAGAATGTCAGCATTTGATCACCAATTGTGGCTGCGAACACACCAGTTGTTCCAATATCCCTGCCATCTGCGATCGATCCGCTGTCCAAAGCAGAAGCTGTTCCTGGCTTCCAGAACAGAACGACAGGCAAATCCCCAATTGATTTGTTCAACACCTGACTTTCCTGGAGGAGTTCCAATGAGAAAGCACCCCCCTGCCCGTTTTCCAGGTTGATACCAACTACCCGAGCCATGGCTGGTAGTTCACTGTTAAGATCACCAACATAAGCAAATGGGTGGGAATTGATATTGTCGTAGCCGGCATATGGATTTCTGCCGTAGCTGCGTTGAAATCCAGTCCGGATTGAAAGTACCATCCCTTCAGGATAGTTGGCTTTAAAATCCGCCCAGGAAATGATGGCTGTCGGCAGTGGGTCTAATTGATATCCGGTCAGATCACCTACGATCGCTTCGCCGTTGAACTGCTGCCACCAGGACTCTGTCTGGCGGTCCCACATCACCAGATCGCTGAATCTGAGATTGCCGCTGGTCCCGAATGTGAGTATTTCTCCCGCTATCTCAGGACGAGTGAACACCAGGGCTGCATTGCAGAGAGGGCAGAATGTGACAACTACAGGAGTACCGCCTATTTCGTCATTAACGATCTCATGCCAGGTAAGGATTTGCAGGGGGTAAGCCCGGACCTCATCCTTGTAATCCAATAAGATGACAGGCTCAAGGTCTTCGATCCACTGATCAGCTGATTCCATATCCTCAAAGCGGGGGCTGTCGATGGGTGGGATGCCGTCCCTGGGAGGCCCACCGGAAAAGATTTCAGTATACTCTATGCTGTGTAAGCAGAAATTTGTTTCCCAACCTTCTGTGCGGAAGGCCGGGATTGTATCCCCAAATGGGTCTTCGCAGGATGGACCCGCTTGTTCTGCGTTTGTTGTAGGTGGCACAGTAGTTGACCCCTGTTCTTCCAGTGAGGATTGATCTTCCGGAAGAGATTCGGGATTTTCCACTGGTTTGCAGGCGATCATAGTGAAAGCCAAAGCCGGTAGAAGAACCCAGAAGAATCTTGTTTTATTCATTCGAAACTCCTTTTTGGAGCGCACTTTAATTGGTCTGGCAGGAACGCCAGGTGACAAATGGATGGGTCAATGAAAAAAAAGCTTACCCGGAAAGTGGATCTTACGAGAGAAAATGATGCTGTGGGAGTGGAGATTCGCCCTGATAATATCTTTGGCTTAATTATCCAATCAAAGTACAATAGCAAATGATTTTGACCTGACTTTTTCACCAATCAAGAACTTAATCCAAGGTGGATCTTATGGCGAGAAATATCATCCGGGTAGACAAGAATAATCAGAAGCAGCTGTATGAGTACTGCTCCAATTTCGCGGTGGAACATGATAGTTCCTATGTGCTCGGTCGTGATATTCAATTATCCGAAGAACATCCTTCCTATTTGCTGGTCGAAAGCAACCAGGTATCTGGGGCGGTCAGCCTGATGCGTACCAAGCGCTTCCTGAGCTTGAATAAGGGCCGGTTCTCAATTTTCCATGCCAAAACGGGTGGCCTTCCAGCATACGAGAGATTACTGGGCGCGATCCGCCCCCATATGGATGATCTCCAGGATGTGTTTATGTTCATCCCTGAGGAAAACGAAAGATCAGCGGGTATTCTAAGAGATCTTGGTTTCGAGGTCGAAAGGTTTTCATTCGTCCTTGAGAGGACCGAACCAGCCCTGGCAGAGCCTGTTTTCCCGGAAGGAATCAAAGTTCACCCCCTTGTACAAACAGATCGTGAGGGCATCAAACAGTTTGCGGCTTGTCTGAACGAAGAGTTCAAGAACCTGGCCGGGCATTCGCCTTCCACAGCAGAAGATATCCAACCATGGTTTGAGGACCAGAGCTATCTGGAAGGAGGTTTTTGCTTGCTGAAAAAAGGAGAGAAAGCCATCGGCACCATCGCATTATACAGAGAAATGGATAATGTGAAGGCGGGTGAGATCGGAGCTTTTGGGATTCTTGAGAGATACCGCGGCATGGGGCTGGGGAGAAATTTGCTGCGATATGGAATCAATTTCCTTCATGATCGAGGACTCACACCTGTAATTCTTTCTGTGAATGGAGAGAATCATGGCGCAATCAAGCTTTATGAGAAAGAAGGGTTCAATCTCACTGAATCGGTTGTTTGTTACAATCTTTGCCTGGTCTCAAAATCTTGATGATCTGAGTATTCCATACAGAAAAAATTACGGTATAATCGCAATTTGAACTTTAATTCATCGCCGCAGACAATAAGAAATAGTTAACTTCAAATTGGTACAGTTATTGCATCTTATTGGTTGGTATGTTGAATAAAAAAATCTTGGATTGGATCGAGGGGTATATATTAAGCAGGATTTTGATTTTTGGTGACTTTGTCGGCACAGTCAACAGATCGGACCTGCTCTTTGACCTCGATACGACCAGTGAATATTTCCGCAAGCATGAAGGCCAGCGAATCCAGGCACTCTCCTTACCGGTAAAAAGCAGGAATCTGAGCACGCTTCTTGGGGAAATTGAATCGTGTTTCCAACAAGGTTGGACAAAGATGGATAATGGAGAGTGGACGGAAGATGATTTTAACCATGTCTTTGAACTAAGCCGGCAGATAAGTCAGGAGATCATGGTTCTGAGAACGCAAATTAAAGATGATTCGCCAGAGCTGTACACTCCCGTAGCAGATCCAACTCGCCATAAATAGTCCTGATAGCTGGACTTTTTCAAATCCCCAATTATGTTACTATTCAAATTGGGAGACTAATCATGATCCAAGCCGAACATTTTCTACCAGCTCAAAACCAATTGGGAGAAGGTCCGCTCTGGCATCCTGGTGAACAAATCCTGTACTGGGTGGATATCGAGGGGGAAAGTATCCATAGGTACTCCCTGGATAACGGCCAGTGGAACACCTTCGAGATAGGCCAGGCGGTTGGCTGCCTGGCGTTTCGCAAGTCAGGGGGACTTGTTTTAGGGATGAGGGAAGGATTGGCATTCTGGGATCCTCACACTGCTGAAATCGTAATCATTGATAGTCCGGAAGCCGGACGAGAAAACGCTCGCTTTAACGACGGCAAAGTTGGCCCTGGCGGACGGTTTTGGGCTGGGACATTGGGAGAGAATGACCAAAGTGCCCTTTACAGGTTAGACCCGGATCTGAAAGTTCATATCATGGAAACTGGAATCCAGATTTCTAACGGCATTGGCTGGAGCCCGGATCAAAGGACCATGTATTATACGGATACGCTTCAGCGTGTGATTTATGCCTATGACTTTGATCTTGAGAGCGGATCGATCGAAAAACGGCGGAAATTTGTGACTGTGCCTGTAGAAGAAGGGTATCCGGATGGGCTCACAGTGGATAGTGAAGGCTTCATCTGGAGTGCCCATTGGGATGGTTGGAGGATCACACGCTATGATCCGGACGGTAAAATTGACAAAGTAATATACCTTCCTGTTCAGCGACCCACCAGCTGTACATTTGGCGGACAGGATCTGGATCTACTATTTATTACTTCAGCTTGGACGGGTTTAGGAGATGCTGAACGCCGCGAGCAGCCCCTGGCGGGGGATATATTCATGGTCTATGCTGATGTAAAAGGGCAGAAAGAAAACCTATTCCTTGGATAGATGTTATAAAGTATGAATAACGAGGCATGTTTGAGAAGAATGAATTAACTACATAGCTATGAAATCTGTCATAATCCTGATCGGACCGATGAGTGTTGGAAAAAGCACCCTGGCCAAGAGACTGGCCAAGAAGCTGGGTGTTCCGCGCGTTGAATTGGATGATGTTCGGCAGCGTTTCTATAATGAGATCGGATACGATGAGCAATTCGCGTCTGAGATTGTCGGCAAAGAAGGTATGACGGGTTTGATCAAATACTGGAAACCCTTTGAAGCCCATGCAGTTGAGCGGGCTCTGGAAGAGAATAAGAACTGCGTGATGGACTTTGGGGCCGGACATTCTGTATATGAAGAGCCAGATTTATTCCAACGCGTTGAAAAAGCACTTAAACCCTACAGTTTTGTGATCCATATTCTGCCTTCTCCTGACGTCGATCGCTCGGTGGAAATTGTCAACAAGCGCTTTTCGGATCTTCTAATCAACGAAGTTGGGAAGATCGATGATGAGCTGTTGGAGCTGAATGAGCATTTTGTGCGTCATCCTTCCAATGGGCTGCTGGCCAAGAAAACATTTTACACCGAGGGGAAATCTGCTAAAGCCACTGTTCAGGAGATCCTGGAATGGATTGAAGAACAAGGTGGTTTTGGTAGTAATCCTCATTACTTCCAGATGAATTTATTCTAAGCCTGACTATCTTGCTTTCAACACCCCAATATTATTGATTGAGTAATACACAACATCCACGAAAAAGGCACACGGTTTAAGCTGTGTGCCTTTTTTGAATTTTACAATTAATGTCTGGAATAGAAGGCTTTTTTTTTTACTTTCCATACTTTTTTTTCTGAGGTTTTCTTCTGTGTTGCTGGTTTGGCGGTTTGGGTATCGAGTAATCAAAATCCTCTATGGTTTTCCGCGGCAATTTTTTATTCATGATCTTCTCGATTTTCTTAACCAGGGCTTCGTTATCGGGAGTGACAAAGGTGAACGCTTCGCCTGTTCGCTGAGCCCTTCCCGTTCGTCCAATTCGATGAATATATGCATCCGCGGTATCTGGCATATCAAAATTGATCACATGCGTAATGCCATCGATATCAAGGCCGCGGGCCGCAATATCTGTAGCTACCATGATTTGATACTTTCCATCCCTGAAGCCGTTCAGCGCCTGGCGTCGCTGGCCTTGTGTGCGGTCGCCGTGCAAGCTTGTGGCTTTGAATTTTGTTCTTTTGAGCTTTTTGAGCAGATTCTGGGCCCGGTGCCTGGTTCGGGTGAAGATCAATATCGATTGTGTGTTGGTTTGATCAAGCAGCCTGAGCAGCAGCCGGTTTTTAAGATGATGTGGTACGGGGTACAGTGTGTGGTCGACGGTATACGCGGGGCGAGCGATTCCAATCGCCACCCGCTTTGGATTTCGGAGTGTCTGGGAAGCCAGCTGTTCGATTTCCCTGGGGAAGGTCGCGGAAAAGAGCATGGTCTGTCTTTCTTTAGGGATATGGCGGAGAATTCGTTTGATATCAGGCAAAAACCCCATGTCCAGCATTCGGTCGGCCTCATCAAGGACCAGAATCTCAATTCTTCCCAATTTGGCATGTTGATTTTGGATGTGATCCAGTAATCGGCCAGGACAGGCGACGATGATTTCGACACCCTGCTTGAGAGCTTCGATCTGGGGGGTGGGGCCAACTCCACCGTAAACTGTCACGCTGCGGATATTTATTCCTGCGCTAAGTTTTTTTGTGGTCTCGTGAATTTGCTCTGCCAGTTCGCGCGTGGGGGTGATGATCAAACCCCGGGTTCCTTTCCTGGGGGAGTTGATGAGTTTGTGGAGAATAGGAAGCACAAACGCAGCGGTTTTACCCGTTCCGGTCTGGGCAGTACCGATCAGGTCCCTTCCGGCCATAGCGAGGGGGATAGCAGCGGTTTGAATGGGGGTTGGTTCAAAAAAACCAACTTTTTTTATCGCCGGATTTAAGCGTGGGTCAAGATTGAACTGGTTGAAGCTCATAATAATTGGATCCTTGTATCAATATTTTCTAAAGGTTGCCAGGGGAATCAGGCAGCGTTCTATTAAAACGACACTGACTGCCAAGGGTAGTGAACCGGCTCTGATAGTACCTGATATTATGCGTTTGTCAAGCAAAGGGCCCCTTTTGGCTGGTTTTGATCGTCGATTCACATGTGGATTGCAGGTCTTCCGATAATTGAGGGAAGTACTATAATCAAGTGCTGATATGGGTGTTTCACAGAAAGAGAGGACTTTATGGATATCACTTTTTCATCAGATATGATTGTCAGGCTGGTTTTTGCCACTCTTTTGGGAGGGATCCTGGGCCTGGAGAGAGAGATTCATGGTAGGCCTGCCGGCCTACGCACCCATTTGCTGGTTAGCTTGGGGGCAGCGGCGTTTATGATCATGTCCCCTTTGGTTGCAGGTATGAACCCGGGTTTCTCGGGAGATCCGGGGCGCATTGCAGCGCAGATCGTAACAGGTATTGGCTTTCTGGGCGCAGGAGCGATCGTTAAGGAAGGGGTTAATATAAGCGGGCTGACAACGGCCGCCTGCCTGTGGGTTGCGGCCGCGATTGGTATGGCTTGTGGAGCGGGGTTTTTTACAGAGGCTTTCGTCGTTTGGGCACTGGCCATCATTGCGTTAGTTTTATTGCCCTACGCCGAGATGGTGTTTAAGAAACATTCCTACAGGATACTAGAAATCACCCTTCCTCTTGATGTGGATGTGAGTTCGATCCCGAAAGCGTTGAACTCAAAAAACGTCCGCGTAATCCATCGGAATCTGAAGCGTGATTACATCAACAGTACATCAACAACGACCTTGATTATTCGCCTATATCATAGAGGGAGTACGGTTAAACAATCTCAAGAGATTGTTCAAACCATCGAAGAGCTAAACTTATCACCCCAACAGATCACCTGGCATCCCCGCTGAAATTGGATGGATGCTGTAGAGGGTTTGTGTAGAAAAGATCTCCGATTCTAAATCCGGAGATCTTTTTATTAGGAGATAAGAGATCACTTCAAGCTGTAGCTGGCACTAACCTCTGCCCGAACAGAGATCTGCCCCAGGTTGACCGGGCCGAATTCGGAATCTCCTCCCTGCCCATTGGCTGTTGGTACATTCTGAACGGTATTCTGTGTCCAGAGATTATTATTTCGCCCCCACCATCCTCCGCTGAAGTATGACCAGGTATTTTCGCTGATATTCAACACGCATCCGGTTTCTGCGCCGGCTGCTTCAGCCAAATCCTGGGCTTTTTCTCCGGCGGCGACCATGGCCAATTCGCGAGCTTGGTCGCGGTATTTTCGGAGATCGCTCAGATAGAATTCTACATTAACCACCTGATTAGCGCCGGAATTCAAGGCTGCGATTATGACATCATTCACTCTGTTGATATCCTGCAAAGTGATGGCTACCATATTGTAGATCCGGTAACCCTCGATAGTCAGTGAGTCATAGTCGTCATAAATCGGGTCGATCACATAGCGGTCAGTGACAATGTCTTTCTCTTCGATTCCCAGCTTCTTGATGGCTTTGATGACCCTGTAAATTGTGGCGCTGTTGGCTGCCTCGACCAGTTGTGGGGTGCGCCCGTTTGACTGTACGCCAAGCTGAATTAATACCCGGTCAGGAGTAACGTTCACAACAGCAGTGCCGCTAACGGATACCGACCGGCCCGTGCTGCAGCTGCTCTGGTCATCATGTGGGGCTGGATCTCCTTGGGCGGCGCTGACAGTCTGGACAGGGAACCCGCTGTTGATAGCCAGAAAAATCACTGCACAAATTAGTACGGCGTTGAGTAGAGTGGATTGGGATTTCATAAAAAACCTCCTATGATGAATATCCATTTTCTTCATCATAGGAGATCATTATGTCAGGATGATGTCAGAAAAGGGTCAGTTTTCGGGCAGTTTGTTGGAGGGAAGATGGAAGGATAATGTTGTGCCCACACCAACGTCGCTTTCTACCCAGATCTTTCCACCCTGAGCCTCGATCAAAGCCCGGGCTATCGCCAGGCCCAACCCGGACCCTCCGCTTTCCCGATCCCGGGATTTGTCCACCCTGTAGAAACGCTCAAAGATCAGCGGCAGGTGTTCGGGGGAGATGCCAGGGCCATTGTCAGTCACGGAGCATTGGATTTGGCCTTCCAGGTCTTCAAAAGAAACCATGATAGTGGATTCCCGAGGCGCATAGCGCAAAGCATTATTCAGTAGATTGTCCAGCACCTGAGTGACACGAAGCGGATCGCCCAAGACCTGAGAGCTGCTATTGGGGGGCTTTTTCAGAACTAGAGTGATCCCTTTCTTGGTCGCCAGTGGTTCTAAAAGATCACAGCGGGTTTGGACCAGCTCACTCAGATCAATAGCCTGAATGTCCAGTGCGAGGGCGCCGGCATCAGACCTGGTCAGGACCAGGAGGTCATTGACAAGCTTGATCAGTCGGTTGGTTTCCCGGTTCATAGAAAGAAGCAATTTCCCTCTCCCTGCCTCATCATCCAGGGCTCCATCATCCAGTGTTTCTACAGTACCCTTGATGACCGTCAACGGTGTGCGCAGTTCATGAGTGACATCGGCGATAAAGGCATTTTTTGCCTGGTCGGATTGGCGTAAATTCTGGGTCATTTCATTAAAGGTTTGACCAAGGTTTTCAAGCTCCCTGATATTCCCATCGGCTGGAACCTGCTGGTATAGATCTCCGCTAGACACAGCAGTTGCGGCCTGATCTAATTTTTCCAGCGGCCGGGAAATATTCCTGGCAAGGAATAAACCTGCGATGCTGGCAAATAACCCCGCCAGCATGACGGCGCTGATCAGCTGCAGCGTCAGGTTTCCGGGAAGCCTGCGATCTGGCAGCGGAGTTGCCAGGTAAACCAGGTTATTAACCTCTCCATTTTCCCCTTTCACCGGGGCTGCAGCATATAACACCCGACTTCCCTCCAGGGCCTCGATCTTGCGAATTGCTGTTTCAGGCACACCCATCAGAGCAGATTGGATTTCAGGTCGAAGGATCAATTCCTCGGCACTGACAAACCCTGGGTCCTCACTGGGAGGAACCTGGACAGGGTCTTCGCCTTCCGGAAAAGGCACCCCAATGACCACTGCGCCTCCTTCATTTAGCAGCCGGGTATGGATGCCGGGAGTGATATTGGTTGTCTGGGAGTAGCTGTCAGGTGAGTAGAATGGTGCAGGAGATCCCTCCAGCGCGGCTGCAGTCAATCTGGCCTGAGCAAGCAGGTTTTCGCGCTGACTGATGAGGTAGATCTCTTCCACGGCCAGCCAGACCAGAATCCCGGCCAGGACCATGCCAATTAGCAAAACCAGAAGGTGGCTGAACGACAGACGCAAACGGATAGGGGTTCTCATTGGATCACTTCACCAGCCTGTAGCCTAATCCTCGAACGGTCTCAATTAGAGTCAGTTCGGGATTTATCTGTTGGATCTTTTTTCGAAGCCGTTTTATAGCGCTGTCTACTGCTCGAACTCCTCCCACAAAGTCGTACCCCCAGGCCTGGCTGAGCAGCTGTTCCCGGGAGAGGACTATTCCAGAATTGAGAACCAGGTGCTGGATCAGGTCGAATTCTAACCGGGTGAGGGGGAGAGGAGTACCGCTCAATGTAACGGTTCGGGAATCTTCATCGAGTAACAACCCGGATGGGCCTTTCTGAATAGGTGCTGCCGAGCTTTCCTGTAAACCCTTTTGGTGTCTGCGCAGTACAGCCTTGATTCTGGCCAGGAGCTCACGCATGCTGAATGGTTTGCAGAGATAATCGTCCGCTCCCAATTCAAGACCGATTACACGATCGGTTTCTTCCCCCCGGGCTGTGACCATGATGATCGGCACCTGGCTGGTTTTGCGAAGTTCGCGGCAGACAGCCAATCCATCGATCTTTGGCAGCATCAGGTCAAGCAGGATCAGGTCAGGCTTGTGTGTGCGGGCAGCGTGCAGGGCTTCCTCGCCGTCGTGGGCAACCAGTACTTCGTAATGTGCTTTTTCAAGGTTGTAGCCGATCAGGTCTGTTACGGGTATTTCATCATCAACGACGAGTATTTTTTGAGTCATGAGTCCAGCATAACATGGTTTTGTGTCAGAAATGTGTCAGGAATAGAATTAGATTGTTCAATTCTTGCTGGTTGAGGGGCATTAAACTTACTTGGTCAGAAAATTGTATTAACCTTTATAGTGGGAGTGCCTATCTAATGACTGATTTCAAACCCCTTTCGACCGGTTTCCTTTCGCGCATCACAGCAGCAGGCCTCGTTAAAGCGATAGCGGTCTATTCGTTCCTGGCCGTATCCTTGATCTCAAATTTGGTTCTGTTTTCAGATGCCACTGTCCACGAAAAAGCGGTGATCAAGATGGCCCTGGGTTTGATCTTGATCTGGATCATCATCGGCGGAGCGCTGATGTACCGATTCAGGGAAGAAATTAGTGATCTTGTGAGGAGATTTCCTTTACCCTGGCAGGTGAAATTCCCATTGTTTTGTACGATCCTGGCTTTGCTGGAAGAGGTAGTGACAGTATCCATGACCAACCTGGCCCCTGTTTTTGGATCCGAGGTTGGGTTGTCCTATATCACAGCGTCCGCGAATTATTTACATACAGTGCTCTTTCACAGTGTGATTGTTTTTATTCCGATGTTCCTGGTCTGGACTGTCCTGCTCCACTATTTTGATATTCCAGCATCCCACGCTTTTTTGCTTTCCGGTTTGACGGGTTCGCTTGCAGAAATGAGCATGAGCTCGACCAATATCCTGGCTGGCTTCTGGTTTTTTATTTACGGGTTGATGATCTATTTGCCAGTTTATTCCCTCCCAAAGGAAAGAACGGCCAGGAAGGCGAAGTGGTGGGTATATCCCCTCGCAGTTGCAGCTCCCCTCCTTTCTCCGATATTATTATTGCCAATCACCCCCCTGCTCCGCTATCTCTGGAAAGTGATGGATCCGATATTCTTCGTGGAATCAAGCTGGGGGTAAATCTGGTTGATTCAAAACCCAAAAGCATTGATAGTTCTTGTATACTTAATAGTAGAGAAACTCATTAAGTAGAAAGACACTATTGAGGGTTTTGTGCCATTGCTTAATATTGGTCCAACAGAGATCTATTATGAAATCCACGGCCAGGGGGATCCTGTGCTGCTGCTTCACGGTTTGGGCTCCAGCAGCCGGGATTGGGAATTTCAAATTCCTGATTTCAGCCGTAGGTTTGAGACAATAGCGATCGATTTTCGCGGACACGGGCGATCCGGTAAGCCCCCAGGCTCCTACAGCATGGAATTATTTGCGGAGGATACTGCCCGGGTCTTGCGGATGCTGGATATATCTCCTGCCCATATATTGGGGGTTTCCCTGGGAGGGATGGTGGCCTTCCAGCTTGCGCTGGATTTTCCAGAATTGGTTCGCAGCCTGGTGATCGTCAATAGTGTCCCGGAGCTGATCGCTCATAACCTAAAAGACAGGATCAGCTACTGGCAGCGCATATTGATCACAAGGGTCTTTGGTATGGAAAAGATGGGCCGGGTGCTGGCTGAGCGGTTTTTCAAGGATCCGGAACAGGAAGGGATCAGGGAGGAATTTATCCGGCGCTGGGCGGAAAATCACAAACCATCCTACCTGGCTTCCCTGAGAGCGGCATATGGATGGAGTGTATTGAAAAGATTGGGGGAGATCCAGGTGCCGGCATTGGTGATTGGTTCCGACGGGGATTATTTTCCAAATGAGGAAAAAGAGAAATATACCAGGTTGATACCTAATGCTGAGTTGATAATTGTGGGAAACTCCCGTCACGCCTTGCCGGCAGAAAAGCCAAAAGAATTTAATGACATAGTAGAAAAATTCTTGTCGACACCATCTCTCTCTGGACAGCGAGGTTGAAACAGCCAAGCCCTTACTTAGACGGACAGAAAGATCTCAAGTACTTATCTGTAATCGCAAGATCCATAGAATCTGTTATCCAGCAGGTTCCTGAGTATGGTTTATCCTTGATAGAATAACTATAGCAGCACCCATATTCAATCAAAATTCAGGAGAGTGTTCATGGTTAAAAAATCACTAGGTCCTCAAACCCTCGTCTATCCACTGCCTGTGTGGTGTGTGGGGTCTTATGACAAGGATGACAAACCCAACCTGGCCACTGTAGCCTGGGGAGGTATCTGCTGCTCTAAACCGCCCTGTGTGACTATCTCGCTCCGCAAGGCGACCTACACCTATGGGAATATCATGGAAAGGCAGGCTTACACAGTCAACGTGCCTTCAGCGGATCTGGTAGCCGTTGCGGACTACTGCGGAATTGCTTCCGGTCGAAACGTAGATAAATTTGAAGTGTGTAAATTAACACCTGTAAAATCCAAACTGGTGGATGCCCCATATGCTGATGGATTTCCCCTGATCCTTGAATGCAAAGTGATTCATACATACGAGATTGGGCTGCATACTCAATTCATCGGTGAAATTATGGACGTGATCGCCGATGAAGATATGTTGGGAGAGGATGGCAGGCCTGATATCCTCAAAGTGGATCCTATAATCTATGCCACTAAGGCTCAGAATTACCACCGGGTTGGAGATAAGATTGAGAACGCTTTCGCGATCGGAAAATCGGTTGGCTGAGTGATATTCCGCAGATTACCAATCCCAACCCGAGCATATATTTAGAATTTGGTCTGGTATTTTCCGTGACTATTTGTCTTCTTAGCCGTTCTAATTTTCAGGACCCTGCTTGATAGGAGGCCTTTTATGAAGAATGACAAAATCTTAGTGGTCACAGACAGTTCTTCATCTCTACCAGAAGAATTAATTAATGAACTGGATATCCGGATCATTCCGCTCTGGCTGATCTGGGATGAACAATGCTTTCAGGATGGCGTGGATATCGACTCCCATACTTTCTATCAGAGGTTGAGAACATCAAAATCGCTTCCGTCTTCTACACAACCTTCCGCTGTAGAATTCAAAGAGTTATTTCAGAATCTTGCCAAAGAATGCGCTGGGATTGTCAATGTGCTGGCATCCTCGAAGATCAGCGGCACTATCGAGAGTGCAGAAGCTGCCAAGGATTTTGTGCCAGGCCTGAAAGTTAGAGTGGTCGATTCACTGTTCTCTGCAATGGGCCAGGGACTGGTTGCTGTATCGGCTGCCAGAGCTGCTGCGGCTGGGAGATCCATTGATGAAGTAGTATCCAGGGCTGTCAATGTTCGGGACCATACCCACCTTCTCTTTGTCGTGGACACTCTGGAATATCTACATAAAGGAGGGCGGATTGGTGGTGCCAAGAAGTTACTGGGCACAGCTTTGAACATTAAACCGATCCTGCATTTCGATGAAGGTACCATTCAACCCCTCTCTCAGACTAGGACCAAAACAAAAGGAGTCGAAGAGTTGTTGCATATTGCAGAGCAACGGCTGGGGTCCGGCAAAATGGCAGAAGCTGGAGTTGTGCACGTTGATTGTCTCGAGGAAGGGAGATCACTGGTTGAGAAAGTAAAGGAGCGATTCAACCCACCTCTGATCCATCTATCGGATGTCAGCCCGGTGGTGGGCACTCATGTGGGTCCCGGAGCGCTAGGGCTGGCGTTTTATCCGGAAATCTAAAAAATTACTCCTGTCACTATTTCGTGCATAATTGCCTCCGCAAGGATAATAGACTGGTATTTTTGATATAATCGGTGAGAATTGGAAGAGGATAATGATCCGCTGCTGTCTGATATGGCAGGTAAGTTTCCAATAACAAACTATTGAAAATAGCTATTCGCCCGTTCCACGAAACTGATCAAGAAAATGTCATCAAACTCTGGGAAAAGGTTTTCCCGGATGCCCCTCCTCACAACAACCCCGCCAGAGATATTCGTACCAAGCGAGAGGTCCAGCCGGAGCTATTTCTGGTTGCCCTCCTGGAAGATCAGATCGTCGGTACCGCTATGGCTGGTTTTGATGGACACCGGGGCTGGGTTTATTACCTGGGTGTGGATCCAGATTATCAACGCCAGGGAATTGGCACTTCATTGATGAAAAGAGTTGAGGCAAGATTGATTGGTATGGGCTGTCCAAAGTTGAATTTACAGATCAGGGCCAACAACACAGAAGTACAGTCTTTTTATGAGAGTTTAGGATATTTTTCAGAAGACCGCCTGAGTATGGGTAAAAAATTCTAGCCAGTCTCTGACAAGGAGAAAAAATGCAAATAGTAACAGATAGCGGCACAGATATAAATTTTACAGCTGAGGAATCAGCCGAATTCAATGTGCACACAGTTCCCCTGAACGTGACCCTCGATGGAGATACTTACAGGGAAGGGATTGATATTGAACCTGGAGCATTTTATGACCTGTTGGAAGCATCTGGTAATTTACCGGTCACTTCCCAACCATCAGCAGGACAGTTCGCTGAGCTGTACAGAGAACTAGCCAAGAAAGACCCTGATATCCTGTCAATTCATATGACGTCGGGATTGAGCGGCACATATCATTCTGCACTTGCCGGAGCCGATATGGTGCCGGAAGCGAATGTGACACACTTTGACACAAAAACCCTCTCTGCTGTAGCCGGTTGGCAGGTTGAGGCGGCAGCCCGAGCCAGCAAAGCAGGTTGGGCTGCTGACCGTATCCTGCAGCTGGTAAAGCGAGTTGGTGATGCCTGTGAAAGTATCTACACTCTCGATGAGCTGAAATACTTGATCCATGGCGGCCGCATCAGCCATATGAAAGGCGTGATCGCTTCGTTAATCAAAATCAAACCCATGATCGGTGTAGAAAAAGAAAATGGGACTTATATCCAGCTTGGGATGGTGCGGTCGTTTAAAGGCGCCATTAAGGGATTGGTTGATCAGATCAAAAAGAAACATGCTCCGGGAAGTGAACTTCGCGTGCAGGTGCTGCATGCCTTCAACCCGGATGGCGCCTCGATGTTAAGAGAGCAAATTGATAAGATCTACGAGTGTGACTGGCTGCCAATGGGCCCGATGTCCCTGGTGCTTGGCGCTCACACTGGTCCCAGCATGGTGGGCGTAGGCTTTGGCTCCCAGGCAATCTTTGAAGATATTCCCTGAATTAAGTAGGGGGTATTGAGCAGATGAAATTCCACTCTTAAGTATGAATTCCTGGTAACCTCTCTCATACGGGAAAGGTTACCTTCTATCCATGGTTAAAGAAATCACCGCAAAGACCATCCTCAATCATGTAAAACAGCCGGACAGCTGGTTTGGCCTGAAATACAACATGAATCTGTATCGGGGATGCCAGCACCAATGCATTTATTGTGATTCGCGCTCGGAATGCTATCGGCTGGGAGACCTGGCAGATATACGCGTCAAAACCAATGCCCTTGAGCTGCTTGCAGATGTCCTGCCTCGGAAAAGGGTCAGGGGAACAATAGGATTTGGGTCCATGAATGACCCATATATGCCAATTGAAAATGAATATCTGTTAACCCGGGGAGCGCTGGAGATCATACGGAATAATCAATTCCCTGTGCATATTTTAACAAAGTCTGATCTTGTAGTTCGCGATCTGGATTTACTTGATGAGATCAAGCAGGTTTACGCAGCGGTCAGTTTTACCATCACAACTGCAGATGACGATCTAGCCAGCAAGGTTGAGCCGGGAGCGCCGCTTCCATCCTCGAGATATCTGGCCATGAAGAAATTGGCTCAGGCCGGGATTCTCACTGGTGTGACCATGATGCCGATCCTGCCTTTTTTGGAAGATGACCCCGAAAATATCCGCCAGATCGTTCAAAGAGCTGCAGACAATGGGGCGACATATATTATTCCGGCCTTTGGAATGACGTTGCGTCCTGGATCCCGGGATTATTATTATCAAAGATTGGATCTTTTATTTCCCGGGATGAAAGAGAAATATAGCAAGATTTTTGGAGAAGAATATCAGTGTAATGTACTCAATTGGAGAGAATTACATGATATATTTCAAGAAGAAATGAATCGTGCCAGAATGGCGACAGCAATTCCTGTTTTTGAACCGGTAAAACAGACTAAAGCTACCAAGCAGATGCCGTTGTTTGAGGAATAATAGGACATGTCCTGGAAGGGAATTGGAGATTTTTTTATGAACAAGATCGCCCGAATAAATCCAAAACAGACTGCATTATTGATCATTGACGTTCAACGCGCTTTATTCACCAGGCCAACCCCGGTTTTTAATGCCTATAAGATCATAGAAGTGATCAATGCGCTGGTTGATAGGGCTCATCTTTATGGTGTGACAGTTGTATATGTTCAGCATGCCAACAAGACCATTTTGCAGAAAGGATCTGATGGATGGCTGCTCCATCCGGATCTTAAACCAATTTCGAAAGACCTGATGATTGATAAAGAGCAGGGTAACTCTTTTTTGGGTACTACCCTGCAAGGAGATATGGAAGCCCGGGGGATTGAAAATTTGTTGATCACAGGATTGGTCTCGAACCAATGTGTCCGCGCAACCGCACTTGGTGGCGTAGAACAGGGCTATAATGTTTTCCTTGTTCAGGGCGGGCACAGTAATGTGGATAAAAACCCCGAAGCGCTGATTGAGAGAATTGAGGAAGGCCTTGAAGAAGCAGGAGTATACCTGGTAACGCCGGGACAGCTTGATTTCAGTTAATTATCATAAACTGTTTGTCCTATTTCCCCTAAAAATCAGAAAAACAGCTTATATGAGGGGCCAGATGTATGTACGTCAGAAAGTGGTCCGCTAGTCCCCAATCGTTGAAACACCTCGGATTTTATCAAAAAACCAGCAATATTCGGGTTTTGTAAGCGATTGCAGGGGGAAAAACCCTTACGATAACAAAGCTGTTAGGAGTTCCTCTTACATTTCCTTTATTATAGAGGAAATTTAGGATTGTTTTTATCCTGCAATGAGGTTGGTTTTTTGAGCGATGAAGAAGTTATTAGCAATACCAGCATTTTCTGATCCCGAAGAACAGCGTCGGGCCAATATCCTGGTTGCTACCCAGGTTGCGTCAGTCGTGATGATGGTGCTCATCGGGGTAATTTCCGCTATCTTCGCCCCGGAGCATCCTGAGATCATACCTTTTACTGCGGTAGGGTCATTGGCCATGACCTTTTCTTTCTATCTTCTCAAGAAAGGGAAACTTGAAATATCGGGGTGGGTTATTGCGATTCTGGGTTGGTTGATCCTCACCCTGGATCTGATATTTATCTCAGGAATCAGAGGAGTAAATGTTCTTGGCCAGGTTCTTATTGTATTATTTGTTGGAATGGCGATCAACGGAAAATCTGCCTTGATCATCACGGGAATCAGTGTGGGAACAAATCTGATCGTGTTATACCTGGAGCAATCTGGAATACTGGTTGACCCTGCCCCGCTGCCAGCGAATTTCACCCGTTTTATAATCCAATCGTTATATGCAAGCCTGGCGGCGGTTTATATTTTAAGAGTAGATTCGGAAATGAAAAAGACGCTCATGAAAACCAACGCCGATGCAGACCGCTACCGGGCTTTATTTGAACGTACGAATGACGGTGTATTAATATTGGATTTGAATTGGCGAATATTGAATTCCAATCCTCAAGCAGCTGAACTCTTTGGAATGCTCGAGCAAAGCATGATCGGACTTGATTTTTCCAGGAGGTTTGGAGAGATAGATAAGATGGACAGCACGAGGTATCTCAACGAAATTTTGGCCGGATCGGATCTCCCGACTTTTGAAAACGTGATTCTCCCGGAGGGCGGATCAGAGATCCCTGTAGAGATCAGTCTGGCGCTGGTGCCGGATGCTGATGGGGAACCCCAGCATATCCAATGCATACTCAGGAATATCACAGATAGAAAAGAATATGAGCGTAGTTTGGTTTACCAGACATTGCATGACCCCCTTACCAACTTACCGAATAGGAAATACCTGGAGAACCAATTCTCAAACCTCAGTGATCGCAGACTGGATGAGTCGCGCCATGTGGCTGTGTTTTTCATCGATATTGACGATTTTAAAGATGTGAATGATCAATTTGGCCATCAAACTGGGGACCTGGTCCTCAAAGAGCTCGGAGCCCGCCTCGAGCAATCAGTCAGGGATAGTGATACTGTGGCCAGAATGGGGGGAGACGAGTTCTTCATCATCCTGGAGAATATCCGCACCAAGGAAAATGTGATCAAAGTGGCAGAAAAGATCATCAGCCGAATTTCCGATCCTTTCTATATCGAGGATCAAACGATCATGCTCACGGTTAGCATTGGCATTAGATTTTCTGAGACGGACGAAATAACAGAAGAGGAACTGATCAGGACCTCTGATGCGGCGCTTTATTTGGTCAAAGAAAGCGGGAAAAATAATTTCCGTTTCTATGATGCAGATACGCCGGCTTAGCACTTCTTTTTAAACAGATACCCAAGAATTGAATAACTCTCGAGAATTACAAATCCAGTCCGCCAGACGGGGGTACTGGAGCATTAGTGCTGTTAGAATGAATAGATCAGTCTGATACTTTCATCAGGAATATGATCCCATGAAAAAAACATTTTTGCTCCTGGCTTTGACTTTCCTGTTAAGCAGTCTGGCTGCTCCTTTATTGACAGAGCTGGTAATGATCCAGGAACCTCAAGCTGAGGCGTCTCCCTTCTATGATGCCGGTTGTACTGTGATCTATGGAGCGGATGAGAATGTTGCCCTAGGCGGGAATAACGAGGATTACCCTGATCCAGAGACGAGGATCTGGTTTCTGCCGCCGGAAGAGGGAAAGTTCGGGAGGGCTCTGGTTGGTTATGAAGGTTTTATCTGGCAGGGAGGAATGAATGATCAGGGACTGTTCTTTGATGCCATGTCAGTTGAAGATCTCTATCAGGTTGAGCAGGGAGATAAACCAAAATACGAAGGATCCCTGCCGGCAAAAGCTCTGGAAAGCTGTATTGATGTAGATTGTGTGCTGGATCTGTTTGACAGATACCATGCTTATGACACCTGGGCCTTCCAATTCATGTTTGGAGATGCCGCTGGGAATTCAGTGATCATCGAGCCTTACCAGACTACACGGGGTGGGCGTTTTCAAGTGGGAACCAATTTCCTGCAATCCATTGTTGATGAGAACAGCTGCCGCTATTGCGATCGGTACTGGATTGCTCGAAGTATGTTTGAAAACGCTAGCGATATCAACGTGGAGCTAATGCAAGACATCCTGAATGAAACGCATCTTGATGGTGAGTATCCCACGCAATATTCCACTGTCTACGATCTGAAAGAGAAAATGATCTATCTTTACCTGTTCCATAATTTCGAAGAGGTTAAGGTATTTGATCTGAACGAAGAATTGGCACAAGGTTTCCATGGTTTTCGAATGGAAAATCTTTTCAAGGATACTTTAGATTATTATGTTTATGCCCGGACAGAAAGGGGGCGCCAGGTAGAGATCAGATCCAACTACTATGCTGTTGAGCTGGATTCGACCACATTAAACCCCTATCTGGGAACCTACAAAGGGCCAGACGATCTGGAAACCCTTTTTGATTATTATTCCGTGGACCTTGTGGACGGAGAGCTGGTATTAAAAATGCTCCCTGATAAAGCCTGGATGAGGCTGGAGCCCACGTCTGAGACCGAGTTCTTCCATCTTTCCTATTTTGATTATTTTGAGATCACATTTCTCCCAGAAGAGAACGGTGAAGTTAACAGGTTTGTGTTAAATAACTTTGAAGGGGACCACGAATTTGAGAGAATATATATTGAAGAGGAACCAGGAGAAGGAGTACAAGAGCCATCTTTCTGGACATCTTTGTGGGATAAGTTTTACCGTTTTTCGGGAACCAATACCTTCAAGTTCCTGGCTATTATCCTGGGTTTGATCCTGCTCCAAACGGTGTTGCAGTATCTCAAATCATTTCTGGTTTAAAGCAAATTCAACAGAATAATCCCGGACCTAAAGTACAATTCATTACACACATAACAGAGGAGTGTTAATGTCTGCGTCTTATCATATTGATTCCTCAAAATATACCCTACAGGAGATCAAAGACGATCTTCTCAGCCGGGACTTGATTCCCAGCCGGCAGCCATTAAAGGATGGTTTGGAAGGCAACTTCCAGATCCTTGAACGCGAAGGCATTCACACACTGAGGGATTTGATCGCCGCATTAAAAAAGAAAGATATGATCGGAGAGCTCTCCTCGAGGCTGGATATCAGCGAGGAATATCTGATCTTGCTCCGTCGAGAAGCAAACAGCTATCTGCCGAATCCTGTCTCCCTGGATAAATTTCCAGGCGTTGAAGCAGGGGATATTGAGAAGCTGGCGGCGGCAGGGGTAAGGAACTCACGAAAGTTGTTTGAGCTGGTGAAAAACTCCCCGGATTCCCTATCAGCTGAGATTGATATCAACCCAGGGACCTTGTCTGAACTAGTGGGATTATCTGACTTGGTAAGGGCTTATGGCGTCGGCCCGGCGTTTGCCAGGATTCTATACGATACCGGGATCCATTCAATTAGTGAGTTTAGACGCTATACTCCCCAACAGGTGATCGATCTATATGAAAAGAAAACCGGAAAAAAAGCGGATTTTTCTACCAGTGATATTAAATTCAGCCTCGACCTTGTTCAGATGCTTGATATTGAATAAGCAGAGTGCCGAACCCGGGGAGGAAGAGGGTATCTTACCGGATCCGCAGCCTATGAAAGGGAGATTTGAATGACCTTTGACGAGGGACTTGCCCAACGGATCCGTGATCAGATCAGTGACCGGGATGATTTTGAGGAAAAGAGGATGTTTGGTGGAATCGGATTCTTGCTGCGTGGAAATATGGCCTGTGGTGTGAATAAAGAAGACTTGATCATTCGCGTGGGGCCGGATTATTATCAAGAAGCGTTGTCCAGCCCAAACGTTAAGGAATTTGATATGACGGGGCGGGCGATGACCGGATGGATCGTGGTCACAGGAGCCGGATATCAAAAGGATGCCGATTTGGAGGACTGGGTGGGTCGGGGAGTTGCCTTTGCCCTGACACTGCCAGCAAAATAGGGGTACGCATGCCAGACCATAAGAAAGTTTATCAACAGCAAGCCCATATCTATCAGCGCCTGGTTGCAAGGGAAGACTATCAGGAAAATCTCCTGCCGGCTATACAGGAGATCGCGGATTTTGAGTCCAGGGATGTGATCGATCTGGGTTCGGGAACCGGGCGGCTGGCTTGTTTGTTGGCCCCAAATTCAAGATCGATTGTAGCGATGGATCTCTATCCCCATATGTTGAGTGAAGCGGCTGCGCGGCTGAATAACTTGGGTTTGGACAATTGGCTGGCAGCTGCTTCGGATCACCGTCATGTGCCGCTCCAAGTAGGTAGTGCTGATCTAGTGATCTCTGGTTGGAGCTTCTGCTACCTGGTTGTGTGGGCAGGGGATGACTGGGAAGCTTCCCTGAGCGCAGGGCTGGGTGAGATTAACAGGCTGCTTCGGGAGGGAGGCACGGCAGTCATCATCGAAACCCTCGGAACCGGGGCTGAAACACCACAAGAACCAGAAAAATTGCAGGAGTATTTCCGCTATCTGGAAGGTAAAGGCTTTGAGAGAACCTGGCTGCGAACAGATTACCAGTTTAGAGATCACGAAGAAGCTGTGGAATTAACTCGATTCTTCTTTGGTGATGAGATGCTGGAAAGGATTGGTGATCAACCCCGGCCTGTATTGCCGGAATGTACAGGAATCTGGTGGAAAAAGAAAAAGTGAGCTTGCAGGGAGGGTCTGTGAATATACTGCCCGTCAAAAACAAGACGGATTTTAAGAAGTTTATTGAATTCCCTTTTTTATTCTATAAAGAGGATCCCGATTGGGTTGCCCCGCTTCGGTTGGATTATCAAAAGCAATTCAATCCGAAGACAAACCCCATGTTGAGCCATTGTGATTACCAGCTTTTTCTCCTTTTCAACGGGAATAAGATCATCGGCCGCATCGCCGCTTTTGTGAACCATGTTGCGCTCGACTTCTGGGGGGAAAAGATCGGCTTGTTCGGATACTACGAGTGTGAACAGGACCAACAGGCTTCAGGAATGTTGTTGGCTGCTGCAGCGGATTGGCTCCGCGAACAGGGTATGGAAATAATGAGAGGGCCCTGGACCTTTGTGTCCGAGGAATGGGGACTGGTAGTTGAAGGATTCACACCCCCGCCTTGCATTATGGCCCCGCACAACCCACCTTATTACGATGATCAGCTCAAAGCGTTTGGCCTTGAAAAAGCGAAAGACCTGCTTTGCTATTACATTTCAGGAAAAGAGGACTATAGAATTCCGGATCGGATCCTCAGCCTGACAGATCGTGTGGCAGACCGATATGGTGTTTCTGTCCGGCAGATAGAGATGGACAGATACGAGGAAGAAGTTCAGACATTTCTAGAACTTTCAAATTCCAGCATCATTGATAACTGGGGATATACTCCTGTATCTGAAGCAGAAGCGGATGCTTTGGCCAATGATCTCAAGAAGGTCATCCAGCCGGAAGGTGTTTTGTTCGCGGAGGATTCAGAAGGCCGGCCAATTGGCTTTGCGGTTGCAATACCTGATATCAATGTGATCCTAAAGGGATTAAATGGGCGTTTGTTTCCTTTTGGTTGGTTGAAACTGCTGTTTGGAATTCCCCGCTTGACAAATTACCGCATGTTTGCCCTGGGTGTGATCCCGGAATATCATGGTCGGGGGATCGACAGCCTGATCTATAGGGCGCTGTACGAATCTCTCTTCAGCGCTGATCTGTGGATGGAGATCAATTATGTCCTGGAAGATAACTATCATATGAATAATGCCATTTATAAACTTTTAGCCAAACCGCTCCGGCGCTACCGGCTCTACGAGAAGAAGATCTGATAAAGTCTGGAAAATCAATGAATGCAATAAAATCGATCAGAGCCGAGCGGATAGAAGTTGTCCCACTATCTCAAGGCCAGCTTGAATCATACCTGGAGAGTGAGGAGCTTTTTACCAGGACAGTCAACCGGGCATCGCGGACAATTCTGACCCCTGTTCTTCAGAAAGCTATTCGGATGAAGCTGGAAAAAATGGATCAAGTCTCTCGGAATGACATTCCCTGGATCACGTACTGGCTGATCAAAGTTCCACCGGATGGATACGGGGCTGGCATGATCGGGTTCAAAGGAATTCCAGACAAGACAGGTGTTGTGGAGATTGGTTACGGCATCGATCCCTTGTTCCGAAACAAGGGGTTTACGACTGAAGCTGTCATAACTCTGATCAACTGGGCTTTTAGTGATCCGCGCTGTAAGAGGATCATTGCTCCGCATACAGATCGGTCCAACCTCGCTTCAAACCGGGTGCTGGAAAAAGTTGGCATGAAAGTCTATACTGAAGCTCCAACCACACTTAGCTGGTGTATTGAAAAAGAAGGATATATTCAAAATCATGAGTGATGTCTTGTTAGTTTCCCTGGTAGTGCTGATCGTTTTCATTTCAACGCTGATCCGATCAACTCTCGGGTTTGGAAATGCTCTGATTGCCATGCCGCTCCTGGTGCTGTTGATTGGCGTAAAAGAAGCCGCTCCCCTTGTTGCCCTGGCAGGGCTGTTGATCGCCCTGATCATGTTGATTCGGGAATGGCGGGATTTGGCATGGAAAGATACATTGGTTTTATTGATCTCTTCTGTGCTTGGACTTCCATTGGGGTTGTTTCTATTGGAAGCGCTGCCGGAGAATATTGTTCAGATCATCCTGGGATTGATCCTGATCTCCTTCGGGATCTATAATCTGGCTGGCATCAAGCTTCCTGTTTTGGAAAATAGATATCTTGCAGTTCCCTTTGGCTTCCTAGCGGGGATTCTGGGAGGCGCATATAACGCAAATGGGCCTCCGATTGTGATCTATGGTGTGATGCGAGGGTGGGATAAAGCGGCTTTCCGGGCTTCTCTTCAGGGCTTTTTCTTTGTGTCCAGTGTGATGATTGTTGCTGGACATGGACTCTCAGGTTTTTGGACGGACCAGGTTTTGAGAGCTTTTAGTATCTCTATCCCTGTTATTGTCGCGGCTGTACTCCTGGGAGAATGGATTGCGAAGAAGATCACTCAAGGAAATTTCAACCGTGTAATCTATAGCTTTTTGATCCTGATGGGAATTATGATGTTTATCTAAGGTGCTGGAGCTTCCGCTGTAGTTGGAGCATCTTCCAGACTCATCAAGGCTTTTGAGAAGAATCCGCCGATTCCAAATCCTAATGTTATGATGCAACCCAGGATGTACCAGAACTGGATCGAGATCATGTCGGCGATCGGTCCGGCGAGAATCAACCCTAAAGGTGACATGGCACCTGCCAGGCTGCTTACAAGGGTAAAGACGCGCCCCTGCATGGCCGGGTCCACGGAGCTCTGCAATATTGCGTTGATTGGACCATTGGTTAGGGAGATTGTGATGCCCACCAACAATATACCTCCAATTGACGGGAGCATCATAGACTCTGTGGCAAACCCCACAATACCCATACCGACAGCAACACCGATCAATCCCAGTTGAGAAGTGTGGATTTTCTTCTTGAAGCCTCCCCAGACCCCAAGCAGCAATCCTCCTGCGACAGCTCCCAAACCGAAGGCGGAGTTGAACCAGCCCAATTGCAGCGCGCCGCCGCCAAAATAATTCTGGACCAGTAGAGGAAGCAATGAGAATGCCGGACCGATGATCATATTCAGGAACAGGGCCATCGTAAGCAGAGCAATCAGGCCGGGCCAGCCCCGAATGTAGCGCAGGCCTTCCTTGAAATCCTCCCAGACCGAGGCGGCCAGGCTGCCCATTTGAGCAAGGTTTGGATTTTCGGGTTGAGGAATGGGAATAAAGAAAAGAGGTATGATGGCAAAAAATGCGGAGAAAACATCCACGCCCAGCACACCTTCAACCTCCAGGGTTTCCAGCAGCAAGGCACCCAGGGGTGCGGAGATGATGTTTAATCCATTATAAAGGGATGAGTTCAATCCCTGGATGCGGGTTAAATGTTCATTTGGGACCAGTAAGGATGTACTGGCCGCCATGGCTGGATTGTGAAAGCCACCGCCCAGCGCCCTTAAGAAGAGGGCGAGGTAAACCATCCAGACCTGAGCCCATCCCAGATAGAAGGTCAGGGCCAGCAGCAAAGTTACCACGGCTATTCCGCTGTCAGCGAAAAGGAGTATCCTTTTCCGGTTCCAACGGTCGACCAGGGCGCCGACAAAAGGTCCTAAAACAACTGAGGGCAAAACACCAACCAGTGTCGCAGTGGTCAGCACAACAGCGCTTCCGGTAGTCTTGGTCAGCCACCAGATCAAGGCGAACTGGACCATTTGGCTTCCCAGGAGTGAGATAGCCTGGCCGGTCCAGATTGTAAAGAAAGAACCAGCCCATTTATTATGTGGAGAAGTTTCGGGGGAGGTTGTATCAGCCATAGGTAATTATTATAACGAATAGGTGTTATTGTGCGGAAACTATTCTGTAGTACTCTAGAGTTGATTTTGGGAAAGGTCGGTATAATTCATTTACTGCTCCAGATGTCATTTGATAGTAGGGATTATGCCTTCTGAAATGGATGGTCATTCTTTGGATTTGAATGAAGAGATTATTGGGATTATCGGTGAAACTCCTGTCACCAGGATTGGTTTTACATGGCTTCCTCTAACCCAGTTGATCCTCTGGGTGATTTTTATCCATACAGCCGCCAGGCGAAAACCGGAAAACTCACGGATGCAGTGGTCATGGGAAGGATTCCTTAAAATGGTTGTGGTGCTGGGTTCCGAATGGTGCCATAACCTGGCTCATTTGTTCGTTTCAAACTGGATCGGAAAACCCATGGATAAGATGCGCATCCAGGCTGGGATGCCGCGCTGCATTTACCAGGAGATCAATGCTGAGGATGTCACGCCGGACCAGCATATAACGCGAGCGTTGGGCGGACCGGTGATCAACTTTCTGCTATGCCTGTTTATTGGCACGGCAAGGTCACTGACCAGACCTGACTCAACTTCTGAAGAAACCGCTAAAACGGCCTATCAGACCAACCTGTTATTGAGCTTGATCTCGCTTCTTCCAATCCCGGGTATTGATGGCGGCCCGATATTTAAATGGAGCCTGGTGAAGCGGGGCAAATCCATAAAAGAGGCAGATAAGGCTGTTCAACGAGTAAATGGACCGCTGGCAGTGTTTCTGGGTTTATTCAGCAGCTGGGCCTTCTCTATGAAGAAGATCTTGCTGGGATTTTTCAGCCTGATGCTGGGAATGATATCATTGAGTGTCTTTGCGGGTTGGTTGAAAGAGGAAGAAGTGAAAGTTTGAGGAGTGTCAATAATTCCTCAATTGAATAGGGAGGATATATGCGTTTATCCATTATTACCGGGGCAATGCTGGCAGCATTAACGGGAATGGCCATTGCGGCTCAATCCACCATTACCAGCCGGGTCGGGGCCCAGTTAGGAGATATCCGGACCGGCATTCTTACCAATACGATGGGAGGTTTGATCGCCGGAGGCATGATGCTGGTCTGGCTCCTGCGAGAGGGTCCGGCGGCCTGGAAAGTGCCCCCGGTCTTGGTTGGCGCCACCGCACTTTCAGGATTTCTAGGCATTTTGATCATCACCGGGATCTCTTTTTCTCTCCAGCGAGCCGGTATTGCTGCGGGCTTGGCCGGTGTGATCTTTGGACAGCTGTTACTTTCAGCAGTGATTGACTCCCTGGGAGTTGGCGGCGCTGACTCGATCCCGCTCACAATGAGTAGGGTCCTGGGCCTCATGGTGACGGGCTTGGGCGTATACTTGCTTCTTCCGAAGGCTTAAGGAGACCTGATGATCCAATATCGGAAGCTTGGCCATTCAGATCTGGAAGTTTCTTCTGTAGGGCTGGGAGTGACTCAGTTTGCGGGAGGTAGTGGAGCTCTTCAAAATTTAATTCCTGCAATCCCAGAAGAGGATAGGTTTGAAATTGTGAAAATGGCGCTGGAAGGGGGAATAAACTGGTTCGATACTGCAGAGTTATATGGGGCGGGAAGATCAGAAAAATATCTGGCAGAAGCACTGGCTGAACTGGGAGAAATCAGCCAGCAGACGATTGTCGCGACCAAATGGTCTCCCTACCTGCGATTTGCTGGCAACTTGAAAAAGACCATCCAGGAACGATTGGACAAACTCGACCCCTTTCCAATCGGCCTGTACCAGATCCACAATCCAAAATCGTTATCTTCACCAAAAGCCGAGATGAATGCCATGGCTGATCTGGTCGAAGAAGGAAAGATCAGGGCGATTGGCGTCAGCGATTTCAAGCCCGATCAGATGAGATTGGCCCAGGTGACTCTGGAGAAGAGAGGACTGGGTTTGGCATCCAATCAGGTTAATTTCAATTTATTGAACAGGAAGATCGAAGGCAATGGAGTCATGGAGGTGGCCCGGGAACTTGGAATATCATTGATCGCCTGGGCTCCCCTGGCGTCGGGAATCCTGACCGGGAAATTTCACAAAAATACAGAACTGTTGGAGCGAATCCCTGCAGTGAGGAGAAAAGGAATAGAAAAGCAGATCGAAACCAGTCAGCCAGTTGTGGATCTTCTGTTTGAGATCGCTGCCGAGTATGGGTCAGAACCTGCCCAGGTGGCGTTAGCCTGGTTGATCGCTCAGGGCGATGATGTGGTGGCAATCACAGGAGCCTCCCGGATTGGCCATGTCCTGGAAGGTATTGAAGCGATGAAACTTAAGCTCTCTGAGGATGATATCCGAAAGCTTGATCAGGTCTCATTAGCGGTCCAGGAGAATTAATGGCGCAGATCATTAATACACTGCAAGGGAATTATGTGATTTGCAAGCCAGAGATGGGACAAATCAGCACTGAAAAGGATATTCTGGATTTGATGGGCCTGTTTGTGGAAGCAGGGACGTATTTACTTTTAATTTCTGAAGGGGCGTTGCACCCGGGCTTTTATGATCTGAGTACCAGGATTGCTGGAGAAATATCCCTTAAACTTTCAGCCTACAGAGTTAGAACAGCGATTGTGGTTGATCTTGAATCTATACCGAGCCAACCTTTTAAGGATTGGGCAGGAGAATGCAACCGAGGTAAAGAGCTGCGTTTCTGTGCTGACCGCGCTGAAGCGGAAGATTGGCTTCTGTATCAGATTAGATAAAGCTAATTATTTTGCTGTTGATCTACAGCTTCAAAAAACTTCGTTACTAAGTTAGACATACTGGATTCTTCATGATCATCACTATCCAGTGTGAATGTGATGCTGGTGCTTGATCCGGGTCGGCAGGACACATTGCCATTGATCTTTCCGGTTGGATCCGTGTAATCTGCCATGATCAGCCATCCCAACGGCCTTCTTTTCCAAATTTCTAAACCGATTTCTTCCAGGGCTGATTCAGCTAATTTATAGGCATCATCTGCTGTGATACCCTGGTATTCTCTGGTCTCTCTGATTGTGCTCATTTGCTCCTCGAATGTTATGTCTGCAACCTTATTAAAAGTAATTCAAAGATGATATTATCACATAGCGTATCTGATTTTTTCCAAGAATATGCACGAGGGTTGATAGGAGCGCAGGGAGTTGCTTTCAAGGGGATTTAGTAGAGGATGGTGATTTATGGATCATGTTGTTTATCTAGATGCAAAAGCCAATGAATTAGAAATCCTTCTTCAAGGCAAAAAAACCATGATCATTCGCGGAGCAGCAGGAAGGAAGATGCCATATGGCCGGGTAAATGTTGGGGATATCCTCTACTTGCTCGAAAATGATGGCTCAGGCATGATCAAGGCGAGGGCCAGGGTCAGTTTAGTGCTCAATTCAGAAAAAATGGACAAGGAGCAGTCCATTGCGTTGGTAAATGATTATCAGGATCGGCTGCAGCTGACACCGGCGCAAAGTAAACGATGGGCAGGGAAGCGCTATTTAGTGATAATTGAAATCGGTACCCCAGAAAGAATAGAGCCGTTCCCCGTAGATAAAAGCGAATATGGAAATATGGATGATTGGCTGCCCGTGGGTGATATAGACTCGGTTAAATAAAAAAACCACCCGGAATTGCGGAAGCCCCGGGCGGTTTGTATATACCTTACTGCTTCAATTTCTTGATGCATCCAGGTAGGGACTTTTAAGTCTTAGAGAGGTTTTACGTCAACGGCCTGAAGACCTTTGTCGCCCTGCTCAACGGAGAACTCAACCTGCTGTTCTTCGCGTAAGGTTTTAAACCCTTCCATCTGGATTGCGGTGTGGTGAACAAACACATCGTCGCCACTTTCGCGGGAAATAAAACCAAAACCTTTTGCATCGTTGAACCATTTCACGGTTCCAATTTCTTTTTCGGACACTTTTGTAACTCCTTGGTACATTTGATAGAATTGAAGCAGAGCTGTTGGTACAAAAAAACTGCCCAGTTTCCGCAAGTTGGGGCAGTTTCGAAAGTGCAACCAGTTCTTACTTCATCTTTAACGCCCTGAATCGTAGCATATGGAAGGAGTATTGTCAATCCCTATGCTTTTGCATGGTACACCCCGAGGAGCCCGTGATGCCACGTTTTTCTGAGAGCAAATTTGCAGCCTGGTTACAAAACATCGTTTCCCGGCGCCGCGAAGAAAGCGGTCTGTACGCGGAAATTACAGGCCATCTCCCCTTGGAAGGCGCGGAACGGGTCCTGGACATCGGAACCGGGACTGGTTTGCAGCTGCGGGCGATCCATCAGATTCAACCCTCAATCGGCCTGTTCGGAATTGACCTGTCTGCCGCTGCTATTGCCGTTGCTCAAAATGCCCTGGGGGAACTGGTGGTAGATCTCAGGGTTGGCAGCATTGAAAGCACCTCCTACCCGGATGGGTTTTTTGATGTGGTAACCTGTAATTCCAGCATGTCTTACTGGGAGAATCCGGTAGGTTGTTTTAATGAAATTTTCCGTATCCTGAGACCGGGCGGAACAGTGAAGTTATTTGAACCTCATCGAGAAATCGACCTGGAGGGGGCGCTTGATCGCATCCGCGCGAATATGGCTGGCAAATCACCTCTTCGGCGTTGGGGGGCCGTTCAGTTGAATAGATTCGGTCTGCAGCGAGGAAAGAAACTGGGGTTAAATCTTTATGCAAAGGAAGAGCTGCTCGCCTTGGCCCAGGAATCACATTTCGGGGAACACAGTGCGGTTGATCAGGTATCATTATTGGACATCCCTATCTTCGTATGCATTCATCTCTGGAAGCCACTGCACTGATCGGCGACTTGAAGGAGTATATATGTCAAACCCGATGTACAGCGAGAAAGTCAGATCTAATTTCACCACAGTGTTTTTTGTGATCCTGGCGCTAATATTTTTCTCTTTGTTTGCCTGGAGATTTTTAGCGGTAGGCCTCAGATTTACTCCTGGTTTGTTAGCGTTCCTGGGATTGTTCTTTTGTTTTTATGTGGTCAATTACCGTGTTCTGAAGATAACCATAACAGATCAGGATTTGCGGCTTGGTTTCGGTTTGGTTGGCTGGAGAACAGAGCTTGGAAATATCGCCCAGGTCATTCTCTATGATCCTCCTTTCTGGATCAAATACGGCGGGGCTGGTGTGCATTTTGCATCCGTCGAAGGCGAATATTTGGCATTTTATAATTTCCTGGATTATCCGCGGATACTGGTCCGATTTCACCAGAAGCAAGGCCTTGTTCAAGCCTTGGTTTTCACCACCCGTCAGCCAGACCAGATTCTGGGAATATTGGAAAAAAGGATCTCATCCGAATGAAAACTTCAACGATACTCACACCATTTTTTCTGAACTCCCCCCTTCCAGGACTAGAGTCATTAAAGGAGTGGGATTGGATTGTCAATCGCCCTCCTCTTCCAGAAGCTGGTCAAATGGAACAGATGGCAATTATCCATCAATCCCTGGCGCTATCAGTAGAAAAAGCCTGCATCGAGGAAAACCTCCCGGTTTCGATTGCCGGAGATTGCTGCACGGTAGTCGGGATGCTGGCCGGATTAGTGCGGGCAGGTCTCGATCCGCTCTTGATCTGGTTTGACGCGCATGGTGATTTCAACACCTTGGAAACTTCTCCCAGTGGATTCCTGGGAGGGATGCCGCTGGCGATGCTGGTTGGAAAGGGGGATCAAACCTTACTGGAGAGCCTGGACCTGGACCCGATAGCGGAAGAAAAAGTGATCCTTACTGATGCGCGGGATCTGGATCCAGAGGAAAAAATTCTTGTTTCACGTTCATTAGTGACGCATTTACAAGACCCGGCGGAACTGCTGGACTACACATTTTCCGGCCATCCTCTTTGGGTCCACTTCGATACAGATGTGCTTGACCCAGAAGACGTACCGGCTCAAAACTATCCTGCACCAGGGGGGATAAGAAAAGAAAAGCTGAAAGAAGTGTTTAAATACCTGGCTGGCACAGAACAGATTAAAGCGGTCTCGCTCTCATCCTGGGCTCCGGGTCTGCCGGGAGCAGAGCAGTCCAGGGATGTGAGCCTGGAATTACTGAATGTTCTATTCAGTAATTAATTGGTTGTTCATGCATCAATAGTTTATGGATAAGAGATTTCAAAAGTTGAACCAAATCACCATCCGCTCTCTGATTGAGTTCGGGGATCTGGCGCTGATCTTTTTCACGCGGCGGGATTTGGTTGGTGAAGATTCCGGGGATATAGAGCAATTATGGGAGCTTCCTGATGTCATAAAGATTCTCAAAAAACAGTCATCCGACGGCAGTTGGCCTTACCCAAAACGAGGACAGGCAGCTCATCCCACAGAAAACTACCATATCCTGCAGACATTCCGAACGCTGGGCTACCTGATCGAGATGTACGGCTTTAATAAATCCCATCCAGCTGTCAGCCAGGCTGCAGAGTTTCTTCTGGCACATCAATCTGAAGAAGGCGATATAAGAGGGATCTTTGGGTCCCAATATGCTCCACACTATACGGCAGGAATCCTGGAGCTGCTGGTCAAAGCTGGATATAGGACGGATTCCAGGATACACAAAGCTTTCAAATGGTTTGAGAACATGCGCCAGGTAGATGGTGGCTGGGCCTGGCCCCTGCGAACAGCAAAGGTGAAATATCAGGATGCGATTGATATGGAAAAGCCAGTTCAATCAGACCTGAACAAGCCCTTTTCCCATGCCCTGACAGGGTTTGTGATCCGGGCATATGCCGCTCATCCGGGCTATCGAACTACGCCTGTCGCTCAAAATGCTGGAGAACTACTCAAAGGTCGTTTTTTTCTGCCGGATAAATATTCTGATCGGAAAGGGTCGGAATATTGGTTCAAATATCAATATCCTTTCTGGTGGGCCAACCTGCTGACAGTCCTGGACTCGCTCTCACGGATCGGTTTTTCGGCTGTTGACATGGATATTCAGCGAGGTCTGGACTGGTTCCGTGAAAATCAGCTTGAGAATGGTTTTTGGTACACCGGTTATGGTAAAAAAGATGGAGCGGACCTCAATCAAGCCTGGGTAGCTCTGGCTGTTGGGAGAGTGTTCTATCGATTTGCCGGATAAATGATCATGCTGAGCACTTCCTCTGGTAGAGAGGTTATTATGGTGCTGACCATGTATTAGTACATATGAATGAGAACTGGAGAATTATATGAAACCATTTCGAAAGAATGTGGCTTTGGCTGTGGATGGGGGTGGGATCAAAGGTGTGATTCCCTCCCGGGCAATCGCTATCCTTGAGAAGCATCTCCAAAAACCCGCCAATGAAACATTTAAATTATTGGCTGGAACCTCAACCGGATCGATCATCTCGGCCGGGATCGCGACCGGTTTATTTGGCGAGGAAATCCATGATCTGTATTGCGAAATGGGGCCGGTGATCTTCCGTAAGACCTGGCGCTCATCCTTCTGGCCATTGACGCGCTATCGATACCCGCTCGATCCGCTAGAGGAAGCCCTTGAAGCTCAGATGGGTGGTAAGGTTATGGGTGATTTCTGGTTTACCGGACAGCCTATCGACCTGGTGATAACTGCGTTCGACCTTGTAAAGAATAAAACACTCTTCATCAAGCCTTTCAATATGTCCAGTGGGTATGATCGCTGGACGGTTGTTAAAGCTGTCCTGGCTTCATCTTCTGTACCATCATATTTTCCGCCCGTAGAAAACCGATACGTGGATGGCGGTGTGGGGTCTTACCATAACCCCTGTTATGTAGCTGCTTATGAAGCCCAGTTTGTGCTGGGGTGGGATCCGGCTGAAACTACTTTGATCAGCCTTGGCACAGGTAGGGAACCGCATACCCTTCAACCTGAGCAGATCCGGAACTTCTATCCCTGGCATTGGATCAGCCCCGTGCTGGGCGCTTTTCAGGAATCCTCTGATGATCAGCAGGTACACCTGGTGGAAACATTCTTCCCGGAGATTGACTTCCGTAGATTCCAGGTGGACCTGGATGGTTCCTATCCGATGGATGAGCCGGAAAAGATTCCGGCACTGACTGAATTTGGCGATCAAATGGGTGAAATGATCCTGGCAGACCAGGTAGACAGAGCCCAAAGCATACAAGCCAATAAGGCCCCCTATTCTATATGAAGCTGATCAATAAAGGCGCTCAGATTGTCCTCAACGTATTGCTCGTGTTCATTCTGATGTTGCCTGTTACGGGTTCTACTGTTGACCCAACTGACGAATTGGGGCAAATTCGAGCCTATTCAAGGGATTATGAATTCGATTATGTTACCTGGACTATCTCGGCGATGGCTAGAAAATTATCGCAGACATCGCTCAAGGTTGATCAATATCTCACCGAGTCTGATAAACGGGCTCTGATCCTTAAGTATTTGGAGCTGCGGAATGAAGTATCTGCCCTGCAAGGAGAGCTGGCCAACCTGCTGTCTGATCCAAA
>Ga0180436_10000307_pt1 | contig 51141 bp, 50 predicted proteins | sample SS_ome_2_FD_132434 | JGI IMG/M metagenome (GOLD analysis project Ga0180436, IMG submission 132434) | Hypersaline lake sediment archaeal communities from the Salton Sea, California, USA - SS_3_S_2 metaG | ecosystem: Environmental > Aquatic > Non-marine Saline and Alkaline > Hypersaline >...
CGTGACTACAACGGCCTCGAGGGTTTCGACATGCCGGATCCGATCACGATGGCGATTGCGCTAGCTCCCACTCTCGTCGTCCGATCAGAGCGCGTATACATGGGTGTGGCCACGGCTGATGAGACGAGGGGGTTCACCTACGTGGACCTGCGGAGAAGCGAAGCGCCACCGCCCAATGTGACGGTCGTCTCCGAGGCCGACGGCGAGGCATTCATGCACCGCGTCTACGAAATGTGTCGCGGTGGTTAGCCAATCCCATTTGCTCGACGAGGGATCTTCCATCACGCCAGAGCTGCGCCTACACAATCCATGCGTTGCTTCGGCCATGGGATAAGCTGCGGGAACTCATGAGCGACTCCAACAGCCTCGGCAGCCTCGTCCGCAAACGCCGTCTCGAATCTGGATACTCCCTGGGCCAACTGGCCTCCAAGGTCGGCAAGACTGCAGCCGAGGTGCGCGCTTGGGAACGCGGCGCCGAACTTCCCGAGCACGGCATCATCTCGCGTCTGGCTTCTACCCTCGAGATCGATCTCGCCGAGATCCAGAAGCGGCTCGAGGAGGGGAAAAAGGCCCTCGAGGCGGAGCGGAAACAAGCTGAGCGGGTTGCAGTTGCCGACGAAGTCGCTGAGAAGATAAAGGCAGAGCCGGACGATCCAGTCGAGTTCCCCGAAGAATCGAAGGCAGACGAGATCGAGACCTCGGCCGAAGAGCCAGATGATGACGATGAGCTACCCGGCTTTGCCGTCGACGACCCCTTCACACCACCGGTGGATTGGGAGACCGGCGAGCAATCAGCCGGGCCACCCAATGGCGAAGCCGCGGTCGAGGACGACGCGGAGCCGGATCTACTCGATGCTCCGACTGAGGCAGTTCCGGTGCCGATCATCACCGAAACCGCGACCGCCGCCCGTGCGAGCCGGGCTGCAGCCGTACTCGAGGAGCCACCGCCGGCCCCTGCATTCGAACCCACGCCTGATTCGGATCCCGGTTTGCTGCGTTACCTCGAACCGGTGCGCATCTTGTTTGATCCGCACAACCGCTATCTCTACTGGATCCGGGCCGGCCTCACTGCGATCGTGCTGCTCGTCTTTTTGGTAATCCTGTTTGATCAGATCGGCAAGCTGCTCGACGCGTTTGGCGAACTACTCGACACCTTCGAACCGACGGCCCCCGACCCAGACTCTCTCGACGTCTGAGTGTCAGATGAGGGCACGGAGAAGCAGGCCGGCAGCGGCTACCAGGGAAATGCCGAGAATCGCGGGGCGAATAGGTCCGGCGTCGACTCGAGCCCGCAGTCGTGAACTGGCCAGGTAGCCGGCGAGGAGGCCGGGGAGAAGCAGTCCCGTCACCAGCACGTCATCTCCGGTGATCCTCCCGGCGAAGGCGCGGAAGGCCACAGTCACGAACAGGCCGCCGGAGAAAAAGAGTGCCAGGCTCGCGCGAACGGTTGGGCCCTCGCCGTCCTTGAAGAGAAGCGCCGCCGGCGGTCCCCCCACCGCAGCAACCATACCCATGACTCCTGCGATGACGCCGGTCCCGAATTCGGCCGGAGGTGTTCGGCGCACGGTCACCCCGGTGCCCAATATCACAACGGCGGTAATGACCGATACCGCGATCGCGATATCGATGCTGCGCTGCGCTGTCAGACCGAGAACCCAAAGCCCGATGAGGGCGCCCGGAACGCGTCCCGCCAGCAGCCAAGTTACGCCGCGCGCATCGATATGCGATCGCTCTCGCCATGACATGGAAAGAGCAAGGGGCACTGCGAGCAGCAGCTGTGGCACCGGGGCCAGCACAGGGTCGACCAGCGACAGAATGGGTACGGAGAGGACGCCGAATCCCACGCCCACAGTGCCTTGGACAAGCGCGCCTACGGCCGTGACGGCCAGGGCCATGAGTAATTCCAAGATGGAAATCGGCAATCCAGGGACCTCGAGTTGTAGGTAGAGGAGTATGGCACCGCACCGGCTAGCCTTCGATCCTGCCAATAGGTGAGACGGTGAGTAAAAGACTCTTGCTATCGCGAGTTAGTAGAGATTACGATGCCGCATCGCCAGCCATCCCACTGCGAGAGCAGCGATAGTGAACCACGCTCACAACGAGAACGAACCGGCCCCGAGCCGCCGCCGACCCCTGATGATCGGGCTCGTCGGCCTCCTCGCCCTAATGGCGGCCGGCTGCTCTGGCGCCGGTCCGCAGACCGCGCTCAATCCGGAAGGTCCAATCGGCCGGACGATCGACGACCTGTGGGAACTGGTCTTCATCCTTGCCACGATTGTCTTCGTCATCGTGCAGGTAGCTCTCTTCTACACGATCGTCCGCTACCGAGCTCGCAAGGACGATGATGGCGAGCCCGTTCAGGTGCACGGCAACACCAGGCTGGAGATCACCTGGACCATCATCCCCGTTGTCATCCTCGCCGCGATTGCCTATCCGACCGTCAAAGGAATCTTCGACGTACGGGCGATTCCCCAGGGCGAAGATGTGCTGCAGGTACAGGTAACAGGTCACCAATGGTGGTGGGAGTTCGAGTATGTGGACCTCGAGGACGAAACCGGCCGCACGCTGGTCACCGCCAACGAGCTGTACATTCCCGAAGATACCGAAGTGAACCTCACTATGACCTCGGCCGACGTCATCCACAGTTTCTGGGTGCCGGTGCTCGCCGGTAAACGTGATGTCGTGCCCAACCGCGTCTCCAACCTGACGCTCATTGCAGATGATCCGACCCCGCCGGATGCGCCCCATCCGGGTCAGTGTGCTGAGTACTGCGGGCTTGCTCATGCCGATATGCGGTTCAAGGTACATGTACGTAGTCAGGTGGACTTTGACGCGTGGGTCGAGGATCAGCTGGCGCCGGCTCAGCTGCCGACCGAAGGGGCCGCGGCGGCGGGTTATGCAGCTTTCGGTACTTGCGTTGCCTGCCACAACGCAACAGTCTCCGGTCCGGACGGGATCGAGGACATCGGCCCGGTGCGTACGATCGAGGTTGACGGAGTTACCTTCACCTCGTCATTGGCTCCGGATCTCACCCACTTCGGCGGACGAGCGACCTTTGGCTCCGGCACATTCGAGAACAATCGGGAGCATCTGGCGCAGTGGTTGGCCAACCCCGCCGATCTGAAGCCGATGCGTCCGGAGTTGAATGACATCGAGGCGGGTCGCATCCTCGGCATGCCAAACTTCAACCTCAGCGACGACGACATCAACAATCTCATCGCACTCTTGGAAGGATGGGACTGAAATGGTGCTGGACACCAACAAGGATCTAGCCGAGCCCAAGGGCATCTGGAGCTGGATCACCACAGTTGACCACAAGCGCATTGGTCTCATGTACGGCGTGACCGCCCTGGTGGCTTTCTTCGTCGCCGGCCTCGAAGCGCTACTCATCCGGCTCCAGCTCACGACCGCCAACGGCACGGTGCTCAGCGCCGATGCCTACAACCAGCTGTTCACCATGCACGGTCTCACCATGCTGCTGGTCGTGGTCATGCCGGTCGGTGCCGCGTTCATGAACTACTTCATCCCGCTCCATATCGGGGCCAGGGATGTTGCCTTCCCGCGGGCCAATGCCTTCAGCTATTGGCTATTCCTCTTCAGCACGATCATGCTGCTCTCGTCGTTCGTCCTCGGTGGTGCTCCGGACGGTGGCTGGTTCGGCTATGCCCCGCTGTCGACGCAGCTCGACGAGTTCGTCCGGATGGACTACTACGCCATCGGTGCGCAGCTGCTCGGCATCGCCTCGATCATGGCGTCGGCCAACTTCATTGCCACCGTCTTCACCATGCGTGCCCCCGGTATGACCCTGATGCGAGTCCCGGTGTTCACCTGGATGGCCGTTGTTGTCTCGTTCCTGCTGATCTTCTCGCTGCCGATCTTCGGTGTCGGACTCTTCCAGATGTTCTTCGATAGGAACTTCGGGACGCAGTTCTTCGGCGGTGGGGGAGACCCCCTCCTCTGGCAGCATCTGTTCTGGCTGTTCGGCCATCCCGAGGTATACGTACTGATCCTGCCCGCCATGGGCATCGTCTCGGAAGTCTTCCCGACCTTCAGCCGCAAGCCGCTGTTCGGTTACCCGTTCGTTGTGTTCTCTGGAATCGCCATCGGCTTCATGGGCTTTGGCGTGTGGGCGCACCACATGTACACAGCAGGTCTGGGTCCGGTCGCCGAAGCCGGGTTCGGTATAGCCACGATGATGATCGCGGTCCCGACCGGCGTGAAGATCTTCAACTGGATCGGGACTATGTGGGGCGGCAAGGTCAGATTCGAGCTGCCGATGATGTTCGCCATCGGCTTCGTCTCGCTGTTTGTCATCGGCGGGCTCTCCGGCGTTCTTCACTCGGTGGTGCCGTCCGACTACCAGCAGCACGACAGCTACTTCGTCGTCGCCCACTTCCACTACGTGCTCTTCGGCGGCGGCGTCTTCGGGTACGTCGCCGGCGCCTACTACTGGTATCCCAAGTGGACCGGGCGGTTCCTCGATGAGAAGCTCGGTCGCTGGCACTTCTGGCTGATGCTGCTCGGGTTCAATCTGACGTTCGCTCCGATGCACATCCTCGGGCTCAACGGCATGGCTCGGCGCACGTATCGCTACCCGGAAGGCCTGGGCTGGGAGTTCTGGAACCAGGTTGCCACGGTCGGCTCGTTCCTGATCGGCATCTCGTTCCTCTTCTTCGCCTGGAACCTGATCAGGAGCCGCAAGAACGGTCGTGTTGCCGGCAACGATCCCTGGGATGGTCGAACGCTCGAATGGTCGATTCCATCGCCGCCGCCGGTGCACAACTTCGACGAAATCCCGGTCGTGGAGCACGTCGACGACTTCTGGCACCGCAAGTATGCAACCGACGAAGATGGGCGCGCCGTGCGCATGCCGGACGTAACCGGCGGGACGCTCGCTGCCGAAACGACCACGGGCGATGATGGCGAAGCGAACCGAGGTTCGCCCGAGGACATGCACATGCCGTCACCGTCGTACTACCCGATCGTCGCAGCCTTTGGGGTGATGGTCACGGGATACGGATTGATTTACATCCCGGTCGGCTGGGTTGCCGCCGGCGTTGGGCTGCTGATAACGCTTTGGGGATTCTTCGGGTGGTCACTCGAACCCGTCACGAGGGACGCACATCATGACTAGCCAGACCGCGCCGGTTGAGGCGCAAGAGCATCACGACATTCGACCGATTCGCAAGGCGGCGATGTGGGTCTTCCTTGGTTCCGAGGCCATGTTCTTCGGTTCGATGATCGCCACGTTCCTGCTCTATCGGAACAACACAGCCGACGGTCCCGGCTCCGAGATCTTTGACATCCCTTTCACTTCGGCAAGCTCGTTCGTGCTACTGATGAGCTCGCTGACGATGGTGCTTGCCCACAATGCCTTTGAGAAGCGCGACGGTCGGGGAACCCGGATCTGGCTGGCCGCAACTGCGCTGCTCGGCATTACCTTCCTCGCCGGCCAGATCTACGAGTTCACTGAGTTCGTTGACAAGGGGCTGACCCTCTCCACGAGTTCCTTCGGCTCTTCGTTCTACATGCTGACGGGCTTCCACGGCGCGCACGTCGCTATCGGCATAGTGATGCTGCTGGCAATGTTCTTCCTGTCACTAGAGGGCAGGCTGCACGAAGAGCGTGGCCTCAACGTCGAGCTGGTCGGCTTGTACTGGCACTTCGTCGACATCGTCTGGATTGTCATCTTCACTGTCGTCTACCTCTTGCAGGCCTGAGTCATGACCCAAACCGCCCATCGCGCCCATCCGACCCCGGCGATGTACTGGGGGATAGCTCTGTTCCTGGCTGTGGTCACCGCTCTCGAGGTTGCCGTTCCTTACATCCCGGCTCTCGACCCGGTGCGGGTACCGCTGCTGCTGATCATGGCGGTCATCAAATTCGGTACCGTTGTCGCCTTCTTCATGCACTTGCGCTACGACAAGAAGCTGTACCGGACGCTGTTCCTATTCGGGGTCATCGGGGCGATCCCGCTCTTTCTGGTTGTGCTGTTGACCATGCACGCGTTTTGAGCTGATGCTGAACACGTTCCCCGCCGCCAATCCTGGGATATTCGACGTAACTCCATTCCACATGCACCTCGACGTCATTGGAGTGCTGGCCGCGATGGTCATTCTCTACGAATACGGGCTGCGCCGCCTGGCTCCGCTCTACGCACCGCGCGGGGAAGTGGCCGTTACCCGAGGCCAGCGGTGGGCTTTCTACGCCGGGATCTTCTCGCTCTACGCCGTGTCGTCGTGGCCGGTTCACGACATCGGCGAGAACAGTCTGTTCATATTCCACATGAGTGAGCACCTCGTATTCGGGTTGATCGCTCCTCCGCTGCTGCTGACCGGTACCCCGTGGTGGCTTATCCGGCTGGTGGTCAAGCCAATCCTTCCCGTATTGCGCATCCTGACCAAGCCGTTCGTGGCGCTGGCGCTCTTCAATGGGATGCTCGGCCTCATTCACGCTCCCGGCGTGCTCAACCTGATGCTGCGCAGCGAACCGGCGCACTTTGGCCTTCACGCCATCCTCTTTGTCACCGGGATTCTCATGTGGTGGCCGATCCTCGGGCCGATACCCGATATCCCGCAGCTGCCACCGTTCCTGCGCATGGGCTACGTGTTTCTGCAATCGCTTGTGCCCACCATTCCCGCCACGTTCCTTACCTTTGGCGAGACTCCGCTGTATCCCATCTATGAGACCTTCCCGCGGCTGTGGGGAATCTCCGCCCTCGACGACCAGGTGCTGGCCGGGCTGCTGATGAAGATAGGTGCCGGCCTGCTGCTATGGGGCTACATCGCGTGGATCTGGTTCTCCTGGTGGTACGACGAGCAGCGCTACACAAACCCCACCCCGCGGGTGACTACCGGCAGCTCATAATCAGCGCCTGGGTTCAGATCTGAGCACAAGGGTGCTGGGGTCGGCGCCGGATGAACCGCCTCAGCTGTCTCGCTCCCCGCCGAGGTAGGCGGCACCGGCAGCGCCGAGCAGGACCAGCGCAGCCGCACCGCTGAAGATGGCAATTGCCGCCGTGCCCTCGGCAGCCAGAAGCAGTTGGGCCAGTGCCACAGCCAGGGCGGCAATCACGATGATCGCCAGCATCGGCCCGGTCACAGCCCGGGTCGCCGCTTTCATCATCTCCGCTGTGCTGGATGGTGCAGCCTCACCTTCAAGCCCGACAATGCTCTTGGCGGCAAGAGTCGAGACTACCCAGGAAACCAGGGCGCCGGCGACGAACCCGGCGAGTAGAACTGTCAATCCCAGAGCGGCGGCGTTGACCGTCACCACCCCGGCCTCGATATTCGCAGTGATACCCAAGCCGGCCCGCAGAATGCTGTAGCCGACGGCAACTGCGGTCACGAGACCGAATGGCATGATGTGAGCCAGCTCGAACCGGGTGACTTCGTCGTCGTCCTCGGCACTAACACCGTAGGCGACGGCAGCTACGACTGCGCCGCCCAGTAGAGAGGCGACGATGGTGCCGAGATACAGCGCACCGCTGGCGACGGCAAGCTCGGCGTTCCCACCTTCCGCGAGACCGAATGCGCCGCTTGCGAAACGTCCGGTGAAAAAGGCGAGCAGCGCAATCGCAAGGAGTCCTCCGGAGAGTGCCCCGGTGAGGATGACTGTCGAACGGTTATTCAAGGATCACTCCGATCTGACACCGCCGGAGAGTGTAGTTGCGTGACCTGCGGTCACGTTGAAGTTCGCAGAGCGAACTTCCGCTTCTCTCTTCGTTCTTGCGTATATCCGTAGTGTCGGGAGCGACAGTAGTGTCGGGAGCGACGAATCTACGCAAGAACAGGTAGAACGGCCGCTCAGCAGAAGTTGCGCGAAGCATCATCCGAGTAGATGCCCATGATGGTGTCGGTGCCTTCATCGCCGCTATCGAGTACGGGGCCCCACAGCAGAAGGTTGCCGCTGGTTCCGCGCAACTCGAAGACTCGGCCATAGTCAGGATCGGTCACAATCTCGACATCGAAGGCCGAGTAGATGTCGCGCAGCTGAGTTACCGAGTAGCCGAGCTTGAGACCGCTGAGCGTCTCCAGGTCGACCGCCACTGAAGTGGCTGCCTCGTCGTACGTAAGGTCTAATCGATAGCCGGCGAACGTCTCGGTGCCGTCGGTGTCGATCACGACGATCGCGGCGAGCGCCCCGAACTTGACGATCCGCACGGTGCCGCCTTCGCATGCGCCGTACTCGCCGGTTGAGGTGATCGGTCCGGTGTCGCTGGTGGGCTCTCCCAAAGTAGCGACCAGCTTGCCTACTGCGTCGGCTGCATCGGTGCCCAGCCTGATCTCCCCGATCCCTGCGGTCTGCAGCGTGAGGTCGCCGAGGGCCAGCGGCTGTCCCACCGCCTGGTATGGATCGAAATCGATTGGAGCGGCGGTTGTCGTTGTTGATGTGGTCTCGGTAGTGGCTCCATCATCCGCCGCCGTGGTCTCGGTTGGCTCCCCATTCCCGTCACCGGGCTCGGTTACCGCGACGGTTGTATCCGTCGCATCTGTCGTGCCCGTTTCGTCATCGCGGGTGAGATTGAACACAGCGATACTCAAGACGACGAGCAGCAATCCCAGGATGAGCCCGGTCAGCAGTGGGCTCCGTGGAGGTGTGGCCGGCGGAAGCGCCGGATCCTCGAGCGCAGGCAACGGCTCCTCACCGGTCAGATCTGCTAGACCTTCGTAAGGATCGTATTCAGGCGGTTCAGGGGGTTCGTTGCGGTCACTCACATCTAACTCGGATCTTGGTGGCGCCCCATCCTATTGCCGGACCGGGTGAAAAGGGTGTTACTCGGGCAGATCCGGCAGCGGCGCAGCTATGTACTCCTCGAGCAGGTTGTCGAATGGCTTGGTGGCCACCAAGACCTGGGCGCCTTCTGCCGTCTCGTAGAACTCGACCGGGACTTTCAGGCGGACGACGTCTTCCCTATCCAGGCTACGGAGATCCCAGGCGAGGCCGATGACATCGCTGAGCCCGAGTTGATCGTCGAGGGTGAATGCCTTGCTGACTGAGCGAACCACGCCGGCCAGCTCCGAAGGACTATCGAACTGGGAGGCTTTCTCCAGCATGGTGAGAATCACATCCTGCTGACGCTCATTACGAGTCAGATCGCTGACGTTGGGCATGACCCGCCACACGCCGTCGACCAACTCTCGTGTTTTTCGGGATCGCACCCACCCGAGCGCCTGAGCCCCGGTCGCATTCGTGCAGCCGGCCGGAAGGTCGAGCTTCGCCTTGTAGTCGTATACGGCATAGTCGACACAGATCTCCACCCCGCCGACCTCGTCGATGATCTGCTCGAATCCCTCGAAGGTGAAGAGAGCGAAGTGGTCCACTTCCATTCCGGTGAAGTCCTGCACGGCCCCGGACAGAAGCGTGAGTCCGTTGATCTCATCGCCACAGCCATTGAGGTTGGCGTTGAGACGGGTGTAGTCCTGGGTGCACCGATTGGGTAGATAGAGGTCCCGGGGCAATGAGACCATCAGCGGGGAGCTACCGTCTTCTGGCAACATCACGAGGATGATGACGTCCGCAAGAATGTCGCCGAACCCTATACCGACGAGCATGTAAGTTTCATAGGTGACGTCCTCAGTCGGGGTGGCTGTTACGGCTGTTACCACCTCGGGGGTCAGGGTTTCCCCGGTCTCGGAGGGTGGGGGAACTTCGGGCAATTGATCGAGCGCAAGCTGATCGAACGTGAACCGCTCCACGTTGTTCCACGACTGCCAGACGGAGTACAGGTTCCAGGCGGAATACACCACGATCAGTACCATGAATGTTGTCAGCATCCGCTTGAGCGAGCGGCGCCAGAGCGGCCTACGGTCGGGCCGGCGCTCCGCCCGGTTCACGATGTAGCCGATGATTGGTGCCGACATCTCGACGAGCTGCTCGGCGATCGGGGCAAGCCGGCGGGGGTCGAAATCGGGAGTGACTACCAGTAGCGTCCCGTCGGCATGGGTTGCGACGTGGCGCAAGCTCGTGTCCCAGTCAACCGGTGCCGTGTTGACGATCAGCAGATCGGCGTGTTCGGTCAGCTTGTCGATCGTGTCGGCGAGATTGAGGCTACCCAGCGCTTCTCCGCGGTCGTCCACGTCGGTACCTACCGGGATGAAGGGGAGAGTATTGGCCTCGTCGATTCTCCACAGACGAGTTGCCTCCTTGAGAGAAGCTGCGCCGAGCGCGAGGTCGATCCAACCCGGAGTCGTATCAGACTGGCCATACTCCGACATGCCTCCGCCAGGATCGGCGTCAATGAGGACCGCTCGTCGCCCCATCCGGGTCGCCGCCACGGCAAGGTTCATGGCCACCGTGGTCGCGCCGAGACCGGGCCCGGCACCTGCCACCATGATGACCTGTCCCCGGGATGCTCGCTCCAGGGCGGCGATCGCGTCGAGATACGTTTCCGCCTCCCCGGAAACGGGCATACTCAATGCCGGCGTAGGGATGCCTTCGGTGGTGGGCACGTAGGCGATGATCGGCTCGTCGACCGTCTTCTCCAGCCGCGGCCCTCTCAGCATGTAGACCCACAGAATCCAGACCAGGGCAGTGACGAGAGCGCCCACTACTGCGGCACCGGCCGTTCCCAAAGGGGATCGCCAGCTGTCGGCAATTAGCCAGAACACAGTCAATCCGACCAGAACAGAGCCGATATTGGGGATCGTGAAGACGTGGCTCCAGAAGCCCCCTTGTCTTTGTTGTGCGTCCCTAGCCATGGGTTTACCACCACAAAATACCGGTCGAGCAATACTAGAAGGTTACCGGTGGAGACGCTTTCCCCGGCGTGGCAGCTATTGAGTGGCGGCCGGTCCCCCATCACAAGCGCGCGGGGAGTAGATGCCCTCGATGATTCCGTTGGACTCCGTGGCGGTCACGGGCCCCCAAAGCAGGGTCGCGCCGTCGGTGGATCTGAGGAGAACGAAGTTGGGTACATTATCGATTTCCGCAAAGCCCAGCCCCGACTGCAGGTAGATGGCTTCCAGCCGGGCGATGGTGTCCCCTACGGCCAGCCCGGATCGGCTGGTGATTGCCTGCGTGGGGTGGTCGACAGCAGACTGGTCGAGCCGGTAGCCGACGAGCACCTGGGACCCGGCGTCGTCGCGGAAGATCGCAGTTAGCCAGCCCCAGGTATATGCGAAGCCGGTCTCCCCCTCGCACAAGCCGAGTTCGACCCCGATCTCGCTGCGACTGTCCGGTTGGCCCAGGCTGGCCACGAGCCGACCCAGGTATGTCGTGCCGGAGTTGAAACCAAATGGCCCCAGGGAGAAAGCGCCGAGTGTGAGATCTTCGACCGGTACCGCCGTCCCTTCCGGTTCGATCGGCGCCAAAGTCGTAGTTGTGGTCGTCGTGGTTGTGGTTGTTGTCGTCGTAGTTGTGGTTCCCGGCGCTGTTGTCGTGGGTTCGCTGGTGGTCGTGGCGGATGTTGTTGAGGTGGCTGTTGTTGCCGTGTCGGCAGTGGTCGGCGTGGCCTCGGGGTCGCCGTCGTCACCGCTCAACGCGCCGGCGAATAACGCAATGATGATGGCCAGCCCGAGCAGAGCTCCGATCAGGATCCCCCAGGGTCGGCGCAGGTCTTCATCGGGAGGCGGTGGCAGGTCAATCGCGGCGGCAGCCTGCCGCTCCTCGAACCCCGCAGCTACGAGTTCCGGAGTGAGCGCAGGCAACTCCTCGTCGATCTTCGTATCGATCCAAGTTCGCCCACACTGGGGGCACACAGGCTTGGTGACCGCCCTGCTGGTTCCGCAGTAGACACATCTGCCCTGTCTTGTCACCGATTCGTCACTCACGAGGCCGTAGCTTACGTTCCGTGCGGGATTCTGGGTGAATTTCGCCGCATGCGCTTCAGATGTCGAGCAGATGACGCAGGTCGGCCGGAGTGGTTACCGGAAGATCGCAGACAAACCCGCGGCACACATACGCAGTTGCAGCCCCCTCAATCGCTATGCGGTCTGCGAGCAGCGGAACCGGCCCGTCTTCGCCGTTGCCCGGAGCGACCACACAGTTCGGTCGCCACTGCTCCCAGACGACCCTCTCCAGAGCGTGGCGATCTTTCCCGGATCCGACCAGAGCGATCTCCTTGACCCCGATCTCCTTGGTGAACAACACGCCGAGCAGGTGGGCGACAGCTTGCGGGGCTCGCTCGAGCAGCCGGGAGGCACCCCGGCTTATGCCATCGACTGCCGGTAGTCCGGTGCCGGTGAGCGCGGCGAAGGTGACGATCGCTTCAGCGGCAAGTGAGTTGGCCGAAGGCAGCGGATTGTCCAAGAAATCCCGAGGTCGGGCGATCAGTTGGGGTTGGTCCGTCCCGGTCGAGTAGATGCCGTCCGGACCGGCGAACAGGCGATCGAGGTCTTTGATGAGCCGTTGCGCCGAGGAGAACCACTGCGTATCGCCCGTAACCTGGTAGAGCGCAAGCAGGCCTACTGCCATCGCCGCGTAGTCGATTGCGAAACCGGGCCCCGACGTACGTCCGTCGCGCCACGAACGCATCAGCCGCCCTGTTTCATCGATCATCTCCGACGTGACAAACCGGGCGATTCCCACCGCTACATCTCGGTAGGACTCGTCGTTGAGAGTAACGGCGGCCTCGGCGAAGGCTCGCAGAGCGAGGCCGTTCCAGGCTGCGATCACCTTGTCATCTCGCCCGGGGCGAATTCGCTTCTGCCGGGCGGCGAGGAGCGCTTCATCTGCTCGGTTCTTGGTGTTCACAACCTCCTCGTCGGAAACGCCGCGGGCTGCGGCGACCTGCTGGGGCGAGCTGGCAAGGTGGAGGTTGTTGTTGCCCTCGAAGTTGCCGGAACGTGTCACCCCGTAGAGATCGCACATGACGTCGGCATCGGATCCGGTGATCGAACGGAACTCCTCGTATTCCCACACGTAGTACTTGCCCTCAACGCCTTCGGAATCGGCGTCCTCGGCGCTGTGCATTCCGCCTGATGGGTCGAGCATCTCACTCTGCAGATAGTCGAGAGTCTCTCGGGCGGTTGCGGTGTAGCTCGGTTCATCGAATACCCGGCCGGCCCACAGGAACACCCGCGCAAGGAGGGCGTTGTCGTAGAGCATCTTCTCGAAGTGAGGGATGAGCCAGCGGCTATCGACGGAGTAGCGGGCAAATCCTCCCCTGAGCTGGTCGTAGATGCCACCGGCCCGCATTGCATCCAGTGTGCGTCGCAACATCGGTTCGATCTCAGGCCGGCGAGCAGAGTCGAGCGTGGCCACCCGCAACAGCATCTCGAGGACAGGGGCTTGGGGGAACTTGGGCGCAGTCCCAAATCCCCCGTGGTCGGCGTCGAAGGAGTCCTGCAGCGCACCGAGAGCCGAACCGAGTGCCGTGGCGACAGCTGGACCGTCGCCGGTCGGCAATCCCCGTGCCACCGCCGCAGTGAGCTGATCGGCCTGCTTGCCCACGGCATCGCCATTCGTATTCCATGCCTCGAGAACGGAGGTGAGTACCTGACGGAAAGAGGGCATGTGCCCGTGCGGTTCCTTAGGAAAGTATGTTCCGGCGAAGAAGGGCTTTGCCTCTGGGGTGAGGAAGGCCGTCAGGGGCCAGCCGCCTTGGCCGCTCATGGCCTGGAGGGCATCCATGTAGATACGATCGATGTCGGGTCGCTCCTCCCGGTCGACCTTGATGTTGATGAAGTTCTCGTTCATCAATTCGGCAGTTGCCCCATCTTCGAACGACTCGTGTGCCATGACGTGGCACCAATGGCAGGCCGAGTACCCGATCGACAACAGCACGGGCCGGTTCGTCTCTCGGGCCTGCGCAAACGGCTCGTCACCCCACTCGAACCAATCAACGGGGTTGTCCTGATGCTGGAGCAGGTACGGGCTGGTGGAATTGGCCAGGCGGTTGGGCATGTTGGGAGCCTACGTGACCTCCGGCGAGCTGGGTGACGCGTGGGTCGGCGAAGTCGGGGAGGTCTTATGCGATTCTCAGCTGGAGGCAACAACTCCATAACAACCGCGAGAGAAGATCGGAGTGTGCACAGAAGCACACCCGTCTACCGACTGGAGTCAGCGATGAGAAAGCGACTTGGAATCCTGGCCGTGGCCACCGCATTTGTTCTTGCCATCCCGGTGGCTGCCTCGGCCGCCGACGAACCAGAGACGGCGCCCGAGCCGCCGCCTATCGATCTGGAGGGGCGTTTTGACACCCTCGAAGAGGCTATCGGCGCAGTCACGGAGAGGATGACGAAGGCCTTGGAGCGGATGACCGATCGTTACGAACGCGCCCAGGGTTGGGAAGATGTTCCCGAAGAGCTGCTCGAACAGTTGAGCACAGCGATCGACGAGATCAGCGAAGACATTGTCGCGGTCGGTGATGCCGAGAGCTTTGGGGAGCTGAACTCGATAATGGAGGAGGTTCGTGAGCGCCGCCGGGAAATGAGAGGTGATCGACCTTACCGCCCGCATCGTTGTCGGCCTCTTCTTGGTCTCGGGACCGGTATCGACACGAGCAGTTGACATCTCCGAGCAACGAAAGGGGCGCCCGGGTCGGGCGCCCCTTTTCCGCGAACGGGAACAACTCGACCCGTCCTGGCGTTGAAGCTCACATCTTGGGGGTTTACGAGCCACGCAACGGCGGATACGGTCGAGATATATGTTGTCTTCGGAACTGGAGAGCGGTTTCGTGGGTCATAACCCAACAGAATACGATTTTTAGGGGGTTCACAAACGTGAATACGTATGTGATAGTAGGTGGCCCCCCAGGCGCACCATTGGAGCCGCTAACGCGCGACCAGGCCAACGGGCGAGACGGTCGTGGAGGACCTTGTACATGACAAAGACGAGCAAAACGCGAGACAAGCTGCTCGATCGGGCCAAGCTCGAGCGGGAAGAGGCAAAGGAACGGATTGACCGTGACACTCTGTCGCGCACTCGCAAGGATCTCGATAGGAACAAACTCACCGACGACCGCGGTCGTTTGACCACCGACCTGGTGAGTCAGTATCTCACTGCGATTGGCGAGTATGAGTTGCTGACAGCCGAGAAAGAGGTGGAGTACGCCCAGAAGATCGAGTCCGGGCAAAACGCCCAGGAGAAATTCGACAAAGGCGAGTACAAGAGCAAATCAGAGGAGATGGTGCTCCGCCGACATATCCGTCGTGGTCGTGAGGCGAAGGACGCGTTCCTGACCGCCAATCTACGTCTTGTGGTGGCAAACGCTCGCCGCTACGCCAATACCTCGGGTATCGACTTTCTCGACCTCATCCAGGAGGGCAATCTTGGCCTGATCCGCGCTGTCGAGAAATTCGACTGGCGCAAGGGATTCAAGTTCTCTACTTACGCCACATGGTGGATCAGGCAGGCAATAACCCGTGCCATCGCCGATAAGTCGCGCACCGTCCGTATCCCCGTGCACCTTCACGACACCCTGGCCGCGGTCCGTGCGGCTCAGGCCAGCCTCAAAGCGGAGTTGGGTCGCGAGCCCCGGCCCGAGGAGATCGCCGAAGAAGCAGGCGTCAACGTCGATAAGGTCGAGTTGGCCCTCAGTGTGGCCGATACGGTCTCCCTCGAACAGCCGGTCGGCGAAGACGGTGCTCAGCTAGGCGACTTCATCGAGGACGAAGACGCCGTGGACCCGATGCGGGTTACCGAAGAGCTCGACATCGCCAACAGCTTGCGCAAGTCGATTGAGCGTCTCCCCGAGCGGGAGGGCCGAATCCTCGCGCTTCGTTATGGCTTCTACGACGGTGTGCCGCGTACCCTCGAGGAGATCGGCGACGAGTTCCAACTCACCCGGGAACGCATCCGTCAACTCGAAAAGCTGGCCCTGTGCCGGCTCCGCCACCCATCGTTCGGGATCCGCGAGCAGGATCTGCTGTAGCGAGCCGCAAATCTGTTTGATCGCCGCCGGGGTGAGCTGGTTCGCCTCGGGCCGTGATGATTATGTAGTGTCCGTGGTGTAGAAGAGCCGGAGGGATCATGCGCCTACACGCGCTTGTCGGTGGTAGCACCGAAATCATTGGGCCTGAAGGCACGCTTTCTGATGCTGCCGAGGCCATGGCCGACCAGGAATCCGACTACGTCGTTGTGATCGACAACAGGGAGTTGGTCGGGATTCTGACCGAGCGCGATCTCGTTCTGGCCGTCGCTGAGGGCGTTGATCTGGGCGCCAGTCTCGTTGAGGAGTGGATGAGCGAAGCTCCCGACACGTTTAGCCCAGAGGTCACCGTCGCCGAGGCAGTAGCGTGGTTGCTCGAGACCGGCTATCGCCATCTTCCGGTCGTCGCCGATGATGAGCTTCTCGGCGTTGTGACCATCCGCGATCTGATGTGGGCGCTGACCCAGGAAGCGGAGTCCTGAATCCGGAGGCTCGATCTGCTCAGAGCACCTGGACGAGTTGCCGGTTGATTGCGTCCAGTACGGCTTTGACCGTCGCCGTAGTTGCGTCGTGCTCGGTCAGGAGGGCGCTGCCGACCAGAGGTACCGGCACTCCGTCCATCAGCACCTGCGCCATGGCGATTTGCGTCTCCCCGAGCTCAGTGGTGGCCACTGCCTCGAGTTGCAGCGAGATGCGGTGCTCGGAGACCTCTTCGACGGCGCGCAATGTGGCTTCACCGACCAGCCGTGCTCGCGATCCCTCCTCGGGGCTGCCCACGGCGGTGCCGAAGAACTGCTCGTCCTGCCAGCACAGCGAGATGGTGACGCTGGTCTCTTCATCTGTCGTGTGTTCGTCGATCTGGACGATTGCCGGGCGATTGTTCATTGATCCCTGCCTTGCTCGGTCACGAAGTCTACGACGTCACCGCTTCTCCCCGCCGCTAATCAGCTTTGTCCTCGATCGGTAGCCAGAGCAGGGACAGCTCGAGCACCTGAATGTCGCTCTTCTCCAGGCCAATTTCAACCGGCGTGATGGACCGACCCCGCTCTTCCCAGCGGTCGTTGATCTCCTCGAGTTCTTCCACCAATTCGGCCTCGAGCTCGGTGAGCGCGGCGTACTTGTCGTCTGCCTTCGCCTGAGCGGTGCGTAGCCGGGTTTCCTTGGACCTGGTTGCGCTCCGGTTGCGGGCCGTTCCCGTCATCGACCGGGTACTGCGCCGACCGAGCAGGATATTGATCACCGTGGATGCTCCGTCGACGATCTCACGTTGTTTGGCTCCGGCCAGGTCGGCCTCTAATTCCTCAGCCCGTCGTTCGGCGGCAGCCGCCTGCTCGCGCAGCTTCTTGAATCGACGCTCGTACTTGTCCCGCAGCTTTGCTGCCTCTTCGTCCGCCCGGTCCTGAGCTGTCTGGTCACAACGGTCGAGGAAGTCTTCCTCGGGCTCGGCGGCTCGCGAGTAGAGCTTGAGACCGGGATTCTTGAAGATCGTGATCCTCTGCCCGCGATAGAGGAAGTCCTTGAGAGCGGATTCGGCGCTCTTCCAGTAGGAAGCCTTCTCGATGTCGCCTTCCGGGATTACGTAGACGGCTTCCCTCGGAGCGGTTGCCGAGAAATCCCGGTCGTCGTAGTCGACGTACACCGCACCGGCGGGATCGAACCTTGTTGCGAGCGGCGTGATGATTGCCTCCCACTCCTCCTGATGCAACAGGTCGGCTGCGCGCTCGTCATAGGTGAGGCTCACCCGGGCCGCCAGCGCAGCTGAGTATCGGTTCGAGCTTGGGTCTAGCTCGAATCGAGCCGCCCACGGCGCATCGGGAGCGAGGTGGTAAATCGGCACCGAGTCTGGGGCTTTGGGCATCACCGGCGTCTCGTCGCTGGAGAGTTCAGGTGCGGGTTCCCGTGCGGCGGGTCGCGGCTCGGCCGCGGACGGGGTAGCCGGCTCATGCGAACTCAGGTTGGCGATCTGTTCACGGGTGAGCGGTCCCCGTAGGTACGAGAGCGCCCACCGTGTCGTGAATAGCGCCGGCCCGGGCTCGTGGGTGTTGTGGAGCAGGAACTGTCGCTTATCCAGCCCGGAGATGGTGCGGTCCAGCTCGGATACGTCGGTATCGCCCCGAGCCGACTGGAGCGCCTCGAGGATCCGTGCCTTGTCGCGTTCGGTCTGCAACCGACCGATGCACCAGGTGCCGGCGTTGGACATGGCTTTGTAGTCGAGATCGACTGGGTTCTGAGTGGATAGCAACATCCCCACTCCGAAGGCGCGGGCTTGCTTGAGCATGGTGAGGATCGGCTTCTTGGCCGGAGGCTCGGCGGTCGGCGGTACGAAGCCGAAGACCTCGTCCATGTAGACCAAGGCGCGCAGGTCACCGGTTCCTGCCTGCGCGCGCATCCAGGTGATGACCTTGGAGAGGATGAGGGTGACGATGAACTGTCGCTCCTCGTCGCTCAGGTGGGCCAGGTATACGATCGCCGCTTGCGGCTTGCCGTCTCGCCACAGCAACTTCTCGATATCCAGGTCCGGGCCCTGCACCCAGCTGGAAAAGGCCGGTGACGCTACCAGCCCGTTGAGCTGCATGGCCAGCTGGAGCCGGTCTTTCTCCGGGAAGAATGTATCGAGGTCGAACACACCGAGTTTGCGGAGTGGGGGCCGCTGAATCTCTGCGAGCAGCGTGGCCATGTCGAGATCCCGGCCGGCGCGCCAGGCGTGTTCGATGAGGTTGGCGATGAGTATGTGCTCGCGTGACGAAATGGGATCCGCCTCGATCCCGACCAAGCCCAGCAGGCCGGAGACGAACCCCTCTATCTCGTCACGCAGGGTTTCCGCTTCGGTATCCCAGCTGGCATCGGGGCAGGCGAGGGAACCGATGATGTTGAGTGGGACCCCCGACTCGGATCCCGGGGTGTAGATCGTGAAGCCTGCTGTGTCTTTCAGCTGCTGGATACGGGTCCCATCCTGGTCCCACCAACCCAATCCCTTGCGCCAGAGTGCGGCCTTCTCGGTGGCCAACTCGCCGACCGTCTTGCCCTCCTTGCGGGCTTCTCCCTCATCGACCCAGGGCTCGAAATCGGATGGGAGCAGGTCGGGGAAGGTGAGCATGAGGTTGGCCATGTCGCCCTTGGGGTCGAGGATCAGCGTGGGGATGCCGGCGAGCAACGCCTCTTCGAGGTAGATGATGCCGAGGCCGGTCTTGCCCGAGCCGGTCATCCCAACGATGACGCCGTGGGTCGTCAGATCGCCGGGATCGTAATCAACGAGGTCTCCGGTGCGCTCACCGGTCGCTGCATCGACGAGACCGCCGAGGTAGAAGCCTTCTGTAGCCATTCGAGGTACGTCTTTCGTCTAGCCGATCAGAGCGAACCTTAGAACTAATTGAGCAGAGGTCCCGCTAGATCAGGGCGGCTGCGACGTGGGTCACTGCCTCTTCCACAGTGGCGCAGGTCGTGATGAATGACCCGTCGCTGGCCAGCTTTTCGTTGAGCAGAGGGAGCAATTCGGCCCAGGTGTCGCCGACGGTGGCAATCGGGCCAAACGACCGGTCGCCGAACGGTGCGACGAATGCCAGGTTCCACGCGATGACCAGTTCCGCCAGTGTTCCGATACTGCCGGGAAGGGCGATGTATCCGTCGGCGAGGTCCGTGAGCAGGGCGATGCGTCTGACCAGGTCTTCCGCCGGCAGCTCATTTCGCACCCAGGGATTGGCTCCTGAGCGACCCGGAAAAACTGCAGGTGCAGTCACGCCGTAGGTCTCGCCGCCTGCCTCAGCTGCCCCGCGGCACACAGCCTCCATCAAGCCCCCGTAGCCGCCGGTGGCCACGGCCATACCCGCCTCGGCGAGGAGCCGGCCGCAGCGGATACCAATGTCATAGTCACCATCGCCCGGTCGGGATTGGGAGGATCCGAAGACGGCAACGACCTTGTGGTCGCTCACACAGGTTCCTTACGATCGATCCGCTCGACCGTCCGAACCGCGGCCAGGCAAGCCGTCATCACCAGCCCCAGGCCGAGGACAACAAGGCTGTTGACGCCGATTGCCTCTGTCACGGTGGAGCGATCAAGAGTCAGTGCCCACCCCACCAGCGCCGATCCCGTGATGAGTGTGCCGACTGCCAGGATCCCAGCTTGACCGGGACGGAAGTCTGCATCAGTTCGCGAGCGGTAGGTCCACCAACCCATTGCAGCAGCGGCCACCGCCATCAGCCCGGCGGCAACAATCAAGCTCATGTCGGCGATCATCCGCAGATCTTCGACTGTTTGCGCCGTTGCCCTCCCTTCGGCGAAGGCATTGAGTCGGGTATTCAGGTAGAAGTGAATCGCGGCCGCGGTGAGCGCGCCGAGGGCGGCGAGAAGCACCAAGGCCTGCCCGATTCGTCCGGGCAGGGTGACCTGTCGGCGCAATGGCGGTAGCTCGCCGTGCGGGCGGAGGTGGTCCCACGGGTCGGGTGGTGCAGCCGGTTCCCGGGTCGCTACCTCTTCCGGCGCTTCTTCCGGTGCGTCGATGACGGTTATCTCGTCGACCGTGATCTCTACGCCGCCGGGTGGCACCCGAGGCGGGGCTAGATCATCATCTGTTGTCGCAGCGCCGTCGACCTCGATGGTCTCCACCACCTGATCGTCCCAGCCGCGGCTGATCAATTCGACTTTCGGGGCTCCGGCAGCTGAGGCAGGTACGGCGAGATCGGCCCCCTCGTCGTCGAGTGCGCTGCCGCACGACCGGCAAAACACCCAGTCAGGATCAGTTTTTCGTCCGCAGTTGAAACAGAAGTCCATATGCCGTCGTGATACGTTACTCGCAATCGTTCGGGTCGCCGGGTAACCACTGTAGGAAACGATTCGAATACCCGGATCCGGTCCGAGGCGGTGATACGCTCCGTCGATGCAGCAGGCCAACATGACGCCCGACTTGTTCGAGAGAGGTATCGCAATTGCTTTTGCGACCGTGGCAGTCCTGGGTTCGCTGATAGTGATTATGGCTGCAGTGCTGTACCTGATCGGTACCGACGGGGCTGCGGTCCCGCTGCCCTGAACTAATCCAGTTCCGGTTCCGCTTCATCCGGTGGATTCGCACACTGTGCGCAATACAGAACAACGTCATCTTCCTCGGCCAGATCGGGGTCAACACCTTCGACCACCCGGTATTCGATGTCGTCGTGATCGCAGGTGGCCGCCCGGTCCCGGCGATAGACCTTGAGCAGTACCGCCGGGCCGACACCGTCGCCGCCCGGGATCTCCTCGATGCCGAGGTCTTCGATCTCGGCACGGACCAAATCCATCAAAGTGGGGATCTCCGGGTCGGGGGAGAGCTGAGCGAGGACCTTTCTCTGCCGGCGTGAAGCCGAGGGCGGGTAGGGCCGCCGGGCTTGCTCGTCTTCTTCGGGCCGGGCGCGCTCACGGACCCGGGCGAGAAGGGCGATGGCCAGGACGATCGAACCGAGCATTGCGAGCAGTGGCACCGCAATCTCCCAGAAGTCCTCCATTTCACACCTCCATGTCGGTCGCCCGGGTGGCCTCCTCCCGGCCTTCCTCCAACAACCTGTCGACTACGTCCTTCACGAGTTGCGTTTGATCCAGCGTGGTCACCAGCAAGGCGTCCGGGGTGTCGACGACTACGACGTTCTCGAGACCGGCAACCGCGACAAGACGGCCGTCGGCCCGAACGTATGAACCAGAGGTCTCAACAGCCGTAACGTCGCCGAGCAAGACGTTGCCGGTTTCGTCGTGGGCGGCGAGTGCATGGAGCGCCGCCCAAGAACCGACATCACTCCAGCCGGCGGCTAGGGGGATGACGGCACCGGCATCTGTGTGCTCCATGACTGCGTAGTCGATGGAGTCGGCCGGCGTCGCCGCGAATAGTCCTCTGTCGAGGTAGATCCCGCCGCTTCGATCGGACTGGTTGAGCGTCTGCTCGCAACCCTCCCTGATTTGCGGAGCAAACTCTCCCAGGGCATCCAGGTAGTCCGAACAGCGGAAGACGAACATGCCGCTGTTCCACAGGTAGTTGCCGCTTGCCACATAGCTGGCCGCAGTGGCTGCGTTTGGCTTCTCCACGAACTCGGCGACGGTGAGCGCCGCTTGGTCGATGGCTTCACCCGTTCGGATGTATCCGTAGCCGGTCTCAGGGCGATCGGGGACAATGCCGAATGTCACGAGATGCCCCCCGTTGGCAAGCCGACAAGCCTGGCGGACTGCGTTGTGGAACGCAGGTTCATCCTCGATGACGTGATCGGCGGCGAGGAGGAGCATCAGAGGGTCGTCGCCGGCCCGGGTCAATTCCAGGGCGGCGACCGCCGCCGCCGGGGCAGTGTTGCGGCCAACGGGCTCGAGAATCATGCGGTCGCCGTTGTAGCCTGCGCCCTCCAATTCGGCGCGAACCAAATCGGCATGGGCTGCATTGGCGACGATCAGGGGCGGTGCCGTGTCGAGGCCGGCGAGTCGATCGATGGTGGCTCGGACCATCGTGCGATCGTCGACCAGCGGGAGGAACTGCTTCGGGCGATCGGATCGGGAGGAGGGCCACAGACGGGTTCCGGACCCCCCCGACATGAGCACGGGGATTACGGTTGGGTTTTCAGTCACCATCACAATGTATCGACACCTCGGCCGACTGCCAAAGCAATACGCATGCGGCCGTCCCCACCGCCTGGCTACGAGGCGGTCGGCGTGGCCGGAGCGGCGGGCTCGTCGACGGGCGGCTCGCGCTCGAGCAAGTAGGCGACTGCGATTCGTGAGTCGCCGTGTCCGAACGCAGTGATCGTGTCGTTCACTTGCAGCATGGTGTCGCCGTGGGGAATGATCACGGACGCATCGCGTCGAATGGAAACCAGTACCGCTTCCTCCGGCCAATTGAGTTCCTTGACGAGCTTCCCGGCGGCTGCCGACCCCGACGGAACCGGTACTTCGTAGAAGGCCGCTCCCGGCTGTACCCGTTGCCGCAGGCGTTGCCGATACAGGTGACGGTCGGTGACCGCGCCGAGCGCATGGTGGTAGGCAGCCACGACGCTGTTGCGGCGGAACATACCTACCAGTCGGTTGGGATCGACGTCATCGACCACCGGCAATCGCCCCACTCCGAGCGCCGCCATTCGGGCCAGAGCAGAAGACACGGGCATCGTCGGCGTGACGGTGATCGGCCGGTCCGTCATGGCATCCCTAACCAGTGTCTCCTCGGGATTGCCCTCGGCCAGGGCCACATCGATGAGGGTCAGCACTCCGGCCAGCTTCCCATCCTTTTCCACCACCGGCATACCGTGGTGTCGCGATTCATCGAGGAATCGAGCCGCCTCTGCGATGGTCATAGTCGGCGATAGTGCTTCTTCGAGATGGGTCATGACTTCGCCGACGGTGACGGTGTCGAGCAGGTCGACATCTTCGTTCTGGACGAGGTGTACTCCGGCGGTGGTGAGCGGCATTGTGTAGACGCTGTCGGGTTGGATGCGGTCGGCGAGGAAGGAGGCCAACGATGCGGCCAGCATCAGGGGCAGCACCAGCGCGTAGTTGCCGGTGATCTCGAACACCATGATGATCGCGGTGAGCGGTGCCCGGGCTACTGCCGCAAAGGTCGCCGCCATGCCGACCATGGCGTAGGAGGCCGGCTCCAATTCGGTGAACCAGAGCGGTTCCACCGCCAGAACGAGACTGGTCCCGAGAATCCCTCCGATGAAGAGGCTGGGCATGAACGTGCCAGCCGACCCGGCCCCGGATCGGGTTAGCGCGCTCGTAACCATCTTGAACAAGATCAGTAGTAGCAACGTCCACAACACCAGATTGGTGTCGTCTGTGCTCTCGATCCGCATCAGCTCGGAGAGCAGTGACTGCCCGGTGCCGAGGGCGCGGTCGTCGATCAGGCCGATGCCGGCGATAATGAGCCCGGCGGCAAGCGGCCGCGTCCAGTCGGGGAACCGGTACCGGGCCTTGAATTCGTTGAACCAGGTGAGGATGCGCACAAAAAGAAGCCCTGCTCCCATTGCGAGCAGGCCGAGGATGAGGTACAGGATCAATTCCCGCGGGTCCTCGAAACTGCCCCCGGGGGAAGAGAGGATCTGCTCTTCCCCAACCAGAGTGTGGGTGGTTACTGCGGCTACTACAGAGGCAACGACGACGGCGTTGAGGTGACGGATGGCCAGGTTGCCGAGGATCACCTCCATAGCAAACAGCATCCCGGCGATCGGGGCATTGAACGTGGCGCCGATGCCGGCGCCGGCTCCGGCGGCCACGAGGCTCCGGATTCGGTCCTCGCTGAAGCGGGTATAGCGGGAGAGCGAAGAGCCGATGGCCGCGCCGATCATCACGATCGGCCCCTCTCGCCCCCCGCTGCCGCCGCCGCCGAGAGTTGCCGCAGTGCTTGCGATCTTCGGCAGAATGGTCCGGGTTGAGAGGTATCCGGCACGCAGACCAACGGCCGAGATCGTCTCAGTCACGCCGCCGCTCTCGATGCTCTTGGAGAATCGGTTGGCGGTGATCCAGGCAATCATCAAACCGGCGGGTACCGTGAGAAAGAAGGCAACGTCGTGGCTGCCCACCTGCTCGTGTACCCAAGCGGTTCCCTGCCGAGCGGCCTCGACCAGAATGACGAGCAGAACCACGGCAAGGCCGACAATGAGGCCGATAGCGAACGCGGCGACGAGGAATGCTGTTTGCCCTCGGGAGTTGGCTAGTTGTCGAACCTTGGCGCGCAGTCTGCCCATGAACACCTCAAGTTAGCCGTTGGGCCGGCCGGGTCGGCTGATACTGCTCGTGTCTTCGCCTGCCTGATTCCTGATCCGGTACTCCCGGTCGCAATGATTGTGTAGCGTCATCGTCATGACCACGTATACCGTTGCGGAGTTGTCACAGATCATTGCCCGGGCAGTCACTCGGGCGCTGCCCGAAGAGATCTGGGTGCACGGCGAAATCAGGGATCTGAATCGGGCGCCAAGTGGTCATGTCTACTTCTCTCTGGTCGACGACGGCGCGGAGGTCGGCTCACCATGCCTTCTCCCCGTCACGCTGTTCTCATCGGACAGGGTTGCGGTCAACCGGCTGCTCCAGCGGTCGGGTGCGGTTCGCATGACCGACGGCGTCGCAGTGCGCATAAGGGGGAGGGTCGCTCACTACGCCGCCCGGGGCACGGTGCAGCTCCGGATGACATGGATAGACCCCGACTACACCCTGGGGAGGCTGGCGGCGGAGCGAGAGCGCCTCATCAGGAGCTTGGAACAACGCGGCCTGCTGATGAAGAACCGCTCGCTGCCGTTGGCTCTGGTTCCTCTCCGCGTTGGTTTGATCACCAGTCGTGGTAGCGCGGCGGAAGCGGACTTTCTCGACGAATTGCGCCGCAGTGGCTATGCCTGGCGGATTGCTTCCGTTGATGCTCGTGTCCAGGGGCGCGATGCCGCTGCCGACGTCATTACCGCGCTGGAAAGGCTGGTGGCAAAGGGGGTCGATGCCATTGCGCTGATCCGCGGCGGGGGAGCGCAGACCGACCTTGCTGCTTTCGACGATGAAGCCATTGCCGTGGCCGTGGCACTCACGCCTATACCCGTGTTGACCGGGATCGGACACGAGATCGACACGACCGTCGTCGATCTCGTGGCGCATAGCCATAAGACCCCGACGGCGTGTGCAGCCGCACTAGTCGGCCGTGTCCACGACTTCCTGCAGGATCTCGAGCGGATTGCGTCGGCACTGGAGCGGTCGGCGCAGCTACGGCTGGAGACGACGCGTGGTGATCTGGCCACCGCCACAGAGAGACTGGATCGATCAGCCCGGGCGGCCGACCGGCGCTCTCGCTACACACTGGAGGCGCTGGCAGTTCGGACTATACGAGCGGGAAACGGCCTTCTGCGGCGGCAGGGTGATCTGGTGAAGCAGACCGAGAGGCGAATGGCTCGAACCGCAATGATCGGGCTCGATGCCGTGTCCGGTACGCTCGATAGGATGACGGTGGCGCTAGAGGCTGCGGCAGATCGGAGGCTGGTTTCGGCTCGGAGCTATTTGATTGAGCTCGAACACCGGGTCGCGCTGTCTGATCCTGATCGCCTGCTGGCGCGCGGCTGGTCGATCACCAGAAGCAACGACGGCCTCTTGATCACCGATCCGCGAGCCGTGGAGCCGGGGTCCCGTTTGCGGACCACAGTGGCGGGCGGGGAGCTTGCCAGCGTCGTAGTTGAGGAGTCGAAAGATGGCTGAAGAGATCAGTTACCGAGAGGCACTGTCGGAGTTGGAGCGGCTGCTTGCCGATCTCGAGGAGGAACAGGTCGATGTGGATGAGTTGGCGGTGAAGGTGCGCCGATCCGCCGAGTTGATTCGGCTGTGCCGGAGTCGAATCGAGGCGGCAACCATTGAAGTGGAATCCGTCGTCAGTGAAATCAGACCAGGAGAGGATGCCAATGGATGAGAGCGGCGGAACCGAGGTAAGTGGAGGGTTTGTCCCCTTCTTGCAGGCTGAAGGCGATGTGGCCCTTAGCGAGGGCGGGTCGTTGGCTATGGTCGCCGGGGGCAACCTCGACATCCGAGAGGGTGGAGCGGGGTTCCTGGTTGCCGGCGGAGATGTGAGGGTAAGCAATGGCGGCGTCGGAACCCTCATTGCCGGTGGCGGAGCCGAGTTCAGCGAAGCGACGGTCGGGCAGGTAGTCACGATCGAGGCCAATGTCACCGGCGGCAGAGTTGGCTTGCTCGTCGCGGGGCGGGCCAACCTCGAGCAATCCGAGATCCTGATCTCAGCTCAGCAAGCTGCAGTTTTCGGTGCAGTCGCCGGACTCGTTGTGTTCTTGCTCACCAAGCTCTTTGGTCGTAGCTGAGCTCCGCCGGTAGTCGGTTCTATTCTTCACCACCAGAGTCCGGACGATCTGTTGCACAATGGCCGGTCAGTCTGGGGGGTGACGAGCCTATCGAGGAGGACATGTGGTTCCCGGAGACCCTGCCGTATCGGCCCTTGGCGCTACCGCGCCTCGCATAGCTCCCCGACACGGGATCTTTGTCAACAGGACAATAAATCTCCGATCCATCAAGGCGATCGGCTACGACATGGACTACACGCTTGTCCACTATCACACGGGCGAGTGGGAGACGACCGCCTTCGCCTTTGCCAAGTCGAATCTGCTCGACATGGGCTATCCGGTCGCAGATATCGAGTTCGATCCACGGACCGTCATCCGCGGGCTGGCCATCGACCTCGAGGAGGGCAACCTCGTCAAGGCAACCCGATTTGGCTATGTGATCCGCGCATCTCACGGCAGCGCTTTCCTGGGCTACGACGAGGTACGCCAGACCTACGCCGGCACCCTCGTTGATCTGGCCGAGGACCGATTCGAGTTCATCAACACGCTCTTCTCTCTCTCGGAAGCCAGCCTGTATGCACAGCTGGTGGACCTAATGGACGCCGGGAAGATCGAAAAAGGGATCGGCTATCGGGGTCTGTATCAGGCGGTAGTGAGCTCGCTCGACGGTGCGCACAATGAGGGCTCGCTCAAGCAGGCCATCCTGGCCGACCCGGAGCGATTTGTGGATCTCGACCCTGATGGTGTGCTGGCCCTGGTCGATCAGCTCAAGGCGGGCAAGCGTCTCATGTTGGTCACGAACTCCGAGTGGGAGTACACGGTTCGCATCATGGAGTACGCCTTCGACCCGTATCTCCCAGCCGGGATGAACTGGCGGGATCTGTTTGCCGCGATCATTGTTTCCGCGGACAAGCCGTCGTTTTTCACTTCGAACAAGCCGCTGTACAAAGTCGTCGATGAAGACGCCGCGCTGCTCCGACCTCACATTGGAGAGATCGAGCCGGGGAGTGTCTTCTACGGCGGCTGCGCCACCCAGGTCGAAGCGTTTCTGGGTCTGTCCGGCGATGAGATCCTTTACGTCGGCGACCATCTGTTTGGTGACGTGCACTTCTCGAAGGCGCTCCTGCGCTGGCGTACCGCCCTAATCTTGCGAGAGCTGGAGAGCGAAATGGACGGATTGCTGGAGTTCCGCCCGAAGGAGCAAGAACTGGAGCGGCTGATGGCCAGCAAGTCGGCGCTCGAGGCCGAAATGGCAGACGTGCGGCTCGCTCTCCAGCGGACCCGTCTCGGCTATGCCGATCCGCCTGCCGGAGTCGAGGCGGACAAGGATCGGCTCGATGCGATTCGCAGCGAGATCGCCGCCATAGACGAGGAGATCACGCCGCTGGCCATTGCCGCCTCCCGTCTGCGCAACGAGGCCTGGGGTCCGCTGATGCGGTCCGGGATCGACAAGAGCTTGTTTGCCCGGCAGGTCGAGAAGTATGCGGACTGCTATACCTCCCGGGTGGCTAACTTCGCCAATGTCAGCCCGTTTGCCTTGCTGCGTGCATCTCGGGTGGACCTGCCGCATGACACCTGGATCGAGTGAGGAGCCGGATGAGAACCGACATCGAGATCTTCGAGAAGTGGAAGGCCGAAGGCAAGGAAGTCGCCGTCGCCACCGTCGTAGGAGTGAAGGGCTCAGCGCCGCGCCCCGAAGGGTCCAAGTTTCTCGTGTCGTCCGCCGGTGAAATGGAGGGCTCGGTCTCCGGCGGCTGCGTTGAGAACGACGTGTTCTTCCACGCCAAGGAGGTACTGGATTCCGGCGAGCCGCGGCTGGTCACATACGGCATTGCCGATGATGATGCCTTCGAAGTCGGACTCACCTGCGGTGGCACCATCAACGTCTTCATCGAGAAGTGGCAATGAGCGCGCACATCGCGGCAATCAAGAGCCTGCTGGCCGGCGAGCGCCTCGGGGCTGTGGCAACGGTGGTGGCCGGCGGCGGGATTGGAGCCAAGGCGGTCATTGACTTCGAGGACGGAGTCGTTGCCGGTGCTCTCCCGGACTGGATTGCCGTCGATGTGTTGGGTGACGCCCGTGAGTTGATGGAGCGGGAGCAGAGTCGCACGCTCACCTACGGCGAAACCTCCGTTTTCGTCGAGGTCCTGGCGCCGCAACCCGTCATGCTCATCTTCGGCGCCGGCCACAATGCCCAGCCGCTCACCACGATGGCGAAGCTGATGGGGTTTCGGGTAGTGGTTGCGGACGCGCGGCCGATGTGGGCGACCGAGGACCGCTTTCCAGACGCCGATCGTGTCATCGTCGGTTGGCCTGATGCGGTGTTTGACGAGATCCCGCTGGAGCGGCGCACCTACGTAGTCCTGCTCAGTCACGATCCCCGTTTTGAGGATCCCGTGTTCGCCGCGGTCCACCAACAGCCGATCCGCTACCTGGGTGCCATCGGCAGCCGCCGGACCCATCGGGCCCGGCTGGAAAGACTGGCGGAGGCCGGTTGGACGCAGGAACAGCTGGATTCGATCTACGGCCCGATCGGCCTCGATATCGGTGCCGAGACGCCGGTCGAGATGGCTGTTTCGATCCTCGGCGAGATCGTGCAGGCCCGCTACGGCGGCGACGGCAGCGGGCTGTCCCTGCGCGGTGTCCCCGGCCGTATCCACAAGCAGCGCGGCGAAGAAGAGGGCACGGCGTAGGCGCTGATCTCCTCAATTGCGTTCGGAGAATCGCCCCGAGAGCTGCGGATCCGCGCAAGAATGGCAGCGGGCTACCTCCCGGTCCGCCAGAATCGATTCGGCCTACGCCAGGAGGCGAGAGAACGCTACTGCTACCCGCGCGGCTACCGAGGCGTTGTTCTCGGCGAGGGCGAGGTTGGCGGGGATGCTGCGTCCGCCGGTGATCTCGGCTATCTGCTCCAGCACGAACGGTGTCACTGCTGCGCCGCGCACATCGGACGTCCGGGACAGCGCAGCCTCGATCGCTCCCTGGATCTCCGCGGCCGGTATGGCATCCGCAGCCGGCACCGGGACCCCGAGCAGCACACCCCCCTGATCCCAGGCCAGCCGCTGGGCCAGGATCTCCGCCACCTCGGCCGGTGATTCCACCCGCGCCGGGCAGCGCACCCCGCTCGAACGGGCGTAGAACATCGGGAACTCGTCGGTCTGGTAACCGAGCACCGGCACCGCCTCAGTTTCCAGGAACTCGAGTGTCTTGGGGATATCGAGAAAGGCCTTGGCTCCTGCGCAGACCGTCAGCAGCGGATGCAACGCGATTGCCCCAAGGTCCCCGCTGACATCGCCGGTCTTCTCCGAGCCGAGGTGTACTCCGCCGATACCACCCGTGGCAAAGACACTTATGCCGGCAGCCGCACACAGCGCCAGCGACGCCGAAACCGTGGTTGCACCGACCGACCATCGCTGGGTCAGGGCAACCGCAATGTCGCGTTCTGCGGTCTTCTGCGCCGGGCCGAGGATGCGCTCGTGCTCGTGTGGTTCGAGTCCTATGCATGCCACCCCGTCGAGAATCGCAGTGATCGCCGGGACTGCGCCCTGGGCACGGATCGCTTCGGTTGAACGCTGTAATGCCTCGTAGTTGGCCGGTGAGGGAAGCCCGAGGTGGCTGTAGATCGTGCTCTCCAGGCCCACTACTGCGTGGCCGTGGGCAAGGGCGTCCTGCACCTCCGCGCTGACTCTCAATTGGGGCATGGCCGTCTCCTAATCTCCCGCTCCCGGCTGCGACAGAACGGTAGCGGCTCGGCGGCAACCGGCTTCCGCCGCTCCTGCCGGCTCGGCGCCGGCCATCCGTGCGGCGACGAATCCGGCGGCGAATGCGTCACCCGCTCCGGTCGTGTCCGACACCACCTCTACCTGAGCCACCGGCACCGCGGTGGTTTCGCCCGATTCGGTCACCAGCAGCACCGGATCAGCGCCTGCCTTGATCACGGTGAGCGCCGCTCCCGGGAGGGGAGCACCCGGTCCCAGGCCGAGCAGGGCGGCTTCGTCCTTATTGGCGAAGAAGACATCGGGCCGCAGCGACGCCAGCATCTCGAGGAATGGGGAGACTCCATGAGCGTTGATCGGTCCGGTCGATGAGGCATCGATGCTTATCCCGGCTCCGGCCGCACGGGCGGAGGCAATCGCGTTCCGGCTCGTTGTGCCCAACGGTTCGACGACTAGGGAGTAGGCAGGCACATGCAGCCAGGCCACTCCGGCGAGCGCCCCCGCGGGCAAACTGGCCAGGGCCATTGCTGCGGCCCGGTCCGGCAGCATGGTCCGTTCGCCGGTCCCATCGACGAGGACGACTACTGATCCGGTTGTACCGTTCCGGTTGACGAGGACTTCGACACCGGTAGCTTCCAATTCCGCGACCAGCTGCTCGCCGAGGCGATCGTCGCCGACCTGACCGACAAAGCGGGAAGGCACTCCCGATGCTGCAGCACGCGCAGCAACGGTTGCTGCGCTCCCTCCACGTCGTCGGAAGATGCGGGCTGGCGTGTCGGTGCCGTAGACAGGCTTGGTGTCGAGCCACACAACTACGTCTTCGACCAGGTCACCGATGGTGCACAGCATGGGCGCAGGGTACCGCGGACCGGAGATCTAGCTCCATGATCGTCGTAGCCTTGCGGGATGATGATCAGATACGCCGTCCTCGCCCTCTTCCTCGCCCTTGGGCTGTCCGCTTGCGGCGGTGATGATGATGGGCCCCGGGTTGCGTCGATTGAAGACCTTGCCGACGCGACCACGACCACGTTGGCCGAGAGTTCCGACGGGCCTGCGTTCACCGATGAGGAGAAGGTGCTGGAGTTCGCCGCCTGCATGCGCGATGGCGGCATCGATTTCCCGGACCCTGTTGTCGACCCCGACGGCAATGTCGGGTTCGATCTCAACGCGATGAGCGGCCTGTCCGAGGTCGACGAGGCCGAAATCGAGGCTGCCTTCGAGCCGTGTGCGCAGCACCTAGAGGGGGTCAATTTCGGATTCGAGCGCATCTTCGAGACCGAGTTCCAGGACCAGGTTGTTGTGTTCGCCGGGTGCATGCGAGAAAACGGCATCGACATGCCCGATCCTGACTTTGCCGGGATCATCGAGGGGCGGCCCCTGTTCGCAGACTGGGAGCCGGAGCTGAATGATCCGGACTTCGAGGCCGCATTCGAAGCTTGTGAGGACCAGCTACCCGGTATCCCCGGTCTGGCCGGCGGAGGCTGAGTTTCTCAGTGGATTCTTAGCTCGCCCTCAGGCAATGGTCGGGTGGCGCAGCTGATGATGCAGCAGCGATTGCGAAAGGGCAGCTGATGAAGACGTGGTCAATGGTGGGGCTGCTGGTATTTGCGCTGGCAGCCGGTGCCTGCGGCGGTACCGAAGCCGGCGATGACGGTGTTGCAACGCTCCAGACCGAGACGCCGGCGGGTGAATCATCGAGCAACGGTTCCTCCGCCGATGTGACCGAGAACGTGGATGCCGAGCAGGCAATGATGGAACTAGCAGCCTGTCTGCGCGATGAGGGGCTGGATATCGAGGATCCCACTGTCGACGCCGATGGCAATGTGCAGTTCGGCGGGTTCCGGGGTGGCGGCGAAGCAGGCGTGCCGCCTACCGACCGAGACACTATGCGGGCGGCCATGGATGCCTGCCGGGACCAGCTCGGCGATGTTGTTCTTGGCTTCGGCGGGCGGGACTTCGACGTCACCGAAATGGAGGATACGCTCGTCGAGTACGCAGCCTGCATGCGGGACAATGGATACAACATGGATGACCCCGACTTCTCCGGCTTCGGCCCCGGTGCCGAAACCGAACCGGGCGAGGGTGGGCGAGTCGGGCCTTTTGGCCAAATCGATCAGGATGACCCGGATTTCGTCGCCGCCAATGAAGCGTGTGGTGAGATACTCGGTGGCCTAGCACAGGTTCCGGGCCAGGGCCGGGGGGCAGGCGCATGACGGGGAGAGCGATGACAAAGCCACAAAAAGACGTCGCAGCAAGCAGCGATGACGTACCGGCACCGCGACCAAGCCGGCTGTGGTGGTGGATCGGCGGCGCGGTGCTGGTCACCGCAGCGGCTGCAGCCACCTTGACAGTCCTCGACTCCGAATCAGGCGACCCTACGACCGATACGGTGGCTGCGCTGTCTCTCGAGGAGGTGGTGCGGACCGACCTGATTCAGATGGATTCGTTTGACGGCACCCTGGGCACCGAGGCCGGTGATCCTGTGGTCAGCCCGATCGCAGGAACGGTCACCGCGACCTCCGAGGTAGGGACACTGGTCGAGCAGGGCGACGCCTTCCTGACCGTCAACAACGAGCCTGTTGTTCTCCTCTATGGCGACCTTCCCGCCTATCGCACCCTGCGGGCCACCGACGACACGATGACCCTGGCCGGGGCAAAGAGCGGTGTAGTCACTGAAGTGGTCGCAGCAGGCGAGACTATCGGCCAGGGCGACGTCCTCTATCGCGTCAACGACGAACCCGTCGTTGTCATGTACGGCGACAGCCCGGCGTATCGCACCCTGCGCGATCTCAGTGACAACATGACCGGCCCCGATGTATTGCAGCTAGAGCAAGCTCTGGTTGCACTCGGCTACGACCCCAACTCCCAAGCGTCGGTCGATGCGGAATTCACCGACTACACCGAAACGATGGTGGAACGCTGGCAGGAGGATCTCGGAGTCGAGGAGACCGGAAGGGTCGAATACGGCGACGTGATCTTCATCCCCACAGCAAGCGACGTGCTTGCGGTCAACGTCACAGTCGGGGACACCGTCAACGGTGGCCAGCCCATCGTCACCATCGCCACCGGCGATGCCCTCGAAGGAGATGATGTGCTGCAACTCGAGGAGTCGCTAGTTGCGCTCGGCTACGGGCAGCCGACTGTCGACGGGGTTTGGGATGCCGGCACCAGCGATGCCGTTCACCTCTGGCAGGCGGATTCTGGCCTCGAGGAGGACGGAACGATCGATCTCGGTGAGGTTGTTTTCCTGCCGGCGCCGGTGCGAGTCAACGACGTGATCAGCTCGGTTGGCTCGTCCGTGAACCCAGGTACTCCGGTGGTCGGGGTCTCTTCGTCCGATCAGTTCGTCACCTTCGACCTTCCCGCTGCCGACCAGGGTCTGGTCACGGTGGGGCAGGACGTCATCATCGAGATGCCAGACGGCAGCGATGCCGCCGGCACGGTCATCGAGATCGACTCGGTCGCTACCGGTGGCCAGGGCAATGCAACCTTCGGAGTCAAGATCGTTCTCGACGACCCATCAGTCGCAGCAGGGCTAGATGAAGCCCCCGTTGACGTCGAAGTGGTCTCCGACTCGGTACTCGACGTTATGGCCATTCCGGTGTCCGCGCTGGTGGCGCTGGCCGAGGGCGGCTACGCCGTCGAAGTCCAGACGGCGACAGGTACCCAACTGATCGCAGTAGAGCCCGGTTTCTACGCCGATGGCCTCGTTGAAGTCGAGTCGGCAGGGCTGAGCGTTGGCGACATGGTTGTGGTGCCATGACCGCCGCTCGCCGTCGACGACCGGCCGGGACGCAGAAAGGAAGACAATGACCGCAACCATGGCCGCAGATCCGTCGGCTGCGTCGGCTGGCTCGGATGTCGTTCTCTCGCTCCGCTCAGTAACCAAGGAGTACCCCACGACGCCTCCGGTGCGGGCCCTTCGTGGCGTTGACTTCTCCGTTGCCCGGGGAGAGCTGATCGGAGTTGTCGGCCCGTCGGGAAGCGGCAAGTCGACGCTGTTGCACATCATGGGGACGCTGGATCGACCCACGGTCGGCAAAGTCACGGTCGCCGGATACGACATCGACGATCTGAGCGACCGGGACCTGTCGGCGTTGCGGGCGCGCTACATCGGGTTTGTCTTCCAGCAGTTTCACCTCCTCAGCGGATACACCGCTCTCGACAACGTTGCCGATGGGCTTCTGTATACCGGTCTCAACCTGCGTACCAGGCGCCACATGGCAGAACAGGCTCTCCGGCGGGTCGACCTCGGGCACCGCCTTGGTCACGTGGCTACAAAGCTGTCCGGCGGGGAGCGGCAGCGCGTAGCTGTGGCGAGGGCACTGGTCGGAACTCCATCGATCGTGCTGGCCGACGAGCCGACCGGGAACCTCGACACCAAGAACAGCGACGCCATTGTCGACCTGATTCGGCAGATCAACGCCGAGGGAGTGACCTTCGTAGTCATCACCCACAACCCCGAGATTGCTGGAGCGTTCCCGCGCACGGCCGGTCTTCGCGACGGTCGGATCGAGTACGACACGGGGCTGGAGCGATGAGTAGGAGCAACGGGCTAGAGCCGTCCCGGCTGCATAGCGCCGACGTCCTGCGTACGGCCAGCGTCGGTCTTCACACGCGCCGGCTCCGGGCGGCGCTATCGGCACTCGGCATCATGATCGGGATTGCGGCGATGGTCGGCGTACTCGGCCTTTCCGAGTCCTCCAAGTCAGATCTGCTCGCCCAACTCGACCGGCTCGGCACCAACCTGCTGACCGTGCAGGCGGGCACCGGCATCGGTATCGGCACCGGCGAACTCCCTACCGAGGCAGCCGGGATGATTTCCCGGATCGGTCCGGTGGAGCAAACAAGCACCATCAGCGCCGTCGACGCCAACGTGTACAAGTCGGACTACATCCCTGAGGGCCAAACCGGCGGCATCACCGTTCAAGCAATTGACGTCAACCTGCTCGACACGCTGGCCGGCACTGTCGCCGACGGCAAGTTCCTGGACGAAGCAACAGCCAGCTACCCGACGGCAGTACTCGGATCGGTCGCTGCGGAGCGGCTTGGCATCCGTGAGGTGACCGGCACCCAGCAGATCTGGCTAGGGGATCAGTGGTTCACTGTGATCGGTGTGCTCGATGAGTTTGAGCTGAATCCGGACCTAGATCGAGCCGCGCTGGTCGGAATGGCCACGAGCGAGGACTACCTACATCACGAGGTGATCCCCTCCTCGATCCTCATCAGGGTCGACCCGAACTACGTCGACGACGTCACCGGTGTCCTGGCCGCTACTGCAAACCCGCAGAACCCGGAAGAGGTCGAAGTGGCTCGTCCGTCCGACGCCCTCGAAGCCAAGGAGGCGGCCGACGACGCGTTCACCGCTCTATTCCTCGGCCTTGGCGCTGTTGCCCTGCTCGTCGGTGGTGTCGGCATTGCCAATGTGATGGTGATCTCGGTGCTCGAGCGCCGATCGGAAATCGGGTTGCGCCGGGCACTTGGCGCGACCAAGCGGCACGTTGCTCTGCAGTTCCTGGGTGAAGCGCTGCTGCTATCGGCGGTCGGTGGGGCGGGGGGCGTTGCCCTCGGCTGGGCGGTCACCGGCGTGTATGCCAATGTGCGCGGCTGGGACACCCTCATACCGCCGGTCGCCATCATTGGGGGAGTAGCGGCTGCACTCCTGATCGGTGCCGTGGCCGGTCTCTACCCGGCCATCAGAGCCGCCCGCCTGTCGCCAACCGAAGCCCTTCGTAGCGCCTGAGCTAAGGGTCGGCACCTCCTTGCACCTCCCCTCTAGCTTGTTATATAATTACTAGAACAATTTAGTCGAAAGGTGAAACATGAGCTTCGGCGGTATGGAGATCAATTGGGCCGCGCTGGCCCCTCTGCTGCTCCTCGCATTGGCCCTTGTGGTTTGGTGCTGGGTCGACATCTCGCGCAACGAGGTCCGCTATCTGCCCAAGTGGTTGTGGGCAGTCATCTGCGTCATCTCGATCCCGATCGGCGCAATCGTCTACCTGCTGGTCGGTCGCGACACATCGCCAATCCGATGATCGAGACGAGGGGCTTGAGCAAGGCGTACGGCAAGACGCTCGCTCTCGATGATGTCGATCTCGACGTGCCGGTCGGCTCCGTCTACGGGCTGGTAGGTCCAAACGGCGCTGGCAAGACCACGCTGCTTGGAGTGCTGGCCGGCTTGCGCCGTGCCACCACCGGCTCGGTGGCCATCGCCACCAGCCGCGTCGGCGTCTTGCCCGATACTCCGCTTTTCGATACCTGGCTCACCGGTCGCGAGGTTGTCGACCTTGCCCTGTTCATGACAAATGGAGTGCATGACGATGATCGGGTCACCACGATGCTCGAAGAAGCCGGAATTGCCGACGCCGCCGATCGAGCCGTTGGTGGCTATTCCCGCGGCATGCTGCAGCGTCTCGGTATCGCCGCATCGCTGGTGGCAGATCCCGAGCTGGTGCTCCTCGACGAGCCCTGCTCCGCCCTCGACCCGCTCGGTCGCCGGGAGGTGCTCGACCTGATTGCCCGGATGCGCGGTAGCGCAACTGTTGTGTTCTCCAGCCACATCCTCGCCGACGTCCAGGAGGTCTGTGACACCGTCGGCATCCTGCGCCGGGGCCGCCTCGTCTTCGAAGGAGGGCTTCACGAGCTCCTCGTCGGCAAGGCGCAGCCCCGCTACGTGGTCAGGCTCCGGCCCCCGCTCGAGCCGGTCGTCGCCGCCCTCTCCGCCGCCGACTGGATCGATGAGGTCGAGATCGTCGGCCCGGAGCAGGTCCGCGTCGGTGCCGGCAACCTCGACCTTCTCGAGACCCGACTCATGCCCGCACTCGCGCCCGCGGGCGCCCATGTCGTATCACTCAGCCCGGAGGCACCTTCGCTCGAGGATGTGTTCCTGGAGGTGGTGTCGTGAATCTCTGGAGACTCGAGTGGTTGCGCCTGATCCGAACGAAACGAATCGTTGGTCTGTTGGGTGTGTACGTCTTCTTCGGGTTCCTCGGGCCGCTATCGGTTCGCTACATGGAGCAGATCCTGGAGAACTTCGGTGGAGGCGTACAGATCGTTGTGCCGGAACCGATGGCTGCTGACGGTATCGCGGCATACGTAGGCAATGCGGCGCAGATCGGGCTGCTCATTGCTGTCGGGGTTGCCGCGGCTGCGCTGGCCTTCGATGCCAAGCCACAGATGGGCATCTTCCTGCGCACTCGAGTGGCGAGCATTCGTGAGATCATCACCCCGCGCTACGTTGTTACGACCGTTGCGGTTGTTGGTGCGTTCGTGCTGGGCTCGGTCGCCGCTCTCTATGAGTCGATCGTGCTGATGGGATCGCTGCCGGTGGCCGATTGGGCGCTGGGCACGCTGTTCGGTTCGCTCTATCTGGCTTTTGCCGTTGCCGTCGTTGCCGCCGTGGCGGTGAGGGCGAAATCGGTCCTGGTAACAGTGATGATCGTGCTTGGGGTCTTGCTGGTCCTGCCGATCATTGGCATTGCCCCGGCAATCGGCGAGTGGCTGCCCAGCTACCTCGTCGGTGCCGTCGACGGCATGGTGCGCGGGGTCGCGGTCGGCGAGTACATTCGAGCAGCGGCGGTCACCCTCGCTCTCACCGCCGTCTCGCTCTGGATGGCCGTTCGCTGGGCACAGAATCGGGAGCTGTAGCGGCAGGATCTCGAGTCGCCGGTAACATCCGGCAATGACCCGCGCCTTGCTCGTCATCCTGGCACTCCTTGCGACGGGATGCTCCAGCCCCCTGACGCAGGGTGACCAACTCTTCGGCCGTTTTGACGACACCGTCGCGGCATGGGAGGCGCAAGGTTACGAGGACTACACGGCGCGGTACTCGGTTCGCAGGGACGCCCGTGACGAGTTTCGGGTAGTTGAGATCGTTGTTGCGGGTGGAGAGATCGTTTCGTGCGAGGTCGAAGGTGATTGGACCAATCTCTGGCTCGATCCGAGTGACGTTTGTCGCGAGCCCGAAACAGATCCGAACCGGTTCATGTTCTCGCTTCTCGGATCGGTTGATCACGATCACCTCGAGGTGGCGGTCCACGACGATGGCAACTTCTTTGACCGCTTGACGTATGACGACCCGGACGTGCTGGGGGAGGAGCGCCTGCTCACGGTGCTGCGTCTCGAGGCAGTGCCGACCCGCCTCGCCTACTGGGAACAAAACGCTCCGCGCAACTACGAGATCGTCTACTCGAGGGAGAATCTCAACGGGATGGGTGGCGGAGCCGGGGATGGCATCTTCGAGGTCGTTGTCCGTGACGGGGAAGTCGTGGAGTGCGCTGCTCAGATGAACCGGGGTTCCGCAAGTCAGGTCAGATGTCGCCCCGCAGTTGCCGACCCAATCGGGATTCTTTTCTTCTGGCTGGCCCAACTCAATGCCGACCACACCGAGGTGACCTATCACCCCGAATGGCGTTTCCCGATGGACGTCTTCTACGACGATCCCGACAGCGTCGACGAAGAGACCCGCATCAGAGTCCACCGATTCGAGGTGTCGGCAGGCGCCTAATCCGCAGGCGACACCACGTAGTCGCCTGATTCATCGTCCCACTTCAGGGCTACCACGCCGCGGGCACTGGCCGCCTGAACAAACCGGAGGAAACCGGAGTAGCCGAGCCGGCGTTCGTTGAATCCCTTCTGCTGCTTGCGCATCTGATCCTTGAGCCCCGACAGCGGCTGCGATCCTCCCCTGCCCACGATCGTCCCGAGCAGGTCGAACTCCTTGCTGTGCTCGTCGTCTCCGGGGAACTCGACGACGGGGTCGCCCCGCGAACCTTCTTCGTCTAGTTCGACGATTGAGTTGCTGGCGAGGTGACGCAGCAGCTCGCCAAATCCGCGGAACCCGTGATCGGCCTCACTGAAGGTTGGGTCCTTGCGCAGCAGAGCGCGCTTCAGCGACGACGAGCGCACCGTTCCGTCGGTCGACCGCTGCAGTCCGGCCAAGGTGGTGGTAACCAGTGCGGCCACATCATCCGGTGCTTGCGGTTTCGCGTCCTCGACCGGTTCGGCGGCTGTCTCCGGCTTTTTCGTCTTCTTTGGCTTGGGCTTCGCCTTGGGCAACTCCACACCGCCGAGCCGCTCGTAAAACAGGAACTCGTCGCAAGCGGGCGGCAGCATTGCCGACGTTGATGCCTTGAGCCCGACGCCGATGACCCGCTTGTTCAGTTCTCGCAGCTTCTGCACCAGCGGGGTGAAGTCACTATCTCCCGTGCAGATCACGAAAGCCGTTACGTAGCCCCGCTCGAAGGCCAGCTCCACGGCATCAACGGCCATCTTGATATCGGCCGCGTTCTTGCGCACCCGACCGCGACGCTGGGGAATCTCGATCAGTTCGACCTGATTGTCCGCCAGCATCTGCCGGTCCTTCTCGAAAGACGACCAGTCGGCGTAGGCGCGGCGAACCACAACCCGGCCGCGTTCGGCAAGAGCGTCGGCTATCGGTTTGAAGTCAAACTGAATGCCGAGATCGTCGCGCGCCCCAATCGCAAGGTTCTCGTAGTCGATGAAAAGGCCAATACGTTCTTCGTCCATGGGCCGAGCGTAGCGGACGTATTGATTCTGGAGCTGCGAAGGGCTCGGAGAGTCCCCGGGGGCCCTCCATTGGTCTTGGGGCGCAGCGGGTGTGGAAGGCAAGATGGGCTCTGGTAGATCCATCAGTGCCGGTCATGACGAAACACACCCGATGATCAAGTCGACCTCGCTGCCTCGTTCTACGGTGCCGCCGCTCCGAGTCCGAGCACTCAACAGTGCCGGCGTGTCCGGCGCCGGAAACTTCGTCCTCTATTGGATGACGGCCTACCGCCGCACCCGCTCCAACTTCTCTTTACAGCGGGCCGCAGAGTGGGCTCGCCACTTGGGCATCCCGCTGGTCGTTCTCTCCGCCGTTCGCCTGGATTACCCGTGGGCGTCAGACCGGCTGCACGCGTTCATCCTCGATTCCATGGCCGACGTCGACCGCGCCCTGGCTGCAACAAATGCAGTTGTCCTCACATACGTCGAGCCCGAGCCCGGTGCGGGAAAAGGGCTGGTTGCTGCGCTCGCCAATGACGCTGCAGTCGTCGTAGCCGATGACGCTCCGGTGTTCTTCCTGCCGGCAATGACGAGGGCGGCTGCTTCTCGGGTGGGGGTTCTCCTGGAAGGAGTAGATCACAATGGCTTGCTGCCGCTGGCGGCAACCGAGAAGGTGTTTCTGCGTGCCTTCGATCTACGCCGCTACCTGCAGCGTGAGCTGCCTGCTCACCTGCTCGATACGCCCGAGCCTGAGCCGCTAGCCGATCTGCCTCGTTCTCCATCCGGGATGTTGGATGAAATCAAGGCACGGTGGTCGTCACCTCAGCCTGAGCGTGGCGTGCTGCGCGACCTGGCCATCGACCACCACGTCCCGGCAACGGACACGAGCGGTGGCCAGGTCGAGGGACATCGCGTGATTGAGCGCTTCGTCGCCACTGACCTCGATCGCTATGAGCAACGAAACCATCCCGACGTCGGGGCGACCAGCGGGCTATCGCCCTATCTACATTTTGGCAACGTTTCCCCCCACGAGGTCTTCAACGCGATAGTCGAAGCTGAGGGATGGTCCCCGGCCGAACTCGCCGGCAGCAGCAGCGGAGGGAGATCAGGATGGTGGGGGATGAGAGCCGCCGCCGAGGGGTTCCTCGATCAGTTGGTCACCTGGCGGGAGCTCGGCTATCGGTCGGCCCGCTATGTGCCCGACAACGGATCGTACGGTGCTCTCCCGAAGTGGGCCCAGGCCACGCTGCGCGAGCACGCCAACGATCCGCGCGAGTTCGTCTACTCGCAAGAGCAACTCGATGCAGCGGAGACCCACGACGAGATCTGGAACGCGGCGCAGCGCCAGCTTCGCCATGAAGGCGTGATTCACAACTACCTACGGATGCTGTGGGGAAAAAAAATCCTCGAATGGACCCGCAGCCCGGAGGAAGCACACGACATGATGTTTGCGCTCAACGACCGCTATGCCCTCGATGGGCGTGATCCCAACTCTGTCTCCGGGATCCACTGGGTGTTGGGACGCTACGACCGTCCCTGGGGACCGGAGCGGCCCATCTTCGGCAAGGTGCGGTACATGTCGTCCGATTCGACCCGTCGCAAGCTGAAGATGACCGAGTACCTCGGTCAGTCGAAGATGCTGAACACGTAGTTGATGTCGGGCTGCGATCCTTCCGACACTGTGTAGTACGAGTAGCCGTTGCGGGCGAAGGTGATCGCTTCACCCTGCACCTCTGCCGTGGACGGAACATCGCACGGCTCGCCGGCAAAGGTTTCGGCCAAGTCGACGGCGGTGCGCTCCCACAACCAGACCTCGTTGTAGCCGCGGAACAGGATCACCGTTCCATCCGGATGGATATCGGCGGCCGTCACGAACAGCCCACCCGGTAGAGCAAAACGGCCAACCCTCTCGAGCGCAACGGTTGCCCCATCGATCATCGCCTCGGCCGGAGCCGCGAGAATCTCAACCGGTCCACCGTTGTCGGGCTTGGTGATGATGAACAGCTGCCCGGTGATGGGGTCAACGAACATCGCTTCGGCATTGGGGCCCGGCTCGGGGTATACGAGGTCGAACACATCGACATCGGTGACAAGACCGCCGGGTGGGTCGGGATATGGCTCGGCAATGCGGTGCACCGTTACCGACGGTCTGAAGTGGAAGTTGTCGCCGATATCGCCCAGGTACAGGTAATCCACTCCCCGTTCCGGACCGGGGCCGATCGCCATGTCCTCCCAATCGAAGGTGACGGTGTCCAGTTCGAAAGTGCCCAACGGCTTACCGGCGGTCGTGGTCGCGTAAACGATGGGGCCGCCCCGAGAGTCGTTGTGCATCCAAATGACGTCGGCGTAGTTGCGCGATGCTGCGATGCCGGAGATCTCCCGCACCGCTTCGTTGTCGATCGTGCCCGCCACCACCGGTTGCTCGAAGGAGCGGCACAGCCCCTCGGGTGGCGCAGGGGGTAGCGAGGGTGGAACGGTGGTCACCGGTGTGGTCGTCACCGTATTGACCGGGGCCGGAGTTGTCGATGCGGTGACTGTTGTGGTCGTGCCTAGGGGATTCGACGCACATCCGAAAGCGAGCGCAGCAGTGATCGCAATGCCGATCCAGTATCTCATTGCATCGAGCTTACGGCTATTCCTCGGCAGCCGAGCGGCCCAACAAGCGCAGCGCAATCGCCTCGGCGAGCATGCCGGAACGAAGATCGCCCAGGTCCTGGCTCTCATTCGGTCCGTGCGCACGGCTGGTCGGGTCGGCGACACCGGTGAGCAGGATGGTCGCCTCGGGATATCGCTCGGAGAAGTCCGCGACGAAGGGGATGGAGCCGCCAACACCCATCTCGACCGTCTCGGCTCCATAAGCTTCGGTGAAGGCCTCCCGAAAGACATCAAACGCCTCGCCGCTGGTCGCCAGCGCAAATGCCTCACCGATCGCCCCCGGGATGACGGTCACTTCGGCTCCCCAATCGATGTTGCTCTCGAGATGGCTGGTTAGCGCGGCTAGGGCTCGGTCCGGATCCTGTCCGGGAGCGATGCGCAGACTCACCTTGGCTCGCGCCACCGGGACCAGCTGATTGATTGCCTCGCTGATCGGAGGAGCATCGATGGCCAGGACAGATATGGCCGGTTTGGTCCACAAGCGAGCCGTGATCGAGCCGCTCCCGATCAGTTGCAGACCATCGACCGATTCTGCCTGGGCGCGCAGTTCCGCCTCGCTGAGGTCGACGGTGGCGTCGTCATACGAGTGAAGGCCCGCAACGGCGACCTCGCCATTCTCGTCGTGCAGGGTCGCCAGCAGCCTGGCCAGTGCCGTGATCGCATCGGGAATCGCACCTCCAAAGCCGCCGCTGTGCACGGCATGACGCAGCGTGCGCACCTCAACCGTGCAGTCGGCCAGGCCGCGCAATGACGTGGTGAGTGTCGGAACGCCCACCGCCCAATTCCCCGAATCGAGGATGACGATGACGTCGGCTGCAAGCAGCTCGTGGTAGGTCGCCAGGAAGTCGCCCAGGTGGGTGGAGCCGATCTCCTCTTCGCCCTCGACGACTACCTTCACACCGACCGGCGGCTTCCCCTGCAGTGCCCGGATGGCGCCGGCATGGACGATCACCCCGGCCTTGTCGTCGCTGGTTCCCCGCCCGTAGATGCGTCCGTCCTGCTCGAACGGCTCGAAGGGAGCCGTCTCCCACTCTTCGTCCGGACCGGGGGGTTGCACGTCGTGATGGGCGTACAGCAGTACGGTCGGGGCTCCGGGTGGCCCCGGGATCTCGGCGAACACGGCAGGGTGCGCGCCTTCGATCTCGAGCAGGCGGACCTCCGCAAAGCCTGCCTTGCGGTAGAGGTCGGCGGTGAACTCGGCGCTGCGGCGCACTTCGCCGGCGTCGTAGCCGGGAGCGCTGACCGAAGGGATACGTACTAGCGATTCGAGGTCCTGTCGCAACTCGGGCATCAACCGATCGACAGCCTCTCTCAGGTCATCATGCATCGCGCGAGCCTACGCGACCGGCGCCAGAATCCAATTCGCCGACCCGACCTGCCGGCGCGATCTCGCTAAAGGGCGGGCGAAGTCGGCTCGACCTTTACTACGGTAAGGCCTAGGAGGTATGTCAATGGGAGATTGGCTGTTTGGCAGCCTCATCACCACCATCGTGGTTGGCCTTGGCTGGTTCTTCTTCACCCAGGTTCTGCCGCGTCGAGTGGCGGATCGCACTGCGCGTCCTCCGGAACAATCGCTTACGCACCTGCCCGGAGTCGAAGACCAGCCGGGAATCCAGATCGATGCCGAGGCTGCGCTGTCGTCGAGCAAGATGACTCATGATGTCTTCCTCAGCGAAGCCGACGACCTCATCTTGCAGTCCCGGGTCGCCGGCCTGTTTGCGGACAACCTGCTCGCAGAAGCAGCTGAGAAAGCGGGCGACGCCGTCAAGCTGCGTCCCGGGAGCTTTGCGGCCAATTTGATGGTTGGCGAAATCAACATGAAGCGCGCCATGCTGGCGGATAAGGCCGAGGCGATAACCATGCTGAAGCAGGCTGCGGTGAGTTTTGCGACCGCGTCTGAGGCCAAGAAGGGTGTCATCGACGCATATGTCGGCAGGGCGTGGGCTCATCTCGAGCGAGCTCACCGGCTCGAGTCCGACGAGGCTGCTGCGGCATATCTCGACGCGAGTGAGGTCTTCCTCAGAGGATTCCGGGTGAGCCCGCAGAACCTCTTCATTCTGCGTGGGTGGGGGATAGCAATCGACGGTCTGGCCCGTACGTTGGGCGACCGCGCCGAACCGGTGCTTGCGGCCGAGGAGGGCTACCGTCTTGCCCTTGCCGAGCATCGTGGTGGGGATCACGAGCTACATGAGTGGTATGCCGGTGTGCGCGCCGCAGACGAACCCGTTCGGATTCCTATGCCCGCGGTGCGCGATCGGTACTAGCGATACGATCCGCAGCAGGGAACGGCGGACGAGGATCCTTCTTGGGGGTAGTCTTGATGACACTTGACTCGGAGGTTTGCAGATGGCGCGAAAGCGCTCCAGCGGAAAGGGTGACGGTACGACGGGCTTTGCTGATCGAATCGCTGCGGCCACCAGGCGCGACACCACCGGAGACGAGCCCGCAAATGCCCCTGCTGTGCTCGACCAGGGTTTGACCCGCTATCAGCGGAGAACCGCCAACCTGCCCAGTGGGGCCTCGCCCATGTCTACCGAAGAGCGCACCAACATGGTCATTGACCTGCGCGATCAGGAGAAATCACCGGAGGAATAGCCGCCTGCGGGCTCGTGCGGGTCTCTCCTCGAATCGGCCCCTCAGCCCACTGGATGGGCGTGTGCCGCCGTGGTGGCCCCCACGTACCCGCCTCGTATACGTCCAGCGGATGCCCTTGCTCTGCCGCAGCGATGATCGGATCGTAGAGACGCCAGGATGCCTCGACTTCATCCGCGCGCACAAACAGCGTTTGGTCTCCCTGCATGATGTCGTAGAGGAGCGTCTGGTAGGCGTCGGGTAGCCGATCGAACTCATCGGCATACATGAACCGCAGCTTCTTCTCGACGAGATGCAATGAATCACCCGGCGATTTGACATCGAAGTGGACCTCAAACCCCTCATTCGGTTGCAGGATCAGCCTGACGACATTCTGATGCTGGGCACACTTGTCCCTCTTGCCGTGGAAGACGCAGATCGGTGGGGGGCGAAACCGGATAACGATCTGCGAACTCTTGGCGGGCATACGCTTCCCGGTTCGCAGGTAGAAGGGAACTCCCTCCCAACGCCAGTTGTCGATATCGATCCGCACGCTGATGTAGGTCGGAGTCGTTGAGTCGGCGGGGACATCGGGCTCATCGCGGTAGCCGGGCACCGGAACGCCGTCGCTCGTGCCCGGGCCGTATTGCCCGAAGGTCAGTTCATCTAGTTCGATCGGGCGGACCGCCTCCAGCAGTTGCACCTTGGCGTCGCGAATCGACTCAGCTTCGAACGAGTTGGGTGCCTCCATGGCCACTAGGGCCAGCAGCTGAGTGAGATGGTTCTGCAGCATGTCGCGCACTACCCCGGCGCCGTCGTAATAGGCGGCCCGACCGCCGATGCCCAACGACTCGGCGACGTTGATCTCGATGGCATCGACCCGGTCGCGATTCCAGTTGGATTCGAACAGCATGTTGGCGAAGCGGAAGGCGAGCAGATTGCGCACGGTCTCCTTGCCGAGGTAGTGATCGATGCGATAGACCTGTTTCTCGTCGAAATGGCTGTGCACCAGTTCATTGAGTTCATGGGCCGAGGCCAGGTCGCGACCGAAGGGCTTCTCAATGACCAGGCGGGTCCAACCCGGACCCCGGTTCAGGCCGGCTGCGCTGAGTCCGGCTATGACGCGCGGGAACGCCTTCGGAGGGAGAGCAAGGTAAAAGATGCGATTCCCGGGGAGCCGATGCGCGGACTCGATAGCAGCGATCTTGTCGGCCAGGGCACTGAAGTCCTCCTCATCGCGCGCGATCTTCTGGAAGTACACCCGCTCGTCGCACCACGGTTCGTAATCGTCAATGCCCGCCTCAGCCAGTGAGTTGCGGGCGAAGTCGCGATAGTCGGTGTCGTCGAGATCTCTCGAGGAGACCCCAAGCAGGATCGACTGATCAGTGATCCCGGCCTCGGCCATGATCTCGTACATCGACGGCAGCAGCTTCCGCTTGGACAGATCTCCGGTAGCCCCGTGGATGACGAACAGGTGTGGTTCGGTCATGGTCGGATTGTATTGCGCCGGGCCGGGAAGGCTTGACGGCTGACTAGATACCGAGTTGCCGATGGGGACCTGTTTTCTTAAAGAATCCTGGTTTCTCGCTTAGGGCGTTCGAGATTCGTGCCGACGACAGTAGAGAAATGAGAAGTGACACCATCAAGGGTCGTTCCATTCGGCCTCGCTCGCGGCGGCCAAAGCAGTACGCATCGGACCGGGTGTGCGCAGAGGTGGGTTGCGAGACCCTCATCTCTCGCTACAACGGCAAGGACTTCTGTCACCGCCACGCTCCCAAGCGCTACCCCCGGGTTCGGGGTCGCTTCGCCGAATCGGCAGAGACCTGATCCGCCGACGTCTTGAGGCGGTCTTAACCCTGGGCCTCGCCCGGGTTCTACCGGGGTGCCGGCCTTTCATGTTCTTCTCATCTCCGGCTGCTAAACCTGTCCGGGACGCGCAAGGAGTTCGAGTTGACGGAGCAGTCCGGACATAGGGTGCTGGTAGTCGAGGATGATGCTGCAGTGCGCCGCGCCGTTGCCCGTGCCCTCTCTTTCGAAGGTTACGACGTGGTAACGGCCCGGGACGGTGCCGAGGCTCTCGCAATGGTTCTCAACGAGAGCATCGAGGCAATAGTGCTGGATGTGATGATGCCCATTGTCGACGGTCTCGAGACCTGCCGAAGAATACGAGCGCGTGGCGACACGACCCCGATCCTCATCTTGACCGCACGCACCGAGGTGAGCGACCGGGTTGCGGGCCTCGATGCCGGGGCCGATGACTACCTGGTCAAGCCATTTGCCCTCGAGGAGCTGCTAGCCCGGCTGCGAGCACTGCTGCGCCGGTCGACGGGCTCCGTCGCCGAACTGTTGCGAGTTGGCGACCTGGTGATGGACACGGCCGCCCGCACCGTAACCAGGCAGGGCAACCCGATCTCTCTCACCAAGACCGAATTCGACTTGCTCGAGTTGCTGATGGACAACGCCGGCATCGTGATCGACCGGGACACGATCTACGATCGAATCTGGGGATACGACTTCGCTACGTCCTCCAACTCGCTGGATGTGTATATCGGCTACCTACGCCGGAAGACAGAGGCAGGCGGTGCCTCTCGCCTCATCCAGACGGTGCGCGGCGTCGGCTACGTGATCCGGGAGGGATGACTTGAGCCTGCGGGTTCGGATTGCGTTGATTTCGGCGGCTGCGGTCGCCATTGCGTTCGCAGTTGCCGCACTCGTCACCTACAACACGACCAGGAGCGAGTTGATCGCGGAGGTAGATCAGAGTCTCTACGACCGGGTCGAGCAACTGGAACGGGCCGGCAATCTGACCGAACTCGTTGCAGCATTGAGCCCGTTTGACGAAAGGCCCCGCAGCCCATTCGAGCGCGGTCAGCGCGGTTTCGATGCGATCTACTGGCGGTTCTTCATCAACGACGGCACTCTGCTCGATTTCGGTGGCAACTTGCCGCTAGGACCGGAAGAGGAGAAGGTCATTGCCGGCGACCTCGCCTACGTGGTCCGTACCGTGGCCGGCGGTGATGACAACCTGCGGGTGCTGACATCCCAGATCTCTGCCGGAACCGTGCAGGTTGCCCGTTCGCTAGAGGAGGTGGACGGAAGCTTGGAGGGAATCGCCCAGGTACTCCGCTTTGCCGCTGTGATCGGCGTCGTCCTGGCCGGTGTGATCGGCTACTTCATCGCCAGAGGAGCTGCGCGACCTATCGGTCAGCTTGCTGCCGCCGCCGAGCACGTCGCGGCAACCCAAGAGCTGGCCGCCCGGATCGATGTGGAACGGGATGATGAGGTTGGGAGGCTGGCGCAGAGCTTCAATGCGATGCTGGCCGCGCTCGAAAGCTCGCGACAGCAGCAGAATCGGCTGGTTCACGATGCCGGGCACGAGTTGCGCACTCCGCTGACTGCGATTCGCACCAATGTCGAACTGCTGGGCCGGGCGGAGAACATCAGCGGGGACGACCGGGCGCAGATGATGGCCGATATCGAATCGGAGATCCAGGAACTGAGCGCCCTTGTCACAGAGCTGGTCGACCTGGCTGCTGCGCCGCCACCCGATGACACCCATGTCGAGGATGTCGGCCTTGGCGACCTCGTGGAACGGATCGTCGACAAGTACCGGCGGCGGACGGGGCGGACAATAGATGTGGCTGCGGATGACTCACTCGTGCACGGCAACGTCGCCCAGCTCGAACGCGCCGTCGCCAATCTGATCGACAACGCCGCCAAGTGGGGTCCGGCGGATGAACCAATCGAGGTGGAGGTAGCGAGCGGCCGGGTGAGCGTTGCCGACCACGGGCCCGGCATCGATGCCGCCGACCGGCCCCACGTGTTCGAGCGCTTCTATCGGGCAACACGGGATCGAACCACTCCCGGTTCGGGGCTGGGTCTCTCCATTGTTGCCAAGGTGGCTGAGGATCATGGTGGCGAAGTGTTCGTCACAGAGTCGACCAAAGGAGCCGAAGTCGGGTTCGTTCTCCCTACGTTGGATGGGTCCGAACGCTGAGCCGGTTACCGTGTCCGGATGGAAGATCTGGTTGCCGACTCGCTCGATGCCCTTTCTGCAGCCTTGCTGTCTATGCCCGGTGCTGCGGAACGCCAGGGTCAGGTGCAGATGGTCACTGCTGTTGCGGAGGCAATCGCCGATGCCCATCACCTTGCGGTGGAGGCCGGAACCGGAACCGGGAAGTCGCTTGCCTACCTGATACCTGCCGTCCTGTCGGGGCGTCGGGTTGTCATCGCGACCGCGACCAAGTCATTGCAGAACCAACTCGCCGACTCTGAGCTGCCATTCCTCGAGGAGACTCTCGCCGTGCCGGTTACCTGGTCGGTGATCAAGGGCCGGCAGTCCTACGTTTGCATGGCGAAGCTCGTCGAGCGTTTCGGGCCTGGGCTGGATGGGTCGGTACCGCAACTCTTCGACGATGGCGATGACCATCTCGATTCGCTGATCGAATGGGTTCGGGATGGAGGCAGCGGCGATCAGGACGATCTCCCCGCAGTGATTTCCGATGATCGGTGGCGGCAGGTGTCGGTCTCGGGAATGGAGTGTCCGGGCAAGAAGCTGTGCCCACAGGCCGCCGGCTGTTTTGCCGAAGCCGCCCTGGACCGAGCCCGGGATGCGCAGATCGTCATCACCAACCACCACCTCTACGCACTGCACCTCGCTTCCGGCCGCCGAATTCTCCCCAACCACGATCTGGTGATTTTCGATGAGGCACACAAGCTGGAGGCCGCCTCGACCGCAGCCTTCGGGGTCGATGTCAGCGGGGGACGGCTCAGCTCGTTTGCCGGCAACTCGCAGCGTCTTCTGGGACCCGAACGGCGCGACGAACTGATTGGGGCGGTACGGACCTCGGCATCTCGGCTATCGGCGGTTATCGAAAAGCTCGACGAGGCCCGGCTCGTGCCCAGCCAAGGCGAGCTCGGGGAAGCGATCCTCAGCGGAATCCGGGCCGTTTCCGCAGTGGTCAAAGCCTTGCCCAAGGTCGAGGAGGGCGATGCGCTGGCCGGTGCAGTGGCGAGGGCCCGTTCCCAGGGCGGGCACGTACAAGCGGACTTCGGGCTGGCGCTCGACCTCCCCGGAGGCCATGTGGCCTGGGCAGAGCCCGGTCATCGCGTGGTGCGAGTTGCACCGATCAACGTCGACCTGCCGCTTGCGGCCAATCTGTTGGTCCACCTGCCGGTCGTACTCACCAGCGCCACCCTTACGACCGGGGGATCGTTTGCCCCGCTCGCCCGCCGATTAGGGCTGATCACCGAGCCGCTCGAGGATGACCCTGCCGCTATCGACGTCGAGACGCCGCTGGCTCGTACCTACGCGGGACTGCGGGTGGCGGGGAGCTTCGACTACTCACAGCAGGGTCTGTTGTACGTAGCGGCCAATCTGCCCGATCCTCGTCGGCCGGAATGGCCGGATGCGGCTGCCGCTGAGATCGCTGCGCTAACCGAAGCCGCCGGCGGGCGGGCCCTGGTGCTCACCACCAGCTATCGGATGATGAAGCGGGCCGGAGCTGCCCTGACCGATGCCCCTTTTGAAGTTCTCGTGCAGGGAGAGCTGCCGAAGCGGCAACTCATTGCTGCCTTCAGCGAGAAAGAAACTGCGACTCTGGTCGCAACGATGGGCTACTGGGAGGGTATCGATGTTCCCGGCCCGTCACTGTCGCTGGTCATCATCGATCGGATCCCCTTCCCCCGCCCGGACGACCCGTTGCTGCAAGCTCGGCGCGAAGCAGTAACCGACCGCGGGGGAAGCGCCTTCGACGAAGTCGATTTGCCGTATGCCAGCGTCATGCTGGCGCAGGGCTCGGGGCGATTGATCCGCAACGAGGGCGATCGAGGAGTACTCGCCATTCTCGATCGGCGCCTAACTGCGATGCGCTACGGGCAGCGAGTTCTGCGATCGCTGCCGCGGTTGCTGCGCACGTCGGACGGTTATCGTGCCAGGCACTTCCTCGCGGAGATGTCTGCAGAGCGCGACGCTTTGTTGAACTGATGGAAGGCTCCGCGGCCCGGCGAGTTCTCCTGGCCTGTTTCGAAGCAGGCCTGGTTGCCGCGGATCCCGAAGCCGCGGTGCGCCGCAGCATCGGCCCGATTCCCGGCCGGGTTGTGGTGCTGGCGCTGGGGAAGGCCGCA
>Ga0180436_10000309_pt1 | contig 50979 bp, 54 predicted proteins | sample SS_ome_2_FD_132434 | JGI IMG/M metagenome (GOLD analysis project Ga0180436, IMG submission 132434) | Hypersaline lake sediment archaeal communities from the Salton Sea, California, USA - SS_3_S_2 metaG | ecosystem: Environmental > Aquatic > Non-marine Saline and Alkaline > Hypersaline >...
GTTCTGGAACACGTCCCCGACCTGGAGATCAGAGAAATCCCGAACCGGCTGCCCCACCTTGGACCCCTGCACCTTGCTGGAATCCTTCAGGGCGCGGTCGTAGAACTCGCGCAGGAGCTTGCGGGGGCCATGGCCCAACTGGACCTCGCGGCCCTCGAAAACGTCGGCCAGAGCCGTCTCGAATGCGTCTTGTGTAGTCGTGCTCATTTCTCTCCTCGGATGCGCAGGAACTCTTCGAACTCTTCAATCTCAAGTTGCCGCTTGATCCTGCGCAAGATTCGCTCAGGCACCTTGAGGAGGTCTTCCGGTGTCCGGATGGGCACCGGAATGACCTCTGGGGGCTTTGTGGTCCGTTTCTGTCCCACGAAACGTGCACGCAAGGGCGGAACGATTTACACGAAAAAGTGGTGGCCTCCTAGAAAACCACCGTGGTGTAGGCGTGGCGGCGCCACCACTCCCGGTCCACATCGTACTCCTGCTTCACGTGGGGCTCATCTAGCACCGCGTTCTCGGTCTCGAACTCGGGCTGATAGCTATGCCCCCAACGCTCGAGCTCTTTCTCGCGTTTTGCGTTGGGGATCTTGTTGCCGTTCTCATCGAGCCTCTCCCGCTCTTCGAACTGCGGGGTCAGCGTGATCTTCTTGGCGAACTTGAGCTTCCCGCTCCGAGTCACCGAGAAGCGAAGATCGTAGAGGCTGAGGGGGTGGGGGGAGTGGATGACCTGACCGTCCTTGTTGAGACCGCGACTGCCATCCAAGGAAACCACCATGTTGGCGCCGTCTGCATAGACCCGTGGCGTCTCTTGGAGCCTACGCTGGTGCTTTCGACGAACTTTCCGCATCAGCGCGATCCCTTCTTGGCGCGCTTCTTCGACGCCGTCTTCTTGGTGGCCTTCTTGGCCGACAGGGCCTTGGAGGTCTTCTTGGCGCGGGGTTTCTTGGGAAGCGCCTTCACGCTGGCCTTGAGAGAGGCCATGGCAGCGTTGAGCTTCGTCTTGAGCTCATCGGACACGGCGACCTCATCTTTCTCGAACTGGGCCAGCAGGTCCGTGGCCGCCTCGCTGTCTCCGAACTTGACCTGTTCGGTGACCCGGCGTTGCATCTGATCGAGAGCCGTCTTGCGTTCGAGGTGGACCTTGATCACGTCGATCACGGCATCGGACAGCCCGGGGAGCCCCTTGTAGAGCGCCTTGGACACGGCGATCTCGAGATCGTGGGCCTCGGTGCCAGCCTTGTTCATGTCCTTGACCAGTTTGTTGCGCGTGTCGAAGAGCTTCTGGACCTCCGCACGGAACTCGCTGACCTTCATGTCCTGGTACTCGTCGTCCGCCATGTCGATCTGGGCGGGGAGCTGCTCGAGTTCCTCCTGGAGCCCCTCAGCCTTGGCCTTGAGCCGTTCGATCTTCTCGATCTTCTTGGCCGTCTCCGCATCGATGACTCTCACCGCCTGCTTGAGCGGAGGGAGCTCGGCCAGCAACGTCTTGGCCCGCTGGTCTGCGAGGTGCAGGATCTCCTCGGGATCGCGGCCACAGTCCTGGATCTCGTGCGCGTACGAGTACATGTACTCGGGCACCGGCGCCCACGAGTGCGAACGTTGAAGCTTGGTCAGGTGGTAGTCGGAGATGAAGTGTCGAGCCTTCGCCATGTTGGCGAGCTTCGACACCGTGATCTCGCACAGGTACAGCGCGATTCGAGTCCGTTTCTCGAAAAGCTCGGCGAACTCGTTCTTCTTGGCATCACTCCATGTGGACATGGAGTCGGTTTGGGCGAGCATGGCCACCGGGTTGTCGGCGTCCATGATGGTGTCGGGAACAGTGGTGACTTCGGTCATCTTGTTTCTTCTTCGATCAGGCGAACAGCTCCGGGTACTTGTTGTGGAGCTGCCGGTAGTAGCGGGACAGGAGTCGCTCCGCCGTGCGAAGCTCGTCCTCAGTGGTGAGGCCGGTCTGCGCGAGGATTCGAGCACGGCCGGCATCCGGCTTGTTGAAACCCACATCATCGCGGTGATGGGCACCGTCACAGCGGGTGAGCATGTACTGGAGGGCGTCACGCAGGGAGACGGCCACCTTCGGGGTGATCGTGACCTCGGGACGCTGAGCCTTGGCTCGCTCACCAGCCACGTAGTTGCTGTTGATGACCCGCTGCTGCGCATCAGCCTTGGCTTTGGCTTCCGCCTTGGCAACGGCAGCCGCGATGCGAGCGTCGTAGTCGGCCTGAGACTCGCTCTTGATGACGGTCGCCGTCTTCTTTTCGTAGGCGATCTCGTCCTCAATGGCGCGCTGGATGAGCTCCATTTTCTCGTTGAGAATCGCCTGCACCCGACGATCCACGGGGTGGTCGCTCGCCATCCGGATGACCTGGATGGAGGCACCCGTCTGACCGATACGACGGATGCGATCGACCGCCTGAGCGTTCTTCGCCGGAACCCAGTCGAGGTCCACGAAGATCATGTTGCTGGCCTGGGTCAGCGTGATGCCGACACCACCGGCCGCGATGGTGAGTCCGACACCCTTGAGCTTGCCGGCCTGGAAATCCGCAACGATCTCCTGGCGGCGCTTGGCCGACACATCACCGGTGATGATCTCCCAACCGTCGCGCTTGGCGAGCTCGTTGATGGGAGCCTTGTAGGCCGAGAAGACGACCAGGGGCTCACCAGCCTCCTCGAAGTCCTCGACCATGTCGAGCAGGGCCGGGATACGAGACTCGGCAAGGCGAGCACGAACCTCCGAAAGATCCTCGAAACGGGGGAGACGACCCTCGTTGAGGATCCGCTCCACACGGTCGTACGCCTTGTTGAGCTGCTTGTTGAAGCGGACTCCCGAGACGGGAACGTACACGTCCTTCCACACGGTGGGGGGAAGATCGGTGAGCACGTTGTCCTTGAGACGACGCAGCATCACTCGACGCAGACGCTCGGGAACCTCGGGGAGCGGGGAGCCCCAGATGTAGGAGCTACCGTAGCCGCCCTTGTACGCCTGGAAGCAGCGCACGAAGCCCTTCCACCCACCGAACACATCCCGGTGCATGTGGACAGCCTGGAGGACACCCCACAGGTCAGTCGGGCGGTTGTCGATCGGAGTGCCACTGAGACCCCAGACCTTGCCACACAGGCGGCCGAGTTCCTTGACCTTCTTGTGGAGCTGGGTGCGGTAGTTCTTGCCACGCTGGAGCTCGTCCACAACAAGGACCACCTTCTTCGGGTCCGACTCGCGGAAACTCGGCAGGTCAGGGATTTGCGCGCCCTTGATCTCGGAGCCGTCCTTGCGGGTGGCGATGGTGACGGGCATGAGCCACTTGGGCAGGATCTCGAAGTTGGTGATGACGACTTCGCCAGCCTTCGGGAACCGGAAACTGTCGCGGCCCTCCATGACCTCAGCGGTCAGATCGGGGCGCCACTTGGCGACCTCGTTCTTCCACGAGTACTTGACGACCGAGGGGCACACCACCAGCAGACCCATCGAGGGGTCCACGGCGAGGAGTGCCTGGAGGGTCTTGCCCAGACCCATGTCATCGGCCAGGATCGCAGCACGGCGACGGGCCAGGAACTCGACCCCTTCACGCTGGTACCCACGGAGGGTCGGGATGGCGTCGCAGCGAAGCATCGCCGCCTCCACAGCCGGGTTGGTGGGGACCTGCTTGAGTTCGTCCGCGACTTTGATGCCGAGCTTCTCACAGAGCTCCAGCACGCGAGGACGGTCCTCGGGCTCGGTGCTCACGTTGCGGCACTTCTTGACGCTGTCCCACGTCGGCTTGTTGCGGTCCTTGGTCGGGGGGAACGACCGGAGCAGATCGAGCGCGTCGCGGTCGTAGGGAAAGTAGAGCTCGCCGTCAGCCGTCAGCTCCTTGCGGTCAGCCTTGGCTTGAGCGGTCTGGAGTGCCTTGGGGATGCACTTGTCGCTGTTGTGGTACACGTCCCACTTGCCAGCGGCGTTCTTGTGGATGAAGCCAGCCTGAGCGGCCACGCGGCCCTTGCAGGTGGTGCAGATTCCAGCTCGTCGGTTCGGGTAAAGCGCCATGGTGGGTCCTCTCTCCCCCTCTGCACGGAGGTCCCGAACTTTTTACATACCTACACCCGGTTTTTTCGTAAAAAAGCCCCAGGAGGCCACAGACGGCGTCCCAGAGCCTATTTGGCTGAACGTCTGCTGATCCCTCTGCCTCAAGACCGCGTGGTTTTCAGCCCGGTGCCCCCACAAACCGGGCACAGCTCAGGCGGCCTCGAGCCGATGACCTTCCCGGTGCCCCGGCAGAGCGAGCAGTCGGCTCTCAGATACGGGCTGAACTTCTCCAAAGGGCCGAGGTACCTCTCGACCCCGGGCTTCCTGGCGAGGCTCTGAGGCACCGGAGCGAAGTCCTCTCGAAGCTTCACGACGCTGAGGCTTTCAGCCCGGATGTGCGTTCGTCGAACGACCAGATCCTGAGCCCGGTCAAAGGAACCTGCGATGACGAAGTGAACGGAGGGTTCGGGTCCGACTGCCGTCACGATCCAGACCGAAAGGACCACGGGAAAGCTTACCACAATTGTCCTACACGAGATGTGTGGTAACGTCTCTACGTGCCCCGTCCTCGACGCCCCGAGCTCGAAGCCCGTGCGATAGCACTCCGTAACGACGGAAAAACACGCGGTGAGGTTGCCACAGAACTGGGTGTCTCTGTGGAGACCGTGTCTGCATGGACCAGGGGACACCTAAAGGCAGCCTACGACCCCCTTTTTCTGTCTACGCCGACAGCACTCCGGGCGTACTTCCTGGGTCTTTTTGTAGCGGACGGTTGGCTCGAGGAACGAGGAGGAGCAGCGTATCTTGCACTCAACGATCAGGAGCTTATCCGGCTCGTCGCCGAGGCAGTCCATTACCGAAACACCATCTCGAAGATCCCGCTTCGGAAATGGAAAAGTCGAGAACTCTCAGGAAAATTCTCTTACCGCATCTCTTTCTCGGGGATGCCGCTCCAAGTTCTCAAGTCTCTCGGGTTTACCTCGGACAAGACAGGCAACGAGTTCATCCCGGAAGGCTGCGATGGAGAATGGTTTCCGCATTTCCTACGTGGGCTAAGCGACGGGGACGGCTCGATGAGCATCGTGGTGAACCGGAGGGACGAACGCTTGCAGTGGAGTCTCGTGTGCGCATGTAAAGAGTTTCTCGAACACATCGTACAACGTCTCCACGAGCGCGGTCTTGTGGGCCAGAAGGTAGGCGTGCTTGCGAAGGGAGGTTCTGGCAAAAAGAAGGGTTCTAGGAAGATGTTCAAACTCTCTCTGGGCCACGCCGACTCCGTGGCTATTGGCGAGTACATGTACGCAGACGCATCGCTCAAGTTGGAGCGCAAGTACGACATTTGGTGTAGCGGTCGCGCTATCCAAACGAATCACCGACATTGGTCGCGGCACGAGATCGGGCTTGCGCGAGACGGTGTCTGCCCGGAAGGGCGCTCAAAGAGTGCCTACTACGCTATGCGCCGTCGTCTTCGGGTCGAAGCTTTGTAAGATCAATGATCAGGTTTGGATCGAATTCTGGGTTTTCTTCGTAGGCCGCATACCCGAAAGGGTTACACACGACGCGGGTATGTCCCAACTGATATTGAGTGGAGGTATGGGTGTGCCCATGCACCCACAGCTTCGGCTGACGTTGCTCAATGAGCCACGCCATGTCGGTCATGAAGTAGCGGTTGAGCGGTGAGCCCTCGTACTTCGGATGGATCGATTCGGCTGCCGGCATGTGGTGCGTGAGGACGATGTCATCACCGGTCACGGTCTCACGCAGGAACTCTTCGGCGGCGTCGTTCTCTTCGTAGATCCGTTCCGAGTTACCGATCTGTGAGAAGTCGTTCATCATGCGGTCGTACTTGAGGCCGCCCATCACCTTGCGGAACCAAAGCGTAGTCCCGACAAAGCGACGCCCTTCGATCTCACAGGTCGAATTGTCGAGGACGTGAAGCTGACCAAGGTTGTCACCCAACCTTGGAAGCCGTTTGATCAGACGCGCGACCTTCTTCTTCACGGCCGGAATGTTGCTCCCGTAGAACTCGTGGTTGCCGTAGGTGTAGACGACGTGCGGCCACTTCTCGAGTAGCAGCAACAGAGCATCCCAGATCCCTGCCGCGTTTGTCAGATCGCCAGGACACAGAAGCACATCTGCATCCGGCAGCGAGTCCACGAGCGAGCGACCGTTGTCCCGGTGGAACTCGAAGTGCAAATCGCTGACGAGCAGAGCCTTCATATCAATTCTCTTGCCAGAAGGGACACGAAAGGATGAACGTCGCAAGCCTCTCGGCTTCCCGCTCGGTCAGGTCCAACGGTAGCGGGATCTGGAGCTTGAAGTCGGGGCGCAAGTGGAAGACGTGAAGAAGAGGCGCGGGGTCAGGCCCCATCTCCTCTTGAAGCTCAGCGAGCATCTGATCGATGACTTCGTTGTCTTCTTCTCCCTCGATCTCATCTGACTCGGTCTCTTTGACCAAGTCCGAGAGAGCCAGAGACTGCTCGGGCATCGGGACCTTACGAAGCTCTTCGACCAGATCCGAAACCGGAGCCTCCTCAACCTTGGAAAGCGTCTGCTGCTTGATCGCCGTGACGATGTCCACGGGGGACTGCTGTTTGGTCACGATGGGGTCGAGCTCAAAACCCCCACGCCCGAGGTACGTCCCGCGCTGATCGAACACCGAACGCTGGCCGATGGGCTGGAGCGCCATGATGTTCGTGATCTTGTTCTCCTGCACCCACAGAAACATGGGCTTGGCATCCTCGGGCCCGAGGAATTGAACCGCGTAGGTGTCCGCCATGCCCACGGAAGGCACCTCGGAACCCGTAGTGAGCTGGCGTCCTTCTGCGCCCCAGAGCTCGAACTGATTGAGGTAGGGGTCTTGGACCCCTTCGACAGTGTCCGGGACCTTCACGTCGAACTACCTTGTCTTGTTGCGGAACCCGGAGACGGTGCCGACGACAACGCCGCCGTTTTGCAACCGACCCACCGGAGACGACTGCTGCTGTTGCTTGAGCAAGGTAGTGGCGCCCTCGACCTTCATGTCCTCGTTGTAGTTCATGGAGGAGCCACCCGTGAGGACCTTGTCGGCCTCCACGTCTGCGACGGGTTTGCGGTTGAACCGAATGCGCTGCAGCGTCTCGTAGTTCATGGCGCTGCCACCGGCAGTTGCCATCTCTCGACGCCTCTTGTCCTCGAGATCCTTGCGGAGAGCGTCACGGAAGTCCTCGTTCGAGATGGTCTTCGCCATCTTCCGGAACTCGTGCTTCGAGACCGGCGCCTCGTCCTCGACGACGTTCCCCCAGATGTCGATCTTCTTGCGAGGGCCCCCGAGGAACACCTGACGAAGCATCTCGTCACGGAGACGATCGGTGCGCTCCTTCTCGAGACGAGCCACCTCGGCCTCCGGGGTCACGATCGACTTGGGCTCTTCTTCCTTTGAAGCGTTGGCTCGAGCCTCAGCCACGATGACGCAGTCCTCGAGGGCAGCCGCGAAGTGCAGGGCCTTCTTGTGCGTGGCCGATCCTTCGCGCACTTCGTTGTTGGCATAGGCGACCAGAGCATCCTGCATGTACTGAGCATCACCGACGCTCAGGGTCGTGCTCCCCCAGTTGGCCAGGGCACGACGCAACCGCTTGGCCTCCTGGCTCTTGTCGTCGCACAGAACCGACTTCACCAGCGGAACGGTGGCGTCGTCGATACGGATCAAAAAAACGCTTTCGGTGCCCATTTCGTTCATTCTACCCCTAGTGGATCTTGTCCTCGGGGCCGGTTTGCTTTTCCTGGAATTTCTGTGCTTTTTCGGCCTCTTGCTGGAGTTCTGAGCCTGTTGCTGTCCGGAACCCCTTGATCCCTTTCTTCTCGAGATCGATGATGGGCATCAGGAACTTCACGTTCTCCATCTCTTCGGGAGGAGTTTCTTGGGTCATGCCGTGCGGCAAACAGAGCTGCCCCAGGAAATGGGCTACGTTCGCGTAGCCCACGTGCGCCAACGAGCTCGTCAGCGTCGCCAACGAACGCATCTCGTCCGTTTTGATGAAACGGTTCAGGCGGCGCGCAACTTCATCAGCAAACTCGTCGTCGGTCATGCTCGGACTATACCGGTCCTTCACGGACTAGGCGGGAAAGGTAGAGGGGCTCCCAGGCCCCACTTTGCACGAAGCACGTTGAGCACTTGGATGCGCTCACCTTCCGCCAGCACACGAGGGTACAGCAAGATCTGTCCGATGTTCCCGCTGAGGTAGTCGAACGTTCGGGCTGGGTTGACGCCCCAGTTCGATCGTCCCACCGCAGCTTGAAGCGGAACGGGCTCACCGAAAGTCTGTCGCGTCGGGTCCCAGAAATCGTCGATCGTGTTGCCGGAGAACACATCCTGCTCGAAGGCGTTGACCGAGATGGTTGCGGTGCCCGTACCTGAGATAGTCTCACGCCACTCGAGGATGCCGAAGGTGCCGCTGCCCAACGTCGTCCCGACCATCGGCACCTCACTCGGGTCGATGTACGTGAACGGAGTGCCGACCGGCTGCACCGAGCTGTCCTGGTAGATCTTGCCGTCGATCCCACCGAAAGTTCCATCAAACCCTGCGGCCGAGAAGAAGGTGCCTCGAGCGTTCAGGACGCTTGCCATGAAGCGACCCACGACGAACAGGTGCCAGTCCGCTCGAGCCTTGAGCTGCACGTTCATGAACTGGTCCAGCGTCTCATCAAAGAAGAGCGTGTCCAGCCCGTTCAAAGAGGCAGCGGCCACAGTAGGTCGGTTACCAGCCACCTCCTGCACGGCATCATTGAACATGGTGCTCTTGTCCGCCCAACGTTCGACGGCACCACCGGTGAGGGTCAGCGTGCTCGCGTCGCTGGCATCGAGGTAGAGCACGGGGCCGACCTGAGCGATGCCCGGGGTGGCGGGTTGGAAAGCATTGGTGCCGATGGCGACGACCGTTTCTCCACTACCGGAGAGGTTGCCGTTCTGCCAGTTGCGCATGATGTCGTTGCGCAGCGTCTTGATCACGTCGGACCAGCACCACTGCCAACCGAGACCTTTGGGCTGACTCGGGCAGCCGCAGGAGTCGGGCATCAGCTTGTAGATGTCCCAGACCTGTCGGGTCCACGGGGGACGTGGAGGCACGTCGCGCCACTTGATGTAGTAGACCTTGCGGTTGGCGATGATGACCCAGTCGCAGCAGTCTCGGTTGACCTGTTCGACGATCAGGCAATCGAGAAAACAGGTCACAGCCATTACGTCAAAATCGTCCTCGGGCGGCAACGCCAGGATGTGCGATTTGTCGATCGTCGCGTTGAACGGCAGATCGAACGGAACCTGCGGCAACGGCGGGATGGGCGGGACCAGGGGCATCTGTAGAGGGACGTTCGATAGCCAGACTATGCTAAACCCTTGGCAACATGTCCGAGCTCGAGGCGCCCCAGGAAGAAGCGACGCAGGACCAAAACGCCACAGGGCCCTTTTCGGGCCCGAACGGGGAGCGTTGGAAGTCCTGGTTCCGGATGATGTTCGCCGTCTGTGTCGGGATTCTGCTCATCGGCGACATTTTCCTGTACTCGCTTCATCGATCCCTCACAGCTCGAGTCGAGAATCAGGAACGCCGCATCGAACGACTTCAAGGAACGGTGAAGGACCTACTCACCGCACGCGACAACGCGGAGAAGATCGAGAAAATCGAGCAGCAGATTGAGGGTATCGACGGTCAGATCGGTGATCTCACCGAGACCCTCAAAGCTCAGAATGACACCAGCGAAAAAACACCACTTACTGCGAAATAGAAAACGGCTTCACTTAGCCCTCTTTGTCGAGATCAGCCAGGATGGCTGCGATGTCGGTCTCGACGAAAGCATCCTCTCGAGCAACACCGACCAGCGTGCTGTGCCGGAACCCGATGGTCGTATGGGTCCCGGGCGCCTCGGACTCGTCCCCAACCATGACCTCGACACGCCACTCGGTGATCATGGGGTGAGAACTCGGGACGGTCTGGCCGATGACTCGGCCACAGAACTGGATGTCCTTGCCGTCGCCGTTGTTCGTGAAAATCACGTCGCCGGCTTGGACATCCTTGGCAGGGATGATGTAGTACTTCACGTGACGTGAGCCTCCGACTGTTCTACGCCAACTCGGGACTCAGCCGTTTCGCTCGCGTGTACCAGGCGTCGAAATAGTCTTCCGTGTGGGTTCGGAGCGCCCTCCGCATCTTGCGTGTACGCGCCGATTCGTGCTCTCGGAGGGATTCTGGCCATCCGCCGGCTTGCTTCATCTTCTTCTCCTGCTGAAGCAGCATCGTGAAGGCTACCTGCATCATGGTGATCCCGGAGTCCACGATCCGGTCATCCTTGTGCGGGGGAGGCACCGCCCGGAACATCTTGAGGCACCGTTTGAACACGGCGTCTTCCTGTTCAGTGGCCGCCTTGATGAAGTTGAGGGCAGCTTCGTCTTGCAACATCAATCAACCTCCCTCATCGAGGGATCGAGACGAGCTCGAGCCCGTTCCCGCCCCGTCAGAACCCACTCACGGATCCCAGGAAGGTCGTCCTCGGTGACCTTGTTGATGGTGATGCGACGACTGCACCCCTTGCGAGGAAGCGCCAGCCAGAGGTGCAGGCGCTCGATACTCGTCCCGTGCGGGTCATACCCGAAGCGGACACCGATGAGCTCGTTGAGGTCGTTGAGCTCGAGGTCTGGCTTGCCTGTGTAGAGCTCCGCGAACTTGGGGTGGTCTTTCGGCACACGATCACCGTCATCGTGATTCCCGAACTTGTAGTGCGTAGGCCAGCAGAAGTCTTCCCACGAACTGATGATGATCTCGCTGCGCCACCCCGCGTCCGACACTTCCAATGCCGAGCCGGCCTGTGTCCACATCATGGACTCCCCGCTACCGAAGCTTTTGAGGCCCTTGGAGGTCGTTGCTTCGGGCATGTCGAGTCGCGACACCAGACGCCTCTGCATCCCACCGAGGAAGTCGTACACGTCCTCGAGCTCGTCCTGCTCGATGTTGTCGATCTCGAGCCCGTAGTTCTGACCCGTCATCGGGTTGACGACCCACAGGACGAGCTGGAGACGCCCCTTGAGATCCACAGGCACGTACCCATGGCCTTCACAGGCATCACAGGTGCCCCATACTCCGAGCCGCTTGCACCGAGTCTCGACGCAGATCCACCGGTTGATGGCATCGTGGTTGTGGCCCCTGTTGAATTCTTCGACAGGCACCGTATCGCGCCACGGGATGTAGACGCGCAAACGCTTCGTCACGCCGTCATCGTTGTCGAACTCCTGGTCCTTGGACTTGTCTCGACCTTCCCAGAGCTCTTCGGCACGCTCGGCCGTGATGCGACCATCCTCCACAAGTCTGTCGAGTCCCTGTCGCGTGTAGACGGTCATGCTGCTATTGAGCCGCCCCGCCTCGATGAGGGCGTCCACCTCATCTTGCGTGATGTTGTTGCACCACCGGCGCCCTGTTCGGTTGAAGTCGTACCAGTCATCGTGGATGCGCCGGCTTTCTGCGTTCAGGCCGGAGCCCTCGCACTTGGTGCACTCGCGGCGCTCTCGAGCGACGTTGAAGTACCACCCGACGATCTCACCGCCCGAACGGTCTTGAGGCACCTCGGGGTGCTTGCCGGGCGTGAACCCCTTCCGAAACGATGCCCACGTCGGAAACTTGCGCGGGCTGTTGGGATTGCTGAGGTCACTGATCCACTGGTAGTCCTCGTGGGGGCCCCAGGCAACGTAATCCCAGTTGCGCTTGAGCTGCTCGACCATCCAAGGTTCGGCTGCGTAGTCCTTGAGTTCCTTGTCGTACTCGTCTTCGGAGGGGAAGTATCGCATCGTTGTTCGCTTTCAGTTCGGTTCCATGAGGGCAGCGGTCATCGCTGCGATGTTCGAGACAGGCCATCGGGCAGCCTCGAGTTCGGAGATCGTCCACCCGACTTTGGCGAGCCGGATGGCCGTTTCGAGCCACAAGACTCGAGTGAGAAAGTCATCCCCTTCAGCATCATCACCGAGGCGAAGGTCTACGGCGTCGTAGATCTTCATGGCCTCCGTCAGAGGCACGGGCTCCGATGCAACGGGGAGCGGGCACCATGTTTGGGCCCACTCGATGTAGTCGCTGGTCACTCGGTCGAGGCTCCGATGGTGTGCTTGCGCATCAGTTCGAGAAGGCGTTCTGTGGAGATCGTGCCGTCTTTCCAGAGCTCCTCGAGAGCCGAACCCGTGGAGCTCCACCCGAAAGCAAGACGGATACGGCGCCACGAGTCGATCTCCACTTCTTCCAGGTGAGGCACGATGGCCTTCGTCCACGCTTGATCACGGGCACTCCGAGGTTCCGTCATCTCACCTTCACGGCGAACTCCAACGACGAACTTGTCACCCCGATACTCGCCGTACGCAAGTTGGATGATGTTCTTGTACTCGTCGTGGTTGAGGCAAACGAAGTGCGTGCCCTTTGAAAAGATCTGACGCTTGAGCAGCTTGTTGGCCGAGCGTCCGTCGGTGACGGGGTTCTTCACGTCCTCGGTGAGGCGATACAGGTGGCCGACTTTGAGATCGATGGGCTTCATGGCGTGTTCTCCACAAGTTCGGTGCAGTACAGGGCGTACTTGGTGCCATAGTCGCTGTGGCCCAGAGCCGTCTGTTCGACTCGAGCCACTTCTTCGAGAGGAACCGGCACCTTGCCAAGCTGTTGCGGTAGGTGTGTCCGTTGGCGTGGTACATCAGAACTTCCCCGAGATCTGAACCCCGGCAAAGCCAGGGGCGAAGGTTGGTGTGGCGCTCACAGAGCCCTCACGAAGGCGCTTGGACTTGACGAGGTAGTACGAGCCCACCCCGACGCCTACGGCGCCCACGACAGCGACAGAGCCTCCTACGCCCATGAAGATAGCGCCTCGACGACGCTCACTGGCGATGAAGTCCTCACCCTCCTCCCAAGCGGGGTGGTCTGGCGGCACGCCCTCATCTGCGAGGCTGTTGACTTGGTCCTGAGCGCTGCCCTCGAAGGTGCTCCCCAGAGTCAAAAGAACGACACCCCCGATGGTCGCCGCACCACCACTGACCACGAGTCCAACTCCCGTGTTGCGAGCCTTCTTCCAGTTGGTGCTGCCGTCGATGGGCGGAGGAGGAGGAGGAGGCGGCGGCACCTGGGGCCCCTCGGCTCGAGCGCGGTTATCCTCGACCTGGTTGTGGATGCGGATCTGCTTTTCGAGCCGTGCGATGTTGGTTGCCACATCGAGCTCCTCGCCCAGGTCCCCCGTGCTCTGTGCGAACTCCAGGTACCGGCGGTACAGCGTCAGAGCCTGCCGGAGGTGCGTCACGTCGCGGTCAATCTTGAATGCCTTCTCGTGGGCCTTGGCGATGTTGAACAGGAGGGAGAGGCGGACGTGATCGTCGGTCACGAGCGCCAGGGCTTCCGTGAAGCTCTCGATGGCGCCGTTGTAGTCAGCGCTCTCGTACTTGACGGTGCCCTCGCGGAACAAGGTCCGTGCCTCGTCTTGCTGGTCTACCGGCTGACCGGCGCCGAAAGCGAGAATGAGACTGAGTAGGAGTGTGTTCATCGTCTACCTGTGCACGGACCTCGGGAAGAATTTACAGCGCGAAGCTACGCATCCTCCCACTGGTTCCGGAATTCACCCCACAGGTCGTTCTCCTGGGACGTGAACTGGAAACCGAGATCGATGAGGTTGTCGTGAAACTCGTCGGCGCCGTCTGGGGTCTCGGGGAACCGTCGAACCTTCCACGGGTCAGGCTTGATGAAAAAACGGTAGTTCCACCACGCCTCCTTATCGGACACCAGAGACTGCGCCGTCTCAAGATCCGGTACCAAGGTCGCAGCGTCCAGGTTGTCCGCCCCGCGAGGCATGACGTACAGGCACTTGCGTTTGAAGAGCCCCATGACACGCGCGTTCTCCTGTGCTTGTTCCTCCTGCGACATGGCAAGCATCGAAATGAGCGGCGACACGTCTTCCGGTAGAGGCCCCGGGTTCACGTTCCGGAAGGTGTCCGGGAACACCTCGATGAGCGATGAGTAGCCCTGCATCGTGAGCAACGTATGCGTCTGGTAGTCGATGACGACCAAACCGTAGCCGTGCGGCGCCAGGAACGGATACGGTGCGTACACGTCTGTCATGTTGAACTCGTAGTTGCCGGGCTCGTTCTTCTCGTAGTCCGCGCGCATGGAGTTCCACTGCTCGAGGTACTCGTCGAGGTGCGTCTCGTCGGCGTCGATCCAACGAGCGTCTTGAATGAAGAACGGCAACGGGTTGGTCCACCGGCACATGCGGATGACTTCGCCGTTGGCTCGTCGTGCAGTCACTGCGATTGAACCTCCCATCAAAAACTCCCTTGGTCGTCGAACATCGATCTTTTCACGAAGCGTTCGCTTCTTTTACACAAGCGCGTTCGACGCACCAGAAGAGTTTTTACCCCCGGCACATCGTTTGTTGTGGCGAAACTTCGCCAGAGCCTGAATCCCACAAAAGAGACCGTTGGCGAAATCCTTGAACTTTTTCACGAAGAGAAGACGCGGCACGGGGATGGCAGTGATCCCCAAGCATGTCTCAACCTCGCCCGTTCATCCCCACCAAGACCTACTACCTCGAGCTCGACGGCGTGCCGTCTTGCTGCTCACCTCGCCACCCCAAGAGCAGCCCCGGCTGGTGCTGCGCTCAGGGCTCGCACAAGGAAGCGCAACAAGAAGCGCTCCTTGTGTGGCGCGATCATCCCGACTGCGTCATCGCGATCAAGGAAGGGCCGTGCCCTCGTTCCGCAGAAATTTGGGACGACCAACGCGAACGAATGTGGGAGGACTACTGACCTTCGTTAGCGGCGCCAGCGCGCTTATAGCCGCGCAATTAGTGGGATGGCCGAGCACGACTACGACGACCATACCGCCGAATTGAAACGCTCGCGGGAAGAGGCCGAGATGGCTGCCGAAGCACTTCGGCAGAAGGGATGGGATGTCTATCCCGAGAAGGTGCCTCTCGCTGGACAGTGGGGCTACTACTGCGTCAACACGTGGGTGAGCTCTGACGGCATCGAACGCAAGCGTGCTCTATCAGTTCGGTGGAATCTGTATGAACGAGAACTGCGACCCATCGTGATCGATTGCCAGAAGGAGACGGACCTCTTGTCTTTCATCTGGCAGCACGCGGGCCATGCTGGCTTCGATCACTTCGAGTACGGCGACGGAGACGTGGGCTTCGTCTGCTACTGCCAAGGCCATGTCGGCCAGTCTCTTGTCCTCCGTATCGGACAAGAGCTCGATGAAGAACTGAGCGAGGAAGCCTTCGAGCTCCTGTGGCTCTACGAAAACGCTGAGCCGGCCGATCTACCTTGATCTCAGAGCCTTGGATCATGATCCAAGGGGCTGGCTCCTAGCTGGCGAAGCTGACCCCAGACTTGTGGATCAGATCGGCTAGGCGCGCCCTGTCATCTCATCCATCCAGAGCGATTCGTTGTCACGAACGAGTTTTGCCGTTTCAAGGCACCTCTCGCAGGTTTTCTCGATCGCGTCACCGATCCAACCGCCCGTCTGGAGGTCCTTCAGGAAGTCATGCTTGTCGTAGGCCGTGTCTCGCTGCACACGTGGGCTGTGGAAGCTGACCACGGAGTTCGGGGGGATGAAGCACCCGTAGTCGTTCATGCCAGCCAGGATGTCGTAGGCGACCTTGTACGAGCCGTAGTCCTTGCACGTCGAGAAGACCGCACAGACCTTCCCTGCGAGCCTCTGGACGTACCTGAAGTCCCCACGCATCCCGACACGTTGCTCAGCGTTCTTGGACTCCGAGTTCTTCCAGGTCTGGCCGTCCACGTTGTACATCGGAGCGAACCGGCCGCCGTCCATCGAGATGAGACGGTCAAGCACCATCTTGAGCCTCGAGCCCGGCAAGAACTGGTTCACCGGGGTCGAGAACAGGATGACATCAGCCAGCGTGAGCTGAGCGTAGATGTCCTGCATGTCGTCGTAGGGCCAGCAGTCGCAGTTGTGAACTGGGACCCCTCCAGCCACGAATTCGTGAGTGTCCTCGACCGTAAGATCGTACACGGGTTCACTGACACCAGTAGCCTCGATGGAAACAACTTCCCCGTATGGACGCGAACAACTCCGACGCTCAGGAAGGCCATCCAGTTTTGCCGTTTTGGTTTCCTCAGCAAACCCCACAACCTCCGCAAACGTCTGGATGTGTTCGGCGTCCGTGATCTGAAGTTCGCTGGATCGAGTGTATGTACGGTTCTCTTCCTCCACGACATGGTGAGAGAGATCGTACACACAGGATCGGATGCCCAGTTTGGACAGAAGCATCTGAGCATCTCGCAGCGCCTGTACACTGGAGCTACTGAGAGATACCCGCGCGTATTTTTCACCGTTGCCGGTTTTGTGGTTCACGGAACCATCTGCCGAAAACCACCCACGCAGGAAAGCGACCACCTGTTCGCGGGAGCCCGCCATCACAGAGTCTGGGAGTCGTCGAGACGATGCAGGGCCTTCCTTGTTTAGTCCGATACGATGTCTCAGAAGGCGCCCGATGCGAGCAGGGTACGCCAACTTGCGCATGTGATCGCAGGCCGAAGAAGGCCAACCGTGGCGTTCGCAAATTTCTGCGTTCACGAGGTGTTTCCGGTCTACGGCTTCGTACGGGACTTCTTTCCTCAACGCAGCAGCAAGCCCATCACTACGCTCGTCGTAGTAGATACACGCCTCTTCCTTCTTTTTTCCGTAGAACGTTCCGTCGCCGAAAACTGCTCCAGCGAGCAGAAAATCGTGAGGCGCTTGGTCGATGCCTTCTCCAAAACCCCCACCGAGAACAAACGGAATTTTGGCGCCAATTTCGAGGTCTTTGACCTGAACCCAGTCAGTAGTCCTCACCCACTTCCAGCTCGTCTCTTTGTTCCTGATTTTTCCCGTGATGACTTTGACCGGGTGGTTATCAGTTAGACGAAGGCGTCGTCCGTCAGATAGGGTTACCCAGAAAGTAGGCTTGATTCCCGACTGCCACGCCTTCGTCACGATCCCCGTCGAGATTTGATCCCCAGCTTTGACATCCTCGATGCGGGACATGGAGGGGCCTTGCACCCTCTCTCCAGCAGCGATGCAGGGGAAGCGACACAGGGAGCTCGTGCTCGAGTAGCACCCGTTGCAGTGCTCGATCTCCATGCCGGGGAGGTTGAAGGCGTGCGTGGTGACGTTGTCTTGGTGCGACAGGTACTCCATCGCCTTGCGGATCATCAGCCAGGAGCTGCTCGTCTCGTGGGCGCAGTTGCCCTTGCTACGGTTCGAGCCCGCAATCCCGACGACATGGATAGGGCGCTTCTTGTTTTTGCGCTTCTCGAACATCTCCTGAAGGCGCGCCACGTTCTCCATGTGCTGCGCGTTCGCCTCTTCGAGAGAAACGAAGTCGCTCCAGTGCTTGTTGAGAACCTTGAGTCTGTGCTTGGCGTCACTCATCGCAGGTACACCTTATCTGCGCGGACACGCTGATTATGCCCCACCTGGTAGCCCGACTCTTTTTCGAAGGCCAAGTCGCTGCCTTCGGGAATGAACTTGTGGATGTCACCTTCGAACATTTCACCCGCACGCCACCATACAACGTCAAGCTCGGTTGGAAGGTAGCGAGTGAGTCCTCGAGGGTAAGGGGCGAAGAACAACTCAGACCAGGATTCCCCGCGTTGAGCGAGAAACTGTTTGGCGACTTTTTTCGGATCGGGATTGTTCATCATGCAAAGCCCCAGGAGATGAAATTGTCGGCGGTGTCCTGACAACCTGGAACATCGTCGCAGATGACGACCGCCTCATACGTTGAGGGAACGCCGGCTGTCGTACCATCGACAGTGAAGGTGAGAAGGTTGTCGTTGATCACCGTCAGACCAATGACAGGAAGCGTGCCAGGGCTCGGGCCCACCGAGACCAGGAGGTTGACCTGCACGCTGATCATGCACGTCGTGAACCCGCTCCCTACAATCTGAGTGGCTCGAGGGTTTGGGAACACGACAGGCGGGAAGGGGACGCCACCGGAAAAAGTCCACGCACCCGCATCGATGGCGCACACAGCTCCCGCGATGTTGAAGACATTGTACTCGATGTCGAAACAGTCGAGGTCGCCTTCCCGGATGACCTTGAGCGCATAAGAACCGGAGGGCAACAGCGCTGAGTCCGGAAAGGTGAGCACCCAGTTCCCGCCCGAGGGCGACACGTTGGACGCTTTGAAAGCATCGCCGTTCGCGTTGAAGATGATGAAGGTGTCCGTCGGCGAGACGTTGCTCATCTCGATGAAGATGAACACGTTGTCGTCGCCGAAGACGACGTTGGTGACGAGGATGACTGGCTCATCGCACGCTTCACCTACGAGAGCAGGGCCGATGCCGTTGATGATGAAGGCGCCTGGCCCTCCCGAGGTTGCGCCGAGCGCCTGGTTCCCTGTGAAGCTGTTTGGAACCGTGGCACTTCCCGGGTAGAAGTTGAACTCGCGGTTGAACACGGTACCCTGCTGGGCTCGACCCAGATAGAGTGTGGCGCGTTCGGCTGAGTTCGGGTCCGCCACCGTCTAGTCCTCCTCGGCCAACCGAAGCAGCCAGGTGTGGGCGACCTTCCGAGCAAACTCATCCATGTCTACTTCGAACTCCATGCGAGGAGCTTCATCTTCGTCATCGACGATCTCAAGGTCATCCTCGGGACCACCGTAGTACTGATCCAAAATGAGCTCGAAGTTGTGGAGGTCAGCCTCCTCGAGGAACTCGCTGTGGGTCAGGAAGTCATCAAGACTGACGACCTTCTCCTCGTCCGTATCCACGTCGTAGATCAGCAGATCCTCGGTGTCGGGGTCGTAGTCCACGATGTACCCCATATCGATGTCGATGGGCTTTCCCTCCTCGACATCGTCGCGGAAAACAAACCAACTCTGCGGCAGAGTGGGAGCTTCCTCGGAACCGAAACGCATCCGGCGCCTCTGCTTTTCCTTCTGTCGCTTCTTCCTCCACTGTTTGAACAGGGAGTTGTGTTTGAGCATCCGCTGACGCTTCTTGCGCCGGAGCTTCACCTTGTGCTTGTTCCGACGCCACCACTTCTTGCGCTTCTTGCGGCGCGTGATGTTGCGGTCCCGCTTTTTGGGTTTCCAGTCCCGCTTGGGCCGGAACACCACAGCGGTTTTGACGGTCGGCTCAGCCATCTACAAAAGGGACCGTGATAGGCCCATAACCGGGCGTCAGCCGCGCAACATCGCTTGGATCTCGTCCTCAGACCATTGCTGTGCCCATCCGAGATCCCATTCACCTCCAAGAACGCGAATTTCGCAGGGCTGTTCGATCTCGTCTCCGAACTTCCAACCCCACTTCATGCCCTTCGAAATTCCACGATCGATGTAGAAGATTCGACGAACCGCGTGACGCCCGAGCTCGAGCCCAGCCTCAATGCCCAGCTTGCGCTCCTCGGGCACCGTGTCGTCCAGAATGCCCGGCTGCGTGTAGAGGAGGTGCGAGGCGTACGGAGCCTCTCCGTAGTTCACCAGGCAATCGTGGAGACACGCGCGAGCGTACGCCACGTTGTCGGCTTCCTCGATGACACAGCCCCGTCCGTCCTTGAAGACGAGGCTGCTCGTGGCGAAGGGACTTTCTACGATGACGAACTCCACCCCGTACTCTACGCGGCTTCGTCCTCACCCGTGTCGAGAGGCAGCGGAGGGGCCGGCGGCTTGGCTCGCCACACGGCCGGGATGTCCTTGCCCTTCCCCTTCTTGGGTCCTTGGGTGAGGTCACCGCTGAAGTACCAGTAGGCCCACTCGCACAGGTGGTACCAGAGCTCCGAGCCGCAGTCGCCGTTGCGCTGGTCGGCCGACTCGCGGTGGGTGTTGACCCACTTGAGGGGGTTACCTTCCTTGCGGCAGTGCAGGCGCCACTCGAGCAGAGGCTTGGGCAGCTTGTCGTCCTCGGGGCCGAGCTCGGGGTTGTGCATCCAAATCGTGAACTGGCGACAACGGATGAGCTGCATCCGGGTCGGGCGAGCTCGACCGAACTTGTCGCCCTTGTACCACTTGCCGCTGCCCTGGATACCCTCGAAGTTGCCGAGTACCTCGATGGAGATGCAGTCGGGGTTGAAAGCGTTGGCAGTCCACAAGTAGTAGAAGAAGTTGTGGATCAGCAGGATCGTGCCATCACGGTCGAAGCACATGTGGGCGTTCATCCGGTGATGGCCCGTGTGCTTCCCGAGACGCTTGCTCTCGCGATACGGGCGCCACACGAATGCGGTCTGATGCCAACAGAACCGAGTCAGCCGTGACCAACGACGACGCCCTTTGCGGCGACGGCTACCGTTTTTCACCACGTTGGACTTGTGGGTCAAATCGATGAAGGACGCGAAGAAAACGTCGTCGAGCTCGTACTCGGACGGGTCAAGCATGTCCTCGTACTCTCCGCTGGGCGGAGGTACGATCGGCATCGGCTTGAGTTTGGGCTTGCCCTTCTCTTTGAGGGCGTCCGAGATGGCTTGATGAAGCTCAAAGTCCCACTCACCATCTTGCTCGAGTCCGTACTCCTTCTCAGCGCGCCTCATCGCGGCGCTGGTCTTGCGGCCAGGGATGCCGTCGACCTTGCCTGGGTTGAAGCCCAGGTCCACCAAAGCCTGCTGACGCTCCTTCCAGGAGTCCAGCGGAAGCATCTTGAGCTCGAGCTCGACAACGACCTCCTCCTCGGGCTCGTCCTCTTCGTCGAGGGGCTCACGCTCGGTTTCGTCGTCCTCAGTGACTTCCTCGACGTTGTACTCGGGGTCGTCAAACTCCTCTTCCGGCTGGTCCTCGGGCTCAGGAGCGGGCTCAGGAGCGGGCTCAGGCTCAGGCTCAGGCTCGGGTTCCGGCGTTGGCGTCGGCTCTTCCGCTGCCGGAGGAAGTTCTTTGTTCGGCTTGGATTTACCGCCGAACAAAGAACGAAGCAGGTTGAGAAGGAACTCGAAGAGCTTCATGCGATGCCTCTATCGACTGTCGAGCATAGGACCACTACCGTAGCCCGTCGGATCCCCAATCACCTCGAGAACTCGAGCAAGAACCTTGGTGTGAAGCTCTTCCGCCGGCCGGTCCACCTTGATTTTCACGTACTTCGACGGGTCCCGTTCACACCACTTCATGTACTCGGCACGGACCTTCTTCTGAAACTCGGTGTTGGCCTCGTAGGCATCCAGGTCTTCCTTCGGGAAGGGGTCGCCATCGAAGACGAGAGTGAGGTCGGGCTCGACGACACCCTTCAAAATACGGTTCGTGACCTCAACCGGGACACCATCGCAGGCCCCATACACGCGAGTGGACAAAGTCCAACGATCGAGGATCGCCACGTCGGCCCAGCCGGCAAAAGCAGGAAGCTCATGGGCCTGGAAGACACGCCGGTTGGCGGCGTGCAGCGTCTGAAACGCGACCGGGAACTCAAACGCCGAGCGGTCTCTGAGCATGGCGTAGATCTCTTGGTACAGAGGACCGTCGTTCCAAGGCACCTCGTAGACTTTATTGGCCCACCAAGGCGTGTCTTTTTCGACTGGCTGATCTCCGTGGGGGCCCTTCCCGAACAGGGCGTTCCCAAGCATCCGGGCTTGAGTGTGTTTGCCGACGCGGTCGGGGCCTTCGATTGCGATGAGGGTGCAGGTGTCGCCGTTGGGGGAGGTGTACATGCCGTCTCCAAAAGGAAAGGGACGGCCCGAAGACCGTCCCTTTCACTCTACCGAGAGAAGCCCTCTACGGAGCGGCAGCAGCGTTACCGCCACCAACGTGCGAAGAGCTTTGTTGCGGCTCTGTCGGCTTGTGGCCAGGGATGACCACAGGTTTGGAGTTCGGCACCTTGCGTTGAAGAGGCGTGTCTCGCAAAAGACCTTCCTCTTCGGCGCGCTTGAGCATGTGAGCGAGGATCGCCTCACGATCGGTCGGGATCTTGTTCCCGTTGGCGTCCCTCTCGTACACCCACTCTCCGCGTCGCTTCTTCATCTCGTAGCGTGGCCACTTGTCGCCGAAGTCCGCGTGCTGGTCCCAGGGGACACCGTCGTACTGCTTCATCAGCCGCTGCCAAACTTTGCCAAGGCGCTGATCGCCACAGTGACCACGACCCAAACGACGAACAACACCCTCGTAGGTACCGCCATCGTGACCCCACTTTTCGGGGTTCTTTTTGGTCAGGCTGTCACACTCACTGACAGCATTGCGAGCCGCCCAAACCTGGATGACTGTGGCAATGATGCCTTCATCTGCGCACAGGATCCACGGAGGAGCTTCACGATCCCAGATGTGCACGTAACCCACGGCGTACATGCCGTAGAGCCCGTATCCGAGTGCCCACACGTTGCGGGACTCCTGGATCACCTTGGTCGGGATTTCCGTCTCCTCACCGTCCACACGGACTGTGCGGCCAGGGATGACGAAATCGTACTGAAGACGGTCGTCCCAGTGTGTGTTCCCCTTGTAGAGACGAACGTCAGCGAGCTGAGCCTTGTAGTGCCAGTACTTCTTGTCCTGAGCACTGGTGTTCTGCATCTTCGTCTCGAGCTCGAGCTCCTTGGTGCGGTTGTAGGAGTGCCGCTCCCAGGCCCGCTGGTTCGCTTGTCGGTCGGGGTTGAGGATGTGGATCGCTTCAGGGTTCCACGTGCTTTCGTGCAACGCGAACGCGACAAAGAAATCCGGCTCCGCGACGCCCATCTCCTTGGCAACAAGCTCGACGAGCTTGCGGGTCCGGGCCTTGTCTTCCCTGGTGCGGACGTAACGGTTCCGCTTGTAGCTCACAGGGTAGTGGTGCCCCTTTTTGCCTTTCACCCGCTTGCTACCCTGGATGACCTTGAACGTCTCGCAGACGTTCGGGTAGCCGACCCAAGGGTTGCTGGGCGGAGGAGCTACGGAGGTCGCCTCTGGAGCGGCCAGCTCCTCCTGTTCAGGTTCCGGGGCAAGCTCTTCGGAGCTCGGGCGGTTCAGGTCTTCGTCGTCAGGAGCCACAGACAGGGAGTCTGTGACGGCCTCACTGTTGGGATCTCCGGCCATGCCGGCGACGAAGAGCAGAAACGCCAAGCTCATCAGAGCGAACACGGAAAACTGCTTTTTACTGTTCATGGAGTGGTTCCTGGTTGGGGTCGCGAAGGCGGGAGGGGTCACAACCCGAAGCCCCGAAGAGTTGTCCCGCGATAAGACAAAAGATCATGAAAAAGACGATCCGGAGCGCAAGCTGGTCGCTGATGAACCCCCCGCTGCGGTGGGCGTAAACGTGGACATTTTCGCGCAAGAACATTGAATAGCACCGGAACGTAAAGAAGGCGTGACCATTTGCGGAATACCGAGCTGGTCAGAAGGCGTCGGTTGTTCTACGCACTCTGACCGCTCGTTGAAGCCGCTATGGCCGCGATCTTCGTGAGGTTGCGCTGCAAAGGGACGGTTTCCACGGAAGAGATCTCTCAAACGGAGATCCTACCGGCCGTCCCTTTTCACGTTCACCCAGCGTGGGCGACGTTCGTTTGATCCACGTCGCTCGTCTGGACCTTGTAGACGCGCCCGATGGCTCGGATGGTCGAGGCCAGGCGGCCCTTCTGCACCCGGCTGTACGGGAGCCCCTCAGCCTTGGTGGCCCGACAGAGAGCCGTGTCCGCGTTGTGGTTGCTGAAAGCCGCAGCCATCAGCACCATGTCGTAGCGATCCGCAGAGACCCCCTGGTCGTTGGCGACGCAGCTTCAGATCCAGGAGCGCATCGTCGCGGCAATCGACGACTGGCTCAACGGGACCACCGAGTTCGACTGATTCGGTGGCTGGGCTATAGGGAACCCCAGGAGAGACGATCCCATGGCCAACCCTCTCCTTCCCCCAGGGCGCACTCGACCGATCGCAGCTTTCGTGGCCGCGACACGACGCCCTCGACGGTCGGTCCCTTCTCCTGTCGTGGATGCCAACGAAGTCGATCTGGACAACCGGCGCCGGCAACCTTCGGCTCTGCAAGGTGCTGGGATCTCGAGCGCACTCCTCGGCGGCCAGAAGGGGATGACCACCCTTCGGGCTCACGGGGCTCTCGCGCCAGTGGCCAAGCACCTCTACCGTCCCGATCCGACTCCTGTCGAAGAAGCTCCCCCTCCTGACCCGGAGCCAGAACCGGATCCTCCTCTGTTCACTGGGACCTCTACGGTCTCCTTCGTCGGCAACTCTTACACCCAGCAGTTCGCGGTCGTCCCGAGCATGGCTCACTACGTGGACGCGACCCTTCCGGGAGCAGCCGTCACGTTGGGGCCGCCTCCAATCTTGGCTGGCACCATCGCCAACGGCAACGATGGCTACTACCCAGCCATGACCCTTGCCGGGATGGCACTGTACCCAGCCTTCGACCAGCGCTATGAGTCCGGCGCTACAGGCACCCTGGACGCCATCGACGCGCTCGCCTCCGTGCCTCCTGGGACCTACGACTTCGTCGTCCTGACGTCGGGGTTCAACCAAGAGGACCCTACCGCCGCCGACGAGACGGTCCCCGGCAGCGGAGCAGACACCGTCTACCTCCAGCCCGTCCGAGACATCATCACGGAGATCGGAAGTCGGATCAGCCCTGCACCGACCTGCATCGTGCGGATGACCCACGAAGGATACAGGACGAACCTTGACGTGGACCTCACCCAGGTCCAAGACTTCCTGTTGCGGCAGGTCCTCGGAGCTCGCCAGCTCGAAGCAGAAGGAATCTTGGTCGTCCCGGAACACTACGTGGGCTCGAGGCTCCAGTACGGGGCCTTCGGAACTGTGGGCTCTGGGGTCGATACGCCCGTCCCTGCTTACGCGACACTGACGCACTCGGGGAGCTTGCAGCCCGGTGGACGCAACTGGGGCTGGTTGAATCGCACCCAAGGGACCGTTGCCCCCTTCAACTTCAACACTCACTTCAATGTGCTCTCCTCGATCGTGGCAGCCTGGACCTGGGGCTACATGATGTGGGGCATCGACCCTCGTGGCGACACCACCTTCACCAGCCCTGTCGGTCTGCCCGTCCCGCTGAGCAACTTCATCAGCCCTGACGGGAGCCTCATCTACGGGGGTCATGCCACGGGAGTCGGGAACGTGCCGTTCGACACCGACTTCAACCCCGGTGGCCCCCCCGACTCGGAGCTCGTGCTCGACTGGTCGTTGGCGACGCAGCTTCAGATCCAGGAGCGCATCGTTGCGGCAATCGACGACTGGCTCAACGGGATCACCGAGTTCGACTGATTCGGTAGCTGGGCTATAGGGAACCCCAGGAGAGACGATCCCATGACCAACCCTCTCCTTCCCCCAGGGCGCAAGACCCCCCTTGTTCCGTACGTGAGCTTGGCTCGCTCGGTTCCTTTCAACCACGTGCTCAAGGTGCGGGCCATGGAAGCCACCTCCGTGGAGCGCACTCGCCAGCCTTCCGCTCTCCAAGGGGCCGGCATCTGTACCGCCCTGCTGGGAGGGTCTGGCACGCTCAAGGCACTCGGGGCTCTTCCCGGAAGCACCTCGAGCTCGGAGGACACCGGCCCTGTCCTGGAGTCGGTGCTCGCCACCTTCGCAGCACTCACCGAAGTGGCATCTACAGACCTGGGCCCCTCCTTTCAGGGCCTCGGGGGTCACACCATGTACGGTGCGGCGGTCTACTTCACTCCGACAGACTACGTCTGGTTTGCCGTCAACGACGTGGGGGTCCAGCCGAGTGCTGCGGGGACAGCTCATCGGGTGGACTTGGTTGGTGCTGGCCCTTGGACGGGCATCCAAGTGGCCACGGCTGCTGCAGCCGTGATGGACTTGGTCGCCGACCTCAATGTCACGGACAACGGGGACGGATCGGTGACGGTCGAAGGGGAATTCACCTCCTTGGATGTCATCGCCGCACAGGACGCACTCACGAACTACGACGGTCGTGGTCTTGGCCGCACGCTCGGGGCTACCCAGATGCAGTCGGGCTCGAGCACCAACGGGAACACCACCGGCTGGGTCCAGGTCCTTCCCTCGACCGTCCCTGCTGGCCCTTTCCGCGTGGTGGCTCTCGAGATCCTCCGAGGCAACAACGTCGGCACCGGAGTTCGGATGTCCGTGGCTTCAGGAGGCACCGGCGACGGCAACCCCGAGGGAGCCATCGTGAACATCGACCGGACCGTCGGGGACAGCGGGCCCGCCACCTGGCATCGTGAGTGGCTCCCCCCTGACGAGGTCTTCTACTACAACGGCGGGGAACGCATCTTCATCGGGACGCACGGGGACGGTGCTACGAGTTCTCTCTTCGGTGGCGGCTCGGTCAACGGCGGTCTCTTCGACGACGGCGGAGGGAACACCTTGTGGCTGACGGACGGCACCTCGGGGAGCACAACACCTACCGTGAGCCCCGTGGGTGCTGTGACGGCTGCTTTCAACTTCGGGACCGAGGTGCGCCTCGTCATCCAAGAAGCTCCATACCAAGAGGACGGCGACTACACCGTCATCGCCGGTGCTGTCCCTGGTGTCCACGATCAAGACCTCTACCCGCCCGGCAGCGAAATCGAGGACATCTTCGTGGCTTGGGGTATCACGGTTCCTACTCTTGCAGACCTCCAGCTCAAGGACACCTGGGCCCTGTTCCAAGCACACGCCCCAGGAGTCGCCAACCAGAAACGGTTCGAGTTCTGGCAGCTCGACTCGGGGTCCGCAGTCACTTTCGTCGGCGACACCCTCGACTCCCTGATCGGTGTCACCGAGGACGATCAGGGCACGTCGTGGGCGTCTGTCCAGACGGTGGGAGCCCTCGACCTCACGCCGGGCGGCTCGTACCGCTACTCCATCAAGGGCACGACCTCCACCGGCACCGTGTTCAGCCTCGATCTCGGTGGGTTCGGCATCGCCAACGTCGGGTACCCCCTGTACGCATACCAGGGAGGAGCGCTCGAGGACGAGGAACTCGAGGTCCAGGGGCCCTCGGTGGGTGGCGACGAGACGAGCTTGGTCTTCGACCCCTCCACCGCGACGGCCAGCCCCAACAACGCCAACGGAACGGTGATCTTCCCCGGCAACATCGGCATGATCTCGCTCCGGCTCGGACCCCCGAGACCTACCGTCACAGCGGTCTGAGGAGCTTCCTGAAGGCCCGGACGGTCTACGGACCCTCTGGGCCTTCTTGTGGCCTCTCGATCCTCTCAGGCGCCTCTGCGGACCTGGATACGGGCACCTCGCCGTCGGTAAGGACTCCTTCGATCTTGCTGACGGCCTCGGTGAGGGCTTTGTCGGGGTTGGGAGCTTCAGGCCGGAGGAACGAGAAGTCTGACCACCCGAACTCGTCTCGACCTGACTTCGCGAGCTCTGCGGTCAGGTGATCGTCGATCTTCATAGCCGCTTCTGCCCATGTTTTCGGCATGGACTTCGAGGGGATCAGCCCATCGAGGGAATGCGAGGGCTGCGTATAGACCTGGAGGGCCCGTATCGATCCGGGCCAAAGAACCTTGCACCAATCGGTCAAGCGTCGAGCCACACGATGTACTGCTTCGACCACGTCCTCGTGGGGTTGTTCCGAAGCTCGTTGACGAAAGCGTCTACGGCTTCCACCGTAAGGGCGTAGACCTTGTCTGGGCCGCCCCCGCCGAAAGGGTTGGGGACCAACGTCGCCTTGATCAAGTTGCCGTGCTTCAGATGCCACTTGAACGTCCGTAGCGTCGGAGCCTGCATCTTCAGTTTTGAACATAGGGCCTGGCAGTACTTCCAGGCTTCTTTGGTCGCCATGCGACCATCGGGGAACGTAGTCTTCGCCGGCCGTAGCGTGGCGAGTCCCGCTTCTTCCAATTTTGCGGACATGTCGAGCATGTAGGCCCCTCCTGTTGGGGCTCTGTGTCTTGTACCCCCTCCGAAATGATCCACCACGGAGTGGAGAGGGATCGGCCATTGTGACCGGACTAGCGAGCCTTCTAGCGCCGTTTCGGGCCGAAGGCTCGCCATCATACTCTGATCCCACCCCAAAAGCCAAACGAGCTCTCCAGAGCGCGTCTAGCCATCGGAGCAGTGCCTCCCCGAGCCCGAACCCGGAACATGCCTCACAGGAGCGTGTAGGGCCTCTAGGCGAGGTAGCCTTCGAGCTCGGACTGCTTGGTTTGCAGTGGCGCCAGGTCGGGGCTTCCCATGGACAGGCCGGCGATTTCACCTTCGACCATGGGGAGCTCTTTGTCCTGAGCGTAGGTCCGAGCCAGCGTGATCTTGTCAGCCTCGTCACCCACCAGGATGGTCTCGAGGTCCGCTGCTTCCTCGGTGGTCAGCTCGCGTTTGGACTGCACAGCCATCAGGTGAGCGTGACAAGCTCGGATGCACTCTTTATCCATGTCGCTAAAAACCATCGGTCTTTCCTACAAGGTCACGCTCGGATACTCAGCAGCGCGGGCTCGGATCATCTCGGTGAGCCCAGGCAACGTCGTGGGGTTGGGGTCGCGATCTACGAGCTCAAGAGCCGAAAAAGGTACCGGCACTCGAGTTCGCCAGATTTTCTTCACCGGGTCGCCGTGGAGCTCAAGACCAGTCACCAAGGACGCTTCAGTCTTGTAGAGCGAGTAGCCGCTGAGGGTGATGTTCGTCAGGTCTGCCGTAGCGTTCTTGATCGCGAAACGGTCGTCCTTCGAAGGACTCGCAGGAGCATTGATCGTGAAAGGACCTCCGGACGGGTCGTACTTGACCAAGTCGTTCACAGCCGCCGTCGTCGGACCCGACGTGACGAGGGATGTGAAAACGAGCGTGCTGGCGGTGGGGGAGGGCGCACCACTACCCGTGGCAAGACCATCTTGGACGGTCTCTTTGGTCCGGTACTGAACGGTCCAGTTGATCGTGGTCGCAGCCTGACCTGTAGCCTGCACTTCGATGGCCGAACCGTTGATGGCGAGTGCAGCGGTGACCGTGGTTGGGAAACCTCGACGCTGCTCGAGGCCGTTCATCTCCACCGTCCACTGGGTAACGCCCCCGCTTTCGTAGTAGGTGATGAGCTGCCGATGGAAGTAGGTGTTGGCCGCGCCCGACTCAGCCAGGATGATCACGTCTACGAACGTCTGCTCGGCAACCCCGAGCGCCGACACTGGGGTGGCGATCGTGACGTTTGCCGTCGCATCGGTCGTGGTCGCAGTTTCTTCTTGCCACTGAGAGCCGCCATTGAGGACGTAGTCGATGCCACCGTCTGAGGTGAACATCGGGGTGTTGTCGCTGTCGTTGCGAACCCAGAACTTGCCAGTGCCCGCTGCCGGCGCACCGCCCGGTACAGAAGCTGATTCAACGTGCTCAACCGAGGCGTCAACCTCGAGTTTCACGTTCCCGCGACGCCAAGGAGTACTAGACATGCCGTCCTCCCGAAATTCGCGGCACGATGAGTGGGGTTTGGAGCATGGAGACGCGCGTTCCTATGAAGGGAAGCCGATAGAGGGATTAGAGCCGCGTGTCGCGGTCATCCTTCTCCGAAGCCGATCACCCGGAACGCGGTCCCTTTCTTCGCAACGTCGCGAGGAAGGACGACACAGGTCTGCAAACTGGAAACGTCTGGGGTGCTGCTCATCCGGACCTCTCGTCCAGGGGCGCCCATAGGCGGATTCGGGAGAGCTCGTTTTGGAGGTCTCCTGGACCCAAGGATCAGTTGCGGAATCAGCGCCAACGGCGCGATTCCCCCTATAGAAAGCCGTTATCGAAGGCGCATGACCTTTTTTCGCGTACTTGATCCGCCTCAGATCATGAGCTTGATGTATTTTTTTCGATTGGTCCGTGTACAGTGAGGAGGTAGATTTTCGAATGAAACGAACACTTTTCACGATGTTGCTGACCATGATGCTCACCGCAGGGTGTGCGTTCGACTCCGGAGGCTTTCAGGAAGCTCAGCCCGCTGACGACTCCGCCGGCATGATGGATGACGGTGAAACCGGAGCCGACGAAAGCGAGACCAGTGACGAAGACAGCGGCTCGAGCGACGACGAAACGGGCGGCGAGACGGGTTCCACTGGTGGCGACGGCGGTGGAGACGGTGACGGCGATGATGGAGGCACCGAACCCACGCCCGTCGAGCCGTACATGCCCTGTGATCCCATCGAGATGATGGCCGGCGACAACTACTGCGCCGACGGTCCCCGCAACATCAACGATCCCGACTCCCCGCTGACCACGTACACGTGCGTGCTCGGGACCGTGTCTCCGGGTCCGGGGATGGACCCCGTCGGAGGGATGTACTGCCTGCCGATGTTCGACGTGAGCAACGACGGCACCGATCTCCACAACGGGTGTTTCGAGCCTGGAGGCGGCAACCGTCAATTCGCCGGGTGCTTCAACCTGGCGTGCGTGTCGTCCGACCAGCTCCCGTTCGACTTCTGTCAGAACAACGACATGCTCAACCCCTTCCCTGGGGAGAACTGGGACTCCCACTGCTGCACCGCGTACTGCGACACGGACGCGGGCTGTGCCCCTGGACTCACTTGCCAGATGTTCGGTACGACCGGCGCGTGCATGGAGGGCTAAGTCATGAAGCGCATTTTGCTACTGACCACCTTCATGTTCCTCGGCGCTTGCGCTGCCGAGTTCAACCCCGACCTCGACAGCTTCGGAGAAACCGGAAGCGGCACGGAAAGCGACAGCTCCGACAGTGGAGACACGAGCACCTCCGGTGAGGACGGAGGCAGCGAAACCTCCGACTCCGGATCGGCTGGGGACGGCGATGGAGATGGCGACGGCGGTGGAGACGGTGACGGCGACACCGGAGGTCCCGAGCCTTACTGCGGCGACGACACCGTCAACGGCAACGAGGAATGCGACGGAGACAACATGAACGGCGAGACCTGCGAAACACAGGGCTTCGACTTCGGCACCGTCTCCTGTAACCAGGACTGCACTGTCAACAGGAACCAGTGCGGCGTGGGGGCTTGCACGCAGCCCGAAAACGGCCCGCTCAGTACCTGTGAAGTCCCCCAGCAGGGTCTCGAGTACTGCGAAGGCGGCGAGCTCTGCCTCGGCGAGCCCGGCACCACGGGCTACTGCTCGGCCGGGTGCGACACGGACGTGGAATGTGCCGTTCCAGGGATAAGTGGCTGTGAGGCAGCCCCACGTTGCGTCATGAACCAGTGCGTCTACGAATGCGGGGCCGACTACCAGTGCCCTAACCCGATGTCCTGCGTGTTCTCGGAGTTCCTGAACACCATCATCTGCATGTAAGAACACCTCCAACACAAAGCCCCGGCCAGCACGAGCTCGCCGGGGCTTTTTGCGTTCGAAGCGGCTACAGGATGGCCACGTAGTTGATACGGACATGTTTGGCGGCTTCATGCAGGTCTGCCAGTAGCAGACCCCTACCTCCAACACGAAGCCCGTGGAGCTCGAGCTCCACGGGCTTCTTTATGTCAAAGGAAAGCGACCCAGTGCACGACCGGAGCTCCGATGAAAACCCCTCCTGAAACATTCAGGGTAAAATTCAAAGTGGTGATCGAACCTGGCGCCACCGTCACTGTACGACCAACGGCATCAGCCACAGTGGCTTCGAAGGTCAACTGCACAACGCGAGGCACATTCGGGAAGACTGTGTTGAAGGGCACGATGAAACCACCCCCACTCGGAGGTGCGAAGGTCCCGAATTGGACACCACGGCTAGAATCACGAATCGGGCCGTCGATGCGGATCTCACCCTGACCCGCAGGACCAGGACCAGGGAGAAGACGAACATCACCGCCAGTGTTGCCAACGCCAACCGCCGGACCACCCAGAAGCTGCGCGCTCCCACCATCGCCAGTAGCACCTCCCGCACCGCCACTGATGAAGGCACTTCCACCGTTACCGACACCATCACCGGCACCACCCTGCACCGCCGCAGCACCGCCGTTGATGCCTGATCCAGCTTCGGCGTCGCCGCCAGCAACTTGACCGGACCCTGGAAGCCCTGCAATCGCCTTAGATGCGACCACTCGAGCGCCGGTACCGGTGCCCACCGTGGGAGCACCCCACAACTGGACGTTGCCTCCTCCAATGCCTGTGAGGGCCGTTGCCCCATTGGCCAACAGATGGATCGACCCGTCATCTCCGGCGCCGTCTCCTTCTCGAGTATTGAGGACGATGTTCCCACCGTCCCCACCGCTGGCGACAGGAGCTCGACCTGCCGAAAGCGTGATCGGGCCTCCAGCCGACGAAGTGGCACGAGTCACCAGAAGGAAGGACTGAGTGAGGCCGTCACCAGCCTCAGCGGCACTAGCAAGTTGCACGGTGCCTTCACCGCTGACGACCGGAACAGCATCACCTGCGTAGAGTGTGATGCCTCCCGGGTCTCCTGTGGTTCCAATAGACCCACCGGCACGGAGCTCAATCCCACCACCGTCACCGTTGGAAACCGGACCAGAGCCAGGAAGACCACCAACGATGACGATGCGGCTACCATCACCGCCGGTTCCAGAGGCCGAGCTACCACCGTCACCTCCGGTGATGGTGAAGCGACCAGCCCGACCACCCTGCATGTCTCCGGCACCACCGGTAGCGGACGAGAGATCGATTCTGAAGTCTCCACCTCGACCACCAGTGTCGTTGGTTGAGTCCCCACCGGCACCCGGGAAGAACTGGACGCTGCCGCCCCCACCGCCGGCCCCAGACCCCACGGTGGCGTTGCCGCCATCTCCCGTTGTAAGGACAAACCGTCCGCCAGTACCACCATCAAACCCGCCAGTGTTGTCACCACCAGGTCCGAGAGTCGTGTTCCAAGCACCACCGTCACCGCCATCGGCAAGCGGAGCGTCCGTCGCCCCGCCAGGTCCAGTCGTGACCGCGAGCTCACCACCAGCACCGCCGGCAACGCCAGTTCCGGTCTCAGTCGAACCGGCACCCAACACCACCGTCAGGGGTTGGCCAGCAGCACCCGTATTGGCGACGGCCGCATCCGAAAGAAGACCTCCGCTGCCCAACGAGAACGTGATGCTATTGGAGCCCGTCGTACTCCCAGCCGTCAGTACGGTCTCGAGGTCTGGCGTTCCGCCGCCCCCACCGCCACCGGTGACCGCATCCACCACATCCGCTCGAGTGACGACCGTCGCCTGGTAGATATCCAGGGAACGCGGTGTCGTACCCGTATCGGTGTGGATGCCAAAGAAGGGACGAAGCGGGTTTGCCAGGTCCGGGATCAGGAACGAGCTCGGCTCCGTGTGCGTGGCTTCGACGGTGACACCATCTGCCGCGTACAGGTTGAAGGTCACGTCCCCCGAGGTCGCCGTCGCGTCGATCTCGAGGTAGTGGACCAGCGCGTCCGTCGGGATGGCGAACACGTTGACCATGGCGCCACCGGAACCATGAGCCACGAACTCGAGGTTGAAGCCGGCCACGCTCTGGGCGAGACCCATGTACTGGATGCCCGGAACCGGAGTATCCACGGCCAGCATCGGGTTCGGAGTCACCTGGGTCGCATCGTCGGTGTAACCGATGAAGATGCGCTCGTCGGTGTGAGCCGGCGAAGTGACCTGGAACTTGAACCGAGCCTTGAAACGGGAGTCCCGCTGAATCTGGAGCTCCGACGTTCCGAGGAACGCCTCGCTGTTGGGCGCCGCAGCGACCGCCAGATTGAGGAAGGGGCCTTCGCTGTCCTGACCGATGGTCGCCGAAGCCGGTGGGGGTCCAGGGCTCACAGCGCCGTTCACAGAGCTGCCGAAGACACCGTAGCTCTGCGGTCCAGCGAAGTTGTTGCCGGCGCCCAGGAAGCCGTAGCCGGCCGTGAGCATGGCATCCAGCCACGTCACGCCACCGCCAATGGCCGTGGACAGATTCAGGTCGCCTCCAGCGTTCGTGAAAATCAGTTCGCCGGAGTTGTTGACCCAGATACCGCCGTCAGCCCCAACCGGGGTGAACGGCACCGATCCCTGCGAATCGAGAAGCAGTCCAGTGGGGTCGATGAGACCCGTGACGTTGAGTTTGCCCGTGATGGTCGTGTCGCCGGTGAACGTGATGGTGCCGTCCGCCCCACCGCCGTTGCCGGTACCTGCCGTGAAGAACAGGGAACCGCCATCGCCACCACCAGCACCGCCGTCTCCAGCCGTGAAGGTGAAAGCACCACCGTCTCCAGTGCCGAAACCGTTGCCTCCGAACATCTGGATGCGGCCACCGACTCCGTTCCCTCCGATGGCGTTACCGGCCGCGACAGAGAAGAACCCACCGTCGCCTCCAGTGGCACCACCGTCTCCCAGGTTGAAGCCAGCTCCACCACCGTCACCCGACGCAGCACCGGGCCCAGGCCCCGTATCCACGCGGAAGGTGCCCCCGTCGCCGCCCAGAGGACCGCCGGTTCCCCCGACAAGCTGGAAACTGCCGGCGTTCCCGAGACCAGCACCCGAAGCCGTCGTGACCTGGAAGTCACCACCCGTGCCATTGCCGGCGCCGTCGGGAGAACCCGTGATGATGTCGATGATGCCGCCAGCGCCACCGCCACCGGTGGAGTCGCCGCCTTGCAACGCCAAGACGCCACCGGCACCCGCGTTGTTGTCCGAGCCCTTGATGGCCACGCCGCCGGTCTCGTTGCCGAAACCGAGGACGGACGCGAGGTCTTGGTTGCCACCACCACCGAGGACGTTGAGCAGATCGGCCCGGTGCACCACGTTGCAGGAGTAGAGGAACAGAGCCTCGTTGACCCCGCCCGTCGGCATCAGGGCGCCCATCACATCCATGATGCTTGTGGGAAGAGGCAGCGACGCTGCAATCGGAGGAACCGCCGACAATGCGACGAAGTCCTGATCGTAGATCGTCATCCGGACCTGACCCGGGACCGTGGCGTCGAGCGCAAAGTAGTAGACGGCACCCGCAATGGGAGCAACGCCCGTAGGGACACGAGTACCAGCACCCGCTGCGCTACTGTGCCAGAACACAAATCCGGCATCCGGCACCGTCGTCGAGTAACTCAGACCAACGTAACCCCCAACAGCTCCGGGAGGCGTATCGCTGGTCACCATGGCATCGGAGCTCGGATCGGTGGTCAGACCCAAGAACAGCCGTACACCGAACGTGTTGCTGATCTCAAACTTGTAGATGTACAGGCCCTGGTTGTCGAGCCGCGTCATCGGGTTGGCCGAAACGAACCGACCCGGAGCCACATTCGGAGCAACGCCGACAAATTGAGACGCAAGACCGTCAAGGCGCGGGAAAATGTTCGATCCACCAGGAGCCGACGGATTGACATCGTTGAGAATGCCCGTCCCGTTGAGGTACGGAACGCCCGCCACATCAGCCGGTGGCATCAGAGCACCGAACTGCATCTGAGCGAAGGCTTCAGCGAAGCTCGAGCCGCCGCCCCCACCGCCACCAGGCTGGAAGCTGAGCTGCCCCAGACCGTTCGTGGTGAGCACGAACCCGGCTGGTCCGTCCGCCTCGGGCCAACGCAAACCATCGATGACGACCGCATCACCTGGCGTCACCGAGGGATCCAGTACGAGGTCTCCATCAGAGACAATCCGGTCGCCCAGCGAGTCACTCACGGTGATGCCGCCCGCCGTACCACCGGTCACGTTGCCGAGACCGAGAATGGTAGCCAATGGAGATCCACCGGCTCCTGGCAGGTTGGTCCACTGCGCCCCGTTATAGGTGAGCACTTCGCCCACCGCCGGACCAACGAGATTCACGTCGCTCAGCGAGCCGAGAGACCCACCGCCCCCGCCGCCCATGCTGATGTCGTTGTCCGTCCCCGTGTCATCCCGGAAAATGAGCCTCGAGGGCACGGCCGTGTTGTCCACCCACAGGAGACCATCACCGGCCGGAAGGACAGCAACCGGCGTGGCGATCTGACCAGTGAGCTGGAGACCGGTCGGATCGATGAGACCCGTCACGGTGAGCTTGCCGTTGACGACGACCGCACCATTGCCGGCAGCACCCGTGCCCGGCGTCATGATGATGTCACCACCAAAACCCGCCGCATCGGTGGTGGAGCCGGCATTGACGAAGATGTCAGAGCCATCTCCGAGCGTCGTGCCGCCGATGCTCAGCAGCATTGGACCCGCAGCGCCGTTACCGGCGTTGTCCGTCACAAGAGCGATGAAGCCTGAGTTCCCCCCAGGGGCCGCACCGGTTGCGATGGTCAGGTTACCCGAGTCTCCACTGACCGCACCCGCACTACCCGTGCTCAGGTCCAGACCACCGGAGTCCCCAGCCGTCAGCGCATCGAAGGTCTCGATGACGATGTCACCCGTGTTGCCGGACGGCGAGTTGTTCTCGCCCGACATGATGATCACGTCACCACCGACGATACCCGAAAGATTCGAGCTACCGCCCTTGAGGACCAAGTCACCTGTGACCGTCGCCGGGTTCGGGATGAACGAACCGGGGGCGATGTTCACATCACCCTGCTCGCGTGTACCGGCAGCACCGTTGAAGAAGCCACCGCTTCGAAGGTTGATGTCCCCCGTGTCACCGTCCGTGCCGAGGTGGTCACCACTGATGACGTTCACGACACCGGTGTTGCCTTGCGAAGTCAGGCCGAGTTGGAAACCAGAACCAAAGCCCGCGATACCCGTGCTCGAGCCAGGGTTCTCAGCACCACCACCGAAAGCATTACCGGAGCCAACGTTGATGCCGCCGGTGTCGTTGGTGGCAAGCGTCGTCGCACCACCGAAGACGGACACGAAGGCACCGTCGCCCGCGTTGTCGTCGGTGACACCGAGGATGCTACTGCCTTGGTTGATGAGGATGGGGTTGAGGCCCGTCTCGTTGCCGTTGACCAACACCTGGGCCAGGGAAAGACCGCCCGTTCCGGTACCTCCGCCTTGAGCAACGGTTGCGGCCTTCGTTGTGATCGACGCATTGGTGACGCGAAGAGCGCTGACGAAACCCGCTGCGGCATTGACGGTACGAACGCCAAATGCGGGCCACATCTGTTCTCCGGGCCCGGGAAGGTTGCTCGGAACTGTGATGTTCGCGATGACCTGAAGATCGGGATCGAGGATGAAAAACCTGACCACAGGCAGAAGCCCGTCGGTCGCATCGATCACGAAATAGTAGACATCATCGGAAGCGCCGCCATCCGTCGTACTTCTTGAGACGCCGGTGTTGACAAAGTTCGCACCACCGCCGCCACGGTGAACGACCACCCAGTTGCCGTTGATGGCGCTTCGCATGAAGCCCAAATAGCGACCACCAGGCAGATCCGAGGAAAGCTGGGTCGTGATGTCGTTGTCCGAGAGCCCGACAAAGAAACGTGTCGAGTCTTCATCCGTCGAAGCGGTTTGCAAAGCGAACGTGGCAAAGAACCGGTTTCGTAGAACGACACCCTGACCGCTCAAACCAGAAGTCTGCATGTCCAACGAGGCTTGCTCGTTGTTCATCGTCTCGTTGACCAACATCGCCAGAGCGGGACCCGTACCCGTCCGGCCTTGCGTCACCGTAGCGATACCGTTGATGACGGTACGCAGGCCCTTGTACAAACCAATGTCGCTGTACTTCTGCGTATCGGGACCGCCGAACTCCTGCATCGACGGAGACACGTAGCCCATCTCCATCTGCTGGAATGCTTCGACGAAGTCCCCAGCAAAGGCGAGCTGCTGCCACCCCGTAGGCGAGCCATTGGTATTGACCCAAACCTGGCCAAGACCTCCAGCCGTACGCTGGTACACGTCACCTTCGTTGCCGGCCAGGTTGATGCTATTGGGATCTTGGGTGCCACGCTTGATGTTGTCGGACGACAGGACACCGTTGGAGATGACCTGGCCATCATCCGCACCGCCACCACCAGGACCGACGTTCAAAAGGATGTTGCCGCCAGGGCCGCCACCGCTACCACCGACGCCAGCCGTGAGCTGAATGAAACCACCCTCGTTCGTGCCCGACGAAGTGCCAGCCCCGATCTGAACGTCACCAGCACGTCCCTGGACGAAGAACGGAAGCGGGATGGTCTGAGTCGTGGTCGTCGCGTTACCCGAGAAGATCCGGACATAGCCGCCCTGGCCGTCTTGGGTCGCCTGACCCGCGATCATGTCCATGCGACCGCCGCCGCCGAACCCACCAGTGTTGAAGTTGCGGCCACCGATGAGTTGGAGAGTGCCCGCAGTGCCTGCGATGGCCGGGTCGCCCGCACTACCGGTCTCGATACGGATGGCGCCCGAGTTACCTCCGAAACGAGAATCGCCCGTGAAGATGTTAACGCGACCAGTGCCCGACTGCGCACCACTCGTGGTCGCGAGCGTACTGACCTCGACGTTGCCAGTGACACCGTTGGCAGAGTCGCCACCTCGAGCGATGATCTGACCACCGTTGCCCGCCGCACCGGTTGCCGCACCACCTTGCAACTGAACCGGAGCTCCGTCGCTCCCCAAGGCATTGTCAGCGCCGACGATGCTGTCGCCGCTGGTCATCACGATGTTGAAGCCGCCCGAGAAGTTGCCCAGAGCAAGCGTCTGTTGGAGGTCCTCCCCGCCGAGGTCGTCCGAGATCTTCTGCCAGGTCGTGTTGTCCGCCTGAAGCTGCCACAAGCCCGGAGTTCCGTAGCTCGCGTAAAGAGCGCCGCCGCCCACACCGGAGATCAAACCGTTGGGGTCCGCCTCACGACCGATGTGGAAGTTGATGGTGCCGATGGGAGCGGTCGCCGTCTCGCCCTGAGCCATGACGAAGATCGGTTGGCCGATGTCGTCTTTGCGGCTGGCGAAGATGAGGTTCGAGACCGTCTGGTCGATCTGACTTTTGCCGTTCGAGACAATCAGATCGCAGGGGTCGGCAGCAGGGTCGTCGTTGCCCGCCGGAACGTCGAATCCCCGGACCCACTGTCCTTGGAAAATGTCGGCGTCTACACCTGGGCGTCGATTGGCGGGAGGGTTGGCCATAGCTTCAAAGGCTCCGTCTGCGAATGAGACAGCCGCCTATGGGCTGCCTCTCTGTAGAGGGCAGCCCATAGGCCCATTCGCGGAATCAGGAGCCTGAAGGTTTCGTGTCGAGAAACCCAGAGACCAGAGGCCCCTGTGAAGAGGCCATCACAGGGGCCTGAGGAGCGCTCTGAGGGGCCTCCTGTAGCTCCGGAGCCGGCCCACGGCGCTCGGCCACACCGACGGCTCGGGCCCCTTGAATGTCCATCCCACGAGCTCTAGCGGTCGCTTTTTGCGCCCTAGTCGTCAAAACTTCCTCAATCCCCTGAAAAGCACCCAGGGCTCCCTCGTTCCGGACAACCTGCTCCTGGGCCTGTTTTGAAAGGGCGGCCATGTTTGAGATGGCGTCGTCAATCGCGCCAAACACGTACTCTTCGACCTCAGTTTCCTCTTTTTGGAGGCTCTCTTTTTTTTCAAGAAGCAGCCTTTCCCCCATCGAGAAAACTTCGAACATCAGTTTGAGTTTCTGAATTTCACGTTCAGAGCGTTTGCGGTGCTCTGCCACGAGCTCTTTGTATTCGTTGGCCAGTCGAGCGTTGGTTTCCGCATTCAAAGTCATATCAGCGACCTGCTCACGCATACGATCCACGTCCTGCATTTTGTTTTTCTCCATTTGTGTTGCACAGCCCGAAGAAAGCCCCGGGTCATTATGACCCGGGGCTTTCTATTTTACCCCTAGTTGGAGTTGGTGTAGTAGATGATCGTAACTACGTCATTGGCTGTAAACGTCGGAGCTGACCCAACGAGGTTGATCTCGTCACCGGTGCCGTCTTCGACTTCACCACTGGAACCATTCCAAAGCAGGATACCGTTGAGGTAAATTTCCGCGTCGGTATCGAAGTTGAAATTCGACGTGGGTTTGGTGGGAAGTCCTCCGTTCAAATCGGCGTTCTGGATCGCACCAGGCCCTGTCACAGTGCTCGCCATCGTGGTCTGGTAGAACTGGCGTGTGACCGCCGAGCTCGCCGTGGTGACACGCTCCCATCCGGTGTTGTTGGCGTCTCCCGTCTCCTTGATGTAGATGGCGTTCTCGGCACCGTCGCGGAAGTAGACGTCGCCCTCGTCGCCGGTGACATTGTTTTCGGGATCCACCGAACCGTTGAACATGTCGATGGTCACGCCTGAGGTGCCGTCGGCACGGTCGAGCCGGAACACCGGCTCGTTGATACCCAGCGCCGAGTCGACACCGACAACACCAGCCACACCAGTGCCGGTGTTGGCTCCCGGAACGAGGGTGATGTTACCCCCGTCGCGGTTGGTGCCCACACCGGCCGAACCAGTGAGGGTCACGGTACCACCGTCACCATCGGTGGGGGTACCAGCATTCACGACAACGTTGCCGCCAGCGCCGGAAGTGGTTCCACCATCGCCAGCGTTGAGCGTCAGGTCTGCACCTGCACCTGTTCCGGTGTGGTCGCCGGCTGAGACCGTGACCGCACCCGGGGCGGTGTCCGAACCTCCGCCAGAGACCGTTACGGTACCGCCCGCAGCACCCGTGTTGGTTTGACCCGTCAGGGTGATGGAGTCAGCGATGGCAGCCACCGTCGAAGCGTTCGTTGCGGAGTTGGCTCCAACCGTCAAGAGGTTAAGGCCACCGACGCTCTCAGAGAAGATCCAGTTTGAGCCGTCTTGGATCTCCACCTCAAAGCTCGTCGAGCCCGACACACCACCGAGGACCGCCGGGGAAGTGCCCGTGTTCTCAATAGCCTCTTCCAGGGTAACCGGGGAAGTGCCTGTGACGACCTGTTCCCAAGCCGTGCCCGAAGCGCCCGTCGAAGTGTTGAGCCAAAGCTCACCGGATCCGGCTCCGCTAGCGTTCTTGAAGAACAGTGAACCAGAGCGGCCTGTGACCACCGTGTTCGGGCTTGCGCTACCACCATCGTCAGGATCACTGACAAAGAGGTTGATGAAACCCCCGGCGCCAAGACCGGCACCGGTGCCATTGTTGGCAAAGTTCACGACAGGCTGAGCTTCGGTGGTTACTAGGCTTGAGGAGTCGAACGGAATGTTCGCGTTTGAGCCACCGCAACCGATCGTCACAACTCCAGTGTCTGTGGCCGTTGCGCCTGCACCGCTCGTGATGGTCACATCTCCGCCCGCCGCCGAGGCGTTAGATCCGATGATGTAAACGGTCCCGGAGTCTGCGCCGGGACTGAGTCCGACTGAGCCGATCAGCCGAGTGACGCCAACGCCACCAGCAGAGACGTTTCCACCGCCTCGGAGGGTAAGCCCGCCACCGGCACCACCTGCTGTGGTTGCGATGCCTGCGAGAATCTCAATACCGCCAGCGACGCCAGCAGCATTGACGTTATTTCCAGCTTGAACGGTGATGTCGCCGGAGTTGCCAGCGGTGTCGCCCAGCCCCGTAGTAATCGAGAGGGCACCAGCGGCGCTATCGGAGTCGCCGGTGGTGATATCAACATCGCCTGAGTTGCCTGTTCCAGTGGGCGTCGCAGAGCCCACCGAAATGTTACCGCTGGCATCTGAGTTGCCAACCGGCACGTCGCCACTTGAGATCGTAACATTGCCGCTGGCTCCGCTTGTAATGCCACCTGCGCCACTGGTGATGAGGATTGCACCACCGTCTCCTGTTGCGCCACCAGCACCGGCGGTAGTTGTCACAGCACCGCCCGAGAAAGCGCCGAATCCGTCACCCGCAGTGAACGTAAGCTCACCACCGTCACTTCCTGTACCGGAAGTGGCCGATCCACCGGTGAGACTGATGCCGCCACCCGTTTCCGATCCCACACCCGTGTAGTCACCACCGGTGAGGCTGATGTCACCAACAGCGCCTGCTCCCGTGTTAGCCGTCGTAACCACCACGTTTCCGCCTTGGCCGGTTGAGCGGAAGGTTGCATCGCCGGTCGACTGAACCGTTGCGGTCAATCCAGACGTAATGGTGGCAGCTCCCGTAACCGTAGAAGCGGCCCAAGAGGTAGAAGCGCTCTGGACGATGTTGGCGTCCGAAGACAACTGAAGAGCACCAGAAGTGGTTGTGCTCAGCAAGAGGTTTGCGCCGTCGACCGTGAAGTTCGATGCGGTCTGAGCATCGAGGCTGATGGCCTCGGTTCCGGAGACGTCAAAGGGACCCTCAGGGGCGCTCGTGGTGATCGTGTTTCCGAACTCGTATGCTTCTTGAAGCGTCTCTTGGCCAGCAGTGCCGACGATAATGATCTCCCAAGCAGTGTCCGCTGCGCCCGTCTTGAGCCACATCTCACCCGTAGTGCCCGTACCACCCGAGTCACGATGAAGGGTCGAACCCACTGGAGCCGGGATGCCGGCTCCAGCCGAGGGATCCAGGTCACTGACGAACACCTCAACGGAATCGCCATCAGCGCCCGTGGTGGTCAGGGTCATGAGAGCAGCGCTTCCGCCGACTGTCGAGTCGAGGGAGAAGGCTCCAGTACCCGCGTCCATGTTCACAGCGGTAGCGCCAGTGGCGTTACCAACCGTGATGGTTCGAGCAGCCGCACCCGTACCGACGTTGATCGCCTGAGCATCCGCGTCGTTACCGATGTTGATTGCGCCACCCGTGGAGTTGATGGACACCGCACCTGCACCGTCGATGTCCGTGGCGCCCACAGCCGTCGAGGAGACGCTGCCTGCCGAGTTAATGACCACGTTACCCGAGGTGGTGGTGGTCATGCTGACGCTGGCCGAGTCCGCCGTCACGGTCACCGTGCTGGCGCTCGAGGCGGTCAGAGTACCGTTGCCGGTGAAGTCGATCTGGTCGGCCGTAACGCCGATGTTGATGGCGTTCGATCCGTTGTCGGCAGTGAGGCCGTTGTCGAAGTTCACGTCGATGGCGTTGTTGTTGTACGTATCGACATCCGCACCGATGGCCAGGTCGGTGGCTCCACCCCCCGAGTCTTCGGTGATCGTGAAGAGAGCCGCACTTGCAGCGTCACCGAGCTCCCAGGAGAACCCCGCGCCCACGTCCAAAGTGGCGTTGGACGTGGTGAGCACCGCGCCCGTGCCCTGGTTGTCGTATCCGGCTTGACGAGTCGCTGCGGTCACACCCGTGTCCGCGAAGCCGTCTCCCAACCACGCTTCCTCGGGACAATCCGCAAAAGCATCGCGGCGAACGTAGGCATAGTCGAACGTGATGCCGTCCATGTCGCCGGCCGCGACGAGCTCGAGGTCATCGTTGGTCGAGTTGTGGACCACGAAACTGATCTGGACACGGTTTGGAGTAGTCCCCGAGATGGTGAACCCGTCCGTGGCGTTCTCGGACTGAAGCAGCCCGTAGATCTGCCGACCATCCGAAGAACGAGTGACCACGTCACCCGTGGAGTTGTCTGTCAGAACACAAAGGTTCTTGGGTTGCAGGTCGTTGGCCCCGGCCACCTCAGTGAGCTGCGCAGTCCCGAACGAACCACTCGCGTCTGCCACGACCGTACCGGTAGTGGTGACGGCGCCCACGGCTGCCGTCGTGGTCGACGGAATGTCGGCCGCATCGAGAATGACGAACTGGTTGCCTGCGGCAGCAATGGTTACGTCAACCCCCACCATGACCAAGCGCTTGAGGATGCGCTTGCGCTCGATACTGTGAAGGTCGTCGTTGATATCGTTGACGCCACGCACGGTACCGGGGTCGAGAGCGCTGGGTGCAACCAACCCTTGGAACCAGTCGTTGCCCGCAGTCGTCGAGTTGATGATGCGGTTGAGCTGCGAAAGAATCGCGTGGATGTTGTCCTCGATCGCACTACCGGTAACCTCAAGGCCCGAACCGGCCGGAAGCGTGTCGTCGTACGTGAGGACATTTTTGACTTGCTCGTCAGGGTTGAGACTAGTCGGTGCAGCGGTAGCCATGTGAATTTTCGTTTCTCTGCGGGAGTCTTGCTGGGACGGTCAGGAGCTGGGCCTAGGCCGGGAGGTATCGAATTGTGATGAAGTCACCCGGAGGGGGCGTGGAGGTGAGCGTCACCGTCGCGCTTGCGCCACCGAAGACCACCGTGTAGTCGTCGAGACCGCCTTCGCGTTGGAGGACGCCATTCCAAAAGACGGCGATGTTCTCGACCCCAAGCGCCAGGGTGTCGTCGAAGACCGCACGACTCGTCACAAAAGTGGGGACCCCCACCGCGACGAAGGTTTCAAACACCGGAGGACCTGCCGGGACCCAGCCCGTGGCAGCCGCACCCGACTGTTTGAAGTAGACCGAGTTGCCCGCACCGCCGTCGGTGCGTTGGAAAATTGTCGAAACCGTAGCCGCGACAGAACCCTCGGGAGTTCCGGCGCCCACGATGAGGTTCGACAGCGAAACGGTTCCGGTAACGATCAGATCGCCGGCAATGTTGACCACGCCATCGGGGCCGCCTCCGGAGCCGGACCCTGGGGTCAGGTTGATGTCGCCGCCGGCAAAGACTCCACCACCCGCATCGCTTCCTTCGATGTCGAGACTGAAGCCCGCACCCGCCGCGTTGTTTTCGGTGTCGATGCCGTCGCCGGTACTTGCCGAGAAAAGGATGTCCGAGCCACCCGTGGCGTTACCAGACGCAAGAATGGTCGCCAGCGTTCCGCCGCCGCCGCCACCGCCCAATTGAAGAAGGGCCTGGAAGTTCGTAAATGTTGCCACGGGCTGCCTCTCTGGTAGAGGGCCCGCTATCAACCGAAAACCGAAGCGCAGGACCTGAAGCGCCTAATCACCCACAAGCATCAAAAAAGCGCGGCCCACACCGTTTCAGTGTGAGCCGCGCTCTCGAGTTTTGTGGAGACGAGGTTACGCCGCAACCGCTGATGGAACGTAAATTTTGTACCTCTCCAACTTTTCGCGAAGCCAGTTCGCCTGCCTCGTCGTTGGAGGTCTCCCTTCCTGAACTCGGCGTCGGATCGCCCCTCCTGCCGTGGTCGAAGTCTTTTTGTCCCCGGCGTTCGTCGCTGCCACCTCGAGTTTGTCGAGAGCATTGATCAGAGCCTGCTGCGTTCGAGGGTTGAGCTTCGTCTTCTTCGTGCGAGCAGGGAGGTTGTCCAGACGCTTGGCCCTCCTGTTGAGCTCGTTCCGATTGTCCCGGTGCCTCTCCAGAAGAACGTTGAACGAGTAGGCCCAGTTCTCCTCCCAGTTCTTCGTAGCGTGGTTGTAGCGCCGCGTTGCTTCTCCTGAATCCAAACGAAGCAGCCGCCCCGTTTTCCGAGACGCAAGCTTCATGTGGCCCCGCATGTTCAGCACGATCGCAACATGGTTGGAGAGAGGACAAACAAAGGCACTCTCACCCCAGTGGGCCCGGAACTCGAAGACAGGACAAAGCTCGAAGAGCCAGTCCTCAAACTTCCCACGGCTGATCGCTACCCTGGTACGTGCCATCTACTGCTTGTACGCAGCGATGGAAAAATTTACACCGAGAACGAGACTCAGTTTTTCCGTTTGAACGGGCGCCCAGCGTGCTTTTTCGCCATCTGCCACGCCTGTTTCCCGTTGCGGAAGCGTGAAGAGCGCGGAAAATCGTTGAGCGGACGTGCCATCTCCATGGGCACATCCTCGAGCCGGTAGAGCTCGAACGGACCATCCACCTGGAAGCCCCAGAAGCGAACGTCAGAGGCTCCACGCTTCCGGGCGTCCATGGCCCCCAGCAACTCTCCGCGCCTCACAGCAGCGACCATATCGACTGTGGTGGCGGCTGTCTTGCACCCGCAGGACTTGGCCTTGGTCGGCACCCCGTAGACGCGCTCGATGACCTCAGCTTCGTCATTCGTGCTCGGCTGTGGATCACTCACCGTCGCCGAGACGAACGAGCCATCGTCGAAGTAGATGTCCACCTTGCCAACCTGCCGAACGATCCTGTCCACGCGCCGACCGATCTGCGGGAGGCTCTGGGCATCATTGACCAGGCAAGCCATCACGTTGCGGACCGCTGCCTGCTTGGCCGTCATCCAGTCCGTCGGCGGCTCCGTCCAATCGGTGGGCATCGACACCCCGTCAACGACCATGTCTGCATCGGAGGCCACCGCCTCTCCACCCATCTCGAACTTTGAGATGCCGAGCTCCTGGTGAGCGGCCCAGAGCTGCGCAAGCTCTTCAGGTGTGATGTCGAGCTCGACCTCGAGCTCCATCGCTTTACGGACGAAATGCCGCTTGAGGATCAGCGCCCCTGAAGAGTCAAACGTAGACATCCCACTCCTCCCGGGGCCGGCTTTGTCGTGCGCAGCTTGTACGGCTGGTTCGGGTTCATTGGAGGCACCACGATCCGGGAGGGTTTACGCCCTGCGCTCACGATCCTCTTGGGCTTTTTGGCCTTGGGGGTGCGCATCCTACAAACGAGAGGGCTATAGGCAAGTCATTGACCCGTGGCCTTCTTCATCTTCTTGGTCGCCTTGACGGCTTCATGGTTCGTCAAATCCCGAATTGCACGCTCTCCAGCCTGGGTCTTGGCCAGCAGCCGCTGATGATGCGTGTCCAGGTGCATGTTCCCATGTCGGGTCGTCAAGCCGAGAGCAGACGGCTTGATCTCCTTGACGATCTTGGGGTCGATCTGATCGACGGCCACGTCCAGGGCGAAGTCGTGATACATGCCGGCGACCACCTGAATGGGCTTGCCCATCGGGTTTACAGTGGGGAACCGTTGCGAGAAGAACAGGTGCCCCATCGCCCACACTTCCATGTCGAAGAAGTAGTTCGGCTGAGGCAGCGCGGGCGCATTGAAGTTCATGCGGAAGACGAAGGTGATGCGCTTGTCGCCGATGGTGACGATCGACTGACCGAAGTAGTTCTCGGGTCCGTGGTACTTGCCAACCTTGAAACCGGTGACGTAGCCCCACTCGACGGACTGACCGTTGGTCCCCTCACCCTTGATGAGGATCTTGAACTCACCCGCCTCAGCGAGCCGGTAGAGAACTTCGATCTCCTCGTCGGTCATCGGCACGTACATGCCGTGGGGGTTCTTGCCGCCAAAGGGGTTGCGCTGGTCGTTCATCCGTTCTTCTCTCCCGTCAAGGACACGTAGCAAGCTCGAGTCCTACCTTGTCGAAACCCCTCAAAGAAGTTGACCTCCATCCCGGGCATCGGTAGTCGCCCGTCGGTCATCTCTGTCCGATGGAGGTAGTGAGATCGGCCGTCCTCGGTCTTGATGAAACCGTACCCACGTTGCTCGTTGAAATCCTCGACGATGCCAAAAGAAGCTCGAGGCTCATGAAGGCGTGTGACGGTTCGTGCCTTCGGCGCTTTGCCGTTGCTCGAACCGCCTGGGTCGTACTCCACCTCGACTTCTTCGCCGATGACTGGTGGTGGGGTTGTTGGAAACTCGCCCCACTTAAATGCGCGTATGTGGAAAAACACCTGTTGCCCCGCGTCGTCAACGACGAAGCCGAACAGCTTCTTGGGCAGGTACTTGAGAACCCGCATCTTCTTGCGGACGAGTTTTCCCACAGCGCAAATCCGGGGTTTCCCGGCGGCCTAGAGAACTGTCCCGAGTACCGCCTTGAGGATCGTACCGAGCGTTTGGCCAACCGCTTTGAGCCACTTTCGAGCTCGTTCTTTGCGTTCAGCTTCGGCGCGTTGAAGCTGAGCGACCATGTTGCTGGCAATCAGCAGATTCTTGGTCACTTTGCGGATGTCGGTGTCGTCACCATCCAAGAGCCGCTCAGCGGCTTCCTGGGCCATCTGGAAACCCTCGGGGCCGTGACGACGGGCACCATCCGCGAGCAAGTCCAGGAGCGTGCGCTTCCACGGCTCATCGGCCTTGGCGGCTTCGTCGTCCAGGAAACTGGAGAGCTTCTCGACGCCTTCCTCACCTACCTTCGAGGCGAGGCCAGAGATCTTCTTCTTGTAACTCATGCCCGTATCCTCTTTTCACGTTACCCGTTGTCGGGGCAGAGGTTCACGACATCGTCCATCGACACCTCCGGCTCGACGCCGGGGTCTACTTCGGACAAGCCACCGAGGAACATCATCATCGCGACGTGCCACTCGAGCCGAGCCTCCATCACGACGACGTTGAGGGCCGAGGTCTCGCAGACCTCGTTGTTCCAGTTGCCGTCCTCGTCACAGGAGCACGACCCATCCGCGATGTGGGCCTTGAGTAGCTCGGTGTCCTGCTGGATCGTCATCTCCAACAGGTAGATCTCGTTCTTGTACGTCTCCGGGTCACGGATAACCACGCGCTTACACGCGGTCGTCCCGAGCATCCCAGCCAACGCAGCACCGAGTGCTAGTTTCTTGATCCACTTCGACATCTGTTTACTCCTCCGTTTTCTTCTCTTCGGGGACTTCTCTACCAGCCGTGATCATCGCGACACGCACGTACCGATCGAGACTTGACTGACCGAGGATGTAGCCGACCGCAACGAAACCAGCCGTCACTGCGAGGACCATGAACGCCACGTTCTCGCCGAGCGTGTCGAGCTCACCGAGGAAGATCATGATCCCCAGCAAAGCGAAGAGACCGACTTCCGTGACGAGAAAAGCGACGAACTTCTTCGACGCGAGGTGACTCTTCTCGTGTTCACTCTGAGCAGGGTTCTCTTCAGCCATCACTTACATCCTGGGGGTTGTTGTTTGGGAGCAAGGTGCGGGGGCAGATTCACGACCTGCGAGACGTGCCCAACCGGCAGTCGTTTCGCACCGTTGAGCCCACTGGTGTAGACGGGGATGTTGTTCATCCGCCGCTGGAACGTGTCCTCGTAGTTCATCGAGCAGACGACGAGGTTCGTCAGTAGCGGGTTGTCCCCGAATAGAATGTCGAACCGCTCCTTTTCACAGGGGAACAAGGAGGGGTAGAGATCGCAAAAATCCTTGCGAGCCTTCGTCGAGTGCTGGATCGCGTGCAGGACAAAACAGTCCTGCAAGCGGATCGGGTTTTCAGGATCGCACTCGCAACCCTTGAGCAAGTTTCGCCCTGATTCGGGCAGGATCCAGAAATTGTCGATGCACGTGCAGGGGTGCTGCTTGCACTGTGCGCAGACCTTGCAGTGATTGAAGGACATCTACCCCTGAGACGCCCATAGAAGGATTCGCGCTATTTGGGCGGCTCGGAGGCCAAGAGGTTGGAGATGTCCACCTCTTTGCTCTCTTCCACGAGCTGCCGCATCGAACGTCCCTTGGCTTTTGGAGCGTCTTCAGCGGGTTTTTTGGCCCTGTTCGACTCTGCCTCTGGGGCCGGTTTCGGCTCCCCCACGGCATCGGCGCCAACAAACACTGGGCCGGAGAGGGCTTCAGAGGTTTTCACGAAACCACGTTTTTTCGGAAGTTTTGCCTCATCGAGAGGTGCCGACACCTTGGTCTCATCAGGACCTGCCGACATCGGACCAAGGTCAGTTTCAGGAGGGTCTTCAGCCACCTCGAGCCTCTTGCGTGCTGCCTTCTTGGGCTTCGAAGCGGCTTCCTTGGGAACTCCGCCCGCTTCGTATTCGTTGAGCCACGCGAAGATCTTGGAGCGCTTGATGCCAAACTCCTCTGGGATCTCAACCCCGAGCTTCTCCGCTCGAGCCTTGAGCTCCTCCATCAACGGGATGTTGCGCTTGCGCTTCTGCTTCTGCTTCTGGTTGCGCGGGTTGCCCTGGTAGTTGATGTGAAGTTGCACGCTGCCATTGTCATGAACGGCAATCTCGGCTTTCCCTCGTCGGTTCAGATCCGCCGCCAGGTGGTCGGCGACGATCTTGGCGAAGTCGTTGTTGTCGAGCTGCGTGTTTGCCTCCGATACGAGCTCGGCGAGTTGTTTGGCAGCAGCCAGCAGGGCGTCACCAAGTAGCAGGGACTCTCCGTTGATGTCCACGGCATGACCAGTGCTGTTCAGGAGCTGTCGTGCGACGCTTTCTTCTACGGGTCCCGAGTAGGGTTTGGCCTTCGGCATAGATTCCTCACATGATCTTGACGTGGGTTAGTTCGACGAAGAACTCGTACACACGCCTCGAGACTTCAGCCACCACGTTCAAGGGTTTGGCGTGGTTGCGCACCTTCGCGATCTTCTCCACCACGCTTGGATTGGTCGTGTCGAAGAACCCGCCCCACCCATCAGGCGACGAGAAATCCACACGAAAAAAGAGGCCAGAACTACCAGTCATCCGCGTCATCCTGTTGATGAGGATGGAGAACGAGCGACGCTCTCCAACCGCAGGAGGTAGACGCACCGTACCCATCTTGGATACTCGGCGGTGAGCTTCCAGCGCTTCCGTGAAACGAATCAGGTCGTCGATCGCTTCGTCGTCTTCGCGACCGTTGAGAACCGCCGCGAGAACCCTGTCTCGCAGCTTGTCGTCCTCGTCGAGTTGTTGGTATGCCCACCACTCCCTTGGGTTCTCAGCCTTCCAGGTTTCTACCCTCCCATGTTCGAGGATGGAGCTTTTCACGTTGGCTTCCTCCAACACGCCTCGTGAACCCACATCATGTTGGCCCCGGCCCAAACAGGAGGGTCCAGAAAGGTGTGCTCCTCTCCACAAAAAGGACATGTTGGAAAGAAGAGCTCGCCCTCCTCGTCTTCGGTGAGCAACCCGGTCCTTGAGAAATGTTCAGGCGGATCGAACAAAGGACACTCTGGAAGGTAGGCGTCGCCTTCCCATTTCCAGCCCATCCTCGGGTCAAACTCGTACATCCGGTAGGCGTTCTCGAACAGCGTCTTCTTCACCCACTTGACGAAGAGCTTCGGAACTTCGTCCCGCATCTCCTGCACAATGGTCTGTGCAAGGTCGAACCGAAACTGAAATTGCTTCCGTTTGCGAGGCACGTTCCGAAAACCGACACCCTCGACCTTCGTGACAAGGGAGGGGTCAAAGGTCGCGTCGATCGTGAAGATGAAGTTATGGTGCGTCGGATCGAGATGATGCCCGACCGTGAATTTCATCCACAAAGGAGGCTTCACTTCACCGAAGAGCTCGTCGAGGGCGACATTCGCCATCGTAGAGAAGTGAAAGTCCCTTAGAAACCCGGATGAGGAGGTTTTTGGGGAGGCTACGGACACAAAAAGTCCCTCGTGCTTACTATACGCACGAGGGACTCTCCAAAAACGGAGGGTTTTGAACCCCTAACCGTTCAGACGCGGCACATAGAAATACTGCGTGTTGTTCGCCGTGGTGGGCGCGGTGCTCATGTTGGCACGAGCCGGCCCCTGGGTCGCCGAGTTGATGGCCCGGTAACGGCCGATGTTGCGGTACGTGCCCGCCGCCGTCGAATAGTTGGGCGGGATGGGCTGAAACTGGGACGTTGTGGATCGAGTTGCCATGTGGGAGTCCTCCTGTGAAAGGGGAGGGCTATAGGCGATCTACTGCGATCCTCTTCGTGGAAAGCTACTTGGGACCCTCGGGCATGGGCACCGTCCGGTCATGCACCCA